>Ga0310811_10012465_pt1 | contig 11034 bp, 4 predicted proteins | sample YCmetagenome_FD_207642 | JGI IMG/M metagenome (GOLD analysis project Ga0310811, IMG submission 207642) | Soil microbial communities from experimental microcosm in Duke University, North Carolina, United States - YC | ecosystem: Engineered > Artificial ecosystem > Soil microcosm > Unclassified ...
GACCCAAGCCTCGGACCGCGACCGGACGCAGGCGCCAGGTGCGTTGGCGGCCTTCTTCCGTGCGGCGGCTGACTCGTCCTCGACGACGGCTGAACCGCCGCAGGCGGAGTCCACCGGTGGACGGCGGCGAGCCGAGGACCGTGAAAACGGCGCGGACAAGACGTCCCAGCCACGGCGGCATGCCAATGACGAGACGGGCCGTCCGGGGCTGGCTTCGTTGGTGGAGTTGCTGGCTGCAGCTGGAACTGGCGGACGGCGTCGTGCGCCGGAACCACCTGAAGCCGAGGCACCGGCTGCAGTAGAGCCGACTGCCAAGCCACAGCCTGAGCAGCCGGCTTCGACCGGGCGGCGTCGCCGCGCCGAATCATCGTTCGAGCGCAGCGAGATCACGGACGAGCTTCGTGCTGACTCCGGAAGGTGGCGACTTGAGCCGCCATCGACACGGACTGCGAAGCAGGTGCCTGCGGTTGAACCTGCGGAGGTCCAGCCGTCCCAGCCGCTGGTTACCGGTGTTGAAGATCCGGCTGTGCTGACCGAGACGTCGGCGGTTCTCAAGACCCGGTCGAGCGGAGACGGCGAGCAAGCGGATGCTGGCACGGTCCCGTTCACCACTCGTGCGGGCTTGCCGTACGAAGTTCTGGGGCAGGACCGTGGGCTTGAGCGCGAATCGGAAAGCGCATCCAAGCCGGATGTCGCGGCTGCGTCCGCGGGCGGCGATGCGGCAGTGGCCGAGCGATCCGCCGACGAGACGCCGGTGGTGAGCGGAGGTCGGCGGCCGCGGTCGGAGCTGGCGGATCTGTTGGCTGAGGCACTGGTGGCCTTCGAATCGACGGAACACGCTGGTCACACGCACTTCGACGACGAACCGCCGGCTGCGCGGCCGTACAAGGAGCCGTCGACCGTCGATCAGTACGACTGGCAGCCGGAACGGTCGGGGTCGCGGCACCGGCAGCCCGAACCGGAGGACCGGATCGAGGTGCCGAGCACTTCGTCCGAACCACCCATGTTGTCGGATTGGGTGCTTTCGGGTAAGGACAGCCAGCCGCCGCGATCCGACACGTCCGGGTTGAGTGACTGGGCCCCGACGCCGTTCCGCGAGGACCGGTCGGTGGTCGATCATGATCCGCGACCGGTGGAGCCGGAACGGGACTGGTCGGACTGGACGTGGACGCCTCCGGAACGCTGACCAGGCGAAAACGAACTCGTCAGTAACCTGGAAGTGCGTGTCGGTGGCACCCGTCACAGGGTTCGATTCAGCTGCAACCCCTAGGCGTTTGCGGTGCGGCGACCCATCTAGGGTGGACGACGGTCCCGGCGCACCGAGGCGCCGGATAGCGTGGAGCCGCCTGAAAATGACCTCGACTGGAGCCCCGTCCCGCCCTGCGACCGCCAATCCTGGCGTGAGCCGCGAAGACCGGCTGGACAGTCCCGAACAGGTACGCGATGAACTGATCGGCGGCGCTGTCGCCGCCGCTCCCGAACTCGCAGAACTGATCCGCCTCTACTACCGCTACGTGCCCGCCGAGGAAGTCATCGACGACGACCCGAGCGACCTGGTCGGCGCGGTGCGATCCACCTACCAACTGGCGGACAACCGCGTCCCCGGTCGGCCGGTGGTCCGCATCCTCAACCCGACCCGGTCCCAGGACGGGTGGACGTGCCCGGTGACGGTCGTGCAGATCGTCACTGACGACATGCCCTACCTGGTCGACTCGATCTCGTCGGCGCTGATCCGCAGCGGGATCCAGGTGCACCGCGTCGTGCACCCGATCGTGGTGGTGCGTCGGGACGTGACGGGTGAGCTCCGCGAGGTGCTGCCGGAAGCGGACCCGGGCGACCCGCCGGCAGACACTCTCGCCGAGTCGTGGATGCACATCGAGGTCGACCTCATCACGGACGCCGAGCGCGGCCGCGAGCTCGAGAACCGCCTCATCTCAGTGGTCAACGACGTCCGCGAGGTCGTCGAGGACACCGACAAAATGGCGGGTACCGCCCTTCAGCTGGCGGAGCAGCTCGAGCAGGCGCCGCCGCTGCTGGACGCGGAGGAGGTCGGCGACGGCACGAGCCTGCTGCGGTGGCTGGCTCAGGGGCACTTCACCTTCATCGGCTACCGCCAGTACGAGCTCGTCGAGGACCCCGCAGGTGGCGAAGAGCCGGCATTGCGCGCGGTGCTTGCCTCCGGCTTGGGCGTGCTGCGTCAGGACAGCCTGGCGGCGCGAAGCCTGACCGCCGGCCCGGACACAGCGGCGCAGGCGCTGGCACCGGAGCTGCTGGTGTTGACGCAGGCGAGTGCGCCGTCCGCGGTGCACCGCTCGATGTACCCGTACTACGTGGGCGTGAAGACGTTCGACGCCGACGGCAACGTCAGCGGCGAGCACCGGTTCCTTGGTGTCTTCACCACGTCGGCGCTGCACGAGGACGTCCTGGACATCCCGGTCATCAGCCGGCGGGTCCGCAATGTCATCCACCGGGCGGGCTTCCCGCTGGAGTCGTACTCCGGCCAGCGGATGCTCGAGGTCATCCAGAACTACCCGCGCAGCGAGCTGTTCTCCACCGACGCGGACACGCTGTACGACATCGCCACGGGCGTGCTGGCCCTGGCCGAGCGTCGCCGGCTGCGGTTGTTCCTGCGCCGCGACCCGTACGGGCGGTTCTACTCGTGCCTGGTGTATCTGCCGCGCGACCGCTACACGACGACGTCGCGGTTGGCGATGCAGGAAGTCCTGCTCGCCGAGCTGCAGGGCAAGAACCTCGAGTACAGCGCGCTGATCGGCGAGAGCCCGCTGGCCCGTGTGCACTTCATGGTGCACACGGAGCCGAGCGATGCGGCGGAGCTGAATGCTGCTCACATTCAGTCCCTGTTGGGTGAGGCCACCCGCAACTGGGACGACCGCATGGCGGACGCGATCCTGTCCGAGCACAACGAGCCCGATCAGTCCTCGGATCAGGTGAACCAGCTCGGCGCGGAGTCCGCGACCGAGCAGGGCCAGCGCTTCGCGATGGCGTTCCCGGAGAGTTACAAGGAAGACTTCACCGCGACCGAGGGTCTGGCCGACCTGCGGCGGATCCAGAGACTGTCCGAGGGCGACCTGGACATGTCGTTCTACCTGCCGGCAGATGCGGAGCCGGGGGAGCGGCGGTTCAAGCTGTACCTGGCCGGCGCGCGGGTGACGCTGTCGCAGGTGTTGCCGGTGCTGCAGCGGATGGGCGTCGAGGTCGTCGACGAGCGGCCGTACGAGATCCAGCGCGAGGACGGCACCCAGTGCTGGATCTTCGACTTCGGCCTGCGCATGGAGCAGGGCGTGCTGGACCGGCTCGCCACGCAGGACCTGGACACCGTTCGCGTCCTGTTCCAGGACGCGTTCGCGGCGGCCTGGCGTGACGAGGCGGAGGTCGACAGCTTCAACGCCCTCGTCCTGCGGGCCGGGCTCGGCTGGCGGCAGGCGTCGGTGCTGCGCGCGTACGCGAAGTACCTGCGCCAGGTGGGTATCCCGTACAGCCAGGACTACATCGAGGACGCGGTCCTGCGCTACACGAACGTCGCCGAGGCATTGGTGCGGCTGTTCGAGTCGCGCTTCGACCCGGCGCTGTCGAATGACACCCGCGCCGGGGTCGTCTCGGCGTTGACGGCCGAGATCTCTGAGCTGATCGACGAGGTCACCAGCCTCGACGCGGACCGGATCCTGCGTCAGCTGCTGTCGCTGATCAACGCGACGCTGCGGACGAACTACTTCGTGCGCGACACGGACGGCAACGTGCGGCCGTACCTGGCCGTCAAACTGGACTCGCGATCGCTGCCGGAGCTGCCGGATCCGAAGCCGCGCTTCGAGATCTTCGTGTACTCGCCCCGATTCGAGGGCGTCCACCTGCGGTTCGGCCCGGTGGCCCGAGGCGGCCTGCGCTGGTCCGACCGGCGGGAGGACTTCCGCACCGAGATCCTGGGCCTGGTCAAGGCGCAGGCGGTGAAGAACGCCGTCATCGTGCCGGTGGGTGCCAAGGGCGGGTTCGTGCTCAAGCGGCCCCCGGCCCCCAAGGGCGACCCGGGCCTGGACCGTGAGGCGTTCCTGGCCGAGGGCATCACCTGCTACCGCATGTTCATCTCAGGCCTGCTCGACCTGACGGACAACCTCGACTCGGGCGCGGTCGTGCCGGCTCCGCAGGTCGTCCGGTACGACGGCGACGACACCTACCTCGTCGTCGCGGCGGACAAGGGCACCGCGACGTTCTCGGACATCGCCAACGAGGTCGCGGGCAAGTACGGCTTCTGGCTCGGCGACGCGTTCGCCTCCGGCGGCTCGGTCGGTTACGACCACAAGCAGATGGGCATCACCGCCAAGGGCGCGTGGGAGAGCGTCAAGCGGGCGTTCCGGGAACTGGGTGTCGACACGCAGACGCAGGAGTTCACGGTTGTCGGTGTCGGCGACATGTCCGGCGACGTGTTCGGCAACGGCATGTTGCTGTCCGAGCACATCCGGCTGGTGGCCGCGTTCGACCACCGGCACGTCTTCCTCGACCCGAACCCGGTCGCGGCGCCGACGTTCGCCGAACGGAAGCGCCTGTTCGAGCTGCCGCGCTCGTCGTGGGACGACTACGACCGCAGCCTGATCAGCGACGGCGGCGGGGTGTGGCCGCGGACGGCGAAGTCGATTCCGCTGAGCCCGCAGATCAAGGCGGCGCTGGGGATCGACGGCAACGTCGCGCACATGGCGCCGACCGACCTGATCAAGCGGATCCTGCTGGCGCCGGTCGACTTGCTCTGGAACGGCGGCATCGGCACCTACGTGAAGTCGGCGGCCGAGTCGCACGCGGAGGTCGGCGACAAGGCGAACGACGCGGTCCGGGTGGACGGCGCCGACCTGCGGGTGAAGGTTATCGGCGAGGGCGGCAACCTGGGGTTGACGCAGCGCGGCCGGATCGAGTTCGCCCGTGCCGGCGGCCGGGTCAACACCGATGCGTTGGACAACTCGGCCGGCGTCGACTGCTCCGACCACGAGGTCAACATCAAGATCCTGCTGGACCACCTCGTCACCGAGGGCCAGCTGGACCGTGAGCACCGCAACGAGCTGCTGGCGGAGATGACCGACGAGGTCGGCACGCTGGTGCTGCGCGACAACTACTGGCAGAACGCTGTGCTGGGAGTCAGCCGGGCCCACGCGGCGCCGATGCTGTCGGTGCACGCGCGACTGGTCGACGACCTCGAAGCCAACCACGGTTTGGACCGCCACCTCGAGGCCCTGCCGTCGAGCATGCAGTTCAAGGCGCTGGAGAAAGCGGGCGACGGGCTGACCTCGCCGGAGCTGGCGACGCTGCTCGCACACGTCAAGCTGGCGATCAAGGACGAAGTGCTGGCCAGCAACCTGCCCGACTCGGACGTCTTCGTGCGCCGGCTGCCGGAGTACTTCCCGAGCAAGCTGCGGGAGCAGTTCGGCAACGCGATTGGCTCGCACCCCCTGCGTAAGCAGATCACCACGACGCTGCTGGTGAACGAGGTCGTCGACGGCGGCGGCATCTCGTACGCGTTCCGGCTGGCCGAGGAGGTCGGTGCGAGCTCGACCGACGCGGTCCGGGCCTACGCGGTCGTGACGAACGTCTACGGCCTGCCGGAGATCTGGCGCGAGATCGACGCACTGGACAACAAGGTCTCCACGGATTTGCAGAACTCGCTGATGTTGGAGACGCGCCGACTGCTCGACCGCGCGTCCCGGTGGCTGCTGTCCAACCGCCCGCAGCCGCTCGCCGTGGGTGCCGAGATCAACCGTTTCTCGGCGATGGTGAGCGAGTTGGCGCCCCAGGCGCTGACGCTGCTGCACGGCCGTGAGCGGGAGATCGTCGCCGGTCACGCGCAGCAGCTGCTCGACCAGGGCGCTCCCAAGCACCTGGCGGAGCGTGTTGCCGGATTGCTCTACACGTACGGCCTGCTGGACATCAGCGAGGTCGCGGAGCTGGCGGAGCGCGAAGGCCTGGGCGTGGAGCGCACGCATCAGGAGACCGCGGAGCTGTACTACGCGTTGTCGGAACACCTGAATATCGACCAGATGCTCAGCTCGGTCAGTGCGCTGGAACGCGGCAACCGCTGGCACGCGCTCGCCCGGCTGGCGCTGCGCGACGACCTGTACTACTCGCTGCGGGCGATCACCCTCGACGTGCTCCGGCACAGCGACCCGGGCGAGAGCCCCGAGGTGAAGATCGCCAACTGGGAGCAGTCCAACGCGTCGCGGCTGGGCCGAGCCCGGGCCGCCCTGCAGGAGATCGGCCGGGTCGGCCGGCTCGACCTGGCGACGCTGTCGGTGGCGGCGCGGCAGGTGCGCAGCATGATCCGCTGAGCTCGATGGACAGACGGGCCCCGCCGGCGAGCGTCGCCGGCGGGGCCCTGTTCGTCTGGGCTGCCGTCCGTGAAATGGGCTCCGAGCTGGCTGAGTAGGATCCGATACCGAATCAGGGCATCAGCCAGGGAGGCGTTGTAGTTGGGTGTCTTCGTCGCGCAGGTGCGACCGCGGTGGTCCGACATGGATGCCTACGGGCACGTCAACCACGCGAACACGGTCACCCTTCTCGAAGAGGCGCGAGTCGCTCTCGTGTTCACCGAGGCGGCGAGGCAGGGCCTCGTCGACATGTCCCGCGGCATGGTCGTGGTGAAACTGGCGGTGGACTACCGCGTTCCGCTGGTGTTCGACGGGGGAGCGGTCGACATCGAGATGTCCGTGCGTGATCTGAAGGCGTCGTCGTTCATGTTGGACTACGCCGTGCGCATTGGTGGAAATGGATCGTCGACGGTCGCGGTGACGGCGGAGACGCTGATCTGCGCCTACGACGTGGACGAGACGAGGCCGCGGCGGTTGACCGACGCCGAGCGGGACTTCCTCGCGAGCTGGCACTCCGGGGGCGCACGTGGCTGAGTTGGTGTTCGCCGATCCGTCCGAGCGTGACGACCTCGGTGCGTTCGTGGCCCGGGCCGTACGCCTGGACCAGCAAGGCGTCGTACGCCTGCGCAACCGCGGCGAGGACCGGGTCGAGGCATGGGTGGCGACGCCGTTCGACGTGTTGGCAACCCGGACCGTCGCCGGTTCGGCGACGCCGTCCGATGTGGCGGTCGCGGGCAGTGAACTGCTCGCCGGCCTGGCCATCCTGCGCGGTGACCGGGTGGATCCAGGTGCGTCGAAGGATCTGATGTGGCGTAGTGCCCTGCCCCCGGCCGACGGCTGGAAGCAGGTCGACGACCTGCCGGTGACGGTGATGACGGAGCTGGCCGACCAAGGTGTGGCGGTCGCGCGTGAGAACTCCGGCCCGCACGGTACGCCGCCGGCGTCGCTGCTGGACCAGACGGTGCTGACCGTCAGCGGCAGCGGACTGGACGTCAAGATTCCGCTGCGTTGTCTGTTCGCACTGTCCGGGATGGGCTTCCTGGGATCCGGCGACACGGGCGACAACGTCCGCGTGACGGCGACCGACTCCTGGCTTCGCATTGACGCCCGCTTCGGCGCCGTCGTCCGCCGCCGTCACGCGTTGCTGCCGCTGCTGGTCTGACGAAGTCCTCGCGGCTGACGAAATCCAGCAGTTCGCACGAGGTCCAGCAGTTCGACGAAGTCGAGCTTTTTTGCAAACTCGAGCTTTTTGTCGAAGTCGACTTCGCCGGCCGAGATGGGCCGGCCGGCGAAGTCGACCGAGTGGTCAGCGGAGCATGAACTCGCGGACCGACAGTGCGCGGTTGACGACACGGACGTCGCCGATCCAGCCGTAGAAGCCCTGGTCGACCGTGCGGTCGTAGTCGTAGGCGCCGAGCAGCCAGTTGCCGGTGCCGGCGATGCCGACGGCTGGAGTTTTGGGGTTCCGTAGAACTCGACAGCCGTCGACGAACATCGACGTGTGTTGTCCGTCGTTGACCAGCGCGACATGCCACCACTTGTCGAGGGGCAGCTCGTGCCCCCAGGAGGTGGAGATGCCGGTCTGGTTGAGCGGGAAGACGGCCCACTGGAACTGGGCGCCGTCGGACAGGGCCAGGGTGGCGGCGGGCTCGAGCGGGTCGTCGCCGGTCTTGCCGGCGTCACGACCGCGGCACAGGCGGGAGAAGATGCCGCACCAGGCGTGCAGACCGTTTTTGAAATCCGCCGGAACTTTGACGAACGCCTCGATCGTGTAGCCGTGCTCGAAGTTGGCCGCATTGAGCGGTGCGGCGTCGACGGTCTGCAAGTACGCGCCGTGGCCGGGGTTCTTGCCGCCGTCGAAGCGGAGGCTGCCGTGCGCGGGGGCACTGGGGTGGAAGTCGGCGGACCAGGTCAGAGCTGACGCGTTGCTGCCGGGCATGGTGACCCGGACGAGATCGTTGCCGCGGCCGGAGAGGTCGCGCTGCACGAGACCGTCAGCGAAGGGCGTGCCGGCGGCGGAGCCGTTGTCGAACCGCCAGTAGGCGAGCGTGCCAGGGATCAAAATGTCACGCGCCGGGCGGGCGGCCGGCGGGGGCACGGGGGCGAAGCCGCTGAACCGGTCGGTGAAATCGATGTCGAGGGTGAACCGGTTGACCGGGCCGGTCAGTTCGATCTCGCGGCGGTCCAGCTCGTTGAGCCGGGACGAGTTCTGGGCGAGCAGCCAGGGCGAGATGGTCGACACGTCGATGACGTTGCGGGCCAGGTCGAAGCGGTACAGCCGGATCATGGCGCTGCCGCCGTAGTAGTGGTCCTGGTAGTTGGTGATGTGCACATGGACGTCGTGCCCGGCCTTGTTACGCAGCGCGGCCCGCCCGGGCGGCCAGAAGTGGCCGTTGAGGGTGAGGAAGATCTGGTCGTTGTCGTTGATGAGCTGATTCCACAACTGCTGGCCGTAGTCGGACAGCGAGGCCTGGCCGGAGTCGTCGGCGTAGGCGAGTTCGTGGGTGGTGAGGATGACCGGCGTCTTCGGGTGCTGGCGGATCACCGAGCGGGCCCAGTCGAAGCCGGCGGGCGACAGCCGCCAGTCGAGGGCGAGGACGAGCCAGTCACGGCCGCCGCCGCGGAAGACGTGGTAACTGTTGTAGCCGTCCTTCGACGAACCGCGGAACGTCGGCGAGCTGCGGAACCGCTGCGGGCCGAACGTCGACAGCCACGGGGTGCTGCCGCGCTGGTCATTTGTGGACGAGTTCACGTCGTGGTTGCCGGCGAGCACGCTGTAGCCGACGCGGTTGCGGTCGAGGGCCTGGAACGAGTGGCCGATCTGGGCGATCTCGCCGGCCTCGCCGTGTTCGGTGAGGTCGCCGAGATGCGACAGGAAGACAACGTTGTCATCGCCGCTGTCGAGGACGTAACGCAGCGACGCGTCCAACGGGGCGGCGTCGCCGCGGTCCTCGTCGAACAGGTACTGCGTGTCCGGCATGACGACGAGGGTGAAGCGCGGGTCATTCGGATCGGGGCACCAGCCGGCGGTCGACGACGGGTCGGCGGCCGCGGACACGGCGCCGAGCGCGCCGGTCGCCGCCATCCCCGCACCGATGAGCCCAGCACCGCGCAGGAAGCTGCGACGACTTGAGTCACTCATGCGCGGCAAGCTAGCCGCCCATCGTCAACGCGGGCGGAACTGTGGGTGAACGGCGCCGGATGTGTGGCCGGGCGGAAGGCGCGATCACACCAGCCAGACGGCGGTGTCCGGCGGAAGCAGGTCGGCGGCCATCGGCCCGCTGGCCAGCAGCACCTGCCCGGGCGGCAGGGGCACCGGGGCGCTGCCGGTGTTCAACGCGCAGATCAAGCCCCCGCCCTTGCGACGGAAGGCGAAGCAGCCAGGGGGAGCGCCATACCACTCGAGGCTCTCGCCGCCGAAGGCCGGATGGGTCTTCCGCAGCTCGAGGGCCTGCCGATAGAGGGACAGCATGGAGCCTGGATCTTCAAGCTGGGCCTCGACGGTGAGCCCGGCCCACTCGTGCGGCATGGGCAGCCAGGTCGCCACGCCGGAGGAGAAGCCGAACGGGGGCTGTTCGCCCTCCCACGGCAGGGGCACCCGGCAACCGTCACGGCCCCGGTCGGTGTGCCCGGACCGAAGCCAGATGGGGTCCTGAAGGGCCCAATCGGGCAGCTCGACGTTGGGCAGCCCGAGTTCTTCGCCGTTGTAGACGTACACGACGCCGGGCAGGGCGAGTTCGACCAAGGCCATGGCCCGGGCCCGCTGCCGGCCCAGCAGACCATCGCCGTACCGGGTGACGTGCCGGATGACGTCGTGGTTGGACAGGGTCCACGTGGCGGGGGAGTCGACATAGGCGACGGCGGCCAGCGAGGAGTCGATGGCGGCACGCACGGAGTCGGCGTCGAAGTCGGCTTCCACAAGACGGAAGTTGAAGCCGAGGTGGAGCTCGTCGGCCCGCAAATAGCGGGTGAAGCGCTCGTTCTCCTTGACCCAGATCTCGCCGACGGCCATGGCGTTGGGGTACTCGTCGAGCACCTTGCGGATCATGCGGTGGATCTCGTGCACGCCGTCGTCGTCGAACCGCGGGTCGAGGGCGTTGTCGTGCAGCACGCCAGCGCCGATCTCGGCCCGGGGATCCATGTCGGGCAGCCCGTACGGCTTGGCCATGCCGTGGGCGACGTCGATACGGAACCCGTCGGCGCCACGGTCGAGCCAGAACCGCAACGTCCGCTCGAGGTCGGCCCGGACCTCGGGATGGGCCCAGTTGAGGTCGGGCTGCTGCGGCGCGAACAGGTGCAGGTACCACTGCCCGTCGGCGACGCGCGTCCAGGCAGGGCCGCCGAAGACGCTGGTCCAGTTGTTGGGTGGCAGCGAGCCATCGCCGCCCCGACCCTCCCGGAAGTGGTACCGCTCCCGCTCGAGGCTGCCGGGACCGGCCCGCAGCGCGGCCTGGAACCACTCGTGCTGGTCGCTGGTGTGGTTGGGCACCAGGTCGACGGTGACCTTGATGCCGCAGTTGTGCGCGTCGGCGACGAGCCGGTCGAACGCGGCCAGGTCGCCGAACAGCGGGTCCACGTCCCGTGGGTCGGCGACGTCGTAGCCGTGGTCGGCCATCGGCGACCGGTAGAACGGCGTCAGCCAGAGCGCGTCGATGCCGAGCAGCTCCAGGTA
>Ga0310811_10012466_pt1 | contig 11033 bp, 8 predicted proteins | sample YCmetagenome_FD_207642 | JGI IMG/M metagenome (GOLD analysis project Ga0310811, IMG submission 207642) | Soil microbial communities from experimental microcosm in Duke University, North Carolina, United States - YC | ecosystem: Engineered > Artificial ecosystem > Soil microcosm > Unclassified ...
GCAGGCACGGAGAGAGCATTGACAACCGACGGCATAAAGAATTATGGATATGCCACCGACAATGCTGGATGGAAACATTCCGAGCGCCCGATTGTAAGCTGGTCACCTGATTCAAAAAAAATCGCGACGTTTCAGCAAGACCAGCGCCACGTGAGCAACATGTATTTGGTGCGAACAAAAGTCGGCACACCGGAATTGGAAGAATGGAAATATCCACTTCCGGGAGACAAGGACATCATCCGTATTTATCGCGTGATTATCGACATCACTGCCGAGGCGAAGATGGTTCGGTTAAAGTTGGCTGCAGACGCACGGAGGGGTACCGAATGTGATGACATCTCTTGCAGCGGCGGATTCGATGACGTTGCCTGGAGTGCTGATAGCAAGCAGTTGGCATTCGTGTCGACTACCCGTGACCATAAACAGGAAAATTTGCGTATCGCCAACACGGAAACGGGAGAAGTGCGCGATGTGCTAGAAGAAAAAGTGGCCACGCAATACGAGTCAGGTCAAGGCACGGTCAACTGGAGTTATTACTCAAAGACCAATGAAATCATTTGGTATTCTGAACGCAGCGACTGGGGTCATCTGTACCTGTACGATGCTGCCACCGGGAAATTGAAAAACCCTATTACGTCGGGCAATTTCGTAGTGACCCGAGTCATAAAAGTAGACGAAACAAACCGCGTCATTTTTTTTGAAGCAAAAGGAAGGGAAGCCAACCGCAACCCCTACTTCAGGCATTTTTATAGAGTTGATTTCAATGGAAAAAATTTGACCTTGCTGACACCTGCGGACGGCGACCACGCCGTCGGTCTTTCTCCCGACGGAAAATATTTTACCGACACGTACTCGCAACCAAATGTACCCGCCGTTTATGAAGTACGTGACATCAAAGGCAAGCTTGTTTCCACATTGGAAAAAACAGATGTCACTCGCTTGTCGGCGACAGGCTGGAAACCCCCTGTACCTTTCACGGTAAAATCAGCTGACAGCAAGTGGGATTTGTACGGGCTGATCTACACGCCACAAAACTTAAAAGCCGATCAAAAATATCCAGTCATCGTCGGCATTTACCCAGGGCCTCAAGGTGGAAGCGTCGGCTCTTGGAGTTTTTCTCCTGGGCGTAGCGACTGTCAATCACTAGCAGAACTTGGTTTCGTTGTGGTTCAATTGGAAGGAAGTTGCAATCCCAATCGGTCGAAATCCTTTCATGATGCGTGTTATGGAAACATGGGTGAAAACACGTTGTCAGATCAAATCTCAGGTTTGAAACAGCTGCAACAGAAGTACTCGTATTTGGATTTGGACCGCGTGGGGATTTGGGGACACTCCGGTGGTGGTTTCGCTACCGCAAACGCCATGTTCCGATACCCCGACTTCTTTAAAGTAGGAATCTCTGAATCAGGTAACCACGACAACAGAAACTATGAGGACGACTGGGGCGAAAGATACATTGGCCTTGAAGTGAAAGACGACAAAGGAGTATCCAACTACGAGCTACAAGCGAACCAAACCTTTGCCAAAAATTTGAAAGGTAAGTTGTTGTTGATCCATGGCGGTATGGATGACAACGTTCCTCCTTACAATTCTTATCTCGTTGCTGATGCCCTGATGAAAGCAAACAAGGATTTTGATTTCTTTCTTCTGCCCAATGCGCGTCACGGATATGGACAAGACGGAAACTACATCATGAGGAGACGGTGGGATTACTTCATTCAACACCTGATGAAGGCAACACCTCCTTCTGAATTCCAAATCAAGATTACTCCCGACCCTCGAATCAAACAGGGCGACTAAAAAGGCAGAAAAATTCCACACCAGTTGTGGGATTTTTTTTATCGTTTAATGGAGACTTAAAAATAAACGCGCAGCTGGTCCTTTATTGGCTCGTATTACTTTACTAACTTAAAGCCATCCAACAGATAACCTAACCTATTTCCATGGACAACAGATGTTTAGTTATTATGCCTTCAGGTGACCCCAGCGGATATGCTCAAGGCCATTTCGGTAGAGTTTACGATTATGTGATTGTACCCGCTTGCAGAGCGGCAGGTTATTGGCCCGCACGAATGGAGGCCGCTGCTTCCGATAAACCATTTGACATTGTAAAAAACGTTGTTGATGCAGAAATCATTTTGTGCGACTTGAGTGCCAGCAACGCCGATGCTCTTTATGGGCTAGCTGTACGGCATGCCCTTGACTTGCCTGTTGTACTTGCGAAAGACCTTAAGTCGTTTGTCATGTTTAATACCGGGGATTTCGATGCCGTTGAATATGATGAATCCTTGAGAATTGATACCGTACAAAAAGCCATTGAAGTGTTGGGTGAGGCGGTGAAGAAGGCCGTTGAAAACAAGAAAGATAGGCACCCACTTTTGGACCGTCTCAGCATTGGCCTTTCACAGTCGATGCCGCAAAACATCACATTTGAGCCTACGGTAGAAGCACCCGCTCCCGAGCCCGTGAAAGAATCGAAGGAGCCAAAACTTCCCATCATTTCTCCCCTGCCCGATTATGTCGGTGATCCGTTCACGGAAGAACAGATGGCAAAATTGAAGGGCGGAGATTCCCTGTTCCATTTAAATCACGGCAAAGGCAAAGTGGATTTTGTAAAGAACATGGGTAAAGATAGAATGGCGAGTATCAAATTTGATTCGGGCACGAAATTGCTGGTACTTGTGGTATCGGATTTCTTCCGACGGATAGAGAAATAATTTACGCGGACTCAGAATATCTTTCCATGAGACGTTTCATTTGTAGGTCGTCCAGTATGAATTTCAAGTCAACGTCTTGCATGATAAGCTGTTGACGCAACCCTCGCGATAAGGATTTTTCTACCATCTCGAAAAATTGAGAAGTGTCTTTTTTCACTAGAAGAATCTCTTTAGACCAATGGAAATAACTGAGGTTGGCATTACTGTCCACGTCAATTGCTTTTTGGTAGTATTCTACTGCTGACTCGTGTTTGCCTAATTTAGAAAATGACACGCCGATCGCAGTGAGTACATTTGACCTTCTGAACTTTGATTCTTTTGTCTTCATGAGATTGATTGCTTGCATCAACTTCGTCTTTGCCTCTTCGTGTCTGTCCTGTTCCTGAAGCATCAAGCCCCATACATTGTACAGCCTGCCCTCATTTGGGTTCAACTGAATTCCCTCTTTCACTTTTTCCTCGGCTTGCTCGTATTTTTTCAACAAGGCGAGGCCTCGTGCCCACGCAGACACCATGCGAGCTTCCATGAACTTCTTTCCGCGGTATTTCTCTAACCTTAATTTAGCGAGCTTCACCGCCTGCTCTCCATTGCGTTCAATGTGTGCGAAAAATACTTGTAATGCTTCATCGTTGCTGTGCTTAAGAATAAGCTCGGAAGCGCGTGCAATCAACTCCCGAATCGGCACACCCAGGTTTTCGTTCATCGGAGTTTCGAAGCGCTCGGCATCCTCTCCGGTGATGTAAACCAACATTACTAGGTGAGTACCCTCAATGAAAATATCAGCGCTAATTCTTTTTTTCTTATTGATACCAACCGTACTCCCAATTAATTCGATAAATGCTTTAATAGGCATGCCCATCCCTCCCACGTCTACGGACACATCCAAGTCGGTGAATGACGTTGAATATCCTTTTGCATATTCTGTCGCGCTGACGCGTTGAATTATCTCCGTCAAGCGATTGTAAATGCGATTGGCAATGACCGGCCCTGAGTGGCCCGCTTCGTCAAAGGAAGCAGGCACGTTGATTTGCCGAATTGAATAATTGTTGTTGGTGAGTACCCGGATTACAAAAACAATCGCAATGATCACCAGGGCGACCACAATCAACTTTCCAGCGATCGCAAAACCAAGTTCAGCAAAATTCCCGATCTGCTGCAGGTCTGACAAAATCCAAATTAAATGTATGGCCTTCAATCCGTCTCAAGGTAAAAATTCTTCTTGGAAACTTTATTTAACCCAAGAGGCCAAACTAATGATTTGCCCAAGCCAAACCATCGGGTCCACCGAGCGAAATTCTATTGATCACTTCCAGTGATTTCAGATCGATCACGGCAACATAATTGTCTTGTGTGCAACCGACAAATGCGCGAGAACCATCAGCGTCCACCAAGATGCCGGCACCTCCTTTGCCGATATTCACCCGCTTCAGCTCCTTGCGAGAAGCAACATCGATCACAAAAAGGTCACCTATCCTCAAGCTGGAAACAAGCACGCGTTTGCCATCAGGCGTAAACTTCAGTCGATTGGCGCCCGTCAGCTTTGCATCGATTGTGGAGATTAACTTCTTGCTTGTCAAATCGACGATGGCGATGGATCCGTCACTTGCTGCCGCTGTCCACAGTTGTTTGCCATCGGGAGAAACATCAAATCCTTCACAACCTCTCGCGGCTTTGACCACCGTGTGTGTCCATTCGTTTCGCGGCTGACCTCCAGGCCCGGCAAAAGTTGTATCAACCAAAATACTGACCGTTCCTGCGTTGACATTGGTGGTGTAAATTCGTTTTGCATCGGGCGTGACATAAATCATGTGCGTGCGATCTTCGCCAGTGCCCATCACCCAGTCCACTTGACCGGACGCAGGATCATATCGTCCCACGGATTTCGAACCTTCGGCGGAGAACCATGCTTTACCGCCCACGAAATCAATTCCGTGTGGGCCAAGTAACGCTTTCGTGTCGATGTTGGGCAATGCTTTTTGCGTCACCAGGTCGATGACGTTTATTTCGTGGGCACGCCCACCACCCGTGTTCGTTACGTACGCGGTCTTTCCGTCGGCCGATGCGATGATTTCATGTGGGTCTGGGCCTACGGGCACTTTAGCAATAATCTTCAAGGTATTAGGATCGATGATCGCCACGACGTGCTCACTTTTCGAAAGTGCTAACAAGTTGCCTTTTGAGTTCTGAGCTGATGATACGGCGTGGGCAAGCACCAACACCAAGAGTGACAATGCTGCGCTACGCAAAACTGATTTGTTCATAAATTTAAATCGTAAGGAAATAAATTTACAAAAAACAGTTTAACGAGTCGTCATAGTTCCACTTCATCTGCCATCACTCTGTATTCACAAACAGCTCCTTATGGGCGTAATCGATGGTGACGATTTTTGTAACAACGCCACGAGCTACGCTAATTATAGTTTCCTGCTCAAACCGTGAGTCATAGCCGTGATGTTCGTACATCGTCATCCTGCCCTTTGGAATGCGCAGCTTCCCGGAGAACCAAAGAGCTTTTACCGGCCTGCCTTTGGCCCGGGGCATAAATGTTTTCAGTGTATACAAGGTGCTCTCATATCCGAGCAGGTTCCACTTTTCATAGGTGCCGCCGATCGCTGTCAGCAAAAATTGGCTGTCTCGGATTTCCCAATGAGCAATATACCCGCGCTGACAGTTAGGAGCAATCACAAACCGCGGACGCCTCTTGTCGCCACGAACCCAGTATTGCTCTAGCGGATTGGTATAGAGGTCCAGCAAATTGCCATCGACTAGTATTTTGTCAGGGAGTTGAGCAGCCATCCTTTTAAAAATTTAGACACCCAATGTTGTTGAGTTAATCGATTTTCGGAAAAAACAATCGTTGACTTCGCAATTTTGCGCCACCAATGAAAAGGGCGAATGCTATTGGTCGAGAAAAACACAGGAAACCAACAAGTGCAACGGGTTTGCGTAAAACTTTAGTCTCGCCAAAATCATCTTGCATTTGCGAAGACAATCGATCACCTTAGTAAATCTCAAATCCCCAACCCATGCGTATTGCCATTCTACTAGCTTTGTCTGTGCTGATCTCATGCACTGAAAAGAAAACAGTTGCTCTCCTGTCCGATGGTTCTGACCTTAAACTAAACGAGGCAGTTGCTTCCACACTTGCCAAGCACAAGGCAGACACATTCCGTCTCCATCTTCAGAGCAACACACTGGCGTATGGCTCTGCAAATCAAATCAGTGTGGACGTCATGGTCTCCGTGCTAGACCCTGACAAGAAACAAATCGCCTTCTATGATGGCCCTGCGCGTGGCGCCGAGAATTTTCAATTCAGAACAAAAGCACCTGGCATCTACAAGATCGTCGTGGCTCCGTTCCAAGAAAATGAAGGCAAATATTCTGTTACTCTTACTTTCGCTGACATTCTTGCCGGAGACCCTGGCAAACAAATTGAACAAATCGTGAACGCCACGATGCGAGTGACCGACGGTGTTACGCCCGGTGTCTCAGTCGCTGTGGCGAGGGACGGTAAAGTTGTTTACAGTAACGGCTTTGGTTATGCGGATATTGAGCAAGAAGCAAAAGTAACACCGCAAACCATCTTCCATATCGCCTCCGTATCAAAACAATTTACGGCCTTTGCCATTGCGATGCTTGCCAACCAAGGAAAGCTTTCCGTTAACGATGACATCCGCAAATACCTTCCAGAGCTTCATGATTTCGGAACACCGATTACCATCAATCACTTGATCCACCATACGAGTGGTCTGCGCGATCAATGGAACTTACTGGCCATAGCAGGCTGGCGTCTCGACGATGTCATCACCCAAAAACAAATCATGCGAGTGATAAGCAGACAGCGCGATCTGAATTTCAAGCCGGGGGATGAAGAGATGTATTGCAACACCGGCTATACTTTGATGGCCGAAATTGTGGAACGCGTATCAGGCAAATCCTTCCCTCAATGGGCTCAAGAAAACATCTTTGTTCCCTTGGGAATGAAAAATACATTGGTATACAACGATCACGAAAAGATCGTGAAGGGACGGGCTTATTCTTACAACCAAGCGGCGGACGGTTTTAGAAAATCAGTGCTCAGTTATGCCAACGACGGTGCCACAAGTCTATTTACCACGCCGGAAGATCTGTGTCAGTGGGCCATGAATTTTGAAAATATTAAAGTGGGCAACCCCAAAGTGATGGATATGATGAACCAACGTTTTGTGCTTAACAGAGGCGACACAATAAATTATGCCTTTGGGCAGGTCATGGAAAAGTACAAAGGGTTGCGCGCGATAAGTCACGGTGGTGGAGATGCAGGTTACCGCACCTTTTTGTTACGTTTCCCAGAGCAGCATTTTTCCGTTGTCGTGTTTAGCAACCTAGGTTCTTTCAACCCCGCTGGCCTGTGTTATCAAATTGCAGATATCTATCTGGCGGATCAATTGAAGGAAGAAAAACCCAAAGATGAACAGGCAAATACGCCGTCGCCACAGGAACCGCCATTCGATGCATCAAAAATAAAGCTGAGTGACTTCGTTGGAAAGTTCTATAGTCCTGAACTGGAAACGGCCTACACATTTGCGATTGAGAATGACACGTTACGCGCTCATCATCAGCGTCATGACGATATCAAGTTAGTGCCATACAAGAAGGATTCATTCATGGCCGGCGCTTGGTTCCTGGGTGAGGTCACTTTCATTCGCAACAAAACAAACCAGGTCGTAGGTATGAAAGCGGGGTCAGGAAGAGTGCGTGGTGTAGCGTTTGATAAGATGTAAACTTATTCCGAAGTCCGCTAAAAAAGAAAATCCCTCGAAGTCCTAGACCTCAAGGGAAATTCCTGTCTTATAGTTGGCTTTAATCTACAGCAAAGATGCATAAGTCGTTCTTGCTCGTCAAGCGCGATCTTGCAGAAATAATTACACGAAAATTACATCCCGTCCGAGGAGGTTATTCGCTCTTCAGCGACTTCACCGGATCATTGCTCGCCGCTTTGAAGGACTGAAAGCTCATGGTTACCCACGCAATTGTCACCGCCGCCAATCCAGCGCAAAGGAAAACCCACGCCTCGATCGTTGTTTTGTAGGTGTACCCCTTTAGCCACCAATCTGCACCATACCACGCAATTGGCGCCGATATTACAAACGCAATGATCACGAGCTTCCCAAAATCTTTGGATAACATGAGCACGATGCTCGATACGCTCGCTCCCAGCACTTTCCGAATTCCAATTTCCTTAGTGCGCTGCTCGGCCGTAAATGCGGTAAGTGCAAAAAGCCCAAGACATGCTATGATAATGGCTAAGCCAGCAAAAATCAGGAAGATGTTCGACAACCGCTGTTCCGTCCGGTACATTCTTCCAAAGTCTTCGTCCAAAAACGAGTATTGAAAAGGTTGGCCAGGTGCAAGTTGTTTCCAAATCTTTTCGATGGATTGAACTACATCATTGGCTTGCGACGAGTTGAATCGGAAGCTGATACAGCCATCATCCTTTCCAAAAAACAATCCCAAAGGCAGAATCCCTTCCTTCATCGTGTAGTAGTGAAAATTCTCTACTACGCCCACCACTTCCCAAGTCTTTAGCTTATTTGGATCGGGCGAGCCATCAGGTCTCACACCATCAAACGAAGTAATCTTTTTGCCGAGGGGATCGTCAGTAATGCCGAACATCGGCAGAGCGGCCTCATTAAGAATTACCGCTGTCGAATCAGATGGAAATTTCTCAGAGAAGTCGCGGCCCAGTTTGATTTTCATCCCCATGGTCTCAACGTAATTCTCATCTACCGTCCATAGACGGATGCTGACCAAGTTGTCTGGCGTTGGTTGGTTACCCTGTTTCCAAAAGGTGTTGTTGTTATTGTTGTATCCTTCTACTGGCAGATAACTCGTTAGGGAACCCTTTGAAACCGCACTGATCTTTGATACTTCATTTTTAAAAGCTATCGCGTTTGGTAGCGGTCTCAAAGCATAGGTGTCGTGAATGATGATCACCTGGCTTTTGTTGAACCCCAATTTTTTGTTTTGAATAAAGTTCAATTGTCGGTTGACGGTGATGGCTCCAATGATCAGTGTGATCGAAATCACAAACTGGAATACGACCAGGGCACTGCGAATATATCCGCTCTTCATGCCTCGCGCTACATTTCCTTTCAAAACGGAAACTGGTTTGAAAGCAGATAGAAAAAAGGATGGGTAGACCCCCGCCAGCAACCCCACCAGCAAAACAGCGATCAACAATGCTCCGTAAAAAGTCCAGTTGCCAAAAGGTATTTGCAATTGTTTTTGCGCTAAGTCATTGAAAAGAGGTAGCAACATATAGGCAACCCCAATCGCCAAGAGAAACGAAAACAACGTAACCAAAATAGACTCCGTAAGAAATTGACGCATCAGGTGCGAACGTAGCGAGCCCATCACTTTCCGTACGCCCACCTCTTTGGCCCTGTTGCTTGATCGCGCCGTAGACAGGTTCATAAAATTGATGCAGGCAATGCCAAGTATAAAAATCGCAATGGCTCCAAACAAATACACGTAGGTAATGTTACCATTCGTCTCCAATTCACCGCTCAAATCGGATTTGAGATGGATATCGCGTAGCGGCGTCATGGTGAGTTCCCATTTATTGCCTGTCGCGGTGAATTTCTCCATATTCATATCATTGCCAAGTGCCGCGGCGACCTGAGGGCCGAAATATTTTTTCAAAAAGGCGGGGAATTTTTTCTCGAGGGCCTTCGCATCGGCGCCTTCCTTCAGCAACAAATAGGTATTAAAGTTTTCGCTTAGAAACGTTACCGACTGTGCTTCTTTCGCGACATCGGAACTGCCCACCATGGCGATCAAAATATCAAAATGAAAGTGTGAGGCCGCCGGGATATTTTCATATACCGCTGTCACTTTTACATTTAATTTGTTGTCAAGGATCATCGACTCACCGAGCGCGCTTTTGCCAGGAAAGTATTTTTCGGCCATCCTTCTGCTGATCGCTGCGCTCGAAGCCTCCTTTAAAGCGGTTCGAGGGTTTCCTGCGAGTACGTTCACCGAAAAGACACGAAAGAACGTGCTGTCCGTCCAGATCACGTTCATCTCTTTCACGTTTGTCGTTGCGCCGGCGGCGCGGACCAAGTAAGAGCCTACATTCCTGAAACGCACCGTAGCTTCGATCTCCGGGTAATCGTTGAGCATCGAACTAGCCAACGGAGCTCCATTCTGACAAACGAAGACGTGGTTGTCGCCAAATTTTATTTCCTCGTTCAAGCGATAGATGCGATCGGCTTTCAAATTATAGGCGTCAAAACTGAGTTCATCGATGATAAAAAGGACGATCATCAAGCAAGAGGCAATGCCTACTGCCAACCCGGCAATGTTGATGAAAGAATAAAAGCGATGCTTCTGTAGATTTCTAAATGCAACGGTGAGATAATTTTTGATCATACCTTTGGGTTTTGTCGTTTCAGATTTAATTACTTTTTCTTGGGTTTCCAGTAGCCCCGGCGTATGGCCGAAGGATTTCAAAATAAGGCGATAGGCTTCGATAAAATTCTTGCCGTTTTCCATTTCCGTCTCCACGGCTGAGCAAACATGATCGATCACTTCATCTTGGATCTCTTCCGCAACGATGCCCTTGAAATTCAGGTCTTTGACAATGAAATCGATTTGATTGCCGGTCAGCATTTTGACTTAGGCTAATTCCACCTGCAAGACTTGAGTCATGGTCTTCATGAACTCCACAAAATCATTTACTCTCTCCTTCACTTCCGATCTTCCCTCCTGGGTGAGCGTATAATATCTGCGCACGCGCTTGCCGATCATTATTTTCTCGGTTTTTAACAGGCCTTCCGATTCCAAACGATGCAACGTAGGGTACAGCGCGCCTTCGGTAAGCAAGATGCGACTGTCGGAAAGCTCTTTTACGCGCTGCGTGATTTCATAACCATACGTCTTCCCATGGTCTTTCAGGATTTTCAGAATAATGGTCTGAAGAGTGCCTTTCAGCAATTCTGATGAATGAGTCATATTACCTAATTCAATTAGGCATAAGACTACTTTCCATCAAAAAAGGTTGCAGTAGTGGATACGTTTTTTTTCGAATGTGCGTCTCGAGCCCTATCCTTAGGGGCAAGGCTTTACCATTTATTGGACGGGTCGTTGGTTAAAATGTACCATCCGCCGTTTCGTGAGCGTTTATCTTTTGACTTTTGTGATCTTTCTTCTTTTATGAGGCAGCGTAATCGACAAACAGATCACGATCCCCAACAATGCCACCGCCAAACTTATCTTTCCTGAAAAATACAAGGAGATTACAACCGCTGACATTAACAGCTCGATCAACCAGTC
>Ga0310811_10012467_pt1 | contig 11033 bp, 14 predicted proteins | sample YCmetagenome_FD_207642 | JGI IMG/M metagenome (GOLD analysis project Ga0310811, IMG submission 207642) | Soil microbial communities from experimental microcosm in Duke University, North Carolina, United States - YC | ecosystem: Engineered > Artificial ecosystem > Soil microcosm > Unclassified ...
GTCCCGCGATCATAGCCAAACGTCTTTGCGATTGTGGAGTTTGGACGCTAATGATGAGCTGGGTGGCCACTCAGGCGAGCCCTTGAAGGGGCCTGTCGCCAAAACGCCGGCGCACAGCGGGATCGCTTCTCTTGGGGTCGACTCCGCCGAGGCACAAGCGCCTTGCGCTTTGCTCGTTGGCGCCATCGGCGCTCAAACCATTCCATCCAGTCGGCTGTGCAGCAGCATACTGCAACGACAACCCTGTGCACTCACGTGATCTCATCTGAGACTGGCCCGGCACGTCACGCTCGCGACGACGTATCCGCACCGTCCGCCGGCAGCATAGTTTATGTCAACTATGCTGAATTCCCGACACTGTTGCTGCGCCCACTCGGTGATTGATCCACATCCGACAAAGAACCTGTGCTGACGGCAACGCGCCTGCTCGTCGCCACGACAAACCTCCGTCGTCCACTCGATGGTCGCGGGGCCGATCAGATGAGACCTGACAAGCGAGACGACGATGAAGCTCGCCCCGATGAGAGCGAGTGAACCGCTTATTGCCCGCAGGGGGATACCCATGGTCACTCAAGTTCGAATCGCCCGCTTGAGCAAGAGAGTACTATGGAACTGAATCATCGACCGCATATTCGATTTCGATTGCTGTACGTGGAGTCAGAGCAGCTCAATTTCAGGCGTGTGACGCGCGCGAAGACAGACCGTGCGGGCTCAGCCCATCTCTATTCGGGCGCACGGGATAGGCATGCTAGGAATTTGTGGGCCCGCGCGAGCGGCTCTATCGCAAGAGGGCAGTGGCGCCATACCTGCGGACGCTCGTCGAAAATGTAGGGCTGGCGGAATATCGTGACCACGAATGTATGCTCAGTGCGTTGAAGCGCCGGACGTCCTGCCCGCTTGCCGTCTGATGAATAGAAGATGAGCCGCCAGCAGAAGGAGCTGAGCGGCGACCTGATGCCGAAGGGCGCGCCGCGCCTCCGACATTAATCCGAGTACTTTATCGATTCGCGAAAGCAATTCTACACGACCGGGCGGTATTGTTGTGCGGTCAGCAACTCCCCCGGAGGCGACAAATGACCACACTTTTTTTGTTTCTGAAGGATGAATCGGGCGCGACCGCTATTGAATACGGCCTCATCGCCGCTGGCATTTCGATCACGATCGTCGCCGCGGTCAATTCGGTTGGTGTAAATCTCAATTCCACGTTCTCGAGCATTTCAACGCAGTTGAAGTAGTAACTCTTTCATTTCGCACTTCGCTGAAGCCCCTTTCTGTCGCGACCTATGTCTCGACCGGGTAACAACGGGCAATCGTCCCCTTGATAAATATCACATTCTGCCGCGCGACCAACTTGGCCGAAACGATAGGTTGCGATCAAGTCCTCGCCACTCTCTACCTTTGACGAGCTTCTCCGGCATGGTGCAGCGGAGCGAGACAGTCTCTCTACTCTTGCGAATGAGGACGCTCCACGGTCAAAGCACCTTCCGAAATAATTATATGTAAATTTAACGCCGCTGGCGACCCCACTCACAGTGCTTTTACGCACCGCCTTCGGGATCGCTTAAGCAATACTGGAGTATGGAAAGTCGGTTAAAGCTACAGGATGTCTCCGCATGAGTATCGCCACATTTGTAAAGGGTTGGCTCAGCTGCGTTCGCAGTCTGACCGGCAACACCCGCGGGAGCGTCGCAATGATGTTCGGCCTCGCCGCCATCCCGATTGTCGCCTTGGTCGGCGTTGCGGTCGACTATAGTCGCGCCAATTCTACCAAGGCCCATCTGCAAGGCGCTCTCGATTCCGTGGCACTCATGTTGGCGAAAGAAGCAACGAGCGATACCGCGGATCAACTTCAGGCCAATGCCGCGAAATACTTCAATGCGCTTTTTAATCGGCCTGAATCTACGGATGCCGCGATTACTGCATCCTACACTTCGACCGGCGGATCTCAGCTGACTGTCGTCGCGACCGCAAATGAGCCAACTGTTTTTATGGGGGTCTTCGGGAAAACCTCAATTCCACTCAGCGTGACATCTACGACGAAATGGGGAAACTCAAGGCTTAGGGTCGCGCTCGTTTTGGACAATACCGGCTCGATGGCCGACAATGGCAAGATGACGGCGCTTAAGTCAGCGACCAAAAACCTGCTCGTCCAGTTGCAGTCTGCCGCCACTACAAATGGCGACGTCTATGTTTCGGTCGTTCCGTTCGTGAAGGACGTGAATATGGGCTCCTCCAGTTACAACAGCAGTTGGATCGATTGGACCGATTGGGAAGCCGCACCTTCAGGATCAACACCGAACAGCAGCATCGGGCCGGGCGATGCGTGCCCCTACGGCTGGGCAAGTGGCTACACGTGCCTGAATGCTCCAAACGGCTCGCAGACTTCGTACGTTCCTTCTGCCGGAACTTACGCGGGTTATATCTGTCCGAGCACCGCCCGCGGCTGTTACAACAGCGTGACGGTCAACAACGTTATCGCAACGGGCAATCGTGCCAGCTGTGGCACAACGAGCAACTGCTCCTGCTCAGGAGGCGGCAGCAACAAAGTCTGCACGCAGACTTACTACAACCATATTTGGATCCCGAACGATCATAGCACTTGGAACGGATGTGTAGTCGATCGCGGAGACTCAAGCGCACCGAATAGCGGTAACTACGACACCAACGTCGTGAGTCCGACCACAAGCGTGAAGGCCACCCTTTATGCCGCTGAGCAGTATTCGTCTTGCCCTCAGGCGGCGATGGGGCTCAGCTACGACTGGGCCTCAATGTCGTCTCTGATAGACAATATGTCACCGGCTGGCAATACGAACCAGGCAATCGGACTCCAGGTTGGCTGGATGACCCTCGCAGGTGGCGGCCCGTTCGTGGCGCCGGCAAAAGATTCAAACTACACCTACAATGAGATCATCATCTTGCTGACTGACGGTCTGAACACACAGGATCGTTGGTATACAAATCAATCTTCGATCGACGCCCGCGAAACCATTACCTGCAGCAATATCAAGGCGTCTGGTATCACGCTCTACACGATTCAGGTCAATACCGGCGGCGATCCCACCTCGACATTGCTCCAGAATTGCGCGAGCGACGCCAGCAAATTTTTCCTGCTCACCTCGGCGTCGGACATTGTGACGACCTTCAATACGATTGGCACCAACTTGAGTCGGCTATATCTCTCAAGATAGTTGGCACAATTGTAATCTGCGCTCTTGATCCTAGCATTTCCATCGGCGGGACACATCGAGCCGCATGCCGATAGCTCGCATATGCACAGCGGGTCGCTGAATAACACGCACCACCGCGTCGCATGCTCTCAATCGTCCCAAACCGGCCGACACGCGACAATCGTTACCGGTGCCGGCAGACTCTGCACCGTCGGCCACGCGATCGCCAGGTCCAGCCGACGTCAGGGCGAACCCAGCAAACTCCACGCGGGCGGTGGCCCAAACAAATGCAGTTTCATGATGAGCGAAACCAGTTCCTAACGTTCCGCACGATTTGCCAAGGAGCCAAGGCCGAGTAGCGTTATACCGTACGCAACGTTCTTGGACAGGAAGCTTTGCGAATGACGGACCCCAGGCTTTCGGCGGCACTCAAAAGTGCGCTCTGCGTCTGGCTCGACGGCGCCCTGCTGTTGATGCGCGAGCACACCGATCACGTGGCCGAACTTCGCAGAGCAATGCGGCGCGCTAGTTGCGATGTACGCATTGTGTATCACATGCGCGCCAACGCAATCACCATTGAGAGCCTCGACGCCAAGGGGCGCACAGTGACCGTCACTGAGCTTTTTCGCGAGCAGCTGATACAGGAAGAAGTGCCGTCCGAGACCAAGCACTAGCTATCTTGTTCTTCGCTCTCTGCTCTTTACCGCGTCGCATTTCGGCGACCACACGCATGTAAACGTCTCTCCGATGTACGCTGCGCGGCTGAAGTTGTACCGCACATAAGGGCGGACTGGTCCGCAGCTTGTTAGGCCACTGCCATTCTTCTCGTCGACTCTATCGTTTGGATGGTACCGACCGGCGCACCTTCAGCGCGTTGAGGGCTATCGAGCTCGGAAAACACGCAATTTCCTCCGGCCATCTTGGCTTGTTGCAGACAAGTCTGCGCGGTCACAATGAGAGCGCGTTCTGACTGGCCTGGCCGCGCTGTTGCCACACCCACCGAAATTGTCGCATATCCCAACCGCTCCTTTGTTGACCGACGTTCGACATAATTGGCCGCGACTGCGCGACGCAGCCTCTCGCCGATTGCCGAGGCTTTGGGCAGGTCGACCTGGCCCAAAACCACCGCAAACATATCGCCGCCGTAACGCGCCACCAGGTCCGACTCCTTGACGCTTTTCTTCAATTTGGAAGCGACCAATCTCAGGACATGGTCTCCCATCAACTGCCCATGCGTCTTATTGAAAACACTGAGATGATCAATGCCTGCCATCAGCAATGAAAGCGATTCTCCCGTCTCTCGGGATTGGGCGAGACGCTTCTTAAGAAACTGGTTCAGCCCTCGCCGATTCGCCAGTTGGGTAACAGGGTCCGTTAATGTCTCCGCTTGAAGCGCGGTGAGGTGCTTGTGCAGACGGTTGATGTCGTCACATGACTGCTTCAACGTGGCTCCAAGGTAGAGGTTTTCTTGTCCGAATTCTTGCGCTGTGGCCAGAACCTTAGTGACGATCTCCAGCAGCGACGTGCGAGTAAGGGCAAGTCCTAATTGCGCCTTTGTCTGCTTAAGCCGACCTTGGAGCTCCAGCCTTCGACCGACCGATAACTCGATCAGCGAGGCGACTTCATCGACTTCATCCGAGAGTTTCTCACCGAATTCCAGCACCTCCCTCCCTCTCTCCCTCTCACGGAAATAGCGCGCCTTTAAACTGGCGATGTCTTGTGGGGAGATCCGCGCTTTTCTCTTCAACAGCAGGCGGATCGATCCCGTCAGCGCAGGATGTTTGCCGGACGCGTGGGTATATGCGACTTCAAATGTTTCTGGATCAGGCGGAAGATTCCAGGAAGCAAGAAGCCTAAGTGCCTTCTCCGCGACGCGATTCAGATCTGTATTTCTCATCGTGAAGCGCTCGCTCGATTGATTGGCGCTCCGGCAAGCGGGGCGGACCACCGCTAACTGTAATTAGGTCCGGATTAATGAATATTTACCATCCCGCCTAGCCCTTGAAATTTAGTTCGCGGGCAGTTCCGGTGCAGGCAAGAGTCCGCCTGCGCCGCTCGGCAGGCCGCCGTGCTTGACTCCGGAGCAACTGTTTAATCAAGCCGCGCCATGCAAACCCAGACCACCGAGTTTCTGGCCATTCACCTCGCACCAGCCAGCAGGGTAGGCCCCTGTTCGAACCGCCGAGGGCACGCTCCGCGTCGTCTGATCTGATCGCCGGCCTTCCAGACGGCGTGCATTGCAGGGTCTAGGACCCCGACGGACGTCGTTCGTGTCGGCGACAGATCGCCAATGCGCTGACCGCACTCCTGAGGATGCGGCCTTTTCCATTTTCAGCAGTAGGCTTAGGGTACTCGTACCGCAGACATGCGGTGATTGAGAAAACATTCTAGCAACGGGAGGAAGTAATGCGCGGTGTTATACGCGAAGGCTTACTGCTCTCTCTGATTCTTTGCGCGACGCAGGCATATGCTCGCGATGTCAAAATCAGCGGCACGCACGGTGTCAGCGACATCGAAATGCATTGCATCGACAATGGAGGCACATTCTTCAATGGCCCGCACGGAGGCTATGGCTGTGCTGGGTCAGGAGGCGGCACGGTTACGTGCACGGCCAAAGGAAAGTGCACCGGCACCGTGTCCAAGGTAGTCGGGAAGGGCGGCAAAGGAACCGGAATAACCGGAGTTATAAATGCGTTGAATACGCCGAAAGGCGCAACGACCCGCAGCAGTGCGCGCGTGCATGCAATGAAAACAAATAATTCAATAAAGATGGAATCTTCTTCTGAAAAGAGTAGCGGCGGCGGTGGGATGCATCACGGCCGCGGTCGATAAAAACATAACCGTACATAGCGAAAGAGGCCGCTTCCTCTGGCGGCCTCTTTCTTCCGAGACGTTCCCCAATCTCGGACAGGGTGCGCTTGAGTGGTGTGGGGCAATAAGAAGTCCCGGCGGAACCGGGGTTTCTTGGCCCCTAAAGTCAGGCAGCCCGGCAGCCGTCTTCTTCCGACGCATGCGCATCATGCCCAATCCCGCGAGTCCTGTGGCGAACGGCGTCAACGCCGCAGGAATTGGCGTCGCAGACGGCGCCGCTGTCAACGAAACGTCGTCCAGCATGAAGGGGTGGAAGGAGTCCAGATACGGGAAATTCAGAGTATCCGAGCCCGTGCCCAAAACGGAGAATTGGTACTGGACGTATTTCCGATTGGTGCTCGTTGCGCCAGTATCGGGACTGGTCAGGAAGCTGCCCGATATCGTGGGCCGTTCCACTGCGCACTAAAGGTAGGGAGTGAGATGCCAGTGTGCGGTCAGCCATGGCTTACCCGGCCACGCGCACGAGCTTCGTCAAGGTAGTCACCCAGGGCAAGAAAGCCGCCAGCTGGACTGGGCGGCTAAAATCTGGGGGCCGCAAACTGAGGCAAGGTCACGTTCCTGTTCCGAAGGCTGATGTGGAAGATCTCGCCAACAGAGATTGCCGCAGGCCGCACCGAGCCGCGCTACGTCTTAGGTGAGGCGCCGTCTAGATTTCTGTCAGCTTTTTCAAAACTTGTAGCTTCGGCGAGTTTGGCTTGCGCTTCGCCTCCTGCGTCCGGGTAGAGAACTTCTCAAGGACTTAACTTGGCCCATTATCAAGAAGCCCAGCGCAGGCTACTCGCGACCTTGGACGCACTTTACGTCGAAGGCGACCGCAAAAAGATGATTTTTACGGATGGCCGCGAAATTGGCGTCTGCGGGTATGAAACAGATATCCGTCATTCGAATCTCGTGCCTGCGGAGATGATGGCAGGCGCGTCGATATCGCGGACCGGTGCTTCCAAGATGCGGTCGAGGCCGAGAGCCAGCGGTCCGCCGAGGGCGCGCGGCACCCTTCCACCGCGAAAGAAAGATCGACATTCTCGCAATTCCGGCTGAATTCCTCGCTTAAATAGCCTACATAGGGCCGCAGCCTGACTTGAGCGGCAAGCGGTGTCCTGTGCTCCGCTTTTTTTGCGTCCGACATGCTCACATAGCCATTCCAGCAATGATCAAAATCAGCATCTGTCGCTGGCTTATATCGGGCATTTTCATGTGGATGGCGGCCTTCTCCGTAGCCATGGCGGTCACCGGCAATGCGCCGCCGGCAGGGGGACTTGCCGCACGCGCCATCGTCATGCTCGTCGACGAGCACGAAGACCTCTGCACCGCAACGGCGCTGGCGCCCGACCTCGTGCTCACCGCCGCGCATTGCGTCGTAGGTCCGCTCAAGCGCGCGGTCAAGGTCTACCAGACCGGCCAGACCGTCGCGGTCGCGCGCACCGCGTCGCATCCGCGGTTCAATTTTTCGAACTACCTCGCCAGCCGTGCCACCGCCGACGTCGCGCTCGTGAAGCTCGCGGCGCCCCTGCCCGACATCATTGCGCCGGTGACGCTTGCGGAGGCGCGCCGCGTTGCGGTCGGCGAGACGCTGACCATCGCCGGCTTCGGCGTTACGAAAAACGCCACGCCGATCGGCCTCGGCATCGCGCGCGAGGCGAAGCTTGCCGTTACCGGCAAGCCCGGCTCGCTGCAGATCCGCCTCGTCGATCCGGCGACCATGAACAAGCGGCCAGGCCTCGGCGGCTGCACCGGCGATTCCGGGGCGCCGGCCTTCGAGACCGACGCAGCCGGCGCGCTGCGCATCGTCGGCGTGGTGAGCTGGTCGACCGCGCCGAACGACGAGGCTGGCTGCGGCGGCCTGACCGGACTGACGCCGCTTCTGCTCTACCGCGGCTGGATCGTCGAAACGGCGAAGACGCTGAACTAACGCCCGGTCATCAACCTCCCGTTCACCACAATGGCAAACGGCAGCTTAAGGCTGCGCGGCCTAGAACGAGCCATGAGCACGGTCTCCTCGATCGCCGCCGCGGGCATGCTGGAGGCCGCCGCGCGTCTTCAGACGTCGGCGGTGAAGGTCGCCGGTCCTTCGTCGGGCGCCGATCTGTCCACCGAGGCGGTCAACCAGATCGAGGCGCGCATCGGCTTCGCCGCCAACGCGCTGATGGTGCGTGCCGGCAGCAGGATGACCGGCGCGCTGCTCGACATGCTGGCTTAAGCCTTTCACCCGCCTCGATTCCGCCTCGCATTAACATTACCCGGTGAGCTTACCGGACGGCTCTGCTCGTCAGGCCAGCATCGACCCGGTAAAACCCCGCTCGTCGCGCGTGAATTCATCACGGCGACTCAAGGCCCATGGAGAAGGCGTTTCCGCGGCCGCAAGCCGCCCCAGACATACGAGGTTGAATTGATAAAATCAGCATTCGTTATCATCACGCTGCTGTTTGCCTGCACCATCGCATCCGCGGCCCAAGCCCAGCACCACCGGCCGAACCATAAACGGCATCAGGCAAGTCAGAAGATCGTCGTCTGCGACCAGCGCGGCTGCTCCGACCGTGCGGCGCCGCGTGTTTCCCGTGACGAGGGCCGCGCTGCGCGCGCCGACGCGATCACCGTCGACGCCAATGGCAACGAGGCGGTCGTCGGCGGCCGGCCCGCCGGCTGCCCGTCAGAATTCTGCGGGTGCGAAGCCTCGCTCTACGTGTTCGGCGAGATCCGCCGCGAGCTCAACCTCGCCTCCGCCTGGATGCGCAAATTCCCGCGCACGCAAGCTGCCGCCGGCATGGCGGCGGTGCGCAATCATCACGTGATGATCCTGATGCGGCACGTCGATGGCCGAGACTGGCTCGTCCATGATGGCAATTCCGGGGGCCGCAAGACCCGCGAGCACGTGCGCTCGATCGCCGGCTACGTCATCGTCGACCCGCACGGTGCGAGGGCAGCGAGCGCGGATTGAGTTACCCGGCGAACCGATCTTCAGGCGCGCATCGGGTTCCTGGCCGTGCGCAGGCGGCGCCGCCATGAAGCATGATCTCATCGAGGCGCGCGCTTGCGCGTCCAGCGCGCCGTTGATGCGCGCGAGCTTCTGCGCAAGCGCGAGTCGTTAGGCGGCTCATCATTGGTTTCCTTGAACGCCTCCAAGACCGCACGTCTCGCCATGCGTGATGACCGAATCATGCGGCACGCCCGCCTTGGTCTCCAGTCCGGCGTCGATGTCCATTGAAAGCTTCCCCTTCGTGTGAAGATGACGAAATCCTGATCGCGCCGTGCCGCAAGGGTCACTCGCACGTCATTTGAGAGTGAGCGGCCTCGCCTTTACACGGATTCGACGCCGGCGTCGGCCGACTGCCGTCTACGCTCTACCGACCATCTTCAGAAAGCACCCGCATGTCCCTTCGCGACGCTCTCACCGATCTTACGCTCCGCCTGACCTCACGCGCCGCCGTCAGATGGAGCCCGTTGCCGCTCCGTCTCATCGTCGGCTACGGCTTCATGGCGCACGGCTTCGCCAAGCTCACGCGCGGCCCTGAAGCATTCGCCACGGTGCTCGACACGCTCGGCCTGCCGCTGCCGCTGCTCTTGTCCTGGGCGACGACATTGGTCGAGCTCGTCGGAGGCGCCGCGGTGATCGCCGGCGCGTTCATTCCGCTCGTCGCGCCGCCGATGGCGATCGTGTTGCTAACCGCGCTCTTCACCGTGCATGTCCGCTACGGCTTCTTCTCGGTGAAGCTCGCGAGCGTGACCGCGGACGGCGTCAAGTTCGGCACGGTCGGCTACGAGATCATTCTTCTGTACCTTGGTGGCCTTGCGGCCCTGGCGATCGGCGGCGCCGGCCGGCTCTCGGTGGACGCCTTTCTGCGCCGCAACCGTGCTGTCACATGAAGAAAGCCGCTGCCGTCCGCCATCGCGGAAAGGCGGCGAATTCCCCCTCCCCAGGCACCGCGCAAACTGGCAAGCTCCCCGCCACAACAAGCATAATTGGAGGATGCAATGCGTATTCTGGGGGCTCTCGCGGCCCTTTGCTTACTGGCCGGCGCCGGCACGGCACAGGCCGAGGAGTATCCGACTCGCAGCGTCACGGTGATCGTGCCGTTCGCCGCGGGCGGCCCCGCCGACATTTTCGGCCGCATCGCAGCGGATATCTTCTCCCGCCATCTCGGGCAATCCTTCGTGGTCGAGAACGTCGGCGGCGCGGGGGGCACCGTCGGTACGCTGAAAGCAGCGCGTGCCAGACCCGACGGCTATACGCTCGTTGCCGGCCACATGGGCACAAACGCCGCAGCGCCGATGTTCTATCCGAATCTCGGCTACGATCCGGAGAAGGACTTCGCGCCAATCGGCGTCACCGGCACGCAGGCCGAGCTCCTGGTCGTGCGCAAGGACATTCCGGCCAACAATCTCAAGGAGTTCGCCGCGTGGGCAAAGAAGAACGAAAGTAAGTTGAACATGGGCCATGCTGGCGTCGGCTCGGTCTCCTATCTCGGCTGCCTGCTCGTGAACAACGCGATTGGCATCCACCCGACGCTGGTGCCGTTTACCGGCACTGCCCCGGTTATGAACGCGATCCTCGCCGGTAACGTCGACTATGACTGCGACCCGATCCTGGGCCCGCTGTCGCACGTGCGCGCCGGCACAGTGAAGGCGCTCGCCATCGCCACCAAGAAACGCTCCCCGCTCCTGCCCGACGTGGCGACGTCCCACGAGCAGGGTTTCCCGGATTTCGACTGTGCGCCTTTCTACGCGGTATTCGCGCCGAAGGGCACGCCGAAGGAGATCGTCGATAAACTTGCTGCAGCACTCTCGAAGGGCCTCGACGAGCCAGCGGTGCGCAAGCGACTGGAAGATCTCGGCGCCACCATCCCCGAGCCCGCGGACCGCGGGCCCCAGGCCCTCGCCAGGCTGGTGCACACGGAGGTCACACGGCTGACGCCGATCGTTGCAGCAGCGCGCGCAAAACAATAACGACCGGGATCGATCCTACGAGGTCGCCTGACGCCGCAGCACGCGGCGTCAGGC
>Ga0310811_10012468_pt1 | contig 11033 bp, 20 predicted proteins | sample YCmetagenome_FD_207642 | JGI IMG/M metagenome (GOLD analysis project Ga0310811, IMG submission 207642) | Soil microbial communities from experimental microcosm in Duke University, North Carolina, United States - YC | ecosystem: Engineered > Artificial ecosystem > Soil microcosm > Unclassified ...
TTTTCCCAATACCTAATCCAATAGACTACTTTTTCTTCATCTGCTTCATTGTAGAAGGTTACAACGCCGTCTGTATTGGCTGATACAACTTCAATTCCATTGCACTCAAACATTTCAGCTAGCATTAAAATAGAAAGCTGACCAGTCAAATTCATTTGAAGGGTGTTAGCTGGCCCGTACATTGTCGAGAACACATCACTGAATTTTCCTGATACTCCATTCAAGAAAATTTTTAAACCTTTGTCCTTTGTAAATTGTTTATTCTTTTTAGCTTCTACTCGCTGATCTTTAAAGCCTTTATAGACGACTAGAAAGTTTGCTCCCATGGCTGGAGGGTACAAACCCATATTAATAATAGCATTAGGATAATAGCTTGTAACATCAATATCTTTTAACTTACCGCCATTCTCAGCATCATAGGTTTTGCACTTATCCTTGGAATGCAATCCACCAATTCCGACACTAAACCAATTGTTGCCGACTTTCACAGGCTCCTCAAGCTCCGGAGGCGATATGATTTTTCCCGTATCACCTATGACAAAATTGGCTCGTTTAATTCTAAGCAACAAATCTTGCAGAGGTTTGGTAGCGTAACTGAGGAATGTGGGCACAGAGTATTTGTAAACAGTTCCAGCTTCAATAGTAACTCTCTTAACCCATCGCTTGTTAGCTTTTCCGACTTCTTGAGAGATCACAGCCTCAGCCATCTGAGCGTCACTTTTGCTCATCAGGTCTAAATTATATTCAATAGATATACTCTCTCTTAGCTGCAAGCGTTCTTTACAAAAATGAAATATTTGCTCGGTGACGTCTAGATCATTACAATTATACTCTTGAACGATTGGAATTTGCCAATCAGCTAGCGGAATGTTTTCAGGAAATGGTAATTCCTGAATTCGTTTTGAATGCAGTCTAGCGCCATATAATTTAAGACTGCCTTTAAGAGGGCACACGTTGATAAGATCGATGTGTTGACGTGGTTGAAGCTTATAGATTTCAAAACCGAATTCCTTTGCTATCTCGTTCGGCCGCTTGCCTGATAGAATGAGAGCATTGGCGACATCTTTTAAAAACAATGGGTGGCGGTTTACATAGCTCGCCCACAACATAGGTAAATCAAAAGAAATCGAATTGAAACCAACACTCCTAAAGCTGTTGATAATCCAGCTAATGAAATGAGGGTTAAATTCTCCATCAAGCTTAAGATACTTTCCAGATTGGACATGCTTAAAGCCCATCATATGATAGTTTGGAAAATACTCGCCGTCTAGGATAATATCTCCTCCAGCAGCATCTCGCAATTCATTCTCAGTCATATAGACGCGAGGCAGTGTGGGGCGAGGCGTGTACGGTTTTAAGTTCACACCTTTGCCGATTACTATCTTTCCATCGTCATCTAATCTCATTGCAAAATGTCGTTCCAAGACAAATTACCGTGATTGTTGATCATCGCTATCTTCTTTTTGGCTCTAAAATCTCTATGATACTGCCGTTTGATCTCTTTGCATTCAACACATATGCATTTTCTGCCCCATGCGTGTTTCCATTTAGAATTGGCTCGATTGACAATTGCTGCCGCTTTCGTCGCATTCAGCGGAACTTTTCCTTTTTGTCGTATAGATTGAGCTGTTCGAACTTCAATGCTTCTCGTCTTTCCTATATTTGACTTTCTTATTTTTTCTATCGTCTCCGCGCTTAATTTCTTACCAGCGCCATATGATAAGCCATTGTTATTGTTTGCTTTTGTTCTTAAATTATAACCACAACTTCTATTAAAACATTTTGTATAGTTTATCCAAAACTGTTCTCGTTTTTCAAGATCTCTGTGATCATCAACAATCTCTAAAATCTCAAAACTAAAATTAGATTCTCCATACTTGTTCCAAGCGCTTTGTAGATAAGAATTGTCATGGATATTATTTTTAAGCATGTGTCTGTGAACACCAAATCTTCGCTTAATGTATGTGGCGCTACCTACATATACTTTGCGGCTAGCCAAATTAAAAATTTGATACACACCACCCAATCTTGATCTGTTTCTTTCTCTCATCTCAAACTCTGCCAGCTATGGCTCCCCTACAATTTTTTCCAAAAAATAACGTCATTTTATGATTACTGTGAGGCACTAAAAAATCAACTGTTTTGATTAATGGCTCAATCATTTTGAGTTGTTTAATATTCAGCACTGGCCCTTTTGGTAGTCCATAAACATCATAACTCGCTCCTTTTAAATCTTCCTCGTGTGAGCGCATGACATTACTATCAAAATAGACAAAGCCTGTTTCTGAAAACTTCTCTAGCGCTTTTACTCCAGTATAGAAATTCTCAGGTATAGGCCATGGGCTAGCTTTCTTATCTAGAATAGTACCAACATCGGGCCACTTCTCATTGAAGAATTGCGTTTTAATCCAAGACCCATCTTCATAATAGAATGTGCAACTAGATTTGCTTAATCCAAATTGAGCTAACTTTTTCGGATTAGAAATTAAAGGCTTGATTAGAGCCTTGGGTAAAGCTAACATCGGAGGCAAGTCTATTCCATGCCATGCCTGTATTAGCACTAACCTATCCGTTGAAATGCAGGTTCCGTTATGGATTAAAACGGAGGCTGTCACCACACTTCCCTCATCTAAGGCCAGAGGCGCAACCAAACTCAATGAGTGCTTAAATGCGTCGGAAATTAAAGCGCATGGCGGGTCTGGAAAGGCTGGCTGAAGTTCCGTCAAGGCGAGACAAGGAACCAAGGCTTTGAACTTGTCAGACTTGATTAATAAATTATGCTCGTTTTGAGTGATAGAGAAACCTTGCCCACACTTAGACAGAGCTTCTTTCAGCAATAGTCCATTAGGACAAGTCGCTAAATCCTCTTTAATCGGCTCTCCCATCGCAATTACACCATTAAACGCAACAGCCCATCCGTTACGTAATGAGATATGAGTTTCTAATACAGAGCCTTCATCCTTCTGAATTAGGGATAACTGGCGGATTGTATTTAGAAGCGGACTATCTGTCTTAGCTTGTGACTTTCGCGGGCGCATTTTTTCTAATGCCATTTCGTTGCATTAATCTGCGAATAGTTGAGTAGTCTCGATTAAATCTAACAGCTAAGCCATAGAGAGTTTCACCATTTATGCGTCGTTCTATGGCGTCGCGTTGTTCTGCCTCTGTCATATAAGCAGGATTGAGACTTTCACCACAATGAGGGCAAAGCTTAGCAGAGCGGCCTACTAGAGGCATTTAATACATTCCTCGATTGTATCATATCGTGTAGCAAATGAATGAAATACGCTTTCTATTCCACCTACATTGATTAATTTTTTACCTTTAGCAAAAGCATATCCTGCTTCCCAATGCCTTCCGCCTCCTGTAAATAGATCGCCACGGTTGAGCGTTTTAGAAATTACAATATCTGAAATTTCGATGTCAGCTATATCAATTCCTGCCGCATTTCTAGCTTGTAACGTTTCTGTCTTTTCATCTAGCCAACGCGATGTTACAATATGACCAGCATTATGCAAGAGCCTACGCCACTCGCGCATAAGCACTTGCTCTTTGAATTGTGCTGCTAGATAGATTTTCATATTTTTACTTTCAAACCTTGCTTTTCGGAAGTCTCATTGAATTTATTTATTACTGCTTCAGCTAGGTCTATTCCCTCATGAGCAGCAAGTAAATCAACACAAATGACAATATCGGCTAGCTCTTTAGCTAGCATCTCTTTGGTTGCTCTAGAGCCTTTAATTCCTAAGCGCTCTCGCTCTAGCTTTTTCACGACATTAGAAGCTTTACCACCAGCAGCAGCTATTGCAGTAGAATAACCTAAAGTATCTAAAACAATTTCTATAGCTTCTCCAATTTCACCACTAAGCTCATTACCTTTAAAAGAAGTAGTTAGCTGATTATTAGTATCCCACTCTTTAGCTCGTTCTTTATTAGCACAGCGAAGAACATGAAACTCTAGGTATGTCCATTCGTCTCTAGGCTCAAAATCACCAATCATTCTTTATTCTCCATTAAAACGGTATTAATTGTGGTATCTTTGGTGGTGCTTAGCACAAAACCATTTATTTTTGAAGTTCTCATTTTTAAACCTCAAAATGGTATTTCAATTTCTTCATATGCTTCGCAACTGTACACCAGCACTTCAGTCGGCGGTTTAGCTTTAAACTTTCCGCACAAATCGTCTGCAAAACTCCAATAAGAGCAGTTGAGACAATTGCGATAAGGAAAGTCTATTTGACCAGTTCTGAAAACTTTTTCAATAGCGTGCTGCACAGATCGCTCAGCACTAGGTCTTATTGTGGGCATTGGTTTCTTATATGCCATAGATAGCTCTATGATTAGGGTGAATTTTACCAGTGATTGACCAATACCAAAACCAATAAAAACGCCTAGCAAAGCATTGAGCTTTAAATTCTGGTGACATCTCTAAAACTCTACCCCTAAAACCTCTGGTGATAATCGTCCTTTATATCGCTTATTCACATGAACTCGAATTCGCCTAGGCTGCCTCAATTCGCTGGTTACTTTTAAAACATCATCAACAAAGTGTGGAGGCTCTGACGTATGACGTTGCCTCCACCAATCAACAAAACTTTTTCTAAAGCTAGCCTCTGGAAATACAAATTCATCAATTCCATTGATACCGCAAAAATAGGTAACTTTTAAATATGGATTTTTGCCTGTACGACTTTCTTTCTTATTGTAAAGCATATAATTTACATCAAAAGTTTCAACTTGTATAGCCTCTGGTTCTCGAATTAATTCGTCGGTGCCTGCTCGCTCAGTAATTTTGACTTCAAACTCAAACGGCTTTCCGCAGACTTCGCATCTAACTGCTTTGATGTGGTGATATACACCACAAGCTTCACAGAGCTTGATCGGAACGGTTCCTGTTTTATCGCCTTTCTTTTTAGGCAGCACAGGATCATTCACCGGGCCTAATCGCATCGCGTTCTTAGCGAAGTCAAGAACTAAGCAATCGCGCTTTTCTGGCTCAGGTCTAGTGCCTCTGCCAAGCATTTGTATCCAAAGACTGACGCTCATCGTAGGTCTGAGCATAACAATCATGTCGATACCTGGATGGTTAAATCCAGTTGTCAATTTCCCGTAATTTACAATAGCTCGCAGCTCGTATTTTTTAAATGCAGCGATTGCTATTTTATTGTAATCAGACGATTGCTTAGAGTGCACCGACGCGCAATCAATTCCAAGCTGAGTGAGCATCTCCGCTATGTGATTAGCATGATCGATGCCTGATGCAAATATCAACCATGATCGTCTATTCTGACCATGATTGATAGCCTCTTGCAGGGCTTTCCAAGTTATCTCTGCTTTATCAACTTCATGCTGAAGTTGAGAAGCTACAAACTCGCCTTTCTGCATCGCAACGTTACTAACATCTAACGAGACTGATGTTTTCTTAGTAACTAGTGGCGCCAAATATCCGTCAGAGATCAGCTTGTTGAAATTCTCCATGCTCGTCAAATCATGAACAACTTCATTCCAAAGCTTACCCTCTGTGAGCAGACCCATCCCCATACGAAATTGTGTCGCTGTTAATCCAATGACTTTCAAAGCTGGGTTGATAGCTTTCATCTCAGCTATAAATTTTAAATACATAGACGCTTCTTCATCCGAAATCAGATGCGCTTCGTCTACCCACAATATGTCGCGATGACCAAACGGAGCAGCTCCTAACCTAGCGACACTTTGAATTGTGCCATAGATGATCGGATCGACAATAGATTTGCTCTTCAAACCAGCGCTGTAAATTCCAATTGGTGCTGTAGGCCACACGCTTTTTAAGGCATCGGCATCCTGTGCTACTAGTTCGGATGAATGCGTAAGCAGCATGAAGCGCTGATTAGGCCAAAGCCGCATAGCTTCGCGGATGAAGATAGCCGGGCAGACGCTCTTACCAACACCAGTAGGCCAACATAAAAGCACATTGCCTTTACCGCCGTTGGTGTAGTAGCTCCACAGAGCGTTGAGCCCGTCTATCTGATATTGGCGAAGCTCAATCATAATTACAGCGGTATCCATTCATTGCAACCACTCTTGATGAAGCTCTCAGGAATTACACCAAATTTAGAGCACGCCCATGTGCCGTTTTCTGTAGGCATGCTATTCTTACATGATCGGCAATTCTTCAGAGGGATTTTATTATTGTGGCAAACGTTCTTTAGAAAGCACCACTGGCATTCTTGATAGGCTGGATTGTTGCTAATGCGCTCTGGAGGATTTGGGCTGAGAATAATCTCCTCAGCTTTCTTTTCCAATTGCTTCGCGTAGTTCCAATCGAGCTCAACAATTTCAACTTGTATGTCATCGTCATTCTTATTCTCTGGAAAGTAAATTCCATATTGAATGTTTAGCTTGTAGCCGTATGAGCACATCTGCGCCCAATGTTGAGGCTTAGCTTTCTTCAATCCGTGTTGAACATAATACGTGAACGATTTTGTATTGTGAGTTTTAAACTCAGCTAGAAACGGAACGCCGGAATGCCAAGGCGTGATGACAACGCCATCACAAGAGCCACCATAGTGACCCATGACACTAGTCATACGGAATTGCTTTCCGTTAGTGTCAAAGCGGTGAACTGTGCAACCAATACCCTCAAGATAATTAATATATTTTTCTTCCTCACGATGACCACGCGCAAACAATCGGCGCATACGTCCATCATGAGTTTCTAAATCAGCCCAGCGGAATTTATACCATAGTTTGCGCGAGCATTTATCGCCAATCTCAGAAATACCAAGATGATTTCTATGCTCAGCAGGATAGGTTTTAATTGACCATTCCTCAATACCATTCTCGATATTGGCTTTGATTTCTTGAAGGTCGAAACGGTTAAGAGTTTGCATTAATCAACCCTCAGCTTGCTAGCGAGAGCATAGATAAAACGCTCATGCAGATATGGAAACAATTCGTTGATTGCGTATTGAGCATTCATTTTAATTTGTGGAGCAGGAGCAAAATAGCTAATTTGTAAATCCTCAGCTTGCGCATGTTTCAATGTAGCAATCACACTATAATTATTTCCTCGTGCTAAAGACCCTCTAATATCAGCTACAGCAGGAAGAATATAGCTAGGAGGCATTTCAGGAGTATAAATCTCTGTCTGATCTATAGCCATTATTGGTGTGAATGTATTTGCATAATGTTGAAATGCTTCTTTTAAATAAGCATTTTCAGCTTTAAGCCTTTTGTTTTCGGCTATTAGCAAAGCTTCCTTTGGCGTATTGAAATCCATTGTACTATTCCTATTAAAAAGAGGCTTGCTAGTAGGGGCAGGATCACCAGCAAGCCTCAAGTTGTTACGCCTCTTGTGTTAGTCTTTGTGCGGCGTAATTACTGACCCCATGGCGGAGATTGAGGAGCACCACCGTTATTCTGCGCCCATTGTGGGGCATTCTGCGGAGCCTGTTGCGGCTGATTACCGCCCCATGCAGGAGCAGAGCCGGTCTGTGGCGCGGCGGCTTGAGAAGGCTGCTGAGCACCACCATTCCAACCCTGTTGAACCTGTGGCCCTCCCTGCTGAGTCTGAGGCTGATTAGGCTGGCCCTGCTGCTGAGCTTGCGCCGGTCCCTTACCCGGTTCATTGCCTGCCATGTCGTAAATCTTTTTAATTTCGACATAGCCACCTTCAGGCTTTTCAGCGCTAGGTTCATGGCCCTTTTGGAAACCGATATCCATAAGACCCTGAGCACCGCGCAAAGCAGCACCGTCATTTTTAAAATCAAGCTGAAAAATGCCTGTAGCATGACACAACGCTGAAAGCTGTTCGTTAGCAATCTTGCGTGCCTGCTCACTCTCATTCCAGAGATTATAATTGAATTTAATGGAGCCAGCAGGAGAGGTAAATTCAACCTCAAATAAACCTCCCTTTGGCGGCTGTCCCGGCTCAGTCTTTACAGCCTTCGCCTCTGTGCCAGTGATCTTAAATGGAAACTTATTTCCAACAGGGTGCCTTCCTCCACCTTGGCGCGGTTGAACTTGGCGAGCGTCGAATGTTGCGTCAAAAGTCATCAGTTTAAATCCTCTTCAACAGTTGGTTAAGTTGCTTGATACGAGCTTTTACGATAGTGCGAAGTTCAAGCCTCTTATCAAGAATATCAGTTATGTTTGCCAGAGTGAGAAGTTCCTCTGTGCTTTCCTTCTGATATGGCCCTCGTTTAGTGCCCGGTTTAACACCGCGCTTTTTTGCTTTCTTGACCATTAACCCCATCCTTGCTGGCTATTAGTTTCAGCAACCGGCTTTACAGTCTCTTCCGGCCTAGGATCACTTTCAATTTCAGGAGTGTCCTTATTCAAACGCTTCACAAGATCATGCAAGCGTGCTGAATTTTCTGGCGTCGGATCACTATAAATTTTACCAGCAGTATTGTTGATAAGACACTTCAATTCATCTTCAGTAACTCGGAGCATCCATGTTTTCATTTTAAATCATCCTTTGATAAAAGCTTCAAATTTTTTAGCTGCTTCAACAATTCTATTAGCGTCTGAAATGTTCCTTCCTTCATCATCGTAAGATTGACCAATATTAGCCTTAATAGCCATTTCAACAGCTACACTGCGAATAGACATAGCTTGACGCTTTTCGTCGCTCGTACCTTTATGCAAATCAGCTTTAGCTCTTGCATCATCCATATTAGACATTTCCCATTACCTTCTATTCTTGGTTCCAGATTTTAATTCCGTCTAAGCCTTCAATTTCTCCGACTGTATTATTTTCAATGAAAATACCAGCCAGTTGAGACTTAATTAGATTAAATGTGCTTTCATCTTCAATAGCTATCGTAAATTTTGCTAAACCTCCACTATCTTCTATAGCAGCTTTTAAAGCTAAAAGTGCTTCCATCATTGGCCCATTACCTTCGCTACTAGTTTTGTAAAATCAGGCGGTTCATAATCAGCTAGAGTGCCTGTCCTATTTCTAGCTGATATCTCATATGTCCCATTACATTGAAAAGCTAATGTTTCACCTACGCCCGGTATCTGCGTTTTAGCGAGCCTCAAAATGCAATCGTATTTGTGAGGGATTTGTGTGGGCAGATATTTGCCGGGATAGTATGGTCTGCGTTGTCCGCTTGGAAGCACTTCCTCTTTAGCAATAAGGTACATATGCTTTTCGCGCATGAAATACAGACGTTCAAGAAAAGGATAAACCCAATCTGCCATTTCTCCATACTGCGCGAGACCATGCTTAGCTTTACTTTCGCTTAAACCAATATCGCACATTTGGCTAGTGCTATCTATAGCGAGTGTATCAAATTTCTTTGCTTCCGATGAATGCTCAAACCATTTAAAAAATTCGTCAATCCTAGCCTTGGTACCTCCAATCCATGTTGGCACATTGCTAGTGTTCATCGAAAGCAAGCCCGGCTCAGTAGCTAAGAGCACTGGATTAGGAGCAGTATTAATTATAGGAGTTTTTGCGCTACCGGGAGGGCCGTAGATGATGCATTTTGCGCCGAATGCTTTCGCAAATTCTCGCGCTGGTCTTAGATCATTTACATTCATATCTTGAATATCACTTCTTTTTAAACTTCTTACACCAGCCATCAGGATTGATTTTACCCTGCACAATAGCGCATTCAGTTTTATTGATATAGTGCTCACACAAAGAACAATGTTCCTCTGCTGAGCCTTCATCAGTATATTGAACTTGATATTTGCGATAGGGTTTGGTCATGATTTATCAACCATACATCCATGCAACATAATGCTATGCAATGATATCGTAAAATTAGTGTGATTTGGAATGTTTTCTGCTGCTACTTTCTTAGCAACTTCTTTTTCCCAGTAGGCTCCGACAAACTCTTTTGCTCCTCCTGAGAATGTTTTTAAAATTATAAAAATTTCTTTTTCGTTAATGCGTTTAAAATCATTCATTTCTTTTTCGCTTTCGGTTCAACTATCGCCAGCGTCGGAGCAGCATCAGTAATAGTAAGCATTTCACTGTTTACAATCTCAAGAATTGCTTTAGCGTCTTGGCTACCCTTCTCAGCTTCCTCTTGTAGCGTTGTATACTCAGTCTTGAGGAAGTTAGGCGTCCAAGACACTAGACGCTCAGCAATGAAAGCGCCTTGATTACCAACCTTTGCAATCTTATCGAGAGCTTTATCTACAGCGTCGTTATCTTTCAGCTTATAATTAAATTTAGTGACTGCCTTAGCAATATAACCACCGCCAAGCTCTACGTTGGTTGTGCCTTCGGTTTTGGCAGGAACTAAGAATGCGACGCAAATCTTGCGATACTCCATTTCCAGTTCTTTAACAGCCTTTAGATTGGTCTCAGCATCTTTCCATAGCATCAACATTCCATCCTGATTAACAGGATAGTTTTTAGCTGTTAGTGTTTGCTCAATCTCAGGAGTTAGCCAGCTAGGCTTTTCCTGTGCTGGCTGTTGCCAAGCTGACCAACTATCGCTCATTGCTTTACCTGCTTTTCTATAATAGTTATTTTCTGACCACAATCAATTGGCTCAGCACCTTCTGAAAATAGAACTACGTCTACGCCATATTCAGCTAATTCATCCAATAGCAATTCAGAAATTTGACTTTTACCTGAGCCTCGTGAGCCTTCAATGATAATCGTGATTGGCCCTTTGATATTCATTAGTTATTACCCCATGTCTGAAGCAGTTTGCTAGCATCTGAAGCTCCATTCTGCTGCTTAGTTTTCATATCATCATCAGCCTTTTCAATGCTTTCCTCGATAGGTTTAGCATCTTCTTTGCTGACAATTTCCTCAACAGTGTTGAGTTTACCAGAACGATCGAATAGGAGGGCTAGCCTAATGTCGATCAGGTCTAGGAAAGCATCATCCTCAGACTTCCAACCTGCAATGCCAATCGTACTATTGTGGGCATTAAGATAAACCGAGCGCATATTATTACGGCATTGGTCCCATAGCGTTCTATCTTCAGGACTAAGAGCTTTAAGAACCTCGCGAATGTCTGGCATCAATCACCATAATGCTTAAGATTAGTCAACATCACTGTTGCAAATTCCATAGCTTTAAA
>Ga0310811_10012471_pt1 | contig 11031 bp, 9 predicted proteins | sample YCmetagenome_FD_207642 | JGI IMG/M metagenome (GOLD analysis project Ga0310811, IMG submission 207642) | Soil microbial communities from experimental microcosm in Duke University, North Carolina, United States - YC | ecosystem: Engineered > Artificial ecosystem > Soil microcosm > Unclassified ...
GTGAAGCTCGCGACGCTCCACAACGAGGAGGACCTCGCGCGCAAGGACCTGCGCGTCGGCGACGAGGTCATCGTCCTGCGCGCGGGCGACGTCATCCCGCAGGTCGTCTCGCCCGCGCCGCACGCCGTCGAGCGGCCTGGCCGCGCCGATCCGCCGCGCCCGCCCGAGCGCTGCCCGGTCTGCGACACGCCGACGGTCAAGCCGGCGGAGGGCGTCTTCACGAAATGCCCCAACCCCGTCTGCCCGGGGCGCCAGTGGCAGCTGCTCAAGCACTTCGTCTCGCGCGGGGCGATGGACATCGACGGGCTCGGCGAGAAGCAGGTCGGCCAGCTGCAGCAGGCCGGGCTCGTCACGACGGCGGCCGACTTCTACCGCCTGGCGCCCGAGCAGCTGCTCGAGCTCGAGGGCTACGGCGAGATCTCCGCGACGCGGATCGTTGAGAACATCGGCGCGTCGAAGGAGCGTCCGCTGGGCCGCCTGCTGTTCGGCATCGGCCTGGAGGAGGTCGGCTCGGTCACCGGCCGCAACCTCGCGCAGCGCTTCCGCTCGATCGATGCGCTGCTGGCGGCGAGCGCCGAGGAGATCGAGCAGACGCCGGGCGTCGGGCCGAAGATGGCGCAGCGGATCGCCGAGCAGCTCGCCGAGCCGGCGATGCGCGCGCTCGTCGAGGACCTGCGCTCCGTCGGGGTGAGTGTGGCGCTCGAGGGCCCGCCGCCGGGCGCGGGGCCGTTGGCCGGCAAGACGTTCGTCCTCACCGGCACGCTGCCCGAGCTCACGCGCGAGCAGGCGACCGAGCGCATCGAGGGCGCCGGCGGGCGCGTGACATCCGGCGTGTCGAAGAAGACGGATTACGTCGTCGCGGGCGCGTCGCCGGGCTCCAAGCTCGAGAAGGCCGAGCGCCTCGGCGTGACGGTGCTCGACGAGGCGGGGCTGCTCGAGCTCCTGCCGTAGGGTCAAGCTCGATCAGCGCGGGGGCAGCGCGCCGCCGGAGGACGACGGCAGCGGGACGGTCGCCGCCGGGACCGTCGTCGTCGCGGCGGGCGGCGCCGGTGCCGCCTGAGGCCCGGGCGCGGCGCCGAGCCGGGCGATCGCGACCGTCATGCGATCCTCGCGCGCCTTGGCGCTGAACGTGTTCGCGCGGTTGGTCATGAAGGCGAACACGACGTCGCGCCCGCCGGCCGTCCGGCAGTAGCCCGCCAGCGCGCTCACGAGCCGCAGCGTGCCGGTCTTGACCTGGCAGCGGCCCGCCGCCGCGGTGCCGCGCATGCGCGCCTTGACCGTGCCGGTCGCGCCCGTCACCGCAAGCGACGGCCGGAAGCTCGCCGCCATGTCCGGCTCGGCCATGCGCTGCAGCAGCGTGACGACCTGGCGCGGCGTCGTGCGGTTCTGGCGCGACAGGCCGGAGCCGTCGACGATCCGCTGCGGGCGCACGCCGAAGCCGCCGAGCGTGTCGCGCACGACGTCCGCGCCCGCCGTCTCGGTGCCGCTGCCGCCGAGGCGCGCGCCGAGGTCCTTCAGCAGCATCTCGGCGGCGAAGTTGTTCGACGGGACGTTCGTGAAGCGCGCGAGCTCGGCGACGCTGCGCGAGGGGACGGTCGCGAGTGTCCGCGCGCCCTCGGGGGCGGGGCCGGCGAGGCTGTGGCCCGCGACGGTGACGCCGGCGGCGCGCAGCTGCGTCGCGAAGCGGCCGGCGGCGAAGCGCGCGGCGTCCAGCCGCGCGCGGCCCTGGAAGATCCCGCGGTCGTAGGCGAGCGCGCTGAGGACGCCGCCGAGGTCGGTGTCGTAGCCCGCACAGCAGCCCGAGCGGCGGTCGTCGAACGCACTCTCGTCGCCGACGACCGCGCCGGCGATGCGCTTGATGCCGGCGCTGCGGACCGCGCGGGCGAGGATCGCGGCGGACTGGACGCCGAAGAACGGGTCGCCGCCGCCGACGAGCACGAGGTCGCCGCCGAGCGTCCCGTCGGCCGCGAGGACCGTGCCGGGCGCCGTCACGGCGAGCGTCTGCAGCGTCGTCGCCGGGCCGAGCCGCAGGAGCGCCGTGGAGGTCGTGTAGAGCTTCTCGACGGACGCCGGGATGCGGACGATGTCGGGGCGCCGGGCGTAGAGCCGGCGGCCGTCGGCGAGGTCGGCGACGTAGGCGCCGCTGGCGGGCGGGGCGTGGCGCATCTCGCCGGCGAGCGTCGCCTGCAGGTCGGCGTCGTCGAACGCGACGGCCGGGGGCGCGGCGCCCGTCAGGGTTGCGGCGGCGAGCAGCGAGACGAGGAGCGGGCGCATCGCAGGTAGACAACACGCGACGGCGGACGTTCGAGCGGTCGGCGCCCGGGCCGTAGAATCAGCGCCATGGGCAAGGTCGTCAAGCTCGACCCGCAGGCCAAGGACGGATCTCGCCCGAAGAACGCCCGTCGCCCCAAGGGCTCGAAGACCGCGCTCGTGCTCGGCGGCGGCGGCTTCACCGGCGGCGTCTACGAGATCGGGGCGCTGCGGGCGCTCGACCTCCTGACGGTCAACCGGACGGTCAACGACTTCGACGTCTACGTCGGGACGAGCGCCGGCGCCTTCGTCGCCGCGATGACGGCCAACGGCGTGACGCCCGAGGAGATGATGCGCGTCGTCACCCACCAGCGGCCGACGCCGTTCCCCGACGCCGACCTCGGCAACCTCCTGCGGCCGAACCTCGCCGGGTTCGCGCGCAGCGCGATCGGCCTGCCGCTGCGGACGGTCGGCGTGCTGCGCAGCATGATCGGGCAGCTCGGCCAGGTCTCGGCGATGGATCTCATGCTCGCGCTCGCCGACGGCCTGCCGTCGGGCGCCTACACGGGCTCGGGGATCGAGGCCTACCTGCAGACGGTGCTCTCCGATCCGTCGCGCAGCGACGACTTCCGCCAGCTCGCGGTCGAGCTGTACCTCACGGCGACCGACCTCGACACGTGCGAGCGGATCGTCTTCGGCGACGAGGGCTGGGACGACATCCCGATCTCGACGGCCGTCCGCGCGTCGACGGCGCTGCCGATGGTCTACGCCCCGGTGAAGGTCCGCGACCGCGAGCTCGTCGACGGCGGGATCGTCTCGACGACGAACCTCGACATCGCCGTCAACGCCGGCGCGAAGTTCATCGTCGTCGTCAACCCGCTCGTGCCGTACGTCAACGACTTCAAGACGAAGATCAAGACGCTGTCGGGGACCCGCACGCGCCATGTCAGCGACATGGGCTTCCCGCAGATCGGCTACCAGGCGTTCAAGATGGTCGCCTACCAGCGGCTGCACGAGATGGCGCGCCAGTGGGAGCAGCGCTACCCGGGCGTCGACATCATCCTCATCGAGCCCGAGCCCGACGACGAGCTGATGTTCCAGACGCCGATCATGAACTTCACGTCGCGCGTGGAGATCGCGCGCCACGGCTTCCAGTCGGTCACGACGCAGCTCGCGTTCGGCTACCCGCGCTTCCGCGAGATCTGCAAGCGCCACGGCATCCAGATCTCGGCGACGCGCGTGCGCAACGTCATGAAGCACTTCGAGGCCGAGCAGGGCCGCACGCGCGCGTGGCGCAAGATCCTCGAGCAGACGACGGGGGCGCTGCTGCGGCAGTCCGCCGACGAGCAGACGCGGGCGCGGCCGTAGCGGGCGGAGAAACACGCGCGCCCGCGAGGTCGCGGGCGCGAGAAGCCGGACGTCGGTGCGCAGCTAGAGCTTCGCGGGCTCCAGGCGCTGCTCGGCGTTGAGGCTCGTGATGAAGAGCGACTTATCGATCTTGCCCTGGAAAATCGGCACCCCCAGCTCCATGCACTTGGAGATCACGTCGCGGCGTTCGAGCCCGGCTTCGCGCGCCAGTTCCGTGGGGGTGAGGTGATTGGGCATCGGCGTGACCCTCCTGTGTGGTTTAGAGCACAATGTCTTGTACCACCCGGGGAGGACGGGCTCAATAAGACTGCCTAAATTGGGTTCGGAACGTCGACGAAAAGATGGTCGACGCCGAAGCGCTCCGCCAGCAGATCGCCGAGCCGGCGCACGCCGAAGGTCTCCGTCGCGTAGTGGCCCGCGGCGAGGAAATGGATCCCCTCCTCGCGCGCGAAGGTCATGACGCGCTCGGCCGGCTCGCCGGTGAGGAACGCGTCGTGGCCGGCGGCCGCGGCCTCGGGCAGGTAGTCGGCACCGGCCCCCGAGACGATGGCGATCGTGCGGACGGCCGCGGGCCCGTCGAGGAACGCGAGCGGCTCGCGGCCGGTCAGCTCGCGCACGCGCGCGACGAGCGCGCCGGCCTCGACGCCGTCGCCGCCGAAGTAGCCGGTGACGCCGATCGGCCGCCCCTTGTGCATCGCGAACGGCTCGCGCGCCGTGCAGCCCAGCCCCGCTGCGATGAGCGCGTTGTTGCCGACCTCGGGGTGGCCGTCGAGCGGGAGGTGGTAGGCGGCGAGCGCCATGTCGTGGTCGAAGAGCAGCTGCAGGCGGCGCTTGGCCGCGGGCGTGAGGGCCAGCGGCGCGCCGTTCCAGAAGAGGCCGTGATGGACGAGGACGAGGTCGGCGTCGTGGGCGGCGGCGCGCTCGAACAGCTCGGCGCCCGCCGACACGCCGGTCACCACGGTGCGCACCTCCGAGGGCCCCGGGACCTGCAGGCCGTTGGGCCCGTAGTCGCTGAACGCGGCGGGTTCGAGCAGCTCGTCGAGGTACGCCAGCAGGTTGGCAAGCACGATCGTGAACGCTACAGTTCACCGGTCGCCGCAGGTTTGTCCGGTCCGCATGAGGCGCCCGGGCGGCGACACGAGCAGAGCCACCGGATGGATAGGGGAAGTCATGTCGGCCTTGGCAGTCGTCGGTAGGCCCGCGGATCACGATACGGACGATCTTGATCTCGTCGCTGGCGTACGGGCCGGCGACGACCGCGCGTTCGAGGCCCTGTACCTGCGCTACCAGGCGCGCATCACGGCGTACGTGCGCGGCATGGTCAACGACCACGGGCGCGCGGAGGACATCACGCAGGAGGTCTTCATGTCGGCGCTGCGCCGCATGCGCGGGACCGACGCCCCGATCGCCTTCAAGCCGTGGATCTACGAGATCGCCAAGAACGCCTGCATCGACTCCTGGCGGCGGTCGCGCAACGCCAACGAGGTCTCCTTCGACGCCCAGGATGCCCTCGGTGCCGACGACCACGGGCGCCTCGCCGATCCCGGCGTGACGCCGCACTCCGCGATCGACAACAAGGACGCGCTCGACAACCTCTGCGGCGCCTTCGGCGGCCTCTCGCCGATGCACCACGAGATCCTCGTCATGCGCGAGTTCGAGGGCCTCTCCTACCGCGAGATCGGTGAGCGCCTCGGCATGAGCCGGCCGGGCGTCGAGAGCACGCTGTTTCGCGCGCGCCGGCGCCTGAGCGAGGAGTACGAGGAGCTCGTCAGCGGCGAGCGCTGCCTGCGCGTGCAGCGCATCATCGACAGCTCCGGCGGGCGCGCGTCCGGGGTCCGCGACCAGCGCCGGATGGACCGCCACCTCTCCCACTGCCAGCCCTGCCGGCGCTACGCCCGGCTTGCCGGCGTCGATCTCGGCGTGCCCGTGCCCGCCCGGCCCGCGGCGGCCGCCGCGGCGAAGATCGCCGCGTGGTTCCCGCTGCCGCTGTTCGTGCGCCGCCGCTGGGGCGGCGAGGATGCGGGGCAGTTCGTCGCGCAGTCCCACCACGGGCCACTCGCGCAGTGGACGACGTCGCTCGCCGGGACGTTCGACCCGTCGCTCGTCTCGGGCTGGTCGAAGGCCATCGCGACAGCGGCGACGGTCGCGGTCGCGGGCGTCGGCGCCGGCGCCGCCATCCGCGTGCATCACGGCGACCCCGGCGCGGGCGCAAAGCGGCCGGCCGCGGCGACGCGGGCGCCCGGCCAGGGATCGGCGCGCGGCGGACACGGCGTCGCCGCGGGTCGGGGCTCCGTCGCCGCCAAGCACGGCGCCCGGGCCGCCACGCACGGCGATCGCGCCGGTGGCGCGGCGGACACCGGCGCGGCGCCGGTCGTGCCGCGACTGCCCGCTGCGGGCGTGACGGGTTCCCGAACCGGGACGCCCGGAGCCGTGACGAGGCCCGCCCAGCCCGATCGCGCTGCCGGCGGGACGACCGCGCCGACGGCGCCCGCGAACCGGCCCGCCGGCGCGGCGCCCAGCTCCGCCACGACCGCCGCGCCGCCGCCGGCGGCCATCGGTCACGTCATCGACGCGCTCGGCACGCCGGCCGCGGCGGCGACCGGTTCCGCCGGAACGCCGGCGGCGGGCAGCGCGCCGACGGCGCCGGTCGAGACCGCCGTCGGGAGCACCACGGACCTCGTGACGAACTCGCTCGCGGCTCCCGAGACGGGCTCCACGCCCGTGCGGGCGCCGATCGGCGACACCCCGCCCGCCGCCGCGCCGGAGGCGCTCCAGGGCGTCGCGACCGCGCTCGTCGCTACCGTGACGGGCGCGGTGACCAGCACGCTCGCCCCCCCGGCGCCCGGACGCGCCACGCCTTGACCGACGCCCCTTCCGAGAGCGGGCTCGAGCCGTTCACGGACACCGCGCTCTACGCGCTCGGCGCGTACTTCGCCGACCGCCACCCGGAGCTCATGGACGACGTCGTCCGGCAGGCTCAGCTCGTCGAGGACGCCGGTGCCGAGCGCTACGCAAAGCGGGAGGGCGTGACGCTCGAATCGGCCCTCCAGACGCTCATCACGGGCCTCGCCGTCCGGTACTACCGGGCGGTCGCGGGGTCGTCGTGAGATAATCCCCCGATCGGGGCGTGGCGCAGCCTGGTAGCGCGCACCGTTCGGGTCGGTGAGGTCCGCGGTTCAAATCCGCGCGCCCCGATAGCAAGAGACGCCCGAGCGATCGGGCGTTTCTGCGTTCGTGGCGCGAAATGCCCGGCGCAACCGCAGAGCCGGGTTGCCGGCGGGCAGCGCGTGCGCAGGGCTCCGTCAGTCGCCGAGCCAGAGCATGAGCAGGGCGACGATCCCGAGCGCGGCGAGCAGCAGCGATCGCGGGGGGAGCCGCTGCTCGCCGGCTCCGGCCGCCGGCGGCACGGGGTCTGCCTGAGCTCGAGCGGTGGGCCGCGCCGCTAGTACGTCGCGGCCTGTGCCAAAGGGGCGGTGCGCGTCGCGGCCTCCTGCACGAAGGCGATGTTCGAGGCGTTGACGAGCACCGGTCCCGAGGCGGTCGTGAGCGTGGCCCATCCGCTGCGCAGGCCGGTCGCGACGTCGTCGAGGGGCTCGCTGACGGTGAGCGAGAGACGGCGCTCGTCGCTGAGCGTGTTGAAGACGATGATCGTGGACATCCGGCCAAGGTACGCAGCCCGCAAGCGGATCTGGACGGGTGTCGGGGGGCTGCCGGACGAACGTCCAGCCGCACCGAACGGTGCGTCAAATTCCGGTGCAGCGACGCCGATCTCGGCTTGCGACCTGGCACGCGACGGTGCGGCCAGGGCACATCGGGCCACCCATGGAGGGGATCGCCGTCTCAGATCGCCGTGACATCAGGCTCGCACCCCAGCCGGTGCGGACAGCGGGGAAATGGCTGCTGGCGGGCGACGAGCGCCTGCTACTGCGCGGCGTGACGTACGGCACGTTCGACGCGGCGCTCGACGGTGCCGTCCCGCCGCCGGCACAGGTGCAGGCGGACTTCGCGCAGATGTCGCGCGCCGGCGTCAACTGCGTGCGGACGTACACGGCCCCGCCCGTCTGGCTGCTCGACCTCGCGCTCGGCGCCGGCCTGCGCGTCATGGCCGGCCTCGCGTGGGAGCAGCATGTCGCGTTCCTCGAGGAGCCGGGCCGTGCGGCCGCGATCGAGGCGGCCGTCCGCGGGCAGGTGCGCGCGTGTGCCGGCCATCCGGCGCTGCTCTGCTGGGCCGTCGGCAACGAGATCCCGACGTCGATCGTGCGCTGGCACGGGGCGCCCGCGACCGAGCGCTTCCTCGAGCGCCTCTGCGGCGCCGTCCGCGAGGAGGACCCCGGCGCGCTCGTGACGTACGTCAACTACCCGAGCACCGAGTACCTCGACCTCCCGTTCCTGGACCTCGTGTGCTTCAACGTCTTCCTCGAGGAGCAGGAGCCGCTGGAGGACTACCTCGCGCGCCTGCAGATCCTCGCCGGCAACCGCCCGCTCGTCCTCACGGAGATCGGCCTGGACAGCGCGCGCAACGGCGAGCAGCGCCAGGCGCGCGTGCTGGGCGGCCAGCTGCGCGCGGCGTACGAGCTGGGCGCCGCCGGCGCGTTCGTGTTCAGCTGGACCGACGAGTGGCATCGCGGCGAGCACGAGATCCGCGACTGGGACTTCGGGCTCGTCGGCCGCGACCGCCGCGCCAAGCCCGCGCTCGCGGCCGTGAGCGAGGTGTTCGCCGAGCCGCTGCGCTCTCCGGCCGCGGGCTGGCCGACCGTCTCGGTCGTCGTGTGCTCGCGCGACGGCGCGCGCTGGATCGCAGAATGCCTGGCGGCCGTCGGCGAGCTCGACTACCCGGCCTACGACGTGATCGTCGTCGACGACGGCTCGACCGACGAGACGGCGGCGATCGCCGCCGGCTTCGCCGGCGTGCGCGTGATCAGCACGACCAACGGCGGCCTGTCGCGGGCGCGCAACATCGGCCTGGAGGCCGCCGGCGGCGAGATCGTCGCCTACCTCGACGACGACGCGCGGCCCGAGCCGAGCTGGCTCACGCACCTCGTGCGGCCGCTCGTGTCGGGCGCGTACGCCGCGGCCGGCGGGCCGAACCTCGCCCCGCCCGGCGACGGCCCGATCGCCGACTGCGTCGCCAACGCGCCGGGCGGGCCGACGCACGTCCTGCTCTCCGATCGCGAGGCCGAGCACATCCCCGGCTGCAACATGGCCTTCCGAGCCGAGGCGCTGCGCGCGGTCGGCGGCTTCGACGAGGTGTTCCGGATCGCCGGCGACGACGTCGACGTCTGCTGGCGCCTGCAGGAGGCCGGCGACGCGATCGGCTTCGCGGCCGCCGCCGTCGTCTGGCACCACTGCCGCTCGAGCGTGCGCCGCTACCTTCGCCAGCAGTTTCAGTACGGCCGCGCCGAGGGTCTGCTCGAGGCCAAGTGGCCCGAGCGCTACAACCGGCGCGGCCACGCGACGTGGGAGGGCCGCGTCTACGGCAACTCGCTCGCCGCCGGGATGAACCGGCGGCGCGCGCAGATCCAGTACGGCACCTGGGGGCAGGCGCTCTTCCAGAGCCGCCGCGTCGCGCAACCGGGCCTCGTGACATCCCTGAGCCGCCGGCCGGAGTGGTACCTCGCGCTCGCGGCGCTCGCCGCCGGCGGGGCGCTGGGCGCGCTGTGGCCGCCGCTGCTGTCCGCGCTCGCGGTCTTCGTCGTCGCGGCCACCGTGACGGTCGCCGACGCGTGGCGCACCGCCGGCCTGGCGACATTCACCCACGGGCCGCGCTCGCGCAGGCTGCATGCCGCGATGCGCGCCGTCACCGCGGCCCTGCACCTGCTGCAGCCCGTCGTCCGCTACGCCGGGCGGCGCCGGACGGCCCCCGCGCACGTCCGCACGGCGCTCGCCGCGCCGTGGGGGCGCACGGACCGCCTGTGGAGCGAACGCCCGTCCTCGCCGGCGCAGTGGCTCGTCGCGCTCGAGCGCGCGCTCGGACCGGCGCGCCCGCGCCGCGGCGGCACCTGCGAGCGCTGGGATCTCGAGGTCCGCGGCGGACTGCTGGGCGCCGCGCGGCTGCGCGCCGGGCTGGAGGAGCACGGCGCCGGGCGCCAGCTCGTGCGCCTGCGCACGTGGCCCGTGCCGTCGCGGACGGCGATCGGCGCCGCCGCGCTGCTCGTCGCGCTGGCCGTCCTCGCGGCCGGCGACGGCGCGCTCGCCGCCGCCGCGGTGCTCGGCGCGGGCGCGCTCGCGCTCGCCGGGCACTGCCTGCGCGCCTGCGCGGCCGCCTGCGGGGCCCTGCGGACGGCGATCGGCGGACTGCCCGGGCAGCACGCGCCCAAGAGCGCCGCGGCCGCCCACCCGCCGGTCCGCGCCTGCGTCGCGCGGACGGCCGAGGAGGTGACCCCGTGAGCATCCCGCCGCCGACCCGCGACAAGGGCGCCCCCGCGCCGCAGCCGACACCGGCCGAGGAGCCGAGCTCGCGGTGGCGGCGGCGCCGTGAGCGCCCGAGCCCGTGGGCGTTCTTCGCCGACTTCCCGCGCGTGCTGCCGTACCTGCGCCCGCACCGGCGGCTGGCGGGCGCGTCGCTGCTGATGGTCGTCGTGTCGACCGTCATGGCGCTGGCGTCGCCGTGGCCGCTGGCGATCCTCGTCGACTCGGTCCTCGGCAACCATCCGCTGCCGTCGGTGCTCAGCGCGCTGGACGGCGTCGGGCGCTACGAGCTGCTCGCGTTCGCCGTCCTCGCCGGGCTCGTCGTGACCGGCCTCGAGCACGGCCTGGCGGTCGTCGACGAGTACGTCAACACGCGCCTGGACCAGAACATGGTGCTCGACCTGCGCAGCGACATGTTCCGGCACGCGCACCGGCTCTCGCTGGCGTGGCACGACCACAAGAAGACCGGGATGCTGATGTTCCAGATCAACAACCAGGCGGCGACGATCGGATCGATCACCGTCTCGATCCCGCCCCTGATCCAGAGCGTGCTGACGCTCGCCGGGATGTTCTACGTCGTCTACCGGATCGAGCCGACGCTCGCGCTCGTGGCGCTCAGCGTCGTGCCGTTCATCTACTACTCGGCCGGCTACTACGCGCGCCGCATCCAGCCGCGCGTGCTGCGCGTGCGCAACCTCGAGGGCACGTCGCTGGCGATCGTCCACGAGGCGATGGCGATGCTGCGCGTGATCGTCGCCTTCGGGCGCGAGCAGTACGAGCACCGGCGCTTCCGCGCGCAGGCCAGGGAGGCCGTCGACGCACGCGTCGACCTCACCGTGCGCCAGACGCTGTTCTCGCTCGTCGTGACGATGACGACCGCGATCGGCAGCGCGCTGGTGCTCGCCTTCGGGGCGTACTACGTCATCCAGAAGCGCATGTCGGTCGGCGAGCTGCTCGTCGTCATGGGCTACATCGCGGCGCTCTACAAGCCGCTGGAGCAGATCA
>Ga0310811_10012472_pt1 | contig 11030 bp, 15 predicted proteins | sample YCmetagenome_FD_207642 | JGI IMG/M metagenome (GOLD analysis project Ga0310811, IMG submission 207642) | Soil microbial communities from experimental microcosm in Duke University, North Carolina, United States - YC | ecosystem: Engineered > Artificial ecosystem > Soil microcosm > Unclassified ...
TAAAGCCTGATGGTAGCGCTACTATTCATCACTTCCCTTTACTGTATTTCCCTAGCGTTTGGGTTTTACTTTAGAGTAGTAGTCACCATTGGGGCGCGCGCCCTGTGGTTATTGCGTTTTGGCTTAGATTAGATCGCCTAATCAAGCCTTGCTTTTTGTCCGCTTCGCCTTTGCTCTCGCTTTACATCGCGCTCGCTTTCACTCACGACACTTCACGCTCATTACGAACCCCTACACCGCTCCTTGCCTTCTGCATCACTTGCGCGCCTTCACGCGCCCACGCGCACCATAGGCGCGCGCCTTCCCGCGCTTCGCTTACCTTAGCGCGCGCTTCCCGCGCTCCGCTTACTGCGCATTTCTCATCACGCGCTTTGCGCCTTTCTATATCCTTGTGCGCGTCCCCTGTCTACTTGAGTCATCTCTTATTTCTGGTTCTGTGTGTGGTAGCAGTCCCCTTTAGGGTCGAACACGTCTGTCTCAGACATAGCAGCCTAGGCGCAGCGAGACCCGACATACTGCCTCACTAGCAGTGTTGTTGATCTCACATCTAGAGATTGATTGCGTGCGCCGCAGTCAGACTTAGTTCCTTCAGCGAAATGCGCGAAAATATGAAATGCACGGGATACGCGAGTGCGCGAATTGCGAACAATGTGGGAACGCGAGATGTGTATAATTTGTGAGATGCGCGAAAACGTGAGGAATCTGAAACGCGAATTGCGCGAGATGCGAAATGCGCGACAGACGCGATATATGCGAATTGCGAAACGCGCGAAAACGCGAAATGCGCGAAAATGCGAAATGCGCGAAAATGCGAAAAGTGCGATGTGCGTGATATGAGCGAAAACGCGAAGTGCGCGAAAACGCGAAAACCGCGGAAACGTCGAAACGCGAAAACCGCGAAGGTCGTCGCACTTCAACTGGTCCAGTATAAGGTCTTGCTATATGGTCTGTACGCGCCCGTAGAGACTTGAGTCTCTACATCGTGTTCTTTGCATTTCTTTGCATTTCTTTGTGTTCCTTTGCATTTCTTCACATTCCTTTGCATTTGTTTCGCGTTTCTTCTCACACCTTTGTGCATCCTTCAGACTACAAGGGTCTCTCATATATCTGGTTCTGTGTGCAGTAGCAGTCCCCTTTAGGGTTGAACACGTCTGTCTCAGGCATAGCAGCCTAGGTGCAGCAAGACCCAACATTCTGCCTCACCAGCAGCATTGTTGATCTCACATCGAGAGAGTGATTGTGTGAGCAGCAGTCACTTAGTGCCTTCAGCAAACCTCTTGTATTCTCCAACATGCTGCTGCACTAACAAAAATGCATCAAAAGGTCAATGCTTGTGAGATAGGCTCCTCTTCAACAAGCAAACCACCAGGTAACTCATCAGAGTCATCTACCAGGGAGTGGTTTGTTGGAGATCCGGGCTCAGTCCAATCTATGCTCTCCATATCATCTGTGAAGTCAGGCTGCTCTGTGAAGTCAGGCTGCTCTGTGAAGTCAGGCTGCTCTGTGAAGTCAGGCTGCTCTGTGAAGTCAGGCTGCTCTGTGAAGTCAGGTACTCCGAGGAGATACCGATCCCATGGATGGACAAGTAAGAATGTCTGCTGAATGGGCTTTGCCTGTGAGAACTGAACTAGGGTCTCTTCAGTGGTGATCAGCAGGTTGTGAAGCCCATCTGCTTTGATTCTATACATGATGAGAGTCTCCTGGGCTGGTCCACACCTCCATCTGACTTCTGTGACATGGAATAAAATACAAGGCAGATGAAGTTTGCAGTTTGCGAAGTGAGGAGCTCTCAGCTGTTCGAGCTGGTTATAAAATTTCAATGCTAGATCTGTAGGCGTGATTTGCTGCAGCAAAGAGACTTGTGTGTAAATATGATCTTCAGTCAAATATGGAAGGGTGCATGGAGGAGTGGTGTAAGAGGTAATATGGGCTGGAATACAGCTGTTGAACTCAGATGATTGTCCAACCCAATTGAGGACCCATCAGGAAAAACCTCCTGGGGCAAAAATCACATAAATTTCATAAAACAATGTAATTCAGATAATTCTATGTAATTACAGGTATTAGGATAAAAACTGCTAGAAGATGATAAATACAATGATATTATCAATTATCATTTGAAGATACAAAAAGTATATCTATCTATGTATGAGTTTAACCAAAAAGTGTCACAATTATCGAGAACTGTATCACTTGTCCACTCTTGTGGGACGATGGCACCAAAATTCAGTATAAGATGGACACTACACACAATATTTGCCAGCAGCATGATACTTACTAGTTTTTCACCACCACAGAAGGCTTGCGAGAGCTTGTAAAGTCTGTAGTGTTGATTGGGAGCTGAAGGAAATGGTGTGAACCATTTGATATAAGCCAAGTGGTTGGGAACCTCGACTGTTGGCAGAAACAGGAGTGGCAAGGATTTTGAAGGTAATGAGAAAATGACTTGTACCTGCCCAACATGGACTCCTAGATTCAGATGACTAGTGAGTGACTCTATCCTTAGCAAATAGTGGTGGCTAAACATACCTTCTATGCCTCCACTAGCAACATCTGGATTCCCACTGATGTTCACCAGAGCTGTATCTGAATGGCGAGGCCATAGACCAGAACCAGAACTTGCTTGTGGTCTGGCATGTACAGAATCCAACATGGCTGTTGCATCACTGTGACCATGAGCATCTACTGAGAGCCATTTGATCCTGTGAAAAACAGAGAGAGTTCAGAATGGGAAATGGATGTCCTGTGCAAACACATCCAGTGCTTGACTATGGAGGGGGATAGGATCATTAGCATGGCTGAGTTGTGTGATATAGCATGCAAGTGCTTCCCAGAAATAGGCAGTGCTATAGTCTTTGATCAGCTTGTCTATACTGATGGCCTTTGCACTAGGGTGCTTCATCACTGTTTGAAGCCGATGAAAAGTCATATCAGGGGGGCATGAATGGTAAGGCTCAGTCTCCTCAAGACCAGCACATCACCAGTTGACATACTTGTCATGGCGCATAATCTTCTCCTTCCGCTCGAGCCAGCATGTCATCTGCACAAATTCATCTTTGTGATTTGTAGCACGGTAAACATCCTTTGCATAATCAATGTGAAGTCATTTGGTGTACTCAGTATTATAATTATCTGTTGTACCCAATATCATAATCATGACAGAGTAGTGGCGAGTGGTGTGAAGTTTTGGTAGATTGAAATTTGAACAGATACCAAGCTCCACAGAGATGTCCTTATTCTCATGGAAAAGATTGAGTGCATCATCCAGCAGCTGTAGAGTCTTGGAGCTATGACATGGATATTATATATGATTTTTGTAAGTAGGTTGGCTTATGGTACAGGCATTCTACCCATTTTCAAAACATTGAGTCACATTTACCCCTTGTTTCAGATGCTCAAGGCATGCTATGTATGTTATGACCTGCACATTTAGAGCCAGTTCCAGATGTGCAAGGGTTATTATATATTATATATGGTATGACCTGCGCATCTGGACCCAGTTCCAGATGTGCAAGTGTTATTATTATTATTATGTCATGACTTTGCATCTAGAACATGTTCTAGATGTGCACATGTCTGATACAACAACAAATATATAAATATATATTATATTTAATGTTTGTTACAAGAACATCTGTTGTTGGTGTGGCCCCTATTCATTTTCTTCCTCGCTCTTGCCTTCTACCTATACCTGGAGGACTATGTGCGCATACACATGCAATACCTATTCTGGTTGACTGTACTCTCTCCCTACCTTTACTGGTTATATTCTCTTTGATTGCATTCCCACTCACTTGTGCTATATCTGCTTGCTGGATCCTCGGCTTGTTTCTCCTATGCCCTTTCCACTCTGCTGGTGCAGGGAATAATGCCTCTCATCATGTGATATGGTGCTTTTCACTAGGGAGTACATGGCACAAACTTGCAGCGCCACTCTGGGTGCTATCTGCAGCTATTCCTATATGAGGCACAGCTTTCCTGTGCAACATGTGCCATGCACACACACTTCCCACGCTTCACGATGCGCGCACTTTCCTGCGCTTGAAGCACCCTATAGCACCAGCCATCCAGAAGCATCCATCCACTGTCTACCAAGCTCTCTAAGTGCATATATTCCTGTTTTCCTTATTTGCATATTGTTCCACTTTTATTTTTATCATGGACCCTTACTTTTACATACCTTACTCAGTAGCACTTCAGCTCCACATGACAGCAGTTAGGTGTCATATATAAGCACCAGCAGTACTTACTATTGGGGGACTTTTCGGTTGACAAAACTTTGCACCCACTATTTACCTAGCAGAACATAGTAAAAATCCATTTGTTTTACACTCTCTCATTTGCACATAAATGTGTGCACTTTCCCACGCTTCACGCAGCACATGCGCGTGTTCCCGTGCCTCCATGCCTTGTGCACACCTGTGCTTTCTCGTGCCTTGTATTGGCCGACCAGTAGTGCCTTCAGCGCATACAACTAGATCCTTGCTGTACTCGCTTCCCCTTTAAGGTTGAACGCACTTGTCATCTCAGGTATAGCAGACTAGACAATGTGCAACCTACAACAATTATAGATACAGTCAGGAGCTTGTTTGCACCTCACTGTGTTGTTGTTTCTACACCGGTACCCATCCTATTATACTCTGAATCCCTTACCTTACTATTGGTTCACAACATCATCACCCCTTACCCTTACCGCACCCTTGGTCAGTGACTCAGTCCCTGTTACCCTTACCATAGTCTCGGTCTGTGACTCAGTCTCCCCTTTACCCTTACCTTACTACCGGTCTCTGACTCAGTTCCCTCTCTGCCTGCCTATCTCTGTACTACTACTTACAGCCTGGTCTGTGCTCAAGTTCCTTACATATATAAACCCTGTGTACCACAGTTGTACTCTCTAACTTGAATCTACTTGGTTCTACATGGTTAACTAGTCCATAACCTCTTAAGCTTAAACACTTATACTTGTGATCTTCAATTTCACTTTGACCTTTGGTCATCATGCCTTTAGATCTTCAGAAGCCTTCATCATCACCCCTGAAGACTTTGGCTATAGCTCTTGATGGCTGCAAGACAGCACCCATCCATTAGCTCATCAACCCGCTTATCCCAAGCAGTTGGACTGAGACTCATGACCAGTACCTGAACTCCAGGCCTCATGAGATTATCCAAGTAAGACAGTGCCTAGAGTCTAGTCACTAACAAAAGATTCAAGTTTCTCATCGCCTGTCTTGACACCACTGAGACATTATACCAAGATGTCCTAGTTTGGCTTTAGCCACAGGAAGGAGGAAGACACCTCACTCAGAAAAGACTATCATGAGCCAGTAAAACCAGATATAAAATGTACTAGATCGGCTAGACCATCAGACCCTCTCCCAGAACACAAGGACACTGCCTCATCTACAGATCAGGAAGAATCTACTTCATTGGAAAAATTCCCTAAAGAACAACCACCACAAAAATTAGCTGCAAACCCTAGTTTCAGAATGTCTAACTCAGTCCCCGCCACTGTCATGACCTTGGAACTGAAAGCCAGATCCCCTTTCCAATTCAATTGAGATCCCTCAAGCAAGATGCCTTCTATTTTCAGTCAAAACTTATTTCATAATGAACCCAACTGTCTACAATACTGACATTAGACAAATCAGGCTTGCCTTGGCATATATGACCAAAGGAACTGCCAGCACTTGGGCCCAGACCTTTTATCAAGATGCTTTTACCTTCAGCCCACCCAAGTTCAGAAAATGGGATGATTTTGAGAAGGCTTTTGAAGAAGCATTCTTGTCCCCTGACCAAGCAGGAGAAGCTTTGACAAAGCTTAGAGAACTCAAGCAAGGAATGGTCCACTCATCAAGTATGTTTCCATGTTTAAAGCCCTGGTCAGCCAGGCATCTGTCAAGGAAAGCGTCATCCTTATAGAATGGTTTTTCTGAGGACTCAACTACGGCCTTGTGCAATCCATCTACCACATAGAAACCATTCCTACTGACTTTGATAAGTTTGTCACAGCTGCAATGAAGCTTGATGCAAACTGGAAGTAAGGCGCTTCATACTGAAACCATGCCCAGAAGAATAAGAAGGGCAACAGCAACACCAAGTATGTTCCCTGTCCTAGCACCTCTCAAAGAGACCCTGACACTATGGACATTGATTGCACCCTCTCGCCCAGTGAGTAGGATAAGGTGTTCTATGAAGGACATTGCTTCAAATGCAACAAGAAGGGCTATAAAGCCAACTGATGCCCAGGTAAATTTTGGAAGACTGAAAAGGAGGAATCCAAGACAGGAAAGAAACCAGTAAGAGATGCAGAGGAGCAGTCTGATGATGAAGAATCTGACAACCAAGATTTGGATGACGAAGAAGACATGGACGTGCAACTCACTCATATCACCCACATCAAGAAGGCCTCAACAAAGGTGAAGACTGACAGGAGGACCCCTGTTGGGAAGAAGGATTTTTAAAGTGGAAGACTGCCTTGACGTCAGTATCTTCCACATGTTTGCTGTATACTAAAACTGTAGGACAGAAGAATGAATTCCATGTTCCTATTACAATTTTCTCAGTACTCAGCAAGAAAACCATTGAAGCAACTGCCATCATTGACTCTGGAGCAGGTGGTACATTCATTGACACTGACTTTGTCAGAAGAAATCAAATCAGGACCCATCAGCTCTTGAAACCCTTCCATATCACTACTGTGGATGGAAGTCATTCGAAGGCCAGACAAGTGAACCAATACTGCATGCTCTATGTCAGAATTGACAAAAGAGTCATGTTTGGTAAGTTCAACATCACGAAGCTATCCAAGAAGGATGTCATCCTCTTGGGTAAACCCTGGCTCTCAGTTATCAACCCCGATATCGACTGGACCAATGATACAATTTTGATCCCTGCCACCGAACAATCCCAGGAAATAGAAGACAAAATGAATGAACAATGCCGATCCAAAGGTGTTCCTCCTTACCTCTTTAGGGGAAGGAAATCAACCATTGAAGAAGAGGAAGAAGTGCCATTCACCCCACTTAAAACCCTATCTAAGGATGCTAACCATTGCTTAGAACAGATCTGAAAGAAGAAGAAGATGAAGAAGCACACTCTAACACCTATTCTTGAAGAAATTAAAGAAGTCCTCAAGCCTAAAGCCTTAACCAATGCTGAGAAAACTGCAGAAGGACCTGCTTCAGCCAAGAAGCTGACTAAGGGAGAAGACCCTAGTCAGAAGAAGATGAGGAAGACAGTGGGGAAGCCCCCCTCAGAGAACCTTCCAAATATGGATACTAAAGAAGACATTTGGGTTGGCCAGATGGTGCCCAAGGTAGAAGATCTCACCACATACCCCCTACTGGATGACAAAATCCTCATTGAATATGCCCCGGATGGAATCAACATCTGACTCATTGAAAATATCTTGTTCAACACTCCTCTCACTCATGATGGAACCTCAATGAAAGAACAGATGAAGAAGACCCCCTTCCCTCTGAGAAATATCTGGATACTAACCACTCAGAGGGAGGAATATATGAAGACAAGTAATAAAGCCCAAGAATTTCAAGGAGAAAGCCACCAAATTGAAGAAGAAACCCTTTGAAGAATTGGTACCCAAGTACCTCCATGACTTTGCCGATATTTTTGCAAAAGATGGGCTTAATAAGCTTCCCCCCTCCTGACCTGGTATTGACCATTGTATCGACACTAAAGATGGCTTCATTCCAAAGTCATCTTGTGCCTACCCTCTTTCTCCTAAAGAAACGGAAGCTGTTAAAGCTTTTCTGGATGAACACTTGAAGAAAGATTTTATCCAAACCTCAAAATCCCCTCAAGTGTCAGGTTTCTTCTTTGTAGGAAAGACAGATGGTTTCCTATGACCCTGCCAAGATTACTAGTATATTAATGAATGAACAGTCAAGAATGCCTATCCCCTTTCTCTTATTCTGCCACTTATTGCTAAACTCTGAGATGCTAAGTACTTCACCAAGGTGGATATATGCTCAGGTTACAACAATATCCTAATCTACCCCAATGATAGATGGAAGGCTGCATTCTCAACATCCTTTGGATTATTTGAACCAAAGGTTATGTTCTTTGGCCTGTGTAATTCACCAGCTACATTCCAGGCCTATATGAACCAAACCTTCGCCAAAGAGATCAATGAAGGATGGCTCATTGTCTACATGGACGACATCCTGATATTTTTAGAAACCCTAGAAAAACAGAAGGAGTGCACTAGAAGAGTGCTGGAAATGTTGAGGAGAGAGTCTCTCTTCCTCAAACCAGAGAAGTGTACCTTCAATGCTCAAGAAGTTGAATACCTCAGCATGATTATTCACCCTGGACAAGTCGCCATGGATTCCACCAAACTCAAAGGCATCAGCGAATGGCAGACCCCATCCTCTGTCAAAGATGTTAGATCATTCCTCGGATTCTGCAATTTCTATCAACACTTCATTTCCCACTATTCAGACATTGCTCGACCTCTCCTGGATCTTACAAAGAAAGATGTTCCCTTTACTTGGAACCCCCCATGTGAAACTGCTTTTCAACGATTAAAGCAGTGTTTCCTTTCAGAACTGGTTTTATGCAACCCCAATCCTATGTGCCAGTTTGTGCTTGCTACAGATGCATCATTGTATGCAACAGGAGCAGTGCTCGTTCAGACTGATGAAAATGGATCCTATCACCCCTGTGGATATCTCTCCAAATCACTCAATCCTGCAGAACAAAACTACCAAATTTATGATTGCAAACTCCTTGCAGTCATTCATGCACTCAAGGAATGGCAGCATTTCCTAGAGGAGAACCCACACCCAGTAATCATTTTCATGGACCACAAAAACCTCCTTTATTTCTGGTCCATTCAGAAACTCACCTGCCACCAAGCATGTTGGCAACTTACCCTTTGCGACTTTGATTTAATGTTCCATCATATACCTGGAATGAAACTTGCTGTGCCAGATGCACTTTCCTGGTGTCCTGATCATATCATGTCTGATATAGGACTTGACAATGAAGATCAAGTGCTTCTTCCTGACTCATTGTTTATCAAAATGATTGATATGGAATTGGCCGAAGAATTTCAGAAGCTAACCAGATCTACCGATGATCTGATGATCCAGACAGCCCTTCAAGCTCTGAACAGTGTCTGTGCCCCTCCTATGAAGTCTGCCCTCTCCGATTGGTGTTTCACTGATGACATTTTATTTTACAAAGATTGTGCCTACGTCCCCACTGATCTCCATAAACATATTCTTCAACTCCACCATGATCACCCTACTGCTGGACACCCTGGATGCTCTACCACTGAATGGAATGTGAAGAAGGCTTACTGGTGGCCCGGTATGGGCACCTATGTCAGGAAGTATGTTGATGGCTGCGCTATGTGCCAGCAAATGAAGGTTATCACACACCCAACAACCAACCCCCTCCTGTTGACTCCTATTCCCTCCTTGACAACCCACCCTTTCTCACAGATCTCCATTGATCTCATCACAGACCTCTCCACTTCTAACAGCTATAATTCTGTCATGGTTGTGGTCAATCATGGGCTTACGAAGGGGGTAATTCTCTCACCTTGCAAGAAAATGATAATGGCTGAAGGAATGGCTCATCTTTTCCACAAAAATGTTTTCAAACACTTCAGACTCTATGATAAAACCATCTTGGACTGAGGTCCCCAGTTTTCCTCGAAGCTTGCCAAAGAACTCAGAAGACTCCTGGACTATCAGGTAGTGCTGAGCACAACCTACCACCCTCAAACAGATGGGCAGATGGAGTGGTTAAACCAAGAATTAGAAACATACCTTCAGATCTATTGCAGAACAGCCCCTACTGAATGGGCAAACCATCTTCCCCTTGCCAAATTTGTCCATAATTTCTGAAAACACAGTGCCCAAAATGCCTCCCCTTTCTTCCTGATGATGGGATACAAACCCTGAAACATTCCCCAGGCTTTCCCTGACTCCACCCTTCCAGCTGTGGAAGAACGAGTCACTTCACTCCACAAGATCCACGAGGAAGCCCTCGCCTGCCACAGCCTTACCCAACAGTGTATGTCTGACCGAACCCACAGGCAGAAATATCACCACTGGAAGGTAGGAGATAAGGTCTGGCTATCAGCCAACCATCTCCTTACACAGCTCACTAAGAAACTCGCCCTGAAACGCTACAGACCATTTAAGGTCATAGAAGTATTATCCCCCATAACCTTCAAGCTCCAACTCCTGACAGCTTGGAAAGTTCACCCCATGTTCCATGCCTCAGAACTTGTATCCTACCTAGAAATGGAGGTACATGATTTGAATTATACTGAACCACCCCCAGATCTCATTGATGGAGAAAAACATTATGAGGTAGAAGCAATCATCCAACACAAGGGAACTGGATCTCACTGAAGATACCTGGTGACTTGGGTAGGATACCCTGACTCAGAATGAATGTGGCTTCCCAAGTCAGAACTAAAGTCAGCATCAGAGCTTCTAGCAGAGTATAAGAAGAAGACCAGAACAGCTTGAATGACAGCAGCAACCTAAACAGCTACTACCAATATGTCTTCCAGTGCATCTTCCATCTCCTAGCGGTTGGACTGAGACTCATGACAAGTACCTGAACTCCAGGCCTCACAAGATTATCCAAGTAAGAAAGTGTCTAGAGTCTAGTTGCTAACAATACCTGAGGTGATGAATGAAGATGTTCTACAAGAAGAGCTGGACACGAGTAGGCGGTTCACTGTAGAAAAGCATGACAGAGACGTCATCATGAAAATCCATAAGCTGGTCATGTCCCTGGCATTGGCATGCAACACACCTCACAAGAAAAGTCTCATGTCCAAGGAAGTTGCATGCATCAGAAACACATTCATCAAGGTATGTATATTTGACTTGGGCATCAGTGCATGTGGTGTTGTCTCTCAATGCAGTGTAGGGATTAGTTTCCCTCTGGGCTTGTATTGACAGTTTTTACTTAGCTTCTCTTACCTTACTTTCATTGCTTATGTCCGCATTTTCACTGCTTACATAATCACCAAATCTTCGCCC
>Ga0310811_10012473_pt1 | contig 11029 bp, 10 predicted proteins | sample YCmetagenome_FD_207642 | JGI IMG/M metagenome (GOLD analysis project Ga0310811, IMG submission 207642) | Soil microbial communities from experimental microcosm in Duke University, North Carolina, United States - YC | ecosystem: Engineered > Artificial ecosystem > Soil microcosm > Unclassified ...
AGCATGGTGCCGGCAGCATCGGGACCGTTGCCATTGATCGAGGCGCCCCCCACGGGGTAGGTGACGATCCAGCCGGGCTGTGGCGTCAGCGGATCATGCGCGCGCGGGATGTCCTGCGCGATGGCGGGCAGGGAATTGGAAGAACTACTAACGCTGGCGTGCAAGTACATTCAGTCTCCATGGCATACAAAAGTCGCTGCACGGCCAGCGGGGCTGGACGCGCGACGCGGCTGGGTAGGGAAGCGGAGGGCGAGCGTTCCTCTGCCTAGGGTTTTTCCCAGGAAGGATGAAGACGGATGCAAGGCGCTGCTGCTATTCTTCTTTCTTGTCGGCAGTGCCCGTTCCGACAGGACTTTCGGGCCGGCCATTACGCTCCACAATGCGCGCGCCGCGCGGCCATTTCGCGGTACGTCCAGGCGCGCCAGCCAGGCAGCAAAGAACAACAGAATCACGCATACCATCTTCAGGAGACCGCCATGTCCACCGCCATTCAGTCCGTGCTGGTTGAAAATCGGGTATTCCAGCCGCCCCAGAGCGCGTCGCAGGGGGCCGCCATTCCCAGCCTGGACGCCTACGAAAAGCTGTTCCGCGAGGCCGACCAGGACAGCTCGGGTTTCTGGGCGCGCATGGCGCGCGAGAACCTGGTATGGACCAAGCCTTTCACGCAGGTCCTGGACGATAGCAATGCGCCGTTCTACCGGTGGTTCGCCGATGGTGAATTGAACGTCTCGGCCAACTGCCTGGACAAGCAGGTACAGAATGGCAACGCCGCCAAGGTTGCCATCATTTTCGAAAGCGACGACGGCAAGGTGGACAAGGTCACCTACCAGGATCTGCTGGCCCGGGTGTGCCGCTTCGCCAATGGCCTGAAGTCGCTGGGCTACAAAAAGGGCGATCGCGCCATTATCTATATGCCGATGTCCGTCGAGGCTGTGGTCGCGATGCAGGCCTGCGTGCGGCTGGGCGTGACCCACTCGGTGGTTTTCGGCGGGTTTTCCGCCAAGAGCCTGCAGGAGCGCATCGTCGACGTCGGCGCTTCGCTGATCATCACCGCCGATGAACAAGTGCGCGGCGGCAAGGTCATTCCGCTGAAACCGGCCGTGGAAGAGGCGTTCGCCATGGGCGGCTGCGATGCCGTGCGGCAGGTGATCGTCTACCGCCGCACCGGCGGGCAGGTCGCCTGGAATGCCGGGCGCGATCTGTGGATGCACGAAGTCGCGGCCAATCAGGCGGATACCTGCGATCCCGTCCCGCTAGAGGCCGAACATCCGCTGTTCATCCTGTATACGTCCGGTTCGACCGGCAAGCCGAAAGGCGTGCAGCACTCGTCGGCGGGTTATCTGCTGTGGGCGCTGCTGACGGTGAAGTGGACCTTCGACGCGCGTCCCGACGATATCTATTGGTGCACGGCCGACGTGGGCTGGATCACCGGGCATTCCTACATTGCCTACGGGCCGTTGGCCGCGGGCCTGACCCAGGTCGTGTTCGAAGGCGTGCCCACCTATCCCAACGCCGGCCGCTTCTGGGACATGATCGCGCGTCACAAGGTGACCACCTTCTACACCGCTCCCACTGCCATCCGTTCGCTGATCAAGGCAACGGATGCCAACCCGGATACGCAGCCCGGGCGCTACGACCTGAGCAGCCTGCGCATCCTGGGCACCGTCGGCGAGCCCATCAATCCCGAAGCCTGGATGTGGTATCACAAGCATGTCGGCAACGAGCGCTGCCCCATCGTGGATACCTGGTGGCAGACCGAAACCGGTGGCCACATGATCACGCCCCTGCCGGGCGCCACGCCGACCAAGCCGGGTTCCTGCACACTGCCCCTGCCGGGCGTCGCCGCGGCGGTGGTCGACGAAACGGGTGCGGACGTCGAGCAGGGCAACGGTGGTTTCCTGGTCATCAAGAAGCCCTGGCCCGCGATGATCCGCAATATCTGGGGCGACCCGGAGCGTTTCAAGAAGAGCTATTTTCCCCCCGAGCTGCGCGGCTATTACCTGGCGGGCGACGGGGCGCAGCGCGATGCCGACGGCTATTTCTGGATCATGGGCCGCATCGACGATGTGCTGAACGTGTCGGGCCACCGGCTGGGCACCATGGAAGTGGAATCGGCCCTGGTCGCTCACCCCATGGTCGCGGAAGCCGCGGTGGTGGGCCGGCCCGACGACACCACCGGTGAAGCCGTGGTGGCTTTCGTCGTGCTCAAGCGCTCCCGGCCGGAAGGCGCCGAAGCAGCGGACATCGCGCGCCAGTTGCGCGACTGGGTTGCCAAGGAAATCGGCCCCATCGCCAAGCCCAAGGACATCCGTTTCGGCGACAACCTGCCCAAGACGCGGTCCGGCAAGATCATGCGCCGGCTGTTGCGCGTGGTGGCCAAGGGCGAGGAAATCACGCAGGACGTGTCCACGCTGGAAAATCCGCAGATCCTGGAGCAGCTGGCCAAGTCCGTGTAGTGGCCAGGTGACAGGGACAGGCGGACAAGCGTTCAGCGGATTGGCGGGTCGGCAGGTCAGTGGTTGACGGGGGCTGCGCTGATTTGCCCGGCGCGGCTCCGGCGGGATCGACTGCTCGTCAGCGGCGCTGCCATGCGCGCGCAGTAGAATGCCCGCTTCCGCCGGGCCGTGGCGCCGGCGCAAGCGAGGAAAAATGGAAGCGCGACAGGGCGGCGTCGACGGCGTCGCGTGGGGGCTGATGGTATTGACCGTCATGACCTGGGCGGGCAGCTGGATCGCGATGAAAATGGTGGTGCCGTACATCGGCCCATACGATTTCGTGGTGTTGCGGTATGTCTGCGGTGGCGCCGTGCTGCTGGTTGTCGCGCTGGCCATGGGCCGGCCGCTATCCATGCCGTCCTGGGGCATGACCGCGCTGGTCGGACTGAGCCAGACCGCGGCGTTCCAGGGCATGGTCCAGATGGCCCTGGTGCACGGCGGCGTCGCCAAGGTATCGCTGATGGCCTACACCATGCCGTTCTGGGTGGTGCTGCTGGGCTGGGCGCTGCTGGGCGAGCGGCCCACCAGCCGCCATTGGCTGGGCATCGGCCTGGCGGCGGTCGGCCTGGTTTGCGTCATCGAACCCTGGAACCACATCGGCGACAACATCAGCGTGCTGCTGGGCGTGGCCGGCGGCCTGTTCTGGGGCGTGGGGACCGTGGTGGCCAAGCGCGGTTTCAACCGGCATAAACCCGACATCATCGCCTTCACGGGCTGGCAGATGTTCGTGGGCGGTATCGCCATGGTGCCGGTCGCGCTGGCCGTGCCGCAGATCGCGCCGGTATGGAACCAGCAGCTGGTGCTGGGCATGAGCTACATCGTCCTCGCCGCCTCGGCGGCGGGGTGGTTGCTGTGGCTGATCGTTGTGCGGCGGGTGCCGGCGTCCGTGGCGGGCATGTCCAGCCTGGGCACGCCGGTCCTCGCGGGCCTGCTGGCCTGGCCGATCTTCGGCGAACGCCCTCCGCCCATCGAAGGCCTGGGCATGGTTCTGATCCTGTGCGGCCTGGTCGTGGTCGCGCGCGCGGCGGGCCGGTCCCCGCAGCGTCCCTTACCCGCATGAAAGGAAAGAAAATGATTGATTTGCGCAGTGATACCGTGACGCGTCCCACCGCGGCCATGCGTGCAGCGATGGCCGATGCTCCCGTCGGCGACGACGTCATGGGCGACGATCCCACCGTGCAGCGCCTGCAGGCCGACGTGGCCGCGCGCGCCGGCAAAGAGGCCGGGCTGTTTTTCCCATCCGGCACGCAGAGCAACCTGGCGGCCATCATGGGACATTGCGGCCGCGGCGACGAATACCTGGTCGGCCAGCTTGCCCACACCTACAAGTACGAAGGCGGCGGCGCCGCCGTCCTGGGCAGCGTGCAGCCGCAGCCGATCGAGCACGCGGCGGACGGCAGCCTGCCCCTGGACAAGCTGCGCGCGGCGATCAAGCCCAAGGGCGATCCGCATTTCGCCCGCACGCGCCTGCTGGCGCTGGAAAACACCTTCCATGGCCAGCTCATCCCGCAGGGGTATATCGAGGAAGCCGGGGCTTTCGCGCGCGAACATGATCTGATTTTCCATCTGGATGGCGCGCGCGTGTTCAACGCCGCCGTCGCATCCGGCCGGCAGGTGGCGGACCTGTGCCGCCCCTTTGATTCCGTATCGATCTGCTTTTCCAAGGGACTGGGCGCGCCCGTCGGGTCCGTGCTGGTCGGCAGCCGCGATCTGATCGCCGCCGCTACGCGCTGGCGCAAGGTGCTGGGCGGTGGCATGCGGCAATCCGGCATTCTGGCGGCCGCCTGCCAGTATGCGATGGCGCATCACGTCGATCGGCTGGCGCAGGACCATGCCAATGCCGAACGGCTGGCCCAGGGCTTGCGCGATATCGCGGAAATAACAGTGCTGCGCCAGTCGACCAATATGGTTATGGTGGATGTGCCGCCGCGGCATTGCGAAGCCCTGACCGCTCACGCCAAATCGCATGGGGTGGCGATGAAGGCCGTATACGGCGGCGCGACGCGCCTGGTCACGCATCTGGATATTTCCCAGGACGACGTCGACACCGTCATCGCCACCGTCAAGGACTATTTCGCGCGTGCCTGAACCGCGGGGCCGGTGCCGCGGGTCTTTGCGCATGACCCGCGTCGGTTTTCCGGCATGAACCGCGTCAGGTTTCCCGCATGACCAGCATCAGGTGGCGGCGCATGATGGCCGCCGCCCAGTCTCGATCATCGTCTTCCAGTGCCTGGATGATGCCCAGGTGTTCGCCGATGGATGCATGAAAGCGCGGCGAATTTCGCACGAACGTGTTGCGGTTTTCCAGTCGCCGCAGCAGGTTCTGCTGCTGGATGGCCTGCAGGAAAAAGCGGTTGCCGCAGAAGCGGCCCAGCGATTCGTGGAAGTCGGAATTCAAGGCAAAGAAGGCCTCCGCGGATATTTCTCCTGACGCGCTGTCGCGCAGCAGGGCCTCGTGGGCGGCGCGCAGCCGTCGCAGCACGTCCTTGTCCGCCTTGAACGTGGGTTGCAGCAGCGCGCTGCATTCCAGGGCCGCGCGGAAGCAGTAGCTCTCCTGCCGCGCGTCGAGTTCCAGCAGCGAATAGGTAAAGCGCCAGCCATGGCCCTGGCGTTTTTCGATCAGCGATTCGGCGCTAAGGCGCACCAGGGTTTTGGCAAGCAGGCTGCGCGGCACGCCATAGCGCTGTTGCAGGTCGCGGTCGTTGAAGCAGTCGGGTATCAAGCGGTCGGCGCGGTCCTCGATCAGCTTGATGTACAGATCGTCGGCCGTCATGCCTGATGACCGCAACAGCGGCGGTGTGACGCCTTCGGCGATTTCGCCGACATAGTATCCGCTGCTCGCCCGCGATTCGATGAAGCGTTCCGCCGCCAGCAGTTTCAGGGCCGCCCGGACGGGCGTGCGGGATACCTGATAGCGCTTGGCCAGGGATTCCTCGGAGAGGTGCATACCGGGCTGGTGAACACGGGAAATGATGTCGTTGGCGATGCGTCGAGCCAGATCGACCTGCAGCCCGCTGGGGCGCGAAGATGGGTTCTGGTCCTGCATAGGGCTTCCTGTGATCGATCACAACAGCGTGTTAACGGACTACCACGGTGCTTTTTCTGGTATCGCGAACGCAGACGCGATCGCGGAAGCGCGGAAACGCGAAAACGATTGCAGAACAGGGTGTCGGAACAAGGCCTTTGCGAACGCAGGATACGCGTAATAACGCCGGATGGCGACTTCGGCGCCTAGATTCGTTGGGATTCTTGCAACATTTGCAGCGCGGCATAACCGGCGCGCGAGTCGGGCCAGGCCAGTTCGTACCCGCTGGCGCGCAGCCGTGCGTTGCGCAACTTTTTGCTGCCGACTCCGGCCGGAGCGGGGCCCGCCGCGGGCCGCTCGCAGCCCAGTAGGTCGGCCAGATAGTCGTACAGGACGTCGATCGGCAGCGGGGTATCGTCGCTGCCGATATAGACCGGCTGTACGGCCGGCAGCATAAGCAGGTGCGCCGCGGCCCCCGCGGCGTCGTCGGCATGCATGCGGTTGGCCCAATGCGGGATGTCTCGCGGAACGCGCGCCTTGCCGGCACGCAGGCGTTCAAGCAGTTGCAGGCGGCCGGGGCCGTACAGGCCCGACAGGCGCAGCACCGTCGACGGCAGATCCTGCGCAAGCAGCCATTGTTCGGCCTGCAGCAGTACCGCGCCGTTCATGCCCGGCGGCGCGGGCGGGGTGGCCTCGTCGACCCAGTCGCCGCCGTGATCGCCGTAGACCGCGGACGATGAAACGAATACCAGCCGGCGCAGGCTGCCGCGATCCAGCCGGCTGACTATATTGCGCAGGCCGTCGATGAAGACAGCGCGGTAGGCGGATTCTTCGCGGCTGCCCGGGCTCAGGGCGATGACCACCCGCGTCGGGGCCGCGGGCAACTGGCGCAGGGTGTCGGGGCGCGTGACGTCGCCGGCGAGCCATTGGATATTCACAGGACTGCGTGGGGCCGCGGCGTGGCCGGAGGCAGGGGCTGGCACGGGCGCATCCCGCGATGGCTGGGGCGCATCGGCCGATGGCACGGGCGCATCCGCCGATGGCTGGGGCGCCCGCGGCGATGATTCGGTCCCTTCTGTCGATGGCGCCGCCCCTGTCGGCGGCGTGCGCCGCAGGCCCCAGATCGGCGCCCCCGGCGCGGCCTGTTCGAGCAGGCGCGCGACACGCTGGCCCAGATCGCCGCCGCCCACCAGCAGTATGCGTTCGTCGCCGGCTGCCTGTGGGCTGGCGCTCATGCTACATCCCGTTGTAGACCGGGCCTTCGCCGCCCTGGGGGGCGACCCAGACGATGTTCTGCGTCGGGTCCTTGATATCGCAGGTCTTGCAGTGCACGCAGTTCTGCGCGTTGATCTGCAGGCGGTCGGCGCCGTGGTCGTCCTTGACGAATTCATAGACACCGGCGGGACAATAGCGGGCTTCCGGGCCGCCGTACTTAGCCAGGTTCACGGCCACCGGCACGCTGGGGTCCTTGAGCGTGAGATGGACGGGTTCGTTTTCGTCGTGGTTGGTGTTGGAGATAAAGACCGAGCTGAGCCGGTCGAAGGTCAGCTTGCCGTCCGGCTTGGGGTAGTCGATACGCGCACATTGCGACGCCGGCTGCAGGCAGGCGTAGTCGGGCTTGCTGCGGTGGATGGTCCAGGGGAAGTTGCCCTTGAGCAGCCATTGTTCGATGCCCGTCATCAGGGTGGCCATCGTGCGGCCCTTTTTGAACCACTGTTTGAAATTGCGCGCCTTGTGCAGTTCTTCGCGCAGCCACGACGATTCGAAGGCGGCGGGATAGGTGTCCAGCAGGTCCTGGCGGCGGTCGGCGGCCAGGGCCTGGAACGCGGCTTCGGCGGCCAGGGCGCCGGTCTTGATGGCGGCGTGGCTGCCCTTGATGCGCGGGGCGTTCAGGAAGCCGGCCTCGCAGCCGATCAGGGCACCGCCCGGGAATACCAGCTTGGGCAGGGACAGCAGGCCGCCGGCCGTCAGCGCGCGCGCGCCGTAGGCGATGCGCTTGCCGCCTTCGAAGGTGCCGCGGATGGCCGGGTGCGTCTTGTAGCGCTGGAATTCATCGAAGGGCGACAGCCAGGGATTGGCGTAGTCCAGGCCGACGACCATGCCGACGGCGACCAGGTTGTTGTCCAGATGGTAAAGAAAGGATCCGCCGTAGGTGTCGGAGTCCAGCGGCCAGCCCGCCGTGTGCACCACCAGGCCCGGGTGCGACTGTGCCGGGTCCACTTCCCACATTTCCTTGATGCCGATGCCGTAGCTTTGCGGGTCGCGCCCTTCGTCCAGGCGGAAGCGTTCGATCAACTGGCGTCCCAACTGGCCGCGCGAGCCTTCGGCGAACAGGGTATAGCGCGCCAGCAGTTCCATGCCGGGCTGGTAGGCGTCGGTATGGCTGCCGTCGCGGGCCACGCCCATATCGCCGGTGACCACGCCGCGTACGGCGCCCTGGTCGTCGTACAGGACACCCGCGGCGGCGAAGCCGGGGAAAATGTCCACACCCAGGGCTTCGGCCTGTTCGCCCATCCAGCGCACGACATTGCCCAGGCGGACGATGTAATTGCCTTCGTTGCGGAAGCAGTCCGGCAGCAGGAAATGCGGCGTGACCCGTGCGCCGGAGCTGCTAAGGAACATGAACTTGTCGCGCGTGACCGGCACGTTCAGCGGCGCGCCTTTCTCTTTCCAGTCGGGTATCAGTTCCGTCAGCGCCCGAGGGTCCATGACGGCCCCCGATAGAATGTGGGCACCCAGTTCGGCGCCTTTCTCTAGCACGCAGACGCTGAGATCGTGATTTTTCTCGGCGGCCAACTGCTTGAGCCGGATAGCGGCGGCCAGGCCGGCGGGTCCGCCGCCGACGACCACCACGTCGTATTCCATCGATTCCCGTTCTGACATGCGCCTTGTCCCCTGATGCGATGTGGGCTGGAAGTATGATTTGGATCAACCCTGGATTGTATTGCAGCTCTCCATGCCCGTACCTGACACCTCCCCATTGGTCCCCGGCGCCACCCATAGCTTTGAAATGCCCCTGCGCTGGGGCGATTCCGATGTGCTCGATCATCTGAACAACACACTGTACTTCCGGCTCATGGAAGAGGCCCGTATGCAGATGCTGTATGCCGCCGGCCTTCGGCTGCCCGCCGATGCCGGGCCTATCCTGGCCCACGCGTCCTGTGACTTCCGCCGGCCGCTGACGTATCCGGCGTCGGTACGGGTGACCCATACGCTGACGCGTGTCGGGCAATCGAGCATGGAATTCGAGCTGACCCTGGACAAGGTTGGCGACCCGCGCGGGGCGTATGCCAGCGGGCGTAACGTGCTGGTGTGGATGGATTACGTGGGAAACCGCTCCGCGCCCTGGCCGGCCCATGTGCTGGTTGAGCTGGCGAAGGTGCTCAGGCGGCCGGAGTAGGGACGGGGTAGGGCCCAACGCGCGGCTCCGTGTCGGGCGGCACGCTCGACGTGCAGGGCGGCTACATCAATCAGAGCTGGATGCGCGGTACCGGCGCCACCGTCATCGACCCATCCGTCGATCTGCCCGAAGACAGCAAGGGCACACTGTTGCTGAACGCCGACGCGCTGAACCGCATGGGACTGGGTTCCATCCTCGCTTCGGCAACGGAAGACGTTACGGTCGATAGCGCATTCGGTGTAACGCCCGGCGGAAAGAGGCGGGCATCCGGGTATCGGGCAACATCAACGTGGTGGCGGCGATCAACACGTCGGCGCTGACCTCGGCCAGCGCCGCGGCCTCCACCGCGGCGAAGGCGGCCCAGGATGTCATGCGCCAGCGCCAGACCGCGGCGCGCAACGCGCTGCCGTCCCTTATCAAGGTACAGGTCATCGGCTTCGGCACAGGCAGCATGCAGGCGCCGCCCAGGACGCACCGCCTTCATCCGCTTCGCAGCCGACCGGCCTGCGCTACGACAAGTCGAACCGGGTGCAGTACGTCGGCAACGGGCAGGACGCCGGTCGCCACGACGCGAGCCGCGCGTTGCAGGATTACCTGACCGCGAACTACGCGCGTTTGCGCCAGCGCTTGGAGCGCCGCCTGGGTTGCGCGGACGCGGCCAGCGAATGCCTGCACGAAACCTGGCTGCATCTGGCCCGGGTAGTCCTTCTGTCGCCCAGAGACTCCTTCCCAAAGGAGGGCGTGCCCCTTACGGACGATCGACCGGAGGCGCGGCTTCCGGGATCCCGGTTTACCCGTAAAATCGACCGCGTCGAAGCGACGCACAACGTCGCTCCGACCGCCCGCGCGTCACCGCCGCGCGGACGGCTACGCTAATCCCTATTCTGGAGCTGGAGCGATGGACAAGGTTTATGCGAGTGCCGAGCAGGCGCTGGCCGGTGTCGTCAAGGACGGCCAACTGATCGCCGTGGGAGGCTTCGGCCTGTGCGGCATCCCGGAGGCCCTGATCGCCGCCTTGCGCGACTCGGGTGTCAAGAACCTGACATGCATCAGCAACAACGCGGGCGTGGACGGCTTCGGCCTGGGCCAGCTGCTGGCTACCCGCCAGATCCGCAAGATGATTGCTTCCTATGTCGGCGAAAACAAGGAGTTCGAACGCCAATACCTGGCGGGCGAGCTGGAACTGGAATTCACGCCGCAGGGCACGCTGGCTGAAAAGCTGCGCGCTGGTGGCGCCGGCATTCCGGCTTTCTTTACGCGCACCGGCGTGGGCACGCTGGTGGCCGAAGGCAAGGAAACGCGTGAATTCGACGGCCACACCTACATCATGGAACGTTCGCTGGTTCCCGATGTGTCGCTGGTCAAGGCCTATGCGGCCGACCGCACGGGCAACCTGATCTTCCGCAAGACCGCGCGCAACTTCAATCCCAACGTGGCGATGGCGGGCAAGATCACGATCGTCGAGGTGGAAAAAATCCTGAACACCGGCGACATCGATCCGGACCACGTCCACCTGCCGGGCATCTTCGTGCATCGCATCGTGGTCAACGCCAATCCCGAAAAGCGCATCGAGCAGCGCACCATTCGTACCGCTTGAGGAGAAGCAATCATGGCATGGACTCGTGACGAAATGGCCGCGCGCGCCGCGCGTGAATTGCGGGACGGTTTCTACGTGAACCTGGGCATCGGCATGCCGACCCTGGTCGCCAATCATGTGCCGCCGGGCATCGAAGTCTGGCTGCAGTCCGAAAACGGTTTGCTGGGCATCGGGCCTTTCCCCACGGATGATCAGGTCGATGCGGACCTGATCAACGCCGGCAAGCAGACCGTGACGACGCTGCCGGGTTCGTCGATTTTCTCGTCGGCCGATTCCTTCGGCATGATCCGCGGCGGCAAGATCAACCTGGCCATCCTGGGCGCGATGCAGGTCTCCGAAAAGGGCGACCTGGCGAACTGGATGATCCCGGGCAAGATGGTCAAGGGCATGGGCGGCGCGATGGATCTGGTCGCCGGCGTGGGCCGGGTGGTGGTCTTGATGGACCACATCGCCCGCAAGAAGGACGGTACGGAAGACATCAAGCTGCTGCCCGAATGCAACCTGCCGCTCAC
>Ga0310811_10012474_pt1 | contig 11028 bp, 7 predicted proteins | sample YCmetagenome_FD_207642 | JGI IMG/M metagenome (GOLD analysis project Ga0310811, IMG submission 207642) | Soil microbial communities from experimental microcosm in Duke University, North Carolina, United States - YC | ecosystem: Engineered > Artificial ecosystem > Soil microcosm > Unclassified ...
CTCAACCCGGCGCTCTCCTCGACGAGCCGGCTGTTCGCCGAGGTCAACCGCAACACCCCCGACTTCAAGCGCTTCATCGTCGAGACGTCGAAGCTCGTCACCGACGCCTCGGCACAGGACGACGTGCTCGCCGGGCTCGTCAGCAACCTCGCCGCGACGACCTCCGCCCTGACGTCGCACGGCGACAGCCTCGCGCAGGGCATCGGGCTGCTGCCGAACGTCATGCGCAAGGCGAACACGACGTTCGTCAACCTCCGCGCGTCGCTCGACGACCTCACGCCGCTCGTCAACGACGCCAAGCCGATCGTCGCGACGAAGCTGCGCCCGCTGCTCGCCGAGCTGCACCCCTTCGCCGTCGACGCGCGCCCCGCGGTCCGCGACCTGTCGCGGACCGTCCGGCGCCCCGGCGCCGACAACGACCTCGTCGAGCTGCTGCGCCGCCAGCCGGCGCTCGACAAGATCGCGACGCAGACGGCGCAGCGCAACGGCAAGGACCGCCCCGGCGCCTTCCCCGAGACGGTCAAGGCGCTGACCGGCCTCACGCCGCAGCTCGCCTTCCTGCGGCCGTACTCCCCCGACCTCGTCGGCTGGTTCGACGACTTCTCGACGAGCGGCGCCTACGACGCGATGGGCAGCTTCTCGCGCGCCGGCCTGGAGCTCAACGGATTCTCGCTGGGCCCGGTCGCCAACCTCCTGCCGGTCCCGCCCGAGCTGCGCAACCTCCTGCTGAGCGCCGGTACGAAGACCGGCCGCAACAACCGCTGCCCGGGCTCGATCGAACGCTCCTCGGCGGACAGCGGCAACCCGTACAAGCCGTCGCCGGACTTCAACTGCGACGCCTCCCAGGTGCCGATCGGGCCATGAGCCTCCGGCGCACACTGCTCTGCACGCTGCTCGTCCTCGCCGCCGGGGCCGCGACGACGTTCGCCGTCAGCGCGTCGGGCTCGGACCGCCAGACGTACACCGTCGTGCTCGACAACGCGTTCGGGCTGACACCCGGCGCCGACCTGAAGTCCTCCGGCGTGAAGGTCGGCAAGGTCACGAAGCTCGACGTCCAGCGCTCGACGGCCCGCGCGCTCGCGCGGATCGAGATCGACAAGCCGGAGTTCGCCGGCTTCCGCAAGGACGTCTTCTGCGAGGTCAAGCCGCAGTCGCTCATCGGCGAGTACTACCTCGACTGCGCGCCCGGCACGTCGGCCGACCCTGCGCCGTCGACGATCCCCGTCAAGCAGACCGCCGGCACGATCCCCCCCGACCTCGTGCTCGACATCCTGCGCCGCCCCGCGCGCGAGCGCTTCGGGCTCATCCTCTCCGAGCTCGGGATCGGCCTGACGGGCCGCGGCGACGACCTGCAGGCGACGATCCGCCGCGGCGTCCCGGCGCTGCGCGAGACCGACAAGGTCCTGAAGATCCTCGCCGACAACCGCCGCACGCTGCAGCAGCTGACCTCCGACGCCGACAAGGTGCTCGTCGAGCTCGCCCGCAACCGCGGCGACGTCGCGCGCTTCGTCAGCACCGCCGGCGCGACGACGCAGGCCTCGGCCGATCGCCGCGTCGAGCTCAAGGACACCGTCCACAAGCTGCCCGGCTTCCTGCGCGAGCTGCGCCCGACGCTCGCCGACCTCGGCACCGCCGCCGCGCAGCAGACGCCGGCGCTCGCCGATCTGCGCCGCGCGTCGCCGGACCTCACGCGCTTCCTCAAGCTGCTCGGCCCGTTCGCCGAGTCGGCCCGGCCGGCGGTGCGCGGGCTCGGCAAGGCGTCGGTGACCGGCATCGACGCCGTCCGCGAGGCGCGCTCGACCGTGCGCCAGCTGCGCGCGCTCGGCACGAGCGCCACCGAGCCGCTGCGCAACCTGCGCTTCATCCTCGAGCAGGTCGACGACCGCAACAACGCCGTCGAGCCCAACCGCCTGAGCCCCGGCAACGGCGCGGGCTTCACCGGCCTCGAGGCGTTCCTGCAGTACGCCTTCGTCCAGTCGCAGGCGATCAACATCTTCGATTCCCACGGCTACCTGCTGAAGCTCGAACTGCTCATCAACGAGTGCACGCAGTACACGAACGCCGAGACCGCGCGCGACAACCCGGCCCGCACGGCGCACTGCAAGCAGTGGCTCGGTCCCAACCAGACGGGTGGCGGCACGAGCGTCGTGGCGCGCACGCCCGCGCGCTCGAAGAAGCAGGCGCCGAAGGACAAGCAGGGCACTGAGACACCGTCGACGACGACGCCGACCGCCCCGACGGCGCCCGCCGCGCCGCCGGCCGCGCCGAAGAAGCCGCTGCCGAGCGCCAACGACCTGCTCAACAAGGTCCTCCCCGGCGTCACCGACAAGCTCAAGGACAAGCTCACGCCGCCGCCGAAGACGCGGTCGACGTCGGACGCGAGCGACCGCAACCTCCTCGACTACCTCCTCGGCCCATGACAGCGCGTCATAACTCGACCGCAACCAGTGCGAACTCCGGAGGCCGGTCCTCGCGATGAGAGGCCGCCGCCCACAGTCCGTCGCCACCAACCCCGTCTTCGTCGGGGCCGCGACGACGCTCGTCATCGTCGTCGCCGTCCTGCTCGCCTACAGCGCGAACAAGGGCCTGCCGTTCGTGCCGACGTTCGAGCTGAAGGTCGACACGCCCAACGCCGCGCGCCTCGTCGTCGGCAACGAGGTGCGCGAGGGCGGCTTCCGCATCGGGCAGGTCGGGGCGATCGATCCCGTGCCGGGCAGCAAGTCGGGCGCGCAGGTCACGCTGAAGCTCAACACCTCGGCGACGCCGCTGCCCGACGACTCGACCGTCCGCATCCGCCCGCGCTCGGCGCTCGGGCTGAAGTTCGTCGAGATCGTCCGCGGCAAGTCGTCGCACGCGATCCCCGACGGCGGCACGATCTCCGCGAGCGCCAACGCCGTCGGGCCCGAGCTCGACGACTTCTTCTCGACCTTCGACGAGCAGACGCGCGCGAACATCGACACGAACCTCGACTACTTCGGGACGGCGATCGCCGGGCGCGGGGACGCGATCAACCGCACGATCGCGTCGCTGCCCGAGCTCTTCGGCGACCTGCCGCCGGTCATGCGCACGCTCTCGGACCCCGACAACCAGCTGCGGCGGCTCGTGACGGAGACCGGCGACGTCACGCGCATCATCGCGCCGCTGTCGAACACGTTCGCGCGCGGCTTCACCGGGATGGCCGACACGTTCGGGGCCCTCTCCAGCGACCCGCAGGCGCTGCGCGACGCGATCGCCGCGACGCCCGCGACGCTCGCCGAGGGGATCCGCTCGCTGCCCGACACGCGCCCGTTCCTCAGCGAGCTGGCCGGGATCTCCGACGAGGTCCGCGGCACGGCGCGCGAGCTGCGCCGCAGCCTGCCGCCGGTCAACCGCGCGCTCGCCGCGGGCACCCCGGTGCTGAAGCGCACGCCGGAGTTCACGGACGACCTCGAGGGCTCGCTGCGGGCGCTGCGCGACCTCGCGAAGTCGCCGACGACCGACATCACGCTCGCCGGGCTCACCGCGACGATGAAGACGCTCAACCCGACGCTGCGCTACGTCGGCCCGCACGTCACCGTCTGCAACTACTTCAACTACTGGTGGACGTTCCTCGCCGACCACATCTCCGACGAGGACGCGACCGGCACGGTCCAGCGCATCCAGGTCAAGCTCGCTCCGCTGCAGCAGGAGAACTCGATGGCGAGCTTCGGCGCGACGCGGCCGGCCAACGGCGGCACCGTCGACCCCGTGACGAAGGCGCTGTCGGGCGACGCCGCCGCGCTGCACGACCAGATTTACAACGCGGCGGTCGACTCGCAGGGCAACGCCGACTGCGAGTCCGGCCAGCGCGGCTACCCGACGCGCGCCGCGCAGGGCTTCCCCGCCGACCTCAACATCGCCGTCGACACGCGCACGCCGGGCGATCAGGGCCCGACGTACAAGGGCCGCCCCAGCGTGCCCAAGGGCCAGACGTTCTCCTCGCGCCCCAACGGCATCGCGCCGCAGGTGGAGCCGTGATGCGCGACCGCGGCCCCAGCCCCTTCACCGTCGGCGTCGTCCTGATCGTCGCCGCGCTCGTCGTGACGTACCTCGGCTTCCGCAAGGACGTCCCGTTCCTCAACAGCCCGTACACGATCAAGATGGCCGTCCGTGACACGAACGGCATCAACAAGCGCTCGCCGGTGCGGATCGCCGGGGTCGAGGTCGGCCGCGTCGAGAAGATCGAGCACACGAGCCCGGGCTCGAAGTCGGCGACGCTGACGCTCGCGATCCTCGACAAGGGCCGGCCGGTCTACGACGACGCGACCGCGAAGATCCGGCCGCGGATCTTCCTCGAGGGCAACTTCTTCGTCGACCTCTCCCCGGGCACGGCGCGGGCCGGCGAGATGCACGACGGCGACATGATCCCCATCGCGCGCACCGCCAGCGCGGTCCAGTTCGGCCAGGTCCTCAGCGCGCTGAAGAGCGACACGCGCGCCGACCTGCAGAACGTCTTCCGCGAGGTCGGCAAGGCGCAGGACGCCGGCGGCGCGAAGGCCTTCAACGACTCGCTGAAGTACCAGCCGGCGTCCTACAAGTTCGCCGCGATCGTCTCCGAGGCGCTGCTCGGCAAGCGCCCGGGCGACCTCGGCGACTTCATCCGCGACAGCGGCGCCGTCGCCGGCGCGATCGAGCGCGATCCGGGACGGCTGCGCTCGCTGATCGTCGACTTCAACACGACGGCGGGCGCGCTGGCGTCCGACCAGAGCGCCCTCAGCGCGGCGGTCGGCGAGCTGCCGGCGACGCTGCGCGCGGCACCACCCGCACTCGACGCGCTCAACGCCGCCTTCCCGGACGTGCGCCGCTTCGCCATCGGCGCCCGCCCCGGCGTGCGCTCGCTCGGGCCGACGGTCGACGCGACGCTGCCGCTCGTCAAGCAGCTGCGCGGCCTCGTGCGGCCGAGCGAGCTGCGCGGCCTGTCGGCCGACCTGCGCAGCGCGACCCCGGCGCTCGCGCAGCTCGCGAAGACCGGCACGTCGGTCCTCGAGAAGCTGCGGTCGCTCGCGAGCTGCGCGACGAACGTCCTCGTGCCGACCGGCAACGACCAGATCGTCGACAAGGCCTTCCCGACGCACGGCCCGGTCTACCAGGACCTCGCGAAGTTCCTCCCGGGCCTCGCCGGCGAGAGCCGCTCCTTCGACGCCAACGGCCCGTTCTTCAAGGTCCTCGGCACGGGCGGCGCCGAGACGCTGAACCTCGGCAACGGCCTCGTCGGCTCGACGTTCGATCCGGTCGTCGGCAACAACCCGCCGCCAGTCCGCGAGCGGCCGCCGCTGCGGCCCGACGTCCCGTGCGAGACGCAGGACCAGCCGGACCTGCACTCGATCCCGAAGGGCCCGCCGACCGCGGTCAGCACGGCGGGCGCGGCGAGCTCCAAGCGCGAGACGCGGGCGCAGTCGGTCGCGGTCGACTACATGCGCCGCCTGCTCAAGCTCCAGGGCCGCGACACGAAGGTCCTCGACCGCCCGATCACGCTCAACGAGATCCGCGCGATCGCCGCCGACAACGGCCTGACGAAGCAGCTCGACAAGGCGATCGCGAAGGCCGGGCGATGAAGCGCGTCATCCAGAAGAACCTCGGGCCGTTCCTCGCGATCATCGGTCTCGTCGCGATCGCCGTCGTCGTCGGCGGCTACATCCTCACGCAGCAGCGGCTGCGCTTCCCGCTCATCCAGGACAAGCCGATGCGCGTGAACGTCGCGCTCGACAACGCCCAGGCCGTCACGCCGGGCCAGGGCCAGACGGCGCAGGTCGCGGGCGTGAAGATCGGCGACATCGCCGAGGTCTCGCTCAAGGGCGGCCGCGCGATCGTCGGCCTCGACATCGAGCCGAAGTACGCCGACCTCATCCACCGCGACGCGACCGCGCTCCTGCGGCCGCGCACGGGCCTGAAGGACATGTACGTCCAGATCTTCCCCGGCAAGGACGGGCCGCCGGTGAAGGAGGGCTTCACGATCCCCGTGCAGAGCTCGCTCACCGACGTCGACCTCGACGAGATCCTCTCGACGCTCGACACCCGCACGCGCGACTACGTGACGCTCCTGGCCAACGGCGCCGGCGAGGGCCTGAAGGGCCGCGGCAGCGACCTCGCCCGCGTGTTCGAGCGCTTCGGCCCGACGGTGCGCGATCTCAGCCGCGTGAACCACGCCGTCGGCAAGGAGCGCGTCGCGCTGCGGCGCCTCGTGACGTCGCTGGCCGAGGTCAACGGCACGCTGGCGCGCAAGCCCGAGGCGCTCACGCGCCTCGTCGACACCGGCGCGACGACGCTGCGGGCGTTCGCCTCCGAGGACGCCGCCCTGCGCAGCTCCGTGACGGAGCTCGCCCCGACGCTGCAGCAGGCGACGAAGACGCTCAACGCCGTGACGCCGTTCGCCAACGAGCTCGGGCCGGCGACCCGCGCGCTGCTGCCGGCCGTCAAGCAGCTGCCGAGCGTCAACGCCGCCGTCGGGCCGTTCGCGCGCGAGGCGACGCCGATCGTCCGGACGAAGATCCGGCCGTTCGTCCGCAAGGCCCGGCCGGTCACGAAGGACCTCGCCCCCGCCGCCCGCGGGCTCGCGCGCGCCTTCCCGGAGCTCGACCGCGACGGGACGGTCCTCAACCACTTCACGAACATGCTCGGCTACAACCCCAACGGCGCCGAGCCGCCGGACAAGGCCGGCCGCGAGGAGGGCTACCTCTTCTGGCTGTCGTGGCTCGCGCACCAGACGACGAACCTCCAGAGCACCGATGACGCCAACGGCCCGATGCGCCCGATCTTCCTCACGGGAACGTGCAGCACGTTCACGAGCCTCGTCAACGACCTGCCGGCGGCCGAGTTCGCGCTCGGGCTCTCGCCGCTGCTCGCGACGGTCTGCAAGAACCCGACGACGACCTCGCTCAGCGCGACGAAGTCGCTGAAGACGCTGAAGACGATCTCGAGCCTCGTCCCGAAGGGCACCGGATGAACACCTCGGCCCCCACGCCCGGCCGGATCCTCGTCATCAGCGCGTTCGCGCTGACGTGCTTCGGCCTGCTGCTGTTCCTCTGGCTCGCCTTCGGCGGCGCGATCCCGCTGAAGCCCGAGGGCTACCGCGTCCAGGTCGCCTTCACCGACGCGACGACGCTCGCCGACCAGGCCGACGTCCGGATCGCCGGCGTCTCGGTCGGCAAGGTCGTCAAGAAGGAGCTCGCGCCGGGCGGCAATCGCACCCTGACGACGATCGAGCTGAAGAACCAGTTCGCGCCGCTCAAGCGCGACGCGCGGGCGATCCTGCGCCAGAAGACGCTGCTCGGCGAGACGTACGTCGAGCTCACGCCCGGCGACCGCAACGCCCCGGACATCCCGGAGGGCGGGCGCCTGGCCGATGGCCGCGTCAAGCAGGCCGTCGAGTTCGACGAGTTCCTCCAGGTCTTCGACAAGCCGACACGCAAGGCGTTCCAGGAGTGGCAGGCGAGCATCGTGAAGGCCGGCGCCGGGCGCGGCCGCGACCTCTCCGACGCGCTCGGCAACCTGCCGGTGTTCACGGAGAACGCGCAGAGCGTCGTCGACGTCCTCAACGACCGCCGCAGCGCGCTGCGCGACCTCGTCCGCAACGGCGGGCGCACGCTCGAGCAGATCACCCGCAACGAGACGGCGCTCTCGACGCTCGTGCAGCGCAACACCGAGCTCTTCGGGGAGCTTTCGACGCAGCGCGACGCGATCGCCTCCTCGATCAAGATCCTCCCGACGTTCCTCGACGAGTCCAAGCAGACGCTCGCGAAGCTCCGGACGTTCTCCGTGAACACCGAGCCGCTCATCCGCAACCTGCAGCCGGTGCTGACCGACCTCGAGCCGACGCTCGCGGCGCTGCGGCGGCTGTCGCCGGACCTCGAGAACCTCTTCGACAACGTCGACCCGCTGATCTCGGCGGGCCACAACGGCCTGCCGGCGCTCTCGCGCGTCCTGCGCGGCCTGGACCCGACGCTCGCCACGACCGGGCCGTTCCTGCAGCAGCTCAACCCCGTGCTGCAGTTCCTCGAGCTCAACCAGACGAAGATCGCCGACTTCTTCGCCATCGGGCCGGCGACGCTCGGCGGGATCCGCGCGACGGTGCCGGGCAGCAAGAGCAACGGCCACGTGCTGCCGCAGATCATCATGCTCGGCAGCCAGTCCCTGCCGGCCCTCACGCGCTCGAAGGACAACCGCGGCAACGCCTACGTCCCGCCGAACGCCAAGCGCGACCCGAGCTCGCTGACGCTCCCGAGCTTCGACTGCAACAACTCCGGCGTGAAGGGCCCGACGAACACGCCCGGCTGCAACGTCATGGTCCCGGTGCCGTTCCAGGGCCGCGACCAGCGCTTCCCGCAGGTGCACGCGGCCGGTCCGGGCGGCGCGTCCTCCGGCGGCTGACCGCGGCGTGACGCGCGTCGGGGTCGTCGGCCACGTCGAGTGGGTGAGCTTCGCGGTCGTGCCGCGGGTGCCGCTCGCCGGCGAGATCGTCCATGCGCGCGACGTGTTCTCCGAGCCGGCCGGCGGCGGCGCGGTCGCCGCAGTGGCGCTGCGCAGGCTCGCGGGCGCGGTGACGTTCCTCACGGCGATCGGCAACGACGACGCCGCACGCGCGACCGAGGAGCGGCTGACCGAGGTCTACGGCGTGACGCTGCGGGCGGCGCGCCGCGAGGCGCCGCAGCGGCGCACGTTCACGTTCCTCGACGACGCCGGCGAGCGCACGATCACGGTGCTGGGCGAGCGGATCGTGCCGGCGATCGACGACCCGCTGCCCTGGGATGCGCTGGCCGATCTCGACGCCGTCTACCTCACCGGCGGCGACGCCGGCGCGGTGCGGGCCGCCCGCGCCGCGCGCGTGCTCGTGGCCACGCCGCGGGCGATGAGCGCGCTCGCGGGCTCGGGCGTCGCCGTCGACGTGCTCGTCGGCAGCGCCGTCGACCCGGGCGAGGTCTACGAGCCGGGGATGCTCGACCCGCCGCCGCGCGTCGTCGTGCGCACGCGCAGCGCCGACGGGGGCGAGTGGGTCTCGACCGCCGACGGGCGCAGCGGGACGTGGGACGCCGCGCCGCTGCCGGGCAAGCCGGTCGACGCCTACGGCTGCGGCGACTCGTTCGCCGCCGCGCTGGCGTACGGGCTCGGCGCGGGCATGGCGCTGGAGGAGGCGATCGAGCTGGCGGCCCGCTGCGGCGCCGCGTGCCACTGCGGGCGCGGCCCGTACGGGGGACAGCTGGTGACCCACCGTCGCAGCGATCAGGCCTAGCCCAGCGCCTTCTCGAACCAGTGGTCGGCGAAGGGCTCGTCGTTGAACGCCGGCACCTCGACCCAGCCGGCCGAGCGGTAGAGCGTCAGCGCCTCGGCGAGGACGCCGCTCGTCTCCAGGCGCGCGCGCCGCGCGCCGCCGGCGACCACGCAGGCCTCGAGCACGCCGAGCAGACGGCGCCCGAGGCCGAGCCCGCGGGCCGCGGGCGCGATCCACATCCGCTTGATCTCGCTCGGCGCGCCGGGCCGGTGCTTCACCGCGCCGCACCCGACCGCCTCGCCGTGCAGGTAGGCGACGAAGAACTGCCCGGCGGGCGGGCGGACCTCGTGCGGCAGCGCCGTCGCCCCGGCCGCCGGGTCGAAGCCGCGCTCCGAGCGCCGGTTGAGCTCGGCGACGTACTCCGCGAGGCAGTGGCGCGCGTCCGGGTGCTCGGGGTCGACGGGCACGATCTTCACGCTCGCCGCGGTCAGCAGGCGCTCGACGTCCCCCATCGCGGCGACGAGGCGCTCCTGCTGCGGGCGGGTCAACGGCGCCAGCAGCGCGCGCGCAAGCGCGTCCGAGCGCTCGTCGAGCACCCCGCGCTCCGCGCGCCCGGCGGCGGTCAGCCGCGCGACGCGGATGCGGCGGTCGCCCGCGCTCGGCGCGAGCTCGATCAGCCCGGCGGCCTCGAGCGCGCGCAGCAGCCGGCTGACGTACCCGGAGTCGAGCTTCATCCGCGACCGCAGCCGGCGCACCTCGCAGCCGTCGAGACCGATCTCCCACAGCAGCCGCGCCTCGCCGAGCGGCCGGTCGCGGCCGAGGAAGCGATCGTTCAGCGCGCCGACGCGCTCGGTCACCGTGCGGTTGAAGCGGCGGACCTGCGCGACCATCGCCTCCGACATTCTCTGACTTTAGTCAGGCGATTGCCGATCCGTCAACGGCGCGGGCGGGTGACGCCGCTCCCCGCGCTGGGGGATTTCCGCGTCCTGCGCCCGGCGACACGCTGCGTCCGACCACCCACCCGCACCTGGGAAAGGACGAGCGACGATGGACGATGTCCTGCGCATCAACGAGCACGACGACCGCGTGCGTGCGCACCAGACCCACCTCAACGACCGCCTGCGCGCCCGCGGCGAGACGCCGATCGCCGTGACCGGCACCTGCGACGCGGCGACGATCCGCGCCACCGCGTTCGCCGCCTGGTTCCTCGGCGCCCTCGAGGCGACCGCCAGGCGGATCCTCGCCGGCACGATCAGCGCCGGGGTCCAGCAGATGATCGCCGACCCCGACGGCCGCGACGCCGCGCAGCGCCGGCGCGCCCGCGACCGCCGCGGCAAGCAGTTCCCCGGCACCAAGCGCGTCCTCGTGCAGGCGGGGCACCTCGCCCCGCGCGAGCCGGGGTTCGACGCCCTGGGCACGGACGGCGAGCAGGAGTTCGTCAAGGCCGTGCGCGACACGCTCGTGACGCTGCTGGACCGCGACGGGCGCTTCGAGGGGATCCCGATGCCCGGCGACATCCAGGACGGCATCAGGGTCGACGCGGCGCTGTTCCTGCACGCCGACGGCGTCAGCGACGAGACCGCCGGCGGCTTTCAGTTCGGCTTCCCCGTGACGGAGCCCAACCGCAGGCTCGTCGCCAACCTCCGCGCGGCGTTCCTGGCCCTGCCGGGCCACCCGAGGTCGCGGCGCGACAACTCGACCGAGGACGCGCACTCCTACTACGGCTTCCGGCGCGTCGTCAGCCCGCTGAAGGTGCTCATCGAGCACGGCTTCCTCACGAACCCCGGCGAGCGCCGCTGGCTCAA
>Ga0310811_10012475_pt1 | contig 11028 bp, 10 predicted proteins | sample YCmetagenome_FD_207642 | JGI IMG/M metagenome (GOLD analysis project Ga0310811, IMG submission 207642) | Soil microbial communities from experimental microcosm in Duke University, North Carolina, United States - YC | ecosystem: Engineered > Artificial ecosystem > Soil microcosm > Unclassified ...
AGCACGTCGTTGGTACGGCGGAGCCGCTGCGCGAGAGCGCGCAACAGATGGAGGGCCACCTCGGGACGGCCGGTCAGCCATGGACGCAGATCGTCGTGCCCCAGCCCGGCGAGCCGGACGTCGGTCAGCGCGATGGCGGACGCCGTACGAGGGCGAGGGTCGAAGAGGGACAGTTCGCCGAACATCTCACCCGGGCCGAGGACGCTCAACAGGTTCTCACGGCCGTCGGGGGCTGTTCGCGCTAACTTGATCTTGCCCTCGAGCACCACATAGAGCCGGTCTCCCGTCTCGTTCTCGCTGAAGAGCGTACGGCCCTTGGGCAGCTCGACCTCGGTGACGCTGGTCCGCAGCGCCGCGGCGCTCTCACGGTCGAGCGCGGAGAACAGGGGAGCCTTGCTCAGTACTTCTTCGGTGCTCACGGTGCCTCCTTTACTGTGGTTCGCGCTCGGTCGTCGGCTCCGTGCTAGCCATTGTGACCCACGCCTTCCGCATAGGCTTACGGGGTGTCCCGCAAAGTCCCATCGGTTGTCGAGTCCCGGCTCGCTCTGGTGCGTCGTGCCCGGCGGATCAATCGAATCCTCGCCGAAACCTATCCTGACGCTCATTGCGAGCTCGACTTCGGCAACCCCCTTGAACTGCTGGTCGCCACGATCCTCTCGGCGCAGTGTACGGACAAAAGGGTAAATATGGTTACTCCGGTCCTTTTTGCGAAGTATCGGACAGCTGCCGAGTTCGCCGCCGCCGACCGGGCGGAGCTCGAGGGGATCATCAAATCAACCGGGTTCTTCCGGGCGAAGACGAACAGCATCATCGGCATGGCCCAGGCGCTCTGCGAACGGCACGAAGGAGAGGTCCCCTCCACCCTCGCCGAGCTGGTCAAGCTGCCGGGGGTCGGCCGCAAGACCGCGAACGTGGTCCTCGGCAACGCCTTCAACGTTCCGGGGATCACCGTGGACACCCACTTCCAGCGGCTGTCCCGCCGCTTCGGGTGGACCACGGAGACCGATCCCGTGAAGATCGAGCACGAGGTCGGGGACCTCATTCCCAAGTCCCAGTGGACGATGTTGTCCCATCGGCTGATCTGGCACGGCCGCCGGATCTGCCAGGCGCGCAAGCCGGCCTGCGGCGCCTGCCCGCTCGCCGCGCTCTGCCCGTCGTACGGCACCGGCCCCACCGATCCCGAGGAGGCCGGGAAGCTGGTCAAGTCCGGTCCGTTCTCGTGACTCCAGGCGGCCGGTCACGGCGCCGCGCACGATTTCCCCTCAGTGGGAAGCCTGAGCGCTCCGCGATCGTTGTACGGCAGGCTGGTCGGCTCAGGCCCCCGAAGGGCCGAGTCAGCGCTCATCGGAGGTGCACGTGGTTCCCGGCTGGTTGACCGACTTGGCGGCGGGAGCCGTACGGACCCGGGTGCCTGCCGCGTTGCGGCCGCCCGCCAACGGCGACGGCCGGCGCGCGGCGGTGCTGCTGCTCTTCGGTGAGGGGCCGGAGGGTCCCGACATCCTGCTCATCCAGCGCAGCTCCAAGGGGCGTGTGCACGCCGGGCAGCCCGCGTTTCCCGGCGGCGGTCTGGACCCCGAAGACGACGGTCCGATCGGCGCCGCCCTGCGTGAGGCCGAGGAGGAGACCGGTCTCGATCCGCGAGGCGTCGAGGTGGTCGGCACCATGTCCGAGCTGTACGTGTCGCGGAGCGACAACCGGGTGACGCCGGTGCTGGCCTGGTGGCACACGCCGTGTGCCGTGCACGCCGCCTCGCCGGACGAGGTGGAGGCGGTGGAGCGGATCCCCGTCGCCGAACTCGTCGATCCGGCCAACCGGCTCCAGCTCCGCTATCCCGCCGGAGCCGTGTCGCACCCCGCGTTCCGCGTGCGCGGTCTGCTGGTGTGGGGATTCACCGCGGGAGTTCTCGACGGCGTGTTGTCCGCGGCGGGATTCGAGCGGCCGTGGGACAGGTCACGGATCGAGGATCTGCCTCCCGAAGTCCTTGACCTGGCCGCCCGAGGTTAGTGTCAGGCCGAGCGTCGCCCAGTCGGCGACGTCCTCGTCCGTGTCCGATGTCAGACGTCGCAGCGCGGAGAGCCCGGTCGGGTCGGGCGGGTCGCCGATGACGTTGGGCAACGCGTAGGCCGCGCCGTACCGGACCACGGGATCGTCGCTCCCCGAGAGTTCGATCACGGATGGCAGGGCGCGCACGTCGCGCAGGTGCCCGAAAGCGATGAGCACCGAATAGAGCACATGGGAATCGCTCTCGCTCACGGCAAGATAGCGCAGTACGGGCAGGGTCCTGTCGGCGAACGGCCGGTCACGGCCCAGCTCCCCGAGGATGTCCACGCCGAGCACGCGCTCGACGGCGGACGCGCTCGCACACAGCCGCCTGGCCACGGTGAACGTCTCCAGGTCACCTCGTGCCTGCAGCGCGGTGATGGCCTGCCATCGTGTGGTCCCGTCCGGGTCCTTGTCGTCGAGCGCCATCCGGATGAGTTCGCCGACACCGGATCCGTGATCGCCGGTCGGCCCCCCGGAGCCCCGTCGGGCCTGCTCACGCTGGGTTTCGCCGTCGGCGGATCGTCCGTCCCCTGCCTCCATGACGTCACGATATCGAGCAGACCTGTGGGACGCCTGCACGATGAGGGTCGCGGCTGGATACCGTTGAAACTGTGCGCGGTGATCTCCTGGATCTCATACTGATCGGCCTCGTGGTGGCCTTCGCCGTATCCGGTTATCGGCAGGGCTTCATCATCGGGGCCTTCAGCTTCATCGGATTCGTCGGCGGAGCCTTGCTTGGGATGTTCGTCGCGCCGCCGATCGCGGGCGCCATCCTGAGCGGCGACATCGAGAGGGCGCTGCTGGCCATCGTGATCGTGTTCTTGGCGGCGACGGTGGGGCAGTTCGCGTCGTCCACGGTCGGGGCGGTGGTGCGCAGCCACGTGGCCTGGGAGCCCGCGAAGACGGTGGACGCCTTCGGCGGCTCGGTGGCCAGCGGCCTGTCCGTCCTGCTCATCGCGTGGCTGCTCGGGTCGCTGATGGTCTCGATGAGCCTCGCCGTGATCAAGGATCAGGTCAACGGATCGGTGGTCTGGCAGACGGTCGACGACGCCATGCCGAGTGGTGTCCGGGCGCTGCAGAAGCCGTTCAGGGACTTCGTCGACTCCTCCGAGTGGCCCCAGGTGATCACCTCCATCGGCGGCCAGAACGTGGCGCCTCCCGACGAAGGGGTGCTGACCGGCAGTCCCAACCTCACCCGGGCTCGCAAGTCCATCGTGAAGGTGCAGGGCACCGCACCGTCCTGCCGCAAGCGCATCGAGGGCACCGGATTCGTCTACGCGGCCCACAAGATCATGACCAACGCCCACGTGGTCGCAGGGGTGACGCGGGACCTCCGGGTCACCGACTCCACGGGGGCCGGACACGACGCCCGTGTGGTGCTCTACAACCCCGACAGGGACATCGCCATCCTCGACGTGCCCGACCTTCAGGTGCAGCCGCTCCGCTTCGACTACTCGGCCGAGAGTCGCGACAGCGCGGTCATCGCCGGGTACCCCAAGGGGCACGGTTTCACCCCGCTCGCCGCGAGGATCAGGGTCAAGCAGCGGGCGGAGTCGTACGACATCTACAACCACCGGAAGGTCGATCGGGAGGTGTACGCGATCCGGGGCAAGGTCCAGCCGGGCAACTCGGGAGGTCCGCTGCTCAGCCCGGACGGCAAGGTGTTCGGTGTGATCTTCGCGGCGGCCACCGACCAGCCGGAGACGGGCTACGCGCTCACGGCCGAGGAGGTCCTTCCCGACGCCGAGGACGGCAGCGCCGCAGTAGCCCGCGTAGGCACCCAGGAATGCGACTGACCCCTCAGCCGACGCCTTCAGGCGTGATCATGCACAGGTTCGTGGAAAGGTGGCCTGACCTGGCCACCCTTTGGGCGTGATCATGCACAGGTTCGGCGATTGCCGTCCCGACCTGCGAAAACCCCATCCGTGATCATGCGCGGGTTCGAGAAAATGTCGCATGACCTGCGAAGACGCCATTCGTGATCATGCACGGATTCGGCCGTCCCCGGCCTGACCTGGCCGGACCCGATGCGTGATCACGCGGTCCATCGGCCGCGAGGCCCATCTCAGCCCAGATGTCCCACGATGCGGGCGATCGCGATGTCCGCATCGGAGGTCCCCGAGTCGATCTCAACGATGATCTGATCGGCGGCCAAGGTCATCGCCCGGAGATCCAGGTCGAACGGCCTGCGAGAGCCGTACGAGCCGAGACGGGCGGCTCCACGGGCCAGGAGGGCGACGGCCCCGGACGGATTGCCCCGCTGAATGTGGGTCAGACCGACACATATCTGGGCGAGCCCCTGCCAGAGCTCCCGCTCGTCGGCAGGGCCGGTCTTCCAGCGCGCCTCCAGCACCTCGTGCGCGTGGAACGGGCGGCCGGTCTCGAGGAACCGGCGCGCCTCGCGGAGCGCCTGCAGGGCATCCGGGGTGTAGTCGTCCGGAACGCGCGGCACACCTTCCGTGCCGTACGGCAGCGGCCTGCCGTAGTCGTCCCGGGGACGGGAACTGCGTGGTCTGCCTGCTTCATCACGGTCGCGCATGTCTTCTCCGCATCGCATGATCACGAACAGTGTTCAGCCTGCTCATGGTTATTGATCGAGAACTCTTGCATGATCACGGAGGGGGTTTTCGCAGGTCGGGACGGCACTTGCCGAACCTGTGCATGATCACGATCGGAGAGTGGCCAGGTCAGGTGGCCTTTCCACGAACTTGTGCATGATCACGCCCAAGGGGGAGCGGGGCTTGAGGGTCATCGGTCGGGTTCGGGGTCGGTGAGCCAGGAGATCAATTCGGCGTCGAACTGGTCCGGCCGTTCCTCGTGGGGGAAGTGCCCGGCCCCCTCGATCTGCCTCCACCGGTACGGCGCGGCGACGTACCTGCTGGAACCCTGGGCGGTCCGGGGGAGCACGCATGTGTCGAGGGCGCCGTGCAGTTGCAGGGTGGGCGCCTCGATCTCCGTCCGCATCTGCCTGGCGTAGCGCAGCCCGTCGGGCCGGAGCGTCGAACGCCCGAACCAGCGGTGGTACTCCAGGGCCGAGTGGGCGACTCCCGGAATGCGGAATGCGTCCTGGTACGTACGCCTCACGTCGCCCGGTGGCCACTCCGGGCCCGCCCAGGCGTCGATCAGCCGCCCCACGAGCGCGCCCCCGTCGGCCGTCAGCCGGCGCTCCGGCACGATCGGGACCTGGAACCCCAAGGCGTGCCCGCTGGCCCGTATCTGCCCGAAGAAGTCGGTCAGCAGAGCCGCGCGCATCCGCAGGGGGTGCGGAGCGGCCACGGGGACCAGGCGGCGCACGGTCTTCGGGTCGAGCACACTCATCGTCCAGGCGAGCAGCCCGCCCCAGTCGTGGCCCACCACCACGGCCCCGGTCTCGCCGAGTGCGCGGATCAGGCCGGCGGCGTCCACGGCGAGCGTGGGCAGGTCGTACCCGCGAGGAGGCTTGTCGCTCGCGCCGTACCCCCGGAGATCGACCGCGACGGCACGGTAACCGGCGGCGGGCAGGGACGCGAGTTGATGCCGCCAGGTCCACCAGAACTGGGGGAAGCCGTGGAGAAGCAGCACCAGCGGCCCCTCACCCGCCTCCACGACGTGGAACCGGGTGCCCCCGGCGTGGACGTCGCGGTGGGTCCACGGGCCATCGACCCGGACCACGGACTCGTCAAGTGCCATCGCTGATGGACTCCCGGTGTGCGCCGACCTGTCCGGCGGTGGGGCCGGTGTACGGCGGAGGAGGAGAGGGCTTGGACGTCGCGGGGGTGGTCGCGGGCGCCGCGTCGTCCTCGGTGGTGCTCGCGAGGCCCTTCAGCGACCGGGCGGTGCGCTTCATCCCCGACAGGCCCTTGAGACGGCGGTATCCGACGAAGCTCAGCCCTACGGCGACCACGAGGTAGAAGACCGTGACGATGAGGAACGCGGCCCACGTCCACATCCCGAGCGCGACCAGGCCGTACGCGATGGTGAACGAGGCCAGGATCAGGCACAGATGCGCGATGAAGGCGGCGGCCCCGAACAGCCCGGCGGCCACGCCGACCCGCTTCGCGTCGAACTTGAGCTCGGCCTTGGCCAGCTCGATCTCCGAACGGACGAGGGTCGAGATTTGATGGCTGGCCTGAGCGACCAGCGCGCCGAGCGATTCGTCCTCGGGCATCAGCGATCTCCTATCTGCGTCTACAGAACATCATGTCGTGTTCGCGCCTGTACGCGCACGTGAAGAAGGGCGGCGGCGAGCGCCGCGGCGATCAGGCTGGCGATCAGCACCGCCGTGGTCACGCGATCGGAGCCCGGGTAGGCCCGGTCGCCGATCAGCAGCGAGACCGTGAAACCGATCCCGGCGAGGACGGACACCGCCGCGAGGTCATGCCAGCGCAGGTCGTCGCTGATCCTCGCGAACCCGAGGCGCACCGACAGCCAGGCCCCTCCGAGCACCCCGGCGAACTTGCCGACGACCAGCCCGACGACGACGCCGAGGGCGATCCTGTCAGTGAAGACCGAGCCGAGTGACGCCGGGTCCAGCTTCACCCCCGCGGCGAGGAACGCGAACACGGGCACCGCGAGACCGGCCGAGAGGGGACGTGCGAAGTGGGCGGCACGTCCGGCGGGAGAGGGCCGGCCGTCGGTTTCGCTGCCGGCCCTGGTCAGCAGCCCGCACAGCACCCCGGCGACCGTCGCGTGCACGCCGCTCTCGTGCATGAGCGTCCAGGCGGCCACGCCGAGCGCCACATAGACGACCACGTGGCGGAACCGCCGCCGCTGGAGGAACCAGTACACGGCGAGGACCGCCGCCGCCCCCAGCAGCGGCAGGAGGTGCACCCTCTCGCTGTAGAACAGGGCGATCACGGTGATCGCCCCGAGGTCGTCCACCACGGCCAGCGTGAGGAGGAAGGCGCGCAGCGCGGCGGGCATCGCCGAAGCCGTCACGGCGAGTACGGCCAGGGCGAACGCGATGTCGGTGGCCGTCGGGATCGCCCACCCTCTGGTGGCTCCTGGAGTGCCCCAGCTGACCGCCAGATAGAACAGCGCCGGTACGGCCATGCCCGCGAAAGCGGCGATCACCGGCAGGGCGGCGCCTTTGAGGCTCGTCAGCTCGCCATGGACGAGTTCTTCCTTGACCTCGATGCCGGCGACGAAGAAGAAGATCGCGAGCAGGCCCTCGGCGGACCACTCGTAGAGTGTGAGGTGCGTCGGGCCGACAACGGTATTCCTCAACGCGTCGTACGAAGGGCCCCATGGGGAGTTCGCCCAGATCAGCGCTATGGCGGTGGCGGCCAGGACCACGATGCCGCCGATGGTCTCCGCCCGCAGGGCCTCGGCCATCCGCTGGGCGTACCCGACGGTGGATCTGGGTGGCCGTCCCTCGGTGGGTCGGTCCATTGTCTCTCCCACGGATCGGCTTCTGTCAGTTCGCCGACCAGACTTCCCGGCACACCTGGGGACAAGGTTACCGAAGCATGCGAAGGGGCGCGGGTGCCGAGCACCCGCGCCCCAGGTGAGCCGACCGGCTCAGTCCTCGCTCTTGGCGCTCGGCAACTTCTCGGAGATGAGGTTCATCACCGAACTGTCGGTGAGCGTGGTGACGTCACCGAGCGAGCGGTTCTCGGCCACGTCGCGGAGCAGGCGACGCATGATCTTTCCGGAACGGGTCTTGGGCAGCTCGGGCACGATCATGATCTGACGCGGCTTGGCGATCGGGCCGAGTTCCTTGGCCACGTGGGCGCGCAATTCGGTGGCGATGTCCGCGCCCTCCTCCGCGTTGCCGCGCAGGATCACGAACGACACGATGGCCTGGCCGGTGACGGGGTCGGTCGCCCCCACGACGGCCGCCTCGGCGACCTTCGGGTGGCTGACCAGCGCACTCTCGACCTCGGTGGTCGAGATGTTGTGGCCGGAGACCAGCATGACGTCGTCGACGCGGCCGAGCAGCCACAGGTCGCCGTCCGAGTCGCGCTTGGCGCCGTCGCCGGCGAAGTACATCCCGTCGAAGCGTGACCAGTAGGTGTCGATGTACCGCTTGTCGTCGCCCCAGATCGTGCGGAGCATCGACGGCCAGGGCTCGCGGACGACGAGGAAGCCGCCACCGCCGTCGGGCACGGACACGCCCTGGTCGTCCACCACGTCCGCCACGATGCCGGGGAGCGGCCGCATGGCCGCGCCCGGCTTGGCCGCGGTGACGCCGGGCAGCGGGCTGATCATCATGGCGCCCGTCTCGGTCTGCCACCAGGTGTCGACCACCGGGCAGCGCTCGCCGCCGATGTGCTCGCGGTACCAGACGTACGCCTCGGGGTTGATCGGCTCGCCGACCGACCCGAGCACCCGCAGCGAGGACATGTCGTACTTGGCGGGGATGTCGTCGCCCCACTTCATGAACGTCCGGATCGCCGTGGGAGCGGTGTAGAGGATCGTCACGCCGTACTTCTGCACGATCTCCCAGAACCGGCCGCGGTGGGGAGTGTCGGGCGTGCCCTCGTAGATCACGCTGGTCGCGCCGTTGGCGAGCGGGCCGTACACGATGTAGGAGTGCCCGGTCACCCAGCCGATGTCGGCCGTGCACCAGTAGATGTCGCTCTCCGGCTTGAGGTCGAAGACCGCGTGGTGCGTCCAGGCCGACTGGGTGAGGTAGCCGCCGGTGGTGTGCAGGATCCCCTTGGGCTTCCCGGTGGTGCCGCTCGTGTAGAGGATGTAGAGCGGGTCCTCGGCGTCGTGCGGCACGGGCTCGTGCTCGGACGGCTGGCGGTCGACGATGTCGTGCCACCACACGTCCTTGTCGGTGGTCGCGACGTCCTGGCCGGTCCGGCGGACGACGAGCACGTGCTCGATGCCCGGGCACTGCTCCACCGCCTCGTCGACCGTCGGCTTGAGCGCGCTCGGCGCCCCGCGCCGATAGCCGCCGTCGGCCGTGATGACGATCTTGGCGTCCGCGTCGTCGATGCGGCTCTTCAGGGCCGCCGAGGAGAAGCCGCCGAACACCACCGAGTGGATGGCGCCGATGCGCGCGCAGGCGAGCAGCGAGATCGGCAGCTCGGGGATCATCGGCATGTAGATGGCGACCCGGTCGCCCTTGCGGACGCCCAGCTCCTCGAGGGCGTTGGCCGCCTTGGAGACCTCCACCTGGAGGTCCGCGTACGTGATCGTCCGGCTGTCGCCGTCCGGCTCGCCCTCCCAGTAGTAGGCGACCTTGTCGCCCCTGCCGGCCTCGACGTGGCGGTCGACGCAGTTGTAGGCCACGTTCAGCTTGCCGCCGATGAACCACTTGGCGAAGGGGGGATTCCACTCCAGGGTGGTCTCCCAGGGCTGGGCCCAGGTCAGCCGTTCGGCCGCGCGCTCCCAGAAGGCGAGCCGGTCCTCGGCCGCCTCCTCGTAGGCGCTCGCCGTGATGTTCGCGGCCGCTGCCAGGTCGGCCGGTGGTGCGAACCGCCGCGTCTCACTCAGCAGGTTCGACAGCGTCTCCTGGGTCTCGTGACCGGGGGTCTCGGGGGCCACTCCGTACTCCTTCACAGCGTTGTGGAATCACTTTCGTTCGGCCGCCTCGGCCAAGCCGTGGATGTGCGTGTCCCACTTCACCAGGCCAGGGGCGCAAAGTACAAGTAATCCAGGTAGGTCCACAGGCAGCCTACGACCAGCCGGTGTGACCACCTCTTGTCTCCGTTAATAGCGCTATGGCTGGGAAATCAGTCTTTTAGAGGGACAAGTGTGCATTTCCTGCGCTCAGCGGCTCGACCGGCTCGCCGAACGACCCCTACTGGCCGGTAAGGTCGGTCTCTGTGAACGACCCATTGGCCGCCGTCGCCGCGTTGCCTGGTGTGCCCCAGGCCGTCCAGGAGGCGCGAGAGGCGGTCGACCGCCTCTACGGACATCGGCTGCTGCGCCGTCGGAGCCCCGAGGTGTCGGCGGAGTCCGCCCTCCGCGGCGCGCGTGCCTCGGCGTCGCTGGAAGGCGTCGAGGTCGGGCTGGAGCCGCTCCGGCTGGGCGAGGTGACCGACCCGGTCGTCCAGGGGGCGTTGCGGGCGTCAGCCGAGCTCGGACGGCTCGGCAAGACCTGGCGATCGGCCCCTCCCCAGGTCCTCGCCCGTCTGCACACCCTGGCGGCGACGGGCCTGACCTCTGATCCCGGCCGGCCGAGAACCGCGCCGACCTCCGCGGACCCGCTCGGGCTCGGCGCGGCGCCGGGTCCTGAGGAGGCCGCGGCGCGGATGGCCGCGCTGGCGGAGCTGGTCTCGGCGACCTCACAGGCGCCGGCCCTCGTCCTGTCGGCGATAGTGCACGCCGAGCTCGCCGTGCTCCGGCCGTTCGGTGTCGTGGACGGCGTGGTCGCCCGGGCGGCCGCGCGGCTCACGCTCGTGGAGCACGGACTCGATCCCAAGTCGCTCGTCGCCGTCGAGGTGGGTCACGCCGATCTCGGCGACGCGTACGGCGAGAGCCTGCGGGGCTATCTCACGGGCACCGCCGAGGGCGTGGGGACGTGGGTGCGGCACTGCGCCGCGGCCACCGTCCTGGGAGCCCGCGAGACCACCGCCGTATGCGAAGCGCTGTCGCGCTGATACAGGTGGCGAAAGGGGAGAACGTGGAGCCGCGCAAAGCCGGGGAACGGCATGCATTGCCGCCGGGCCCGGTTTCGCCGGGGAAACGGGAAATCAGTTGGGGGCAAAGCGGACGGCGTCCCTGGGATGGAACGCCGTCGCCTGTACGTCACACTGGGTTACCAAGCGTGCACCTCGAATTTGCCGGACCGGGTCAAGCCCGTCTCGGCACGCCTCCCGCGGCTGGTCGCGCGTGGGTGCCCTGCGGCCGTACGCGGACCTTGCAGCCCGTAAGCCCTTTCTACGTCCGATTGCTTCGGTTGGAAACCCCGGGACCAAGACCTTTACGACGATCACGCTCTTCCGGAAACAGGCATTCGTATGGTCTTATGGCGGTAAGGGAGAGTCTCCGTAGTTGGGGCTCACTCGACCGATACGGGTTGCTGGTTTCACTCGGTGTGACCGGTGGCCC
>Ga0310811_10012476_pt1 | contig 11028 bp, 12 predicted proteins | sample YCmetagenome_FD_207642 | JGI IMG/M metagenome (GOLD analysis project Ga0310811, IMG submission 207642) | Soil microbial communities from experimental microcosm in Duke University, North Carolina, United States - YC | ecosystem: Engineered > Artificial ecosystem > Soil microcosm > Unclassified ...
CCACGGCAAACAAAACGCAAGCCGCCGCCAGGCGCTGATAAAAAATGATTCTCCGTTTGCCGTTGGTATTGTCGGCAACAGCAAGTCCACGGTCCACGTTTGCCCACACGGATGTCGACGGAGTTACTTCAGCTCCGGCAAAAGCATCTTTCCATTGCTCGTCAAATTCTGATCTCTCCAAGTTTTGCATAATCCTTCTTTCCATGTTCCAATTTTGCACGAAGCAAGCTCTTCGCGCGGTTGTATTGTGACTTCGACGTGCCCTCGCTGATCCCCAGCATCTCCCCTATTTCCTTGTGGGCATATCCTTCAATTGCAAATAAGTTGAACACCATACGGCAGCCGTCGGGCAGCGATTGTATCATCTTTACCAATTCCGATAAATGAAAATCAGACAAACTAATTTTTTCGTCCTCCTTTAAGCCCGCGTCCTCCACGTCCACCATCGGCAGCATATAGAGCTTCTGCCGCTGTTGATTGAGCGCCGTGTTGATCATCACGCGCGTCATCCAGGTGGTAAGGCTCGACTCAAACCGAAATGATTTCAACGAATTGAAAATTTTCAAAAATCCTTCCTGGAGAATGTCCTCGGCTTCGGCTGTACTTTTGGCGTAACGTAAACACACCGCCATCAGGCGCGTGCAATAGCGATCATACAACGCCTGTTGCGCCGTACGAATACCTTTGACACACTGGTTCACCAGATCCGATTCGCTTTGCATGCTTGCAATCTTCATATCAGACACGCCGTTGCCACAAAAGGTTGGAACAATCGTTGCTTAAATCAGTAGCTTTGAACGTATGAAGTTACCAAATATTTGGGCTGGCCTATCGAAGCTTCAGCGAACAGAGGCGTATGCTCACCTTGCAGGAAGGGGAATCGGGATGACTATCGGGACACTCCAAGGCGGCCGGCCAGGCAAGCAATTGCTCCCTGGTAAAAAACGGCGCGTGCCGGGCCCGCTTACCCGTAGCGTTTACGCAAAAGCGGGCTTGCCGCTGCAATCCCTCATGCTGATTTTCTTGTTTTTACAATTCAGTGCTGTCGCCCAAAAAGAACTTTCTTTCACAGACAAAGTCTATGAGCCGCAAATCAAAACGGCACAACTTTATCCCGACTCGGGCAACCCGCAAGACTACCTTCTTCCCGCCTCCACCACGTTCACGCTGCAAAATCTATTGCTTGAATTTGATGACCTGCAAGACAACCGGAATAACTACTACGCCAAACTCATCCACTGCAACTACGACTGGACTAAATCCTCATTGATGGATCTGGATTTCATGGATGTGTTCAACGAATTCAACATCATTGATTACACGTTTGCCAATGCCACTTATTCCAGGTACGTCCATTATCGATTCAAAGTACCGCCGGTGAAACTCACGGGGAATTATTTACTCATCGTCTATCGCGATGACAAAAGTGATTTGATTCTCTCCCGCCGGATCATGATCTACGACACACAGGTGGCCCTTACCCGAGACAATCAAATGATCGGCACGGCAACGCTCAACCGCGCGAGCCAGCAATTCAATTTCGTGCTTAATTACGGCGACATGCAGGTGATCAACCCCACCGAATACATTCACGTGAACATGCGGCAAAACCAACGGTGGGACAACGCAAAATATAACCTTCAGCCCAGCTTCGTTCGCGATACCGACAGCGAACTCGACTATCGCTTCCTGGACGACAGCTGGCATTTCAATGGCGGCAATGAATTTCGTTTTGCCGATTTCCGCTCAACAACGTACCCGGGCCAGAACACGGGACGGATCAACAAAATGATTAAACCCTACGAACTTTATCTCGCCATCGACGCCACGCGTGAAGAAGGAGCCTATGCCCAATACAAAGACTTGGACGGAAACTATACCATTGACAATTCCGACTATGGCGACGGGGTGATCACCGGAAATTATTTGTACGTCAATTTTACCCTTAAGCGCGAAACACCTTATAGCGACGATGTGTACGTGGTGGGGAAATTCAATGATTATCAAAGGAGCGATGAAAACAAAATGAGATACAATAGCGCAATCAGCGCCTACGAATCACGACAGTATGTAAAACAAGGTTGGTACGATTACCAATACGTGCTCGGGCAAACCGATGAAAAAATCAACGGGGTCGAAGGATCACATTTCGAAACAGAAAATGTTTATGAAGTGGCCATCTACTACCATATTTTAAAACCAACGGCAGACTTACTCGTCGGCTACTATTTGATTCCAATCAATCCCAGGTAAAAAACCCATTTGACAGTTGGCGATGAAGCGACTCACTCTATTTTATCTCGTTTTGCTTTCGTTTTCGTTTGCGCGATCCGGGAAAACGCAAACAATAAGCAAACTAAAATTCATCAACGAGTTCGTAGTTCCATTCAACCGGAATTTCAAAAGCACTACCATTGGCGGATTATCCGGCATTGATTACGACAAAGACCACGATGTTTTTTATGTAGTGAGCGATGATCGATCGGACATCAATCCGGTACGATTTTATACGGCCAAAATTCACATCAATGAAAAGGGAATAGACCGAGTGGATTTCTCGGATGTTCATTTCCTTTTGCAAGCCGACGGCAGCAATTACCCGAGCTTCAAAGTACATCCCGAAGGATCGGTGGATCCCGAAGATATTCGGTTCAATTCCAAAACAAATGAGTTGTATTGGTCGAGCGAAGGCGAACGCATTCTAAACAGGCAAGAACCGATACTCATCAAAACCGCCATTCTATTTTCGCGCCTTGACGGAAGCAACACCGGCTCCCTTCCACTTCCCGAGAATCTCACAATGCAAGTCAAAGAGACCGGTCCGCGCCGAAATGGAGGACTGGAGGGCATCAGTTTCAACAGAGATTTCACCCGCTTGTATGCTGCGCTAGAAGAACCATTGTATGAAGATGGCCCGCGTGCGGAAGTTGAAAAGACGAGTTCATGGGTACGTTTTTTTAAGTACGACATGAAAACCAATCAAAACACGGCCCAATATGCGTACGGACTTGAGCCTGTTGCGTTCCCTCCATCACCGGCCAACGCCTTTAAGATCAATGGTGTCTCTGATATTCTTGCCTTGGATGAAACGCACATGGTCGTGGTCGAAAGATCATATTCTTCCGGAAGGCTGCCATGCACAATCAAGGTTTTTCTCGCCGACTTTTCGTCTTCAAACAATGTAAAAGATGTGTCATCACTGACTCTAAATCCGCCGACAAGCCCAGCAATTAAAAGATTGATCTTAAATATGGACGACTTGGGCATTCACATCGATAATGTAGAAGGAGTTACATTTGGTCCTCCACTTGCCAATGGCCATCAGACATTATTATTTGTTACCGATGACAACTTCCAGCAAAAACAGAAGACACAGTTTTTGTTGTTTGAGATCATCCCCTGACATTTTGATTGGAAAATGAAAGACTTCAAAAAATACTTTATCATTCCCGCTCCCCGCGAAGACGTTTACCGCGCCCTTACTCATCCGGCCACTATTCACTTATGGTCGGGTGAGGAAGCAGAGATGTCAACTGAACCTGGCAGCGAATTTTCCTTGTGGGAAGGAAGCATCGTGGGCAAAAATCTAGAATTTGAACCCGACAAGAAAATCGTGCAGCAATGGTATTTTGGAGAACAAACAGACGATTCAATCGTCACGATCATTTTGCACGAACACAAAGATGGTACCTCCGCCGAACTTCGGCATACCAACATTCCGGACGAAGCTTATGATGACATCGTAGAGGGATGGAAAGACACGTATTTTGGGGCACTTGTTGAATTTTACGAGGAGGATTGATTTCAGCCGTTTTCTAAAATCTTTGTTAATTCAAGCCAGTTGCGAGTTGGCCCCAAAACCAATGCGCCGGAAAGTCGTTTTGTTCATCACACAACTGACTGCCCTATGAAATTCTTGATGACAGCGCCAATATTGTTATTGGCATTCCACTCTTTCGCACAGAAAAAAGATACGATACTTATAACCGCGGGGAGCAATCGCCTGCAGTCCCATTTGTTGAAGAACTACACCTCTTCCTACGATTTCTTTAGTGTTAGAGATGGCATAGAGAAGAGAGTAGGTGAAATCGCCGTTAATTTTCAAGTCTTTCCTGAAAAGAACCAAGCGCTTTTGGTTTGCAATATCAAATTCGGAGAGAATGTCATTTTAGACAGCGGACTGTGCACCTTAAAAGGCCTTTCTCCTATTTACCACCGCTCGCATCAAACCAGAAAAAGCATGATTCTGGATTTCGCGGGCGGCAACGTAAATGGCAAAGTGATCATGAAAAATGATACCGAAAGCAAAACAGAAAACGTCAACTATCAACCTTCTGCGCCACTTTTTGATTCGTTTTATGAAGATATCATTGCCAAAACCCTTGACCCAAAGACGACGGGCTTATTTCGATTCCCCGAATACATCTACGAACGAGGCGGAACGGTCTGGTCGGCCGGTGAAGTATTAAAAGGCGAAAAGCCCTCTGAAACGATCGTGAAATTTTACGAACTCGATTCCAAAAAGGAAATAACGAGAACTACCACCTACGTGATCGATATCAACACCCGTGAAATTCTGAAAAGAGAATATGCCATGGGATCGAATAAGGTCGTCATGAAAAAGAAAGCGTGATGACGGCCTACGCGTAGGCTTCTTCGAGATTTTCTTTCGCTATGGAGCTGCCATTCGCAACGTCAAGCATACCGAACCCTTTGTGCGAGAAATGGCCAAGACCGTTTTCATATACAAACTGCTGAACCGGCTGTGGCGCATACAGCGTGAACGGAAATGTATATCCCCGCACTTCGTATTTCACATCCGCATCGTATAGGGGATAAATGCGCGCAAATTTTTTATGCGAGCTTTGAATCTTGTTGATGTAGTCGTGGTCAGCCACTAATTGAAACTTATAAAAATTGGAGAGCTTGTCGGCAGGGAATTTTCCGCTGGCTTCCATTCGTGCCATGGTGTTCTCATACAGCAAGTCGGAAAACTCGTCAATTTCGGGCGAGATAAATCTTTTGCTCAGCTCGTCATTGAACGATGCCGGCAAAAGCACAATTGGCGAGATGCACAAGTATTTCACTGCCTCGCCGATGGTGACCGCCTCCTCATTTTCGTGCGACTCGGGCGACAATTGAAGATTGCCGATCAATAACTCCTTTTGGGCAAAAAGAACGGAGATAAAATAGTCGATGAACTCCTTGCTCGACGACGAGAACACCAACGTAATGCGGGAAGAGTAAAAATGCAGGCCCTTACGGCTGATTTTGATCTGGCCCTTCAGCCCTGAAAAATTGTATTGATTAAACCCGAAAAACTCCGCCTTGCCGCCGAGCATCACTAGGCCCTTGATGGTTTGTGCAAGCAAAAACTGATGGTGGAACGGCACATAGGCACCACGGTTTTTCAGGGAAAAAACAATCCTGATTCTCACGAACTGTACTTTAGGTAAAAAAATGTCCTTTTGACTCCCTACGCCTTAAAAATCCATTTGAGCGAAAGGCTAAAGTACTAAAAATCAGATAAATGACTGCCCCTAGGTAAGGTTTATTTTTAAATGATGTTTATACATTGAAACGGAAGTGCATGACGTCTCCGTCCTCCACTACATACTCCTTTCCCTCCACCGCCAGCCGACCCGCTTCCCGGCACCCTGCCTCTGACTTATATTTCTGATAATCAGGTATTTTGATCACCTCCGCGCGGATAAAACCCTTTTCAAAATCTGTATGGATTACCCCTGCGGCCTGAGGTGCTCTCCAGCCGCGATGGATCGTCCAGGCGCGAACTTCTTTTTCGCCGGCGGTAAAATACGTTATGAGATTTAGCAGGTGATAGGCCGCATGAACGAGCCTGTCCAGCCCCGATTCTTTTAAACCATATTCTTGAAGGAAAACCTCGCGGTCGGCAGCATTGTCGAGTTCAGCAATTTGAGCTTCAATGGCAGCGCAAACCATGACCACCTCGGCGCCTTCATTCTTCACTAAATTCTTCAATGCGTCGACATATTTGTTGCCAGTATGAATCGATTTTTCGTCCACATTGGCCACGTAGATCACCGGTTTGTCCGTCAGCAACTGAATATCTTCTATCGCTTTTCGGTCTTCGGAGTCCATCGACACAGACCTGGCATTTTTTCCGGCCAATAACGCTTCTTTAAACGCAATAAGGGCCGCCAATTCCTTTTTGGCCTTCGCATCTCCGCTTTTTGCTGTACGTTCCACGCGACTGATCTTCTTTTCAACCGATTCAAGGTCCTTCAACTGAAGCTCTGTATCGATGATCTCTTTGTCGGCAATTGGATCCACTTTTCCGGCCACGTGAATGATGTTGTCATTCTCAAAACAACGGACCACGTGAGCAATGGCATCTACCTCGCGGATATTGGCCAAGAACTGGTTGCCCAATCCTTCTCCTTTACTTGCCCCCTTTACCAGGCCAGCGATGTCAACGAACTCAAAAGTGGTGGGTATCACCTTCTGGGGACTGACCAACCCCTCCAGGATCTTCAAACGTTGGTCAGGAACAGAAATCACCCCAACATTAGGCTCTATCGTACAAAATGGAAAATTCGCCGCCTCCGCTTTATTGTTGGAAATGGCATTAAAAAGAGTCGATTTGCCCACATTAGGTAAGCCAACTATCCCGCACTTAAGTCCCATTGGTTAAAAATTTGAGGCGCAAAGATATACCGATGATCGGTCTTGGAAAAATTATTGCCTTAAACTGAACAAGTGGAACAATCCTTGGTGAATAAAGACTGACTCCCTGCTTGCATTGACGTCATTATATCCGATAAGAAAAGCCGAGTCGCCTAAAATTGAAAAACCCCGCGCAGGCGGGGTAATCCGGTTTAGGTTTAGGTAAAGAAAAAATCTTAATCCCAGCGAAGTTCTGTGTCAGAACCTTGCTTTGCGGGGGTAGACTCCACTACCTCCTTGTGATTGTCATGATGATGCTCGAAAGAGGAAAAATCGACCCCTGGCATCAATTCATTTTTTACGTGGTTCAATGTGTTATTCAAGGCCTCCAAGAATCGGTTAAAGTCCTCTTTGTACAAGAATATCTTATGTTTTTCGTAGCTGAAGCCCTCATTGTCTGGATTAAATCTTTTCTTGCTCTCGGTGATTGTTACATAGAAGTCGTTGGCGCGGGTAGATTTCACATCAAAGAAATACGTACGCTTACCCGCCTTCACCTTCTCCGAGTAGATTTCATCTCTTCCGTTGGTCTTATTCTCTTCCACAGTTCGGTAAATTTAGTTTAGTTTAGTCTTTAGGTCTTTCGAAGGTACTATTTTAATACTTCTTTACAAATGCTGCCGATAAACTTTGAAGATGTAAGAAAAGCGGGCGGATTGGAATTATTGGCCCGGCAAATGGTGGAGGGATTCATCACTGGTCTCCACAAATCGCCCTATCACGGGTTTTCCGTGGAATTTGCGGAACATCGCCTGTACAACGAGGGACAGAGCACCCGCCACATCGACTGGAAAGTCTTTGCCCGGACCGACCGTTTGTACACTAAGCAATATGAAGAGGAAACGAATCTGCGCTGTTTGATTGCTTTGGACTGCTCGCCATCCATGTATTATCCGCAACCGGGTATGGACAAGATGAAGTTTAGCGTTTATTCGGCGGCGGCCCTTTCATATTTGCTAACCCATCAGCGCGATGCCGTTGGCCTTGCGTTGTTTTCAGACCATCTCGAAGAACTCACTTCCATTAAATCCACACCTGCCCATTTAGACAAGCTCTTTAAGCTGCTCGATCAGCGGTTGAACACTACTGCGAAGCAAAAACCAACAAGGATTGCGGAAGTCCTACACACGCTCGCCGAAAAAATCCATAAGAGATCGCTGGTACTGATTTTCAGCGACATGTTTGAAGGTGAAGATCAGGAAGAAATCTTTAAGGCGTTGCAACATCTAAAGCACAACAAGCATGAAGTGCTATTGTTTCACATCACCGATCATGAAACCGAACTTGCATTCAATTTTGAAGAGCGCCCGTACGAATTCATTGACCTCGAGAGCGGCGAAAAACTAAAGCTCAACCCGATGGAAGTGAAGGAAAGTTTCGTGAAGCAATTGACCGTTTTGCATAACGAACTAAAAATGAAATGCAATCAACTCAAGATTGATTTCATTTCAGCAAACGCAAAGCTAAACTATTACGAAGTACTCCAGGCGTATTTGATCAAACGCGCGAAAATGAAGTAATCCAGGGCGATTTCATTTCAATCCATGGATTACAAACGTTTGCTCCTTGCGGCTCTCCGTTTTTTCGGTTCGGTCTATTTTTGTCCAAAATTGACGCCCATGAAAAACATAATAATCTACCTCTTCGTTTTTGGGGTCGCACTGCATACGGCTTGCGCCCAGAAGGCGGATGCCGTGAAATGGCTCGTTGGAACCTGGAAAATACAGACCGGCCAAGGGCTGATCGTCGAAAAATGGAGGCTCGTCAACGACAGCACATTGATCGCCAAGAGCATCTTGATAAAAACGCCCGGAGATTCAATGCTACAGGAATCGCTTGAAATGAGTCTCCGAAAAGGCGAGTGGGCCTACACTTCTACTGTGCAAGGTCAGAACAACAACAAGCCCGTTGCTTTTAAGGTCATTTTTCTAAAAGGCACAGAGTTCATTTCCGAAAATCCTACTCATGACTTTCCTCAACGGATTGCCTACCGGAGAATCAAAAATATGATTTACGCAAGTATTGAAGGGAAAACCAACGGTAGATTCAGTAAAAGAAATTTTGACTTTAGCGGTGAGTAGAAGGCTGCCCTCGCCGATTGAGCCCCAGCCATGTTAGGCCTGCAATTCCTCGTTGTGCAGGTAGGCCTTTCTTGCCATCAACACTTCCTTTGATTCGACGTGGTCAGGATCGGGCACGCAGCAATCCACTGGGCACACGGCGGCACATTGAGGTTCTTCATGGAATCCAGTGCATTCAGTACATTTCCCTGATACGATGTAATAAAATTCGTCGGAAACCGGAGCTTGCAACTGCTTCGCGTCGGCCATGGAGCCGTCTTCGGCTTTTACTTCAGTAAGTTTGGTTCCCCCCGCCCACGTCCACTCGCGGCCGCCTTCGTAGATGGCAGTATTAGGGCATTCCGGCTCACAAGCCCCGCAATTGATACATTCTTCTGTGATTTTGATGGCCATGGCCTAACTCTTGAATAAATTTACTGCAAAAATAACGCCTAGGATTTTATCGAACAAAACCACCGATTATACGCAAAGGTTCAACATGGCACTAGAGAACAGAATTGACGCATTTCATAAGCTTGGAAATTATCTCAGGGCAATTTCGCCAGCGGAGAAGGAGGCTTTGCTGTCACAAACAGCCAACGAAAATCCATGGTTCGATGGCGAAAACACAATTCTGGCCTTGACGGGCATTTCGAAATTTCTGGATCGCCATACGCTGGGAGAATGGTTAGACCCTTATTCCTTCAAGAGTCCCTCAAAAAAGGTAGGCGTTGCGATGGCGGGAAACATTCCCCTCGTGGGTTTTCACGATTTGATGTGTGTCTTATTATCCGGTCATCATTTGATTGCAAAGCTTAGTTCAAATGATTCGGTACTGATGAAATTCATTAGGGACTTATTGATCAACATAGACCCGTCTTTCAAGTCCACGATTTTTTTTGAAGAGCGATTAAATGGAGTGGATGCCGTCATTGCCACAGGCAGCGACAACACCTCGCGGTATTTCGAATACTACTTCAGAAATATTCCACACATCATTCGTAAAAACAGGACTTCGTGTGCGGTGATTTTGGGCGAAGAGTCGGCCGACGAATTTTCAACACTTGGGAAGGATGTCTTTAGCTATTTTGGATTAGGCTGCAGAAATGTTTCAAAGATCTATGTTCCCGAAAAATTTGAATTCCCCCGAATGCTGAAAAGTTGGGAGTCATTTCAGCCGATCATCAATCATCATAAATACGCCAACAATTACGACTACCAGAAATCAATTTTGTTGATAAATCAAATTCATTTTTACGACTCCGGCTTTGTGTTGCTGACGCAGAACGAAAACTTGGTTTCGCCGATCTCGACCGTTTACTATGAGTTCTACAAAGATCAAAATGACCTTAACGCAAAATTGGAAATGCAAAAAGAGAAAATCCAGTGCACCGTGTCCGCCAAAGGCTGGTTCAAGGGGAGCGTTCCTTTTGGTGAGGCGCAATTTCCATCCGTCAGTGATTACGCCGACGGGGTAGATACGATGTCTTTTCTTCAAGCGATCGACTAGCGCTTGAGCTCGACCCAGCCAGTGTAGGTCTTTTTCGGGGTATCCAGCGTGTAGAAATAAACACCGTCAGACTCGGTACCACCATTCCAGACAATTGACGTGATTCCGTCCGTCGCCAACGGGAATGAACTTCCGCTCAACACTTGCTTACCCCATCGGTTGGTGATAGTGATTTTGGAATTCGGTGGCAAGTAGAGTATTTCGAAGTTGTCGTTCTTACTGTCGTTGTTTGGCGTAAAGATGTTCGGAATGAAAATTTCAGCATCCAAATTGATGCTTAATGGATACGTTCTCAAACATCCAATCGAATCGCGAATCGATAATTGATAGGAACCTGCATAAAGGTTTTGCGCTTCGAACGTAACAGGGCCAATCGAAGTAGACGGCATAATCCATTGCGAATCAAAATCATTGTGTGAATTGGTTTGTCCCGTGATATCCGGCGCTATTAGTTTCAGCATCCATTGATATCTCGGCGCGAAGGTATTATCGAGCGTGATGCTCATCGAACCGGTCGCTAGGCTATACTGTGATTGTAGTCTTACTACACTAAGCGTATCAAACGATATCAAGGTTGGCCCATCGATGGAAAAGTTTTTAAATGCTGAAGAAATTGGAGTTGAACATCCCGTGGCCGCCGATTGATCTTGGAACAACCTCACTTGATAATTGCCTTTGTCTAAACCAACCTGAGGAAGTGGCAAGGTCACCGTATCCAACGTTTGGAGTTGTGTTACGCCGCCGGTACGGACG
>Ga0310811_10012477_pt1 | contig 11027 bp, 9 predicted proteins | sample YCmetagenome_FD_207642 | JGI IMG/M metagenome (GOLD analysis project Ga0310811, IMG submission 207642) | Soil microbial communities from experimental microcosm in Duke University, North Carolina, United States - YC | ecosystem: Engineered > Artificial ecosystem > Soil microcosm > Unclassified ...
GACACGAGGAATATTCCGCTTCGTCATCTGCACCAGTATCATATCGGCGATCTTGCCGGGCTCAAGCGATCCGTACTCTCGATCCATGTGCGCGGCCCGCGCCGGATTGAGCGTGACCATGCGTACGGCTTCTGGCAAGGAGACCAGTTGCCGTTGCACAAGCATGAACACGGCATTGAGCATCGAGAGAGGATGGTAATCCGCACATAACATATCAACAACGCCTGCCTGAATGCCTTCAAGCGCACTGAGATTGCCGCCACTGGAGCGTCCACGCACCACATTCGGCGCACCCATACAGACGATCAGCCCCAATTCGTGCGCGCGCCGCGCCGCCTCCATCGTCGTCGGGAACTCGCTCATGCTCACACCGAGCGCGGGCCACTGCTCCACTTTGCTCGCCGTATCGTCATCGTGCGTCGCAATTGCCAGACCGGCTGCTCGCGCCGCGCTCGTCACGCGTTCAATGCGCGCCGCAGCATGAACGAGCTGGCCGCGTTTCAGTTCCAGAAGCTCATCAATCTCCGCTTCACTGCGATTCGTCGTAAACGCAATATAGTCACGGAAAGTCTTTTCCGAAGGATATTGACCCTGACCGGGATTATGATCCATCAGCGAGACCAGATCGGAGGCCCCCTGCGCTATCATTTGCAGAATGATCTCATAGCCGCGTGCACTACTCAGTTCCAGGCGGGTGTGAAGCTTGTGGCGAATGAGGCATTCCTCGCGATCCGTGCGCACGATCTTGCTCAGGTTGATGACCAGTTCGTCCGTGCGCACCCCAAACTCGTCATCGTTCAAGGAGACCGCATGAAATTCGCAGGTAATGCCACTCCCAGCCAGACGATAATCCGCCTCTTGCAGTGCGATGTGCAGATCAAAATGCACATTGGGACGAGGTTCAACAAGCCGCTCAATTGCATCGCAATGCAAATCGATGAGCCCGGGCAGCAAGAAGCTCGCCCCACCATCTATGGCATGAGCGCCAGGAGTGGGCCGCGTCGCCTCTTCTCCCAGATCAAGAATAACGCCATCTTCCACCAGGAGCCAACCATTTTCAAGCACGTGCTCGGGCAAAACCAGCGTCACATGATGTATCAACGTTTGCACAGCTTTTGCTCCTCAGAGACTGAAACCATCATCAGATACGCCTCCTGCCTATCCTTCCAGCTTAAAAATCTCATCGGCCAGTGGCTCCATCACCGCAGTATCATGCGATACCGCAAGAATAGTGACGCCAGCACGTTTTGCTTCACTGATCATCTCAAGCACAATCGACTTTGAAACGGCATCCAGGCTCGCCGTAGGCTCGTCAAGCAATAAGAAGCGTGGGGCCGCAATGAACGCGCGCGCCAGATTCAGACGCTGCTGCTCACCACCGCTGAAGGTCATCGGGCTTGCCTGCCAGCGGCTCTCCTCAATACCAAGGCGCTGCAACCACTGTGCCGCCTGATCCAGTGCCGCCTGACGCTTCATACCGCCACGAATGAGCGGTTCAGCCGTCACATCCAACGCCGGAACACGGGGTAATATCTTGAGGAACTGCGAGCAGTAACCCAGTTCACGAGCACGAAGTTTCATCACCATCGACTCAGGAGCGGTGGCAATATTGACGCGACCAAACTGTTGAGATTCGTACCAGATCGCGCCATCGGTTGTCAAATAGGTACGATAAATACATTTTAAGATCGTCGTTTTGCCTGCCCCACTTTTGCCACCGATCATAAAAAGCTGACCCTTCTGCACGCGAAAAGAAAGGCCCGCAAATGGCTTGAGAACACGGCCATCGATCAGGTGCATGTGGAAATCCTTCTTCATCTCGCTCACTTCCAGGATGGGCCGTGGTTGCTCTGTTGTCTGCATAGTTTTCCCTGCTCTCTCTACAAAGCCGATGATACCAGTAATTGCGTATAGGGATGTTGTGGATCTTCGAGAATTTGGTCGGTCAAACCGCTCTCCACAACCCTCCCGTTTTTCATCACGATCGTGCGCTCCGCCAGCTGTTTAATGACGCCAAGATCGTGCGATACCAGCAACATCGTCATTTGCAGCTCCCAGCGCAACTGCTTGATGAGGTCCAGCACACGCGCCTGCACGGAAAGATCCAGTCCCGTCGTGACCTCGTCTAACAGCAGGACGACGGGACTGCTCGAGAGCGCCTTCGCAATCTGGACGCGCTGGAGCATGCCGCCGCTGAACTTCTTCGGATCGTCGTCGATGCGCTCAGGCAACAGTTCGGTGAGCCGCATCAGCTCCGAGGTGCGCTCGCGAATACGGCCGACATTGCGCCAGTTCGCGAGCAGCAATTTCTCGGCGACATTACCACCCACCGTAAAGTTCATGTTCAAGCCGAGTTCGGGACGCTGGTAGACAATCCCAAGGCGCTCATTGCGAAAGACGCGCCGGGCATATTTATCGAGCGTCAAAAGATTGACCGGTCGGCCCGAGGCGTTTCCCTGGCTATCCATCTCCTGAAAGAGCAGCCCTCCTTCATTGACTGGCAGGCTGAGATTCATAATCTGCATCAGCGTACTTTTGCCGCTGCCGCTCTCGCCAACAATGCCCAGCACCTCGCCTCTGCCCAGCGTAAACGAGACATCGGCACACGCAACCACGGTGCCACAGACGGGACAGCGATTGCTCTGTTCATCGATAAGGACGGAGCAATAGGCGCAACCGGCACCATAGCGTTTCGTCAGACGATCCGCTTTGAGCACCCAGGGCTGAGCGTCCGTCTGCTCCTCGAGAGTGTTTCTTCCATCTTGTAATACTGTCATGCGTCTTATTTCTCCATCGTCTCGGATAGTTCCCTGGCCTGCACACGTTTCTGACAAAAGCTGGTATCTGAACAGAGATACATCCAGCGTCCCTGCGCCTCTGGACCTTTCGGATCAACAAAGACGTGCGTTAAAAAGGTATCATTCGAGCCACAGCGCTCACAGCGTTGCGCTGCATTATGCTCGGTCTTGAAAGGATAATCCTCGAATTGCAGTGGCACGACCGTTGTGTAGGGCGGGATAGCATAGACGCGCTTCTCACGACCAGCCCCAAACAGGTATAGCGTTTCCGCCTGATCAAGCCGTGGCACATCGTAGCGAGGGATCGGTGACGTATCCATCACGTACCGGTTTTCGACGAGGACCGGGTACTGCGACGAAATCTCAACATCGCCTGAACGCACAACGCTCTCGTACATATAGACCCACATGCGCCCATAATCGGCCTCGGCATGCATCTCCGTTGCCCGCTCCACCACCGGCTCAACTGCGCGCAATGCGTCGGCCATCGGCACCTGCAATACCAGAATCTGATCGGCGCGCATCGGCTCTTCAGGGACACGGTGCCGCGTCTGCACCAGCGAAGCCTGCGTCGTATCGGTCGTGAAGCTGATCCCGGTCGTCTTTTCCACGAGGCGGCGGAGATTGACGGCGTTGACGCTATCATCGTCGCCCTGATCGATCACTTTCAGGATATCGCGTGGCTCGACAAGCGACATCGTCACCTGCAAGCCCCCTGTTCCCCATCCTCGTGCGATGGGCAGATCGCGGCTCGCGAAGGGCACCAGATGGCCAGGCAAAGCGACAGCCTTGAGCAGCTTGCGGCGGATCTCGCGTTTTGAATCCTCATCAATAAAGGCAAAATTGTAGAGAAGTTCGCGCTCGTCGGTCGCCTTCTCCTGTCCCTCGACATTCGCAGATGTTGTCGCTATCACTGGCTGGTCAAGCGATTGACGGATCAGATCGTTCAGTCGGTCTTCTTGCATGGTCTCAGCTTCCATCTTCACTCTTCTCCCTCATTCGACGCGGCCGTCTTGAGCAGATCCTGAAGTTTGCTCTCAGCCTGCTGACGCTGTTCAACGGTGGCGGCAAATTGCGCGACCTGATGTTCGCGTGAGCGCTCCAGCACGCTGATATTGGCCTGGAACGTGACATAGTGGGGCAATTTATAGTGGGCTGTGAAGCCGCTTGCCTCGATGCCATCCGTATGCAGCAATACGAACTCCTCATTAGAGGCGGGTCCTTGCGCGCCATGCCCGGAGTTCTCTTTCGCCACACTCAGCACGCGGTCCAGCATGGACATGCTCATCACTTTCACTTCGCAGTGGCCAAAACCAAAGCCATAGCCCAGACCGAATTTCGGCGGCGTAGCCTCGCGTTTTTGCGCAGCATCCTGTTCATCTTCCGCCGCCTCCACACGCGAGACCATCTCGCACTCCGTCGCCAGAATCTCGCCGATCTCAACGGGTTCCCCGGTCAGAGGATGGGCCACTTCAATGGGCAGATAGCCATAGCGCAATTCCCCGAGCGTCGGGTGCACATCGCCATAGCCACGGACACTGCTATAGGCAAACGTCATCAGGCTGCCCGCATCGGCCTGAGAGAGCACCTGTAAACGTGCGCTGCGAGGAGCCGGGAAGGTCAGGGCCCTGCGCGTAATATCGTATGGCTCAGCGTCCGCCTCCGCGCGATCTTGCGCTGGCGGTTCCGCGAGTATCCCCTGGGCGCGCATGCTCTCGATCACCTTCGGGAAAATCTGTACCTCATCAGGCACCTCTTCGATCAACTTCTCGATCTCGGCCAGACGTTCCTGCGCCGATTCGCTCGATTCTGTACGCAATAACGTATTGAGTAAGCGCAGATTATAATCGCGCGTCGGACCCAGCATCTGGCCGCCGGGAATATCTTTAAAGGTCGCGGAGATACGGCGCAAGGTGCGCATCCGTACGCCTTCAGTGGGCAACGAATAATCAACGCGTGCAATCGTTGAACGGTAGGCGCGCAACAGGAAACTCGCCTCCAGCGCATCCCCTTCACTCTGTTTCAACGCCAAAGCCGCCAATTCGGGAGCATAGATCGCGCCCTCGCCCATCGCCCGATCCACCGCCAGACGCATCTGATCCTGAATTTGCCGGACACTGATCGGCTCACTTCCACCTTTGAGCCGGAAGTAATCGACTAACTGCTCTGCGTTCAGAACAGCTTTTGTGCCTCCTTTAACAGCAACATATGCCATAGTAACAGTACCCTCTTCTCTCTCCCTGGCTATTATCTCGTTTCAGCACGCAGCTGAATCTTCGTCGTACGCGGCAAACCCACACAGCGTCCAGCCCCATCAATGAGGTAGACGTCTATGCCTAATGGATAACTCTTGCGGGCAAAAAGAATGGCCTCGAGCGTTGACACCTGTAGTCCAGCAACGGAAATGGTGCTGACGTCCTGAATGCCAGGACCGCGCAGTTCCAATGTGATGCCATCTTCGTGTGCCTCAGACAGATCATCAGCAAGCTGTTCGACGCAGAAGAATGCCGTCGTACTCAGTTCGGGCTCAAGCAACGTCCCCACACTCAATTGCGCAAACAACGCACTGTTTCCCCCATCGCAGAAGAACGCAAAGGACGCCTGCTCAGGATTCGCCAGCGTAGAGCCGCTTCTCAGCATCGTCCAGCGCACCGCTGCCTCCTCGCGCGCGAACCATTGGCCGTTTGTGCCCATCACAAATGTCGTCTCTCGATCGAGCAACGTCAATAATGCGCCCAGTGCGTGAAGATTGATCGCAGTATTGCGTTCGGAATAGGAGGGGGCCTCCCCCCAAAATTGTGGGGACTCCAACTGCTTGATCTTGCCGGGACGTGCCAGGGCATCGAGGAGCAAACGGAAGGTCAGCGTGCTGTAAAGCGTCTGCGTCCCTTGACTGGTGCCAATCATGTTACATCCTCTCAAATTCTACTTTGGTCGTGGCTACGAGGGCCTGCTCTTTTTGATTGCGTGCGCTGATCTCCCGATCCAACGCGGTCAGTTCCTGTGTCAACCAGTCAGCCACCTCGCCGCCCTTGCGCAGAGCCGCGTCAACCAGCGCATTGCCCATCGCGTGGCGGGGACTATCGCCGATGATCATGCCGAAGCCAAACTGCTCATCGAGCTCTAATTTGACCTCGGTCACCAGGACCTCCCCGGCATGGAAGAGACTGTTTGCCACCGTCTCGCGCACACGCAACATGACCAATCCTCGCCGCGGCCCACTCAATATTTTCACCTGCCCTGACCCGTAACGCTCTAACACCGTAGAAGCGAGTCGGCAAACCTGTTCCTCGGAACTGTTTGCCAGTACGTGATAATGATTCATCCTGTTCTTTTCTTTCCAGCCCCCGGCACAGATAAACCGCGCCTCTACGGGGATTTTACGCCGATCATGTGCTGGCGTAAGGGACAGAGATATGCTCCGTCCGTCCCTCATGCCAGCACATAACGCTGCTCTAGCCTGCAACCTTTTGCAGGTCAATGTTCATCTCTTTAGCCATTTGACGAATACCGTTGTAAAGGCTGTCGTCACCAGGACCAAAGCCACCAGCACCAATCGCATTCGCGGCCGCAGTATTGTCATTCAGCGCCATGAGTGCCTGCTGGATAGAGGTGATATCGCTCTTGCTGAGGCCACTACGCACGGCCATAGGATCTTCCGGGATCGGAGCACTTTTCTGAATGATGCTCAGATCGCTGGCTTTGAATTTTCCCTCTTGCAAGAGCTGATTATACGTATCGCTCGCCACTGCGCCCGCATCGACTTTGCCACTCAGTACCGCCAGCAGCGACGCATCATGCGAACCGATATATGAACCCTTCACATCCGTATCTGGATTGAGGCCAGCCTGCGTCATCATGTAGCGAGGCTCAAGGTTGCCACTGGTAGAGGCAGGATCAACGAACGAGAACGTTTTTCCTTTGAGATCCTTCACCGTCTTGATACCGGTCTTTGGCGTGGTAATCAGATAGCTCTGATAGGAAGCCTCTTTGGTTCCCTCGGCCAGTGCGAGCGCAATCGCCTGGACGCCACCTTTTTGCGAAGCCAGTACATAGCTCAGAGGACCAAAATTCGCCAGATCCGCCTTCTGGTTTGACATCGCCGTGATGACTGAAGTATAGTTCGTTCCTACAAACACATCAACGGGCTTACAGATCTGCTTCGAGAGCGCGGTGGCGAATGGCTGCGTCTCACCGATGATGCTCGTCTGGCTCTCCGCAGGGATAACGCCAACGGTAAGCTTGCTCAGGCTGATTGGATGGGGACAATTGGCGGCACTGGCCGTGTTTGTTGTTGTGTTACTACTCGTGCTGCTCCCACAGGCGGATACGAGGATCATGATTGATACAAATAATGCACCAAATAACAGAAATTTTTTAGACTGAGGCTTCTTGCCTGACATGATGAAGCTCCTTTGTAAGTAAAGAAAATAACGTGGATAAAAAACTATCTCTCAAAACTGGAACGCTACATTACCCGTGAGCGCACAAAATCACTGACGCGATCCAGAGCAGCAACGGTTATTACCAGCGTGAGCAGAATAACCGAAACATTCGAATAATTCAGGAGCGAGAGATTCTGGTCCAGAAGGAAACCGATTCCGCCACCACCTACAAACGCCACGACCGTAGAGTCGCGCGTATTCGATTCCCAGTAGTAAATGGAGGAACTGACCAGCAGCGGAAAAACCTGTGGGACCACGCCCCAGCGAAAACGTTGGATGCCGTTCGCACCTGACGCGCTCAATGCCTCAATAGGCTGCGGTTGTACCGATTCGATCGCCTCCGCATATAATTTCGTAAGTGTTGAAATAGTGTGCAAACCTAATCCCAGCGCCCCTGGCACCGGGCCTAAACCGACAAATGTGATAAAGAGCAATGCGAGCACCAGTGCAGGAATAGCTCTAATCGTGTTGACAAAGAGTCGCACGATCGTATAGATCACCGGATGTGGTGTCGTATTCCTGGCTGCCAGCATGCTTAATGGGATAGCTCCGACAATGCCGATACAGGTAGCAACGATGGCCGTTTGTACCGTCAGTAGCATCGGTTGGATTACTGAGCCAAAATAGTTCCAACTGGGTGGCACCATCGTACGCAAAAGACCAGCACCAGACTGACTGGTTGCGATCTCCGAAAAGATCCCGAAATCCAGCCCTTCGATGCTAAATCCCCACCACAAGAAGAGTACCAGCAACGAGAGTATGGAGATGTAACTCCTCCTGAACGCCAGACAGAACAGGACAATCGCGAGCAGCGCACTCCCGAGCAGGTTGAAGTCCAGCGCGGCTATCGTGTAGGAGAACGTACCCAGATCGATACCCTTGAGCGGACCCAGCGGGATAGCGCCGGAGAAAAAGTACAGGGCCACCAGCAGTAACACCACTAGCGAAACAATGCTACTGGTATTCAATGCTTCTCCGGGCTTCTTCAACGCTTTGGGGACCATGATGACCATGCCCGCCACCAGGATAATCAGCGCGACCGCGACATTGACATTGAACGTGATCGTCCAGTGCACAGAAACAGCCCCGGCATCGATCACACGCGCAAATAGAAGCGCCGCAGCGATGGCGATCACCAGCGCAATCAGCTCAAGAGGCCAGTGGAAAGAGCCGAAGGGCTTCGCCAGATCCGGCGGCGGTTTGCGTAACCACGTAATCTTCGTCTGAGCACGCTCCCTGCTATTCGTGGCTAGCCCTCCTTTCACGTCCTCGATAATCAGTCCCTGTGTTTTTTCAGTTGACACGTCTTTTCTCCTCGCAGTTGGCAGCGTCGTATCTCTAGCGCTATGCAGCCAGGATAGGAATAGGTTCATTGCGACATATATCCCATTAGTTGCTCGGTTGGGCTACGGCGGCTTCATAGCGCGAACGCGTGGCGAGATTGGCACCACGATAAATTTCCTGCAAGATCGCGTCTGTCAGCAACGCAGGTGAACCATCATAGAGGATGCGTCCCTGCGCAATACCAATGATGCGGTCGGCAAATTGTTTCGCCGTCTCAATATCATGAATATTGACGAGCGTTGCAACACCCAGCTCTTTCGCGGTCTTGCGCAAATCGCCCATGACGCTCCAGGAAAGCTCCGGGTCCAGACTCGCGACGGGCTCATCGGCCAGCAGGATAAGCGGGTCCTGCGCAATCGCACGCGCAATCGCCACACGCTGCTTTTCACCGCCAGATAAACGATCGGATCGATAGCTCGCACGCGGCAACATATTGACGCGACCCAGACATTCCAGGGCCTTCTCGCGATGCGTACGATCAAAATAGCCAAGCAGTGAGGAAAAACTGTTTATGTAGCCAAGACGTCCTGTCAGGACGTTGTCCACGACGGAGAGGCGATCTACCAGGTTAAACTCCTGGAAAATGAAACCGATCTTTCTACGCAATGAGAGCGTTTCTTTCTCATTCAGACGCGTAATATCTGTCTTTTGAATGTGTATGCTCCCTCGCGTGGCCGGGATCAAGCCATTAATGCAGCGCAACAGCGTCGATTTACCAGCTCCACTGCGTCCAATGATGCAAATGAACTCTCCCTCGCCTACGGTAAAACTTACCTCTTTCAGTGCTTCATAACCATTTGGGTATATCTTAGAGAGACCATTGACTTCAAGGATTGTCGAACTACTCAATGTTTGTTTTCCTATTTCCTTCTGTCATGCAACTCTATTCATGACACTACTGAATAGCCTGTGCGACCACAATGCTTTTCGCTATTTCTCTATCATCTCTTCGCTATACGTTACAATAGTATTTATCCAGACCTTTTTGCTATTACTCTATAGCACGTTCTCACCTGCGACAAAGGCGATCAAGACCACAGTGTCAAACTCCGTTTCGCCGAAGATACGCACGAAGAGGATTGCGTAAAGCTTTGCGCACTTCAATTTTGCCCTATGTTCCCCCTTCAAGTCAATGAAGAGAAGAATAAATTCTTGTAAAATTTCAATTTAACATAGCTTTTATAATGCTACTGCATCCCGCATTTTTGTCTATGGTAGACTTTCTAGCGGGAAAGCGGTGGTCAACAATCGGGGGTGAAAACATGTTATAATAGCACGCATGAATCAGAGCTACCCTATCAGGAAGCAGGATACCCTTGTCTTCGCGACCAGCCCGGGCATACGGCGAGATCTGGCCCAATTAGATGAAGCCGCGCGACAATTACAGGATCATTTAGGCTCACTATTGGGAATGAGCGTCCGGGTCATGCTTGGCGAGAACTACGAGGAGATCCTTGCAGGGCTGGAAAGCGGTCAGATTGATTTCGCGAAGCTTGGTCCCTATGCATTTGCGCAGGCACAGGCCCGTTTTGGTGCACGTGCTCTGGTGAAGCCGGTCGATGCCATCCCGGATGACGCCCATCCCTATCCCTATCGCAGCATTATTTTTACGCGGGCTGACAGCGGCATCACGCATCTCACACAGCTCAAAAAGCAAAAATTCGGCTTCGTCGATCAGCACTCCACCACCGGTTATTTAATCGCCACCTTTCTCCTGGGACAGGCGGGGCTCGATCCTTCGCTCGATATAGAGCCGGTCTTTCTCCTCAGTCATCCCGCCGTCGCCAGAGCGGTGATCGCAGGCGAGGTGGCGGCGGGCGCGATCATGGAAGAAGAGTTTATGCATACGTCGGCTGAGGCTGGTCCTTCGGCGTTACGCCTCCTGGCCATGTCCCCTCTGCTGTCCAGGGGACCGATCGTTGTGCGTCCAAATCTGCCTCGGCATATTGAACGCAAATTGCAGCTTGTCCTGGAGCAGATCCATCAATCGCCGCTCGACGCGCTACACCTGCTGAAGCTGCCAACACAGCACTTTGTGACGGCGATCCCAAGGGAGCGATCGCTCAAAACGGTCGCCGAACTTGCCGGGGTGAGCTACGCCACGGTTTCGCGCGCCATCAGCGGTCGTGGTCGGATCTCGCCTGCAACCACTGAGCGCATTCTCAAATTAGTGGAAGAGCTGGGCTATCGTCCAAATGCGGATGCGCGTAGCCTCCATAAAACGAGGGGCGAATTAATTGGCCTGCTACTCCCTTCCCTCCAGTATCCCAATCTGGACGATATTATCAAAGGGGTACAGGAGGTGCTCAACGAGGTGCCTATGCAATTGCTGATCTGCCCTGCCGGTCCGGGGGAGCAGCAAAAAGCGTATTTTGAGATGTTCTCCAATAGCCGTTTTGAGGGGATCTTGCTCACGCAACGCAATACGCTCGATCCCACG
>Ga0310811_10012478_pt1 | contig 11026 bp, 10 predicted proteins | sample YCmetagenome_FD_207642 | JGI IMG/M metagenome (GOLD analysis project Ga0310811, IMG submission 207642) | Soil microbial communities from experimental microcosm in Duke University, North Carolina, United States - YC | ecosystem: Engineered > Artificial ecosystem > Soil microcosm > Unclassified ...
GCCCGCTCCCACGACGCAACCGCCCAATCGGAATCGAGCATCACGTATTCCGCGATGTCGAGTTGGCGCGCCGCGCCGGGCGCTTCGTTGACCGACTTCGCGACTACTGCGCCGGCACCCGCTTTCAGTGCGGCGCGGATTCCTCCAAGCGTCATCGTGAACTCCGAGGATGCGCAGATGATCGGGTTCTTGAGCTGGATGGGGCCGAGGTCGGAGCCAAGGTCGGTCATGAGATCCTCTTTCCGCGGCTCCGGTAGCGGATGCGCGCCTGAGCAAACGATGCGCCGCCGGCCTATAGCGAGTCAAACCGCAGGCGCCGCGGCGAATCAGCCAAGCGGTCGCGCGGGCGCCGAGGCCAGCCTTGACAGCGCTCGATACGCGGTCGTAAATGGCCAATGACGGACGCCGATTGAAATGAGCGCACGCGACGCCAACCTCGCCCAAATCTGCCGCCTACTCTATGACTTGCGCAGCCCCGCCAATCGCGAAGCGGTTGGCGCTGATGCGCAGGCATATTACTGCCGTTACGCGATCGGCAGTCGCGGTATGCGTCTCCTGCTGGACCGCGACTGGCAGGGCCTGGTCGAAGCCGGCGTCACCGTCTATCTGCTCACCAAGCTGGGCGCCGCGTTGGGCGTCAGCCTGCTCGAGATGGGCGCCGCGATGCGCGGGATGAGCGGCGAGGAGTTCCGCCACTTCATCGAGGAGCAGAACCAGCGCAATCTCCCGCTGGCGCTGCTCCCCGGCGTCACGTTGCCGGGGAAGTCGTAGGAGCGCGGCGCGATGGCGAAGGTCGTGGCGGGACTCGGATGCTCGCACGCCCCTTCGATCGCGCATGCGTATGACGCCGGGGCGTCGCGCGATCCGGGAATGACACCGCTGTTTGACGCGTTCGCGCAGGCCGCGCGATGGCTGGCCGAGCAGCGTCCCGATGCGCTGGTGGTGATCTACAACGACCACGTGGACAATTATTTCTTCGACGCCTGGCCGACCTTCGCGATCGGCATCGCGGATGATTTCCAGATTGCCGACGAAGGATGGGGGCCGCGGCGCTTTGCCGCCGTACCCGGCCATCGCGCGCTCGCCCGCCACATCGCGGCGCAGTTGCTCGGATGGAGCTCGACCACGGATTTCTCTCGCCGATGCCGATGGTTGACGAAGGCTGGCGCGTGCCGGTCGTGCCGATGACGATCAACGTGGTGCTCGACCCGCTGCCAACACCCGCGCGATGCTGGACGCTGGGCGCGGCGGTAGGCGCGGCGATAGAATCCTATCCGGAAGACCTGCGGGTCGCGGTGATCGGCACCGGAGGTCTGTCGCATCAACTGACCGGCCCCGACTTCGGCAAGGTGTTTGCCCATTGGGACCGCGAGTTCCTCACCCTGCTCGACCATGCACCGCAAAGCCTCGTCCGCTACACGATGGCCGATTTCGCGCGCCTGGGCGGCGAGCATTCGATCGAAGTCGTGCAGTGGCTGGCGATGCGCGCAGCACTACCCGAGCCGAGCCGGATGGAATTCAAGTATTACTATCCTTTCGGTCTGATGGGCTACGCGGTTGCCGCGTTTCGTCCATCGTAGGCGAGTCCGGCGCGCGGCGCGGATTGCATCAGACCCAGCGCGACAGGCTCGCGGCTAAAGGAGATCGCGATGGGGATCAGGACCGGACGTCAGTTTCTCGACTCACTGCGCGACGATCGGCAGATCTGGCTCGACGGCGCGCGGGTCGGCGATGTCGTGGCCCATCCGCGCCTCGGTCCGGCGGCCCGCACGCTCGCCGAACTTTACGACTTGCAGCATCGCGCCGACCTGCTTGAGCAGCTCACCTGCAGCTCGCCCGCCACCGGTGATCGCATGGGGCTCACGTTCATCGAACCCGCTTCGGAGAGCGACCTGGTGCGGCGGCGCACGGCGGTGAAGACGTGGATGGACTGGTGCGGGGGAATGATGGGCCGCACGCCCGATTTCATGAACATCCACATTACCGGGTTCGGCTCGGCGCACGAATATTTCGCTCGCGGCGGTAAGCAATTCGGGCGCAACATCCGCGCCTACTACGAGTTCCTGCGCGAACGCGACCTCTGCCTGACCCACACGCTGCTGAGCCCCACGGTTGACAAGTCGAAGCCCGTGCAAAGCCAGCCGCCGGGCGTCGCGGCGGCGATCGTCAAGGAGACCGATGCGGGAATCGTGGTCAACGGCGCGCGTTCGGTCGCGACGCTCGCGCCCTTTGCCAACGAGATCGCGGTCTTTCCATCGACCTACCTGCAGAACTCGGAGGAGGCGCGGCCGTACGCGTTCGCGTTCTGCGTCCCGCTGGCGACTCCGGGTCTGCGTTTCATCTGCCGGCCCTCTTTGACCGAAATTGCCGGCCCGCCCGGGGACCATCCGTTCTCGTCGCGGATGGACGAGATGGACTGCGTCGCAATTTTCGATCATGTGATGGTGCCGTGGGAGCGGGTTTTTGTGGCGCGCGACGTCACGCTGGTCAACGGCCTCTTCGTCGAAACCGGATGCATGAATCAGATCATGCATCAGTTTGCGATCAAGAACCTGGCCAAGGCCGAGTTCCTGCTGGGCGTGGCGCTCAATATGTGCGAGGTCGTGAACTCGCGCGCCGACAACGTGCAGAACCTGCTCGCGGAGATGATCAACACGGTCGAACTGGTGCGCGCGGCGATCCGCGCCGCTGAGGTTGACCACGTGCCCGGCCCGGGGGGCACCGTGCTGCCCAACGCCGAGCCGCTGTGGACCGTGCGTTTGCTGTTCCCGCAACTTTATCCGCGCCTGGTCGAGATCGTGCAGATGCTCGGGTCGAGCAACCTGGTGATGATGCCGTCGCTGGCGGAATTCGCGGGCGAGCGGGCCCACGATGTCGCGCTCTATTGCCAGGGAGTCGGCGTCTCGGCCGAACAGCGGGTGCGGCTCTTTCGCCTGGCGTGGGACGTGTCGTGTTCGTCGTTCGCCGGCCGCCAGACACTCTACGAGCGCTTTTTCTCGGGCGACCCATGGCGCCTCGGGATGGCGCGCTACCAGGGCTATACGCTGAAGGAATCGCTCAAACAACGGGTCTGGGATTTCATCGCCCGCGCCGGCAATGCCCCCGACGCCGACGATCCGAAACACGACTAACGCGTTCGGGGCGCGAGGACTCACGATGGATTTTGGCCTACTGATCATGCCCGACGTAGCGGCCGCAGCGGCGCAGGCTCGCCTCGCAGAGGCCCACGGCTTCAGCCATTACTGGGTCGCCGATTCCGAACTGATGGCGGCCGATCCCTACGTCGCGCTGGCGGCGGCGGCGCTTGCGACCCGTCGCATCGTGCTCGGCACCGGGGTCGCGATCGCCGGCACGCGAATCGCGCCGGTGACCGCGTGTGCGATCGCCTCGGTCGGCGCACTCGCACCGGGCCGGGTCGTGCTTGGCTTGGGCACCGGCAACCGCGTGAGCCAGTTACGCGATCACGTGCGCGTGGTCCGTGGGCTGCTCGGCGGTGGCAGGGTCGATTATCGCGAAGGCGAGCTGAATCGCGCGATCCGGCTTTTCCATCAGCAGCTCCAGCTCGTGAACACGCGCGACCGGATTCCGATCTACATAGCGGGCAATGCGCCCAAGGCGATCGAACTGGCGGGCGCGATGGGCGACGGGTTTATCACTTCGCGAACCAATACGATCGAAGGATGGCGCGAGACTTGGGCGCGGGCGCGCGCGGGCGCTGAAAGGGCAGGGCGCGAGCCGGGCGAGCTCTATACGATGCTCCTGACGGCGGCCTGTCTCCTTCAGCCGGGCGAGAGTTATGACTCGCCGCGGGTGAAAGCCGAGGCCGGGCCGTGGGCGATGGTCGCGCTGCACGCGCTCTACGAGAGCGTCAAAAGCGCCGACGACGCGCCGGCGCCGATTCGAGCGACCTTCGCGGCTTACAAGGAATACGCCGACCGCCGCCGGGCCGGCAATCCGGCTTATTACATGGAACTGCACGACGGTCACGGACTGTACACGCAGGCGGCAGAGGAGCGTTTCGTAACCCCGGAGCTCATCCGCCACGCGACCATGACCGCGACGCCGCAGGACCTAATCGTCCGTCTGCGAGCTCTGGAAGCCGACGGCGTGCGCCAGGTCGCCTTCATCCCCACGCCGTCCAGCCTCGAGAGCTTTGTGCGCGAATTCGCACAAGGAATCATCGCGCGCTTCTAGCCGACAAATGGCCAGCGCGCGCAGATGTGCCGGGGGCGCGGGCTAACGTTCCAGTTCCTCGCGAATCGAGTACAACTTCTGCCGCGCTTCGGAGACGTAGGTGTCGAGGTTGCGGCGATGGTTGGCGAAAATACCGGCGGGTGAGCCGTCGAGCACGATCAGCGGCTTGAGCGTCGCCGCGTTGCCGAGCGCGTCGATCGCTTCGTCGAACAGTTGCGCCAGCACTGGCTTGGTGGTGAGCGACTGGTGATATTCGCGCTTGACCGCCTGCATCATGTAATACATCACGTGCGCGTAGCCCTGCGCGTGGTAGAAATAGTCGTCGACGTCCCAGCTGTGGACCGCGCTCCCGTCGTCTTTGCGGGTGCGATACAGATTGGCGTGCGCGTCGCCGAGCATGTCGCCCCATGACTGGATGAGTCGGATCAATTCGACGTTGCGCTGGTTGAGTTCACGCGAAGTCTGGGGATTGGCGCGCAAGCCGGTCACGTAGAGCTGCAAGTGGCGCACACCGTCGCGATATTTGGACTCCGCCGATGGCAGTATCCATTTCTGCGCGTCGTTGCGGAAGTCCGTATCCGCGATCACAAGGTTAGGATCGTATTCGTTGGACGACACCTTGGTCAGATGGTCCTTGAAGACGCGCATGGTCTCGCGCACCGCCATGATGATGCCGAGTTGGCGATTGGCGTTGTTGTCCGCCATCACGCGCATGCCCCACAGCGGGAAATCGTTGGGCCGCCAGCCAAAAAAGCCGTTCAGCTCGTTTTCCATGATCGTGGCGAGCGTGGTGGCATAGATTTCGCCAGGTGCGAACGGTTTGTTGGGTGGAAAAGCCTGACCGACGGAATAATCGAGCCGGTCGTGACGCTCCTGGCCGAAATGAAGACCGAGATTGATCACGACGAACGCCGCGATAACCATCGCAGCGCCGATTGCGGGTTTTTTCAACGGCATAAGATCGATTCTCCGTGACCGCGACGCCGAGACTCAGAGCGCACCGCGCAGACGCTGCATAAGGGACGGCCGCGAACCGATCGCCTCGGGAGCGACCAGCGGAGCGCTTGCAACCACCTTGCCGCCCGCGATCGCCTGTCCCACACCGACCAGCTGTCCGGCGCGAATCGGCGCGGCGAGCGAAGCCGGAAGCTGAAATTCCACCTTAGCCGCGGCTTCCTCCCCGCGCTTTTGCAGGACGCTAAGGTTATGTCCCCAAACGGGCTTGAAATTCGCGCTTGAGCCGCCACTGACCGCGAGCGTCTGCGTTATCGGCACGCCCTGCTTGCCAACCACGCGCATCTGATAATTCGCAAAGCCCTGAGCCAGAAGCTCGGCGGCCGAGTCGAAATTTTCACCCTTGCGCGGCGAACCGAGCACCACGGCAATCAGACGCATCCCGTTCCGATGCGCCGTCGCCACCACATTGAAACCGGCTTCGTAGTAGAATCCGGTTTTTAGCCCGTCACATCCAGGGAACGTGCGCACCAGATGGTTAGTGTTGCGAAGCGTGAAGGAGCCGCCGCGAAACGGCGCCGTATCGATCGACGCCCATTGCACTGCCTGCGGGTACCCGGTGAGCGCGCGCGCCAGAATGGCCTCGTCCCACGCGCTCGAAATGTCCGGCTGCTGCCCGGGCCCGGGCGGCAGGCCATGTACGGAGTAGTAGTGCGTATCTTTCATGCCGAGCCGCGCGGCCTCGCGGTTCATCATCTGGACGAACGCTTCGGTTGAGCCGCCGACGTACTCGGCCACGGCGGTCGAAGCATCGTTGGCCGAGTGCACCATGATTGCTTTCATCATGTCGTCGAGCGAAAACGTCTCGCCCTCCTTCAAATACACCTGCGAGCCGCCCATATCGGCCGCGTTTCGCGAGGTCGCGATTTTGTTGGTGAGTTTCAGGCTGCCGTCGGCGAGCTTTTCAGCGACGATCATCGCGATCATCATTTTGGCCAGCGACGCCGTCGGCCATGGTTTGTGCTCGTTGTTCTTGAAGATCACGGTCCCGCTTACGGGCTCCATCAAGAGCGCCGCGGCATACGGCTCTGCGAGTTTATTCGGCTCTCCGGATTTTGCCGCGGCGGTGGTGGGACGCGCCCGCCGCTGCCGTGCGAAGGTGGCGCCCGGCCCTACCATCGCAAGCGTCGTCAGCATCGCGGCGAGCGCGCAGAAAACGCGCGCGCGACGGCGATGTCTTGCGCCTTGAGGCGAAACGATTCCAACAGCGAGCGACGAACGCATAACCCCAACCTCCCCATAACGCTCCAGCAGCACCCTCCGGCTGGGCCGTCTAAGAAAACCGGCCAACCGCCGTCGTCGTGCGGCACCTGACTAAGGACTAGAAGCGATCAGCCGTCCAATATAGCGCGTTTGGCGCCTGGAGCATCGCGAACAGCGCCGCGCCGGCCTGGTCGCGCTCGACGCCGAGGCGTTCGGCCAGCTTGCGGGGCGCGATCACACGCCACATAAAAAAGTTATCCGGATGATGCATCAGGAAAACTCCGGCCGCACGGAGCCTCTCCTCGAGAGCCGGGTCGTGCGCGCTCTGAGTCACCAGCAACGCCGGACCGGGAGGAGCGCCGGGATGCCGCAGCGCCGACGCATTACCGCCGCCACCCTCCAGCGCAAGCGCAGGCGCGGCACCCGAAGCGGCCTCACCCATATGCCGCACCAATGCAAGCATCGCGTCCGACCTCTCCGCCGCGTAACCGTATTCCATCACCATCGGGAAGCCGTGAAACATCATCGCGCGTGCGTAAGCCACGAGAGCGCCCGAGGCATCGTGCGCGTCGCGACATACGACGAAGTATTCGCCGGGGTTTCCCGCGTAATGGAGATTGCCGCGCCATCCGGCCGCGTCGCGAACCACGGTCACGTCGAAGCGGCCGCTATAGCCCCGATGAAGAGCGCCGACCTCTTGGAGGTCGCGCGCCTCCTCAAAGCGTGCGAGCCGAAAACCCGCGCTCGAGTGCATTGTCTGTGTATCGGCGAGCGCGCTGAACTGGCGCGTCACCGGACGCCATCCGAAACGCGCATAGAAGTCCAGCCGCTCGGCGAACAGCAGCGAAATTTCGAAGCCCTCGCGCTCCATCGTGGTGACCGCCAGCCGCATCAGCGCGGAGCCAAGGCCGCGGCTGCGATGACTTTCCGCGGTGTAGACCGAACCGACACCTCCCATCGGAACCCGCGCGCCACGCAAGTTGACGATACGCGCGAAGATTTGCGCGGTCGCGACGATGCGGCCGTCCTCGCACGCGACCAGGCATAGGTCATCGCGGAAGCCGGGATCGTGATGGTTGTAGCGGGCGAAGAAATCGCGGTCGCCGTACCACAGCGCGAGCAGGTCGAGCACCTGGTCTCGTTCGCTGCCGCGGGCCGGCCGCAATTCCATGGTCAGCGGATGCTGTACTGGAGCTGGATCGGTTGGCCGCCGCGCAGCACAGTCAGATTGATGGAATTCTGAGTACGCAAGCTGCTCAACAACTGGAACGCCTTGGAGGGGTCGCCAACGCGCTGTCCGCCGACATCGGTGAGAATGTCGCCGTCGCGCAAACCGATCTGCTGAAAGATCGAATCGGGCTGGATTTCGGAGAGCTTGAAGCCATTGGACTGGCCGTCCGGACCAAGGTTGGGAATGGCGCGCACCTGGGTGAAGAGCGAGGCCATGTTGTTGAGGCTGTTGTCCACGGTCGAGCGTTCGAGCACGTAGCGGTTGGAATCGATCTGTCGTATTCCGTTCTGGCCCACGCTCCGGTGCATGAGATTGCGGGGAAGCACTCTGCCGGGCAGTCCGAACGGACGCGGCATCTCGGCCGGCTTGCCATTTTGGTCGGCTGGCATTTCGAGTTTTATGCGGTGTCCCTGGTGAAGGATTATCGCGTGATCTTTGAAGACCTCCACCAGCTCGCCGGCGTCCGGAATGTCATCTCCCATCCGGTAGAGCGACTGCTCGTGGTTGTTGTCATCCTCGACGATTATGAACGGTTGCGAAAGCGTAAGGCTCGAGGTTCCAAGCAGCTTGATATGCAGATTGGTTGCCACTTCGGCGGGAGCTTCGACCACCGGCGTAAGGTTGAAGATGTCGCGCCTGGAGATACCCTCATAAAAGGCGCGCGGCCGGATTACCGGGGCGACAGGCGCGGCGCCGAGAAGCGGCGGCAGACGTGCAGTTGCGCCCCCAGCCACACGGCCGAGCACGACATCGTTGACCGAGAGCGCGAGGAAGTAGGCCAGGATCGCGATCAGCAGCAGGTTGAGCGCTATTACATAGCGCTCGGAAAAACGCAGCGTCATCAGCTCAATTCCTCAGCTCAGTCCTTCGGCCCCGTATGCGGTGCCTTCGACCAGGCGCTGCACGTCATAATTCCATCGCCCCTTCCAGCGCTCAATGGTAAGGCTCGCCTGGGTCCATCCGTTGCGCACCTGGTCGAGCAGGCGCAGCAGGTAGATGCTCTCGTTGTCGCCGTGCTGATTAAGCGCGCGCTGGCGCTCCAGACCGACGGTCGCAATCATCAGCGCTTCGAGCGCGATTTCGCGCATCGCAATGCGGCCAGCGCGAGCCTCCAAACCCAGCTTGTGCGCGGCGTCGGTGAGCTCCAGGCGTTCCTCGAAGCTCCAGCGTTTTACCAGGTCCCAGGCGCCCGTCATGCAGTCGGAATCGTAGAGCAAGCCTTTGAACAGCGCTGGCAGCGCCAGCATCAAGGCCGGCGGCTGGCTGTCCGCGGTGCGCACCTCGACGTATTTTTTAAGCCGTACTTCGGTGAAGATCGTGGTGAGATGAGTCCCCCAGTCCTCGATAGTCGCGCGTTCGCCGTGCCATCCGCGATCCATAAACTGGCGAAAGCTGAGGCCCGGCGGCCTGGTCAGGTCCTGCGGCTCGTGATTGCGGTAGATGAAATACATCGGGACGTCGAGCGCATAGTCGACGTAGTCCTCGAACCCCGCGTCATCGCGGAAAACGAACTCCAGCGCCCCGCTGCGGTCGGAGTCGGTGTCATCCCATATGTGGCCGCGAAAGCTCTGGTAGCCGTTTAGACGGCCGTCGCATAGCGGCGAATTGGCGAACATCGCATAGACCAGCGGCACCAGGCCCATGCTCAGGCGCATTTTGCGCATCGCGTCCGCCTCGTCGCCGTAGTCCAGGTTGGCTTGCACGCCGGCGGTCTGCTTCATCATTCGCTGGCCGAGCCTCCCCTTACGCGCCATATATGGATACATGATCTGGTACCGCTTCTTGGGTATCAGTTCGATCTCGTCGATCGTGCTGATGGGCTGCATCCCAAGTCCCAGCACCACCGCGCCGTATTCATGACCAACCTCGATAAGCTGTTCGATATGGCGGCTGAATTCGGCGTGCGCGCAATGAATGGTCTCGCACTGTTCGCCCGAAAGTTCGATCTGGCTGCCCGGCTCGATAGTGATCGCGGCGCGCTCGCCCTTGAGTCCGATAACCCGCCCGTTCTCCGCGTCCGGCTCGTAGCCATAGCGCTCGGCCATCCGGCGCAGAATCTGCTCGACCCCGCGCGGGCCTGAATAGGGCAGGGCACGACCGTCGTGAGCCGAGACCGTAATCTTCTCGTACTCGGTTCCGACCCGCCATTGCTCGCGCGGCTTTGCTCCGCTTTCGAAGTAGCGGATTAGCTGCTCGCGGGTTTCAACCAGATCAGCGCTCGTTGACATAAAGCAGGGCTCCGTTGGGGGCGCTTCAACCGCGAGCATATCATGGCTTCGGCGAAAATTGGACGCAAGCCTGGAATCGGCCCTTGTCGGCGGGCATACCCCTTGCCTAACCTAAGGCGCGATTCGGCGCGCGGTTAGACGGCGCGCGGCCAACATACAAGAGCTACATCCGATGGCTGAGGCAGTGCTCGCGATCGACCAAGGAACGACGGGGACCACGGCGATGGTGCTCGACGGGCGCGGACGCATCCTCGGCCGCGCCTACGCCGAGATACGCCAGTTCTATCCGCGCCCGGGATGGGTCGAGCACGACCCCGAGCAGATTTATCGATCGGTGGTGCGCCTGGGCCGCCAGGCCATAGCGGCCGCGCGCATCCGGCCGGCCGGCCTCGGCGCGATTGGAATTACCAATCAACGCGAGACATTTGTGGTGTGGGAGCGGCAAAGCGGGCGGCCGGTGCATCGCGCGATCGTATGGCAATGCCGGCGGAGCGCCGCGATTTGCGCCGCGCTTGCTCCGCGCGAGGCCGAGGTCCGCCGGCGCACCGGGCTGCTGATCGATCCCTACTTCGCTGGCACCAAGCTCAAGTGGCTGCTCGAGAGCGACCGCGGGCTTCGCCGGCGCGCCGCGCGCGGCGAACTGTGCTTCGGCACCATCGATTCATGGTTGATTTTCCGGCTCTCGCGCGGCGCGGCATTCGTGACCGACTTCACCAATGCGTCGCGTACGATGATGCTCAATCTCAAGCAGCGCAGGTGGGACGCCGCGATGCTGCGGATGCTCGGCGTGCCGGCCGCGATGTTGCCTGAGCCTGTCAGTTCACGCGGCCCGCTTGCCGAAGCCGCCGCCGGCACCTTCGGGCCGCGAGCGATACCGATCGGCGCCGTCATCGGCGATCAGCAATCCGCGCTCTACGGCCAGCGCGCGGTCAGTCCGGGCGCGGCCAAGGCGACTTACGGCACCGGCGCGTTCCTGCTGATGCACACGGGCGAGCGCGCGGTCGCCTCGCGCAATCGGCTTTTGACCACCGCCGCGCTGGGGCCGGCGGGTGAGCCCGCCTACGCGCTGGAGGGCTCGGTCTTCATCGCGGGCGCGGCAATCCAGTGGCTCCGCGACGAGATGCGCATGATTGCCACCGCGGCCGAGAGCGAAAAG
>Ga0310811_10012479_pt1 | contig 11026 bp, 13 predicted proteins | sample YCmetagenome_FD_207642 | JGI IMG/M metagenome (GOLD analysis project Ga0310811, IMG submission 207642) | Soil microbial communities from experimental microcosm in Duke University, North Carolina, United States - YC | ecosystem: Engineered > Artificial ecosystem > Soil microcosm > Unclassified ...
TTGTTGTCATTTGTAATTTTGCTTATCTCTTCTGGAGCTTCCACGTTCTGACCTCCCATACACGGTGCCACACAGAACCCAGTGCTCCCCATCAGACACCCAAACCCAACAACCAACCATGCCTGCCCTGATAGCTTCGCCTGACACCAGCTCTTATCACTCCTTTCTTCCAGGCCAGTGTAGGTATGAAACCAATGGGAATTCTATCAACACACACAAGATGCCTTCACTTGCTGAATCTAAGAGCAAGCACAATCTCGAGAAACCAATGCCACAAAATCTGGTGCCCGTGAGAACCATATCAAAGGAGCTCGTGCCCCAAAAGCCCTTCCCCACAGAAGAGGTGGCGGAACAAACAACATCAGCTGAAGTCACCCTCCCCATTGCGACGGATTCAAGTGATGATGACCTGATGCAACAGTCTTTTCATGGCGAACCTCTTACCCACAGTAAGTTGCACCGCAAATAGATTACTCTTGTTGTATTCTGATTGGATTGAAGGTGTAAGGGAGGTTTGGAAGTATTTAACTAAGCTGGCTCCAGAGAAAAGCCGCCGGGTAGGCTCTCTGAGTCAAAGATGCAGTGCTGGGTTGCTTATGAAATATCACAAGGAGTTTCATGGTGTGGGAGTAAAAGAATTCGAATTAATTGAATGTGTTGTGGAGACGGGCCAATTAGTGTCGAAGCCGAGGTGAGTGCATCTAACCATTTTGAGCATTCCTCATTCGGCCAACAGACTTACTTGCGACTACAACGAGCTTGTGCTCATCGTTGACATGCCCAGCAATATCCATGAAGAGTCATTCGACTACTTCAAAGAATGCCTTACCCTAGCCATCGCCAGCATTCCTTACGATCGCAAAATCATCCGTCCTCGGATTTCCATGAACTATCACCTAAAGATCGAAGGCAAAACTGTGACCCCAGATTTGACCGTCGCCATCGCAGCTACGTTGGGACCCACGGAAAGTGTAGTGGTTTTGGGGCTTGGAGAGTGCGCTTTGAGTGAGAACAAAGTTCATGTATTTACGAAGATGCAGAAAGAGGTCACAGCACATCCAGAGGTCGATTTCGCAATCATCGCCTTGATCAAAGAAGCTATGCCCTACAAGTGCCCTATTCCTGACTCCACCACATTCAAGACCCTCAAATCTGAGGATGACGCTGATCATGACCCCCTTTCCCTCAGAGCCTTCATCAGACAATGTTCTACCCCACGCCAGTTCAACAACCCCATCAAGGTCGCCAAACACAACTGGTGCCAGGTGGAGTCGGTAGAGTACTTCGTTTGGACTAAAGGAGTTAATGGTACTCCCATCAACATCAACGATCGTGACCCTCAGCGGATGGCATATGGTGTAAGTGGTAATCACCGTATCTTACTCTCAAACTTACGCCACTGAACTCTACAGACTTTGGTGCCTACTGTAGACATGGACTCCATTATGACAATGCTGGAGCAGGGGTTGAGTAGGATGAGGGAGTCTATGGTTGGGTTCACGCAAGAGGTCGTTAGCAATGCAGATTGCTCCGCATTGGCAAGCGCCAACGTCACACTACCTATCAACTGGAGTTTCGCTGCCTCTGGGATCTTGAGCACGATGGATACTAAGGCGTACCAGCGTTATGAGGACTGGTTTGTTGCCACAAAGCGTGATTGCGATTCCTCTTATTCCCCGTCGGATCCGGAGTTACAAGAGCCAACGGCGACGTGCCCTCGTATACTCTCCACCGCGTGCGAGCAAGCGAGCACCTCGCAGCCTTCCTCTCGTAAGTACAAAGGCAGAGGCAGAGGAAAAGGCAAAGGTGCTAGCAAATGTGGGAGGGCAGCCAGTGCTTCCATGGGCGACCATTGAGTACACGCATTTATCTTTGTCCCGAGTGACTGCATATGGTTCAACTTCACAACTTCTTCATACGACAATTTGTGATCGAATGGTCTTGTTTTAGTGCTGGTACTTCTGCAGCAGTTTCTTCACGGACACGTGCACATCATCTTTACTGGAAGCTTTTAACTCATGTTCTCGATAAACACAATGTATATTAATCATGATTGCTTTTCTATCAGGTCTACATGGGACAAACTGCTGGCTAGTATGGTGTGCTTCGTTGCTGTTTGGTTGAATGAGTGATTCCTTGTCTTCTAGGAGTCTTAGTCGATCGTCTAGCGCGTTATCGATGCGATTCATCGGGAGCTGTTCACACACTTGTCACCAACACTCAAGCGTGTGCCACACAGTGTCATCAGCGCATCACACTGTGGACTACCAAGCCAGATCTTGACGATGACATTAATGATGTCAATGTCGACATCCCCATTCCGATACCCTCGTCAACCAATGAAATGTGTGATGTCCCATATCTTCAGCTCGACCGTGATGAAGGCTCCTTGCAAGCAATGCAACAGCACATCAAGCTGCATTTGAACTTCCAGATTCCAGACATTGTAACGGGCGCGAGTATTCTATTGTTTGGTTTATGGTCCTACACTCAGTAGCTCGTTCATCGTCCATTTTCACCTAACCATCTTGGACAAGAATCTCCAGGAGGTAATTCTCGCTTACAAGTCAGGCTTGACTCGCCTTACTGAGAAATACTACACAAAAACGGAGCAGCCAGAAGCAGAAACCATTGCATTATTAGTCAATGACGGTCGATTCTTCCTCATCCTGTATCCTGAACTGCACTACTGACATGTGTACTCAAGGCTTCAACTCAACGTAGATGACCAGTTTCGCTCATATAAGAATAGCTACGAGCTCTTCAACTACCTCCCTAGTACTAGTACATACCTAAATTGCACTTCAATCACTTTTTGATGAGATTTGGTAGACTCCGACGGTCCCGCCTTTATCCCTCCCTGCAAACTGACTGTGGGATAAGTTATCGACGAGTTTGTTCATCAGTTCCAACCATTTGCTCTTTTGCGCTCGTGTCCTGCGTCAAACGTTGATGATGAGCTGTCCATGCTTGGCTCAGAAGGCGGTGCCCAGGCTTGCAGTTCGTATTCTGTGCTCAATGTCTTGTATTCGCTTATACAAAAGAGTCGCGTGAATGAATGGCTCAAAGCATGTGCAGAGGGGGAAAGCGATGAGGAAATAGAGTATGTCAGTTCACTTAAAAGTCTGCTTGAATTGACTGATTCTTCTGCTGGTGAAATAATTTGCCAATATGGAACGGAGCCTTTGTATCACATGCTTGGATATTTTTCCATAACTGGCCTTCTGAGTGTGCATGTTCTGCTTGGTGATTTCATGCTTGCCTTGAAGGTCGTGGAAAATGTCAGGCTCGATCAGAAAGGTTCCTTCACGGCGCCTACTACTGTACATGTCTCTACCGCCTATCATGCTGGAGCCTGGTATATGTTACTTTATGCTACGAATAATTCCTGATGTAGCTCGTGTTTTCGCTAGCATTCTTAACTAGGTGATGCGCACGGTAATATCACACTCGCAGTTACTAATAATTAGGTGAGGGCTCTTACTATGTGTTTATGTTTTTTGCCATCTATGCTCATTCTTTGTTAGATCAAGAAAACCGCGTATCAGATACATACTCTACTACCACTTTGCCATGCGCTTGTGCCGACCAGGCTCGACGACAGTGTAATAAATATCGTGCACGAGCAATATGGCGACCAAATTGGGTGTATGAGTCCAGGTATGTGTCTGACACTACTATCCAAGTGCGGTCACTCAATGTTTTTTTGCAATTAATTTTCGGAAGAAGGTCTGCCGACATTCAAAAGCTGTTCTTGTATCCTTGTCCCAATTTCATCTGTTCCAACTCCCCACCATATGATGACCCTGCCACTCGCTTCATTCCATATCCCACTAACGCCGATCTCCCTGGCCCATCACATATAATCATAACAAGCGCAGATATGCAGAGCATTTCAATAGCGAGTTGAAGCCTGATACTTCATCTATAAAGAAGATGCTGGAGGAGGCGTATTGTACTGAGGTCACGGTGCTGGCACTTGACTATACTCGACAGCTCAGTGATTCTATGCCGTATAAGTAGTATTTATGTTCTATGTGTGATGATCGGTAAATATTGCATTATACCTGATCATCGCTATTCGTTAATGTTGTAGTATCTCATTGTTCTGCCTTTAAAGCAGCTCTCGTGAATGATAGTCCATAATCGATGTGTGACGTGCGATGACTGAAATTCTAAATGCGCGTTGTCACGTTGTGACTCTCGAACCCAGGCCTGTCTCCTGCCAGTGGGTACTAGTAGTAAACATTAATATCTTAATCCACGACTTTCACAGACCACCATGATGAAGACATCTCTCATGAATAGCCTGATCAAAAAAGTCAGTTCTTTAAAGTTAGCTCACTGGCATCAACTGAGCTCTTTGCAATCTCTGCACCAGGACTTTCATTGTGTGAGGTCGCCCAAAACATATATCCTGAAGTTCTCAATAGATTTATGGGTCTAAACAACTTGACGAGCGAGATAAAACAAGATCCAGCCAGCTTCATCAGACACAAGCCTACCGAGACACTCAAACAGATACTTTCCTTGGTGGAGGTTAGGATTTCAGAAGTAAGAAATCAAGCTGTCAAGTGGTATGGCCCACATCTACTCTATCTCGCTCTTAGGACTTATGACTTCTGAATCTATGTGGCACTGTGCATTTAGTCTGGGTCAATTGATCAAGATCGTTCACGAAATGCAGATGGAATTCGAGGTTGATAGCTTAATCAACCTCTAAGTGGAGAAGGATGATGAACTATGTGATATCTTTAGCTTGGGTAGGACATCGAGATTGTCGGCATACCTCATAATCTGATAGCAGATATCCAGCATTGAAAACGATTACTTCTGAGTTGTCACTGGGAGGCAAAATCACTCCCAGAGCATGCGCAAAGCTCGCACCAAAGCCTCTGTAACAAGTTTTGAATGTAAGCTAGTTCTGTCAATATTGGTCCTGCTCTTGACATAGTCACTTGTAGACAGAAACCCCACCGGAGACTTTGATCGAGGCATTATCAATGCTATCTATACTCATCACTCATTTTCCGGCCTACGTATCTGATCCAGCCTTAGTATGCTGCACCATCTGTCTGCAATAGCTCTGCCCCTTTCACAACCTTGACCCGCTGTATGCAAACGTGCTATTCTGATACTCACAATACGTCCCTGTAGTTCCTTGCATACAAAAGATACATCCGGTTTATTCTGTATTCTCCCGCAGGCTTAAAGGTGTCTTAAGTTGCTTGGGGATCGCATGAAGGTGTTCTTTTCCTGCAGCGAATATGAAGCCAAGAATTATTGTAAGCTATCTACATTTTTATTCGCGACTACCCTTAACAGTATAGTCATCAGGTCGCTTTTTACTGGGGATATTGACGGATCTCTGCATGCGTGAGAACCCTAGTCTTTCCTTTCCCACGTCGTACGATGGTGCCACATTTAGAGGGGTCAAACTCATTTCGGTCTGAATTGTAGTTGAACCCCCAACCATTTCCTCATTAGACATTGCCCTATATGTCTGGACGTGTAGCGAGCGAGTATATAACAGCCCTGGTGGGGCTTCTTGTCTGTATATTCTCTTCATTTCTCCTCACTATCATCTTTCATTACTGTCATTATTACTCTTCATTTTGTCACAGATTGCTTTTTTTTTTCCTCACCCCACCCACCTCACCTTGACACAGCCCTTTCTATGGCTGAGCCAGAGCCCAAGGCCCGCCACCAGGCCCATACTTTCACACTTCCAGACCAGTCTGGGGCAGTCCCTACCTCTGCAGAGGCGAGGGCCAAGCGTCGCATTGCCACACTAGAAGAGGAACTAGAAATGATTAAGCAAGACAGAGGAACCAAACAGAGGTTCGTCATCTACCACCTTGCTCACCCCATACCTCACTATTTTTGCTTCTCATAGAAAGACGACCTTTTACGTTGCACAAGGCAGGGCGATTCATCGTATGGTCGTTCTTTATACCAATTTGGAAGATCTGATCGCTGAAAATGACCGTAGGTACGAGGAGCAAGAAAGCACCAGGGAGTATGTGTTCTTTTTTATTATACAACGTGTTTAATTCTACCACTTAGACAGGACCGCTTGTAATATGGCTATATCTTACTCGCACAGGTTTTGCCTTGGCTGCATGAGAGGCTCGCAGAACTTGACATTGATGACTGAAAAGACATGAGAAAAAAGGTGGGCCTTCTCAATTTCAAGGCCTTTCGTCCTGTACATTGATAAAATTATAGCTTAAGAGAGGAGCCGATGCAGCGCATGGTGATGACACCTCCACTCTTAAGGACCTAGTCGCTGCCTGGCTCAACGAAGACTTTCACCCATCCCAGCTACTTAGGTCTGATGATAAGCAGTCACGTGGCTTCCTACACGACGTTTGTGGAAATTTGCTCTGCCCAGCTGAATGGGATTGGGGTAACAATCGGTGAGCAATAGCCTGAGCTTCTGTTGATTACTGCACAATGCTGATACTTGGACAGCGTGAAGGTTGGCATTCGTGAGAGAACGTCAGACTACATTGTGTCAGAAAACTCCTGGCCACTCTTCTTGTACGAAGGCTACAAAATCAATGGTGATAACCTCGAGCAAGGTCTCTTTATGTCCAAAATTCTGGTTCAGGTCAGTCACGCATGGCCTTCACTCAAGGTTATACTAATTGCTATGATGCCAGGCTTTTAAAGCTGTATTTACATCTCCATCTTCTGCAAAAGAAGCTGATAGAGATGGCGATGGAGCAGATGTCCTTGAGAACAATCGGCGCGCCCGACGGCAATTAAACCAAGTCAAGGTTAAAACCTGTGTGGCGTCTATCATCAACATGAGGAAAGTTACTCCTCGCTCTCTAGCATATGTCGTTTGTCAGGTGAGTAAACTTGATTACCCACAGCCCGCAGCTGACATTGTCTTATAGGTTCGCTTTGCCCTGTCTAGTGTGTCATCTTGGCATACCGTAGACAGTGACTTCGACTACGAAGTATTCTGGAATAATGTTGTCGACTTTTTCAAAGACGTCCCTGGCCCTGTTGCCAAATGTAGGGTGACTAAACTTCTTGAATGGTGGACCAGGTATGGACTATGTTATGGCCTATGTATTTGACGAATGATGTTTACTGTTTAGGAAGATATTCAGAAAAAACCATCGTGAGGACTTAACACCAGAGGTGGTATCCCAGATGTCCGTTACTGCATTAGCCGAGCAGAGGAAGGCACTGGAGGATGCCGCTTTTGACTCAGACTAATTGGACGTTTTACCTTTGGTTGTTGTACCTATACACTGTGCTCCATAGCCATAACTCATAGTTAATACGGCTGTAATAAGCATTGGATTTCCCGGTTTCTACAATTTGATGCATGGATGTATTTCTGTAGCATGATCAATGTTGCTGTTCAGCATGTGGCCTGCTATGAAAGTTATTTCCCTTTCCAATATGGCCAAATCTTGGGAACACGCTGTATGTAACTAACTGTATCCAGGAGTGCCACAAGGAAGATTACATTTGCAACTGCAGTAATAAAAACTAAGTCGACTGTGTGCGGCATCCGAGGCAGAAAGTTGTTGGAATATAATGACTGTGGTGAAGGTGATCATCCCCAGTCTCTGACTGAAGGGTATTGACTGGCGGCCACCAACATTAGCGATGTATTCAGTATGACACGGAGCTGTGCTGAACACATGAGCATCAAAATAGGTCGGAGTGGGCAGTAGAATTAATAAAGAAGGTTCCTCTCCTGGTAGCAACCTGTTCTTCCGATAAAAATTTACATCTGGCATAAGATACCGCGCGGTCTAAGCAGATACATATAACAGCACTGGATGAACCATTGCACGCATCCCATGACCTCTTTGCAACTGCATCGCCCAGCATCTCCATTTTCAAGGCTGGATCTAAAGTGCCTTGATAAAATACTGGACATATCTCAGGACCTCTTTGCCACCCCATCGCCTGGCTTCTCTATCTTCTAGCGACCAACTGTTATATCACCCCAGATTCCTCAGATGTTAAGTGCCTTGTGGAGCGGAGGAATAATTGTTGTAGTCCTTCTTTGTCTCAGCTAAAGCTGCCGAGGATCAACTGTATTGCTCTTCAAAGGCAATTCTACAACCATGTGACTCAACTTTCGTTGCTGCTGGCCTTGCTGGAAGAAGATTTGTTCTGTTACCTTGTGAATGCAGCAATAAACTAGCGTCCAAGGGCTTTGAGCTCATGTCTGCTTTGTGTCTCGCTTCTGTCATATGCTCGGCCGCCCATCAGACGGCGTGGGTCTCACATTATTTGCCAAGCTGATCAAAAGAATTGTGTGTGTTCACCCTAGGCATTTTCTTCACTAACTATCATATTACTTTAAACTTATTTTACTATGCCAAGATTTGCCACAGCTCCCCAACGCATGAAACACACTTCTTGTGTCAGAGGCTTGACTTGAATATCACGTGGTAGAGGATGGAGCAGGATGGCAATATTGTTTCTAACGCAGCAGCCTGCCAATATCTTGCTGGATATGGCACTTTAATCGGACAGTTCATGAATATTCAACCACCCCGTGACTGTGTGAATCGGACGTCATGGACAAGATTATCTACAGCTTCATGTGTTGTAAGTTGGATGCAATCTTGAAAGTAGCGCAAGAAACAGCCAGTTGGCAAAGCACTTTAATGATGAATTCGACGTGAAGTAGTCACAGTACTCTGTGCGAAGAACGTGGTGGGAGTCTCAGTCACCCTAGACAGGCGTCTCCCAGGTAGGAATCAAGTGCCTTGTGTGCCACCGAGTGAGCAAGCTGTTGAATTCAAACTCGCATTTTCTCATCATACAGTTAAACACCAAGTAGTAGAAATTCAACCAGGGTGAAAAGTTGTAGGCTTCAAACTGGGTGTCTTATTTGGCTAATCCTTATATAACTGAAGTACTACACGCCAAATTGTAAGCGACGGCTTTTGTGCTGGCATTGACAATTCTGATATACAATTAGCTTCCTTCGCCCAAGGTTTGTATTTCTTTTGCATGAGCATCCACGCAGAAGGCAGTGCCTTGAGCATACCAATACTTGAATAGTCACCTTCAAAATGCATCCTTCCCACACAAAGTCAGATATCTCTATGTAGACCCCCCCTCCACATTTGTGGAGATTGTTACGATTGTTATCAATATATGGTCTAATATGATATTTTAATACCTTCATCAGTTCACTGATGGATATGTGCCAAATGCATCAGCGGGTTTGATTGTGCTACAGAGTGCTACAGAGCGCTCTGTAGCACTCTGTAGTGAATTACGTTTCCCTGATGTGTAAGCTCGTACACGAAATGTGCGAAGTTTGTATAGTGATCAACAGAAGTGCAGAGGTATGTATGAGATGGTAGATGTATATCTACTTCACAACTTACATAAATAAGTGCCATGACAAAAGTTGGGATAAATAAAAACAAATTCTCGTGTACTTTGCGCACTACCCGCCTATGGAAATCAATCATATCGAGCGTCTCCTGCGCTACACACTACTGCTAGTTGATACATGGACGCGCTCCTCAAAAACAATTGAAGTCATAGCGCTTGCTGTATCAGAGTTGGCCACGAGCTCAGCATGATATTCTCGAACACCGAGGATCAGGCGTGGTCCCAGTACAAACATCTGCACCATCTCGAGTATCTGAGTGAGACCAATATAAATCTGAGGGTCCAGGGAATACATGTCCTGTAGAAATGATGAATCATGGTTGCATGGAGAGGCTGGTGATAAATCGACATACAGTTGAGAACGTTGGGGAGAAAAAACCGTACTGAAAACAAGAGACAGCCAAAAAACTAGCACATGCAAAACTTCAGCAGAGCAAGAGAACCACATTCACGTTATGATCTCACCTCGCAAAGTAACTCACGTGAGTTTTCATCAACACCGTGAAACAGTCCCCGATAATCCCACTTGTTGAGTGCTGTCGTAGTTCACGGAAGTGCTTTACAGCGATCCAGACCGCGAGACACAGTGTAAGGACCTCCCATACAGTGTTCATTATTGAAACCATGGAATCCAGGAATATGAAATCTCCCGTGTAGTCGATCATGCACTGATAGGTGCCGGAGAGGATGTATTCCACTGGTACTTGTCAATGAGCCTGATGCACTTGAAAATTCATAAATGATGAAAGCTTACCCCCTGAGATCTGCATCGTTAGTATTGCAAGTATCACTGCGTCGGCGATTTTGGTGGCGAGAAAGATGACAACGATAAATATCAGCACCTTTCTGGATCTCTGATACATGGCATGTAACCGAGCGATCATTATGACTTGCATGATGCTTCAGTCAAGTCGATGTCATGGAGGTGTATAGCTTACCACCCAACATTGCTCGTGCAATGTCACCCATCCAATTAGATGCGTCATAGGTAATAAGGCCTGACAGATCCAGAAACATTAGTTGTCAGCTTCGGAAGATCACAGGCTAGAAACGAACTCACAACTGTGGGAATCGTTATGTTGAATCAATGAGTTGTTCGGGAATATCACTCACCCCTGCATCGTAGTTCAGTGTCTGGATAGGAATGGAAGGCATCAGAGTGAAATACTCACTACATCTGTCATCGAAATTGTTGGAATATCGTCTGTATGCCGCCCGTCACAAGAAAGAAACAGATTCTGTGCGAGGTTACATACCAAGCATGTACATCCTGATTGTGAGACATGGGTAATGAGCGGGACATCAATGGCTTAAACATCCAAACGTACGCAGCAAATCCTATTCCACCATAGCGCACCTAGGATATTTTGAAGTCAGCAAAACTTGGACTTGCCAAGCTTAGATATTAAAAGACAAGGTACATACGCTGAGATAGAGAAGGGTCATCAGGGACCAGCGTTGCCTCTGCCGTGAACGAGTTATATTTTCATATCTTTACTTTGCTGTGAAAGCCCGCTCACCCAGATCAGCTCAACCTATATCACAATTTTAAGCAAGACAGCTGCACCTTTAATGGATCAACGTACCTCTTGTCCCAACGTAAGCACTGAGAATATCATAAGGATATCAGTGGTCT
>Ga0310811_10012480_pt1 | contig 11026 bp, 11 predicted proteins | sample YCmetagenome_FD_207642 | JGI IMG/M metagenome (GOLD analysis project Ga0310811, IMG submission 207642) | Soil microbial communities from experimental microcosm in Duke University, North Carolina, United States - YC | ecosystem: Engineered > Artificial ecosystem > Soil microcosm > Unclassified ...
TTCGGCATTTCCGTCTCCGTGTAACGATTGACAACAGAAAGCCGGACACCTCGTCCTCTGGAAGTAACGCTGGGTCGGAATTTGTCACTTCGGACTGCGATATTTTGATGGGTCGGAAAACGTCACTTCTAGAGCGAAGACGGGGCCGTTATTCTGATCGCCAAGTCGAGCGCCGTTTGAACCTCTGGGAGGCGCGAAATTAGTGCGGCGATCTCAGGAGAGTCGATCCGTATGTACCGTCCGTTGCGCGCCACGGAAAGTCGAAACGGCATGCGGTCATAGTCCGGCCGTTCGCCAACTGCTAGCGCCTGGAGCAATTGCGGCACAGGTACGTCAGGGCGCCGCCCTATTTGAGCAGCATGTTCGCGCAATTTTTCAATCCCCACCACCTTGATCAGTTCGTCAAGAGCCTCGACGACTCGGAACGACACGCGACTCTCTGCCCCAAACGCTTGGACGACAGGACCGGGCAGGCGAGCGGCTTTAATTGCCTTCGAAACATGTCCCTTCGACACCGAAAGGCCAGCAGCCAATTCCGACTGACTCCCCCAGACATCCTTTTCGAGTAAGCCTAGATAGAATCGCCCATACGCGATGGCTGTCGCTTTTTCAGAGCGCAATGCGGCATGCTCTCCGAGGGCGAGTTCGCGCGACTGGAGAGATACTGGATCCGGGCTTTGCATGAGGTTTTCTTCCTTTTCAAACGACAAAATGAGCGGATGTACCCCGCATTCAAACCGTCCAATTGTCCATTTCCCGCGGCGGAGTCAAGGTGGATAACACCCGATCAATTGCTGCGTCAGTCGCGATAATCGATCGAGGGAACGCGACGGATAGGCGAATTGCTGTGCCTATCCGTGACGAGACCGTCAACCGGTTGACGGTCTGGAGGATAGGGCACCTCCGCAAGCGGCTGAATCTAAACAAAAATGTGAAAGGCGCTCGGCAGAAAAAGTGTGAAACCCGTGAAACCGGACAGGCACTGATCCTACTCGGATTCCGGCCTTCTCTTAACTCAAAAGCTGCATGTTTTTCAGCACCATTTCGCCTCAAGACCGTCAACCGGTTGACGGACTAGTCGCGCTTCGTGAGGGGCTCTTGCCTTACCCGAAAAGCACCCAAAAATCACAGTCCTTTTGCATGACTGGCTTCCCATGCGGGCTGATTCAATTGAGTCGGCCCAATTGGATCAACCGTCATGCGTCTTTTCAGAAGCAAAAAGCAGATCGCCCTTGCCGTCGCCCCAGGCGGCTATTCCGAAGAAGATCCCGAAAAGATCATCTTCGATAACGGCGCTCGTCTGCGCGTTGAGGCGAACCACTGGAAAACATTCTGCTTCATCCTGGCATTTATCGCGGGCGGGGCGGTGTACACGCGTAATCCTCCCCCCTCCGAGGTCAAGTCATATGGCGTGTCATCTGACGCAAACGGGCATGCCGTCGTAACCCAATTGACTGCCTACAAGCCTGATGACCAGGCGATCCGCACTGCTTTGCGCGAAACCGTCGAGCGCTGGTTCACGATTGAGCCCGTGCTGACCGATGACATCCAGAAATCGCGCATGGCTCGAAATATCAATGGCGTCAAGGGCATGATGGTTGGGAACGCGCGCAACCAGTTTGGCGACTGGGTCAAGGCTGACGCGCCATTTCAGGCGATCACACTCAATCCAAAACTGGTTCGTGAGCCGAAGGTGACCAACGTTGCCCTGCTCGAGGATTCGACTGCCGTTGTGGAGTTTTCGACGAGCACCACGCAGTCACCTACGGACAAGCCTGTGGTGCAGAAATACGCACTGACGTTGTTCCACCGGCCTCGGAAGACGCACTCGGCGCGAACCCGTTCGGCCTCTTCTACCCCCTGTTCTCCATCCAGAAGACCCAATGATGATCGACTCCCGCATGTTCGCCCTGTGGGTGGCCGCCATCGCGTGCGTCGCCGCCTGTCAGCCTGCAGTTGCCGCGAAGAAGGGCGCGCCCGTGTCGACCGCTTCGTTCGATCTGGCGAGCGCGATCAGCGATCCGATGAGTCCGGTCAATCCGTACAACGCGGGCACTGACCCGATCACGATGCCCGGCGACGCCCGTATGGCCGTGTTCCCGTACAGCCGTGACCAGATCTACCGGGTCATGACGGCACCGCTCAAAACCACGACCATCGAGCTCGCGCGTGGTGAGGCGCTGGCGACGGAGCCCGCGCTCGGCGACTCGATCCAGTGGGTGGTCGATACGGATGGTGCGAACCACATCTTCATCAAGCCGATCAAGCCGGGTCTCGTCAACACGCTGCACCTGACGACCAACCAGCGCGAGTACGACATGACGCTCGTCTCGTCGCCGATAGGCGGCCTGTTCTACCAAACCGTGCGATTTAACTACCCCGGTGCGCTGATGGCCAAGGTCCGCGCGCGTGAAGATCGCGCGGGTACGGGCGGCGATACGGGCGACGGCGCGTCACCAACTGACTCGGGGCCGATCGGCGTGTCGCCGGACAAGCTCAATTTCGACTACACGGTGAAGGGCTCGGCGCCGTTCAAGCCTGAGACGGTTTTCGACGATGGCAAGTCGGTTTGGCTGCGTCTGCCAGCAGATGCGCCGTTCGCCGTGCCGATCGTGAAGGATCACGGTGACACCGTCACGCCGAACTTTATCCGTCGTGGGCAATACATCGTGGTGCAGGAAATGGCCAGCAAGATCGTACTGCGCGCGGCTGACGACGAGGTCACCATCACGCGCGGCCGTCCAGGCCTGTTCGGTTTCTGAGCGCACGCATCATGGCCCAGCAGAACACCCAACCGACCAGCGATCAGGCGGCGATCGTCAAAGGCAAATCTCCGCGTAACGCGCTGATCAGCGCGGGTGTCGTGGCGGCCGTAGTTATTGCAGCGCTCGGCTTCTATTACCAGGTCAAGGAAGGCGCAAAGGTCGAAGAAGAGGCGCAGCTGCAGAAAAAGGCCAGGGCGGCTGAGGTCGTCGACAAGTCCAACAGCACGCAGGACGTTGACAAGATCATCGAGGATCAGCAGTCGGCAGCGCGCCGCATGGCCGCCTCAGAAGCGCGCGCTGCCGCGGCACCGAACGCAACGTCATCGCCGTCCGCGACGCCTGGTCTTACTGCGGACAGCTTTGTAGCCGACCAGCGGGTGCGCGAACTGAAAACGCAGGGGGATACCGATTCCGTCTATGCCTCGCCGATCTTCCGGGCGGGTCTGAAGGTCAAGGACCAGCAACCGCAGCAAATCGGTCAACTGGCAGGCGTCCTGACGCCGCAACAGATCGCCGCCCAGCAGGCCGCGGCGCAGCAGGCGGCAATGGGATCCGCCAATGCGCAGGCCGCGGCCGCAATGGCAACCGCTGGTCTTGGCCAGCAGCCGGGACGCGCGGGCGGACTCAGTACACAGGACCAGGACACCGCCTTTATCAAAAACGTCGCTGCCCAGTCGAGCAACGGGCAGGACTTCGCCCGCACCGGTTTCGTTGGTCAGGCGCGTGGATGTGTGCTGTCGCCGCCGCACCACATTCCGGTGCTGTCTGCTGAAGGGTTGAATTCGGATCGGCCCGGAACGGCTTCGCTCATGGTCGAGAAGGACGTGTATGACAGCATCCGGGGCGACTGTCTGATGATTCCCAAGGGCGCGATGATTACTGCGCCCTACAGTTCGGATATCAAGCCGGGGCAGGAAACCATCCTCGTTGCCGCAACTGAGCTGCGCCTGCCGAACGGCAAACACGTCCCCCTTTTTGGTGGTGAGGGCGCAGATGCCGACGGCGCTGCGGGATTCTCGGGGGACGTCAACAACCATTTCCTGAAGATATTCGGCACATCGTTTCTCACCGCGATTCTCCTGCGCAAGTTCAGCGGCGGTGACGAGTCGACCACGACCGGCCCGCTCGGCGTCACCCAGGTCGGCAGCACGGGTGGACAGGTCGCAGCACAGACGGCCCAGTCGGTGCTGGACCGTTACAAGAACATACCACCGACCATCTCGAGCGGGCCGGGCGAGCGTCGCTTCATGATCAAGGTGAATCGCGACATCTACATGGAGCCGTATCGCGGTGATTAAGCGAGCGCTCCTCACCCTGTCGCTCGCTGCGTCCGTTTGCAGCGCTCAGGCCGCGACCATTGAAGACGTCATCAGTCCGACGAGCTTTGTGCTCGCGAGCGCCGGCACGCGCAACGTTGCGACGTTCGACGGCAAGCCGGTGTTTTATTGCGGGCTGAAGGCGTTCACGACATGGGCAACGCCGCTTGTGGGCCAACCGATCGGCAGTAGTCCCGATGCCGGGATCACCGTCTCTGTCGATGCGCGCGACGTGTCGCTTGAGCGACTGCTTGTGAGCAAGGGGTGGTTGCAGCCCACACTCCTCGACGATGAGGCGCAGGCGGCGATTACTGAAGGCCGCGGAGGCTGGGCATGCGCGAGTGCCGCAGCGCCGTTCGAGCTGATGCATACGAGCGTTGATCCCAAGGTCCTCGCCGGCATCGCGCTCAACGAGTCGGGCCTGAACGGTCGCGCCTGGCCGTGGACACTGAACGTTGCGGGGCAGGGCCTGTTCTTCAGGACGCGCATGGATGCGTTTCGCGCGATCCAGTCACTGATCAGCGCAGGCCGAAGCGACTTCGATGTGGGACTGATGCAGATTAACTGGCGGTACCACGCACAGCGCTTTGCTTCGCCGTGGGACGCGCTTCGGCCGTCGACGAACATCCGTGTCGCCGAAGCCATTCTCAACGAGAACTACAGCAAGACCCATTCGGTGGCAAAGGCGATTGCCTGGTACCACAGCGCCAACCCGGCACCGGGACAGGCGTACCTCGCGCGTTTCGCGCGGCACCTCAACCAGATTCAAGCAGGCCTATGAAGCGCACAGTCTCCCGAATTGCTCTTGCCTGTATCGCTGCCTTCGGTTCGATGGCGTCGCAGGCCGCGAACACGGACCCGTTCGATTTTGACTACGAGATCGCGGGAGGTATCGCCGAGCGTCCGGCCCTCATCTTCAACGATGGATCGAAGACCTATATCCAGCCGCGCGCAGGACAGGTTATCACTGCCGTCGGCGGTCATCCAGAAGGGCCGTATGTCGTGGTGGATGGCACGCCGGAGACGATCACCTATACGGTTGCGGGTCGCGCCGCGACTGCACGCTGGACGAAAGCAAACTCGTTCGTCGGCGGCCGCGGCGCGCTTGCATCACTGCGCGACGATCAGCCCGCGACATTCGACGGTTTCACCAATCGCCTCATCCTCATCGGTTCGCACGGAGCACTCGAACCCGTTCGCGGCCTGAAGGCTACGATGCCTGTCGCCAATCTGGTCAAGGCACTCGTGCCGCAGGGATGGACCGGGTCTGCACAGAAGGATGTGGATCTCAACGACCAGGCGGGCTTCGCAACACGCACGGGCGAGAACTGGTTGCAGGCGCTTGACCAGTTGATGGCGCAGTCAGGGCTGTACGCTGACGTCGATTTCGGTGCGCGGCATGTGCGTCTGCATCGTGATGCGCTGAAGTCAGCCGCGCTGAACTATGCGGCGGGCGAGCAGAACACCGCCTCAACGGCGGTTCTGAAGATCGCGGCTGTCGCGCCTCAGCCGTCGTTGCTCGCACAGAACTTTGGCGCACAGGCGATTCGCGATGGAGACGACACACATACGCAGATCCGCTTTGCAGCGAAGCCTTCGAAGGAGTTGACGTTCCGCAGCATGGACGGTCAGTCGCTGCGTCCAAAGTGGGACGACGCAACCAACGTTATGACGATCGAGCGGGCACCGCGCTTCGTTGTATCAGACGGCGCATCAAGTGTCGAAGTGGAACGCGCTGCCGCCACTGTCTATGACTTCGACTCAACGAGTCCGGCGCACCTCGAGGCGGTCTTTGACAAGGATGGCGAAACGTACTTCAAGTTTGCAGAGTCCGTCGTTCAGGTGACGGTCGCAGACGTGCATCACCTCGGCTCGGGTGCTCAGAAAGGGCGGTACTACCAGTTCAAGGGCACGTCCGAACAGTTCATCGTCACGGCCGATGGCAACACCGTCAATGTGACGCGTCGGCATGACGTGAAGTATGTAGAGCACGCGACGACCAGCAATACGCTGGCGACAAGGGGAGAGCGCTCATGATGCGCCTGATGCCTGTCGTGCTGCTCGCGGGCGCCGCAACCGCTATTCCGTGCCACGCCGACTGCCTGGACGACGCGGCTGCATACCGTCACATCAGCACGCAACTCGTGCGCGCGATCGCGCAACACGAATCGGGCATGCGTGCGAACGCAGTGAACTTGAACGGTGACGGCTCCGAGGACATCGGCCTCATGCAGATCAATTCCTCGTGGCTGCCAAAGGTCGCGCGCTACGGTATCCGGCGCGAACATCTTTTCAATGCCTGCGTGAACGCTTACGTCGGCACGTGGATTCTCGCCTCGAACATCAAAGAGTTTGGACCTACCTGGAAAGCGGTCGGCGCTTATAACGCGCGCTCGACCAGCAAGCAGCTTGTCTACGCCAACGCAATCTACCGACGCCTGCAGCGGGCAGAGCACTGAAGAACCATGGACATGAACCTGACGATTCCAACATACCGTCGCGTGGGCGTTGTCGCGAAGATCCTCGCGGCACTCTCGCTCGCGGGTTTCGCGACCTGGTGCTCCGCCGCGAACGAACCCGGCCAGCAGAAGGGTGCCGACGACTGGCAAATCCTCTCTGGCACGGCAGCCGCGCCAGCTGCGGTTTCCCACGTTCCGTCGACGTCGATGACGGCGGCGCAGAGCGCGCCTCAGAGCGGTGCTCCGGCGCAGTCGCTCGCGGTTGCACCCGTGGTATTGCCGGGCGTACCGTCTCGTCCCTCAGGGGACCTGACGCTGGCCATCACACCTCAGGACGTCAACCTGCGTAACGCGCTCGACCGTTGGCTGCAAACGCAGGGGTGGCAGCTGGCCTGGAAGATCGACGACGACCTGCCGCTTGAGTTCAACGCGACTTTCACCGGGGACTTCACCTCGGTCCTGACGCAGGTCATGCAGGCGACCAACCACATGCGCACACCGACCCGTGTGTGCCGTCATACCAACAAGGTCATCCGCGTCGTCGCGCGCGCGGCCAACTGCAAGGACTAACACCATGCGTCATCTTCCGATGCGACTCGCTGTGGCCGTCGCCGCAACCCTGACGATCGCGGGCTGTGCCGTCAGCCAGTCCGATGTGAATAGCGCCTATGACGCCGCGAACCGCACCATGACCGGAGCGGTGGGCGATGGCCCGCAATCGATGCCGCTCGTTGAAGACGTGCCGACTGCCTTCCTGGGCGATCGTCTTGTGCCGGTCGCCTATGAAGCAAATCTGCCCGCCGTGTTTCGCGACAAGGTGGTTACGTTCCCGGCAAACCTGTCGATCCGGAAAATCGCGACGCTGGTCTCCAGCGCCACCGGATACCCGGTTCACCTGAGCCCTGATGTATTTGTTCCTCGCGACTCCCTGATTCCTCGCGAAGCGTCGGGTGATGGCAAGTCGGCAACGACTGGCGGTCTCGGCGGCATCGGCGGGAAGACCTCGGAAGAGCCGGTCTATGCGCAGCCGTACAACGGTCGCGTGGGTCAGTATCTGCGCGGCGTCTCCGATGACCTTGGGCTTGACTGGTCGTTCGATGGATCGTCTATCAACATCTCGCGGTTTGTGACCAGGATGTACCAGATCGCTGCGATCCCCGGCAAGGTGTCGATCAAGTCAGACATGTCGAAGGGAATGGACACATCAACCGGGAACCAGTCCGGCGGAAGTTCCGGCGGTTCGGGCGGCAATACCGGTTCGTTTTCCGCTACGACTTCGAGCGGACGGACGGGCGACTTCGACCAGATGCAGATCATCGCGGATGAGCTGAATCGCGTCCGTTCGCCGATGGGCCGAGTCGTCGTCAATCCGCAGAGTCGTCTCGTGATGGTCTACGACACGAAGGAAGCGGCCGATCGTATGGGTGACATTCTCAAGCACGAAAACGCGATCTCGACCCGTCAGGTTGCGATCCGCGTGCGTACGCTGCAGATCGCGCTGAACAGGGGGAGCCAGGCCGGGATGAACGCGGACGTGGTGTTCACCAGCATTCAGGGCGGTCTCGCGAAATATGCGGTCAGCTTCGTTTCGCCAACGTCTCTCGCCTCGGGTGGGGGCTCGGTTGGCGTGTCGGTGTTGCGTCCCGACGCGCCGTTCTCGGGCACGAACGCTGTCGTGAATGCGCTGAACCAGTATGGCCGCACTGTGCAGGACAACACGGTCACGAAGATGACGCTCAACGGGCTGCCGGTTTCGATCGCGTCGTTCCAGAGTGACGACTACCTGCGATCGACGTCGCCGTCTGCTGGTTCGCTCACCGCGACTTCGGGTGGCGTTCCGGGCCTGACACCTGGGACGGTGACAACGGGGGACTTCGTGAACGTCCTGCCGTCGGTCAATGACCACAACCAGATTGTGCTCGCCTACTGGAGCGACAGCTCCAAGCTCAACGGCCAGTTCACGTCGGCAACTGTCGGTTCCGGCCAGACACAGCAGCAGATCCAACTAGCGCACACGGTGGGCCAGAAGGATGACCAGATCGTTGCGCTCGCCGACGGCCAGACGATTGTGCTGTACGGCGCGATGACCGACCAGGCGGATAGCACGACGAATACGGGCATCGCTGGCCTCACCGGCAACTGGAGCAAGGCGCGCACGTTCCAGGTAGTCATGCTTACGGCCACCGTTGTGCCATCGATGTGAGCGCCGGCATGCACATTACCGAGCCGCTACCGGGAAACAGCAAAGCGAGGCTGATCTTCGGCCTCGACTGGCGCGCCTATCCCGTCAAGGGAGCACGGGCCGAACGCCGTCGATATGCGGACGATTTCGGCGCGACGCACTACGTCGAGTACAAGGTCGGCAATGAAATGATCGGCGGCTTTGCGGCGCCGGAATCGGCCGACTATCCGGGTTCGAAACTGTTCTCGGGTGCCGCGCGCATTGCGCAGCACGCGCGCATCAAGGCGTTGCCCGCTGCCCTCGTGCTCCTGCAGGATGACGCGCAGCGCGTGCACGCGATATTCGTGGTGCGCGGCGCGGTACGCACCGATGAAGTGCTCACGCCTGCAGACGTAGGCGATCGACGGCTCGCCATTGAGCAGGAATGCTTGAAACAGAACCTGCCGCTCGTCACGCTTGGGACTGGTGCCAACATCGGTGACGTTGACGAAAGCTTCAGGGCTCTCGCGTTGCTGGCCGATAAAAAGGCCGGTCGCGTCAGGAAGATGCCGCTTGCGGTTCCGACGCTCGTGCCTGTCACGGTCATCGTCGTAGCCGTGGTGCTCATCACGATGGAGATGCTCGACGCGTTCTCCCCGCCACCGCCTCCGCCGCACCAGGAGACCCTGCAGGAGAAGTATGCGAAGGCGGTGGCACAGACGTTTTCGCTTCAGGCGCCCCTAGCGTCCCGGCTTGCGCCGCTGTTGTTGTCTCAGGTTGGAGGGAATGAGAGTGTTGTGGAGGGCTGGCTCGTCGAACGGGTGCTGTGCCCTGCGACTGGATACTGTTTGACTACCTACACGCGTGTTGGCGGCACCTTCGCCGGTTTCGATGCGGCGGCCCCCGCGTCAATGCGCCCGATCACGTTCGATGCGGATGGTAAGCACCTCAGCACTCGTGGAGCGGCGGTGCCGAAAGTCGCCGCAGTCCGGATTGATGCGGCGAAGTCGTGGCCGTCCGAGCAGGCGCTGATCGACATGCTGCAGACCCCCGCACAGAAGTTGTCGGTCAAACCGTTCGATCTCGACAGCCATGGGTATGAGGTCAGGCTTCAGCCGGCTCACCCGCTCGTTCCCGCATCGCCCGGCACGCCAGGCGCCGGCGCTATCCCTCACATGATCCGCGAGGGAACTTGGCAGATCGATGGGTATCGGTGGCAGGCACTTCTGCTCTCCAGGCTCCCGCCGAGCATGTCGCTCGAGAGCCTCACTGTCGAGTTGCGCACCAAAGGCGAAGTCGGCATCCATTTCACTGCGAAGGGTAAATATTATGTTCAGGACTAGACATATTGTCGGCCTCGCCTGCGCACTTGGCATCGTCACCGCACACGCTGAGACGCCCCATCTGACGCTGGACGATATCGATCAGCTGTCGCGCGACAAGGTCGTGCGCAACCTCAAGGGTGAGGGTGACGGGCCTGCGCAGGGAGCGGGTGTATCGAATCTCTCGTTGCCGGTACCGGGCGCGGCCGGTACGGCTGCAAAACCGGTTGTCGTACCCGCGGTGCGGGCGGAGCCCGCCCGGCACGCCGAGCGCGTCTCTTTTCTTGGCGCGTACCGCGACGGCAGCGGCATGCACGTCCTCTACGAATTCCGCAACGCGATCTACCCGGCCCTTGTCGGGTCGGATCTGCTCAACGGCTGGAAGGTCACGAAGGTTGATGGCTACCTCGTCACCGTCAGCGAAGGCAAAGGCAAACCGTGGACTGAGCCGATTGCAGGCAGCGGTGTCAGTTCCGATTCCTCATCTGCGCCTGCGCTGAGAGCACTCAGTGACCTGGGCGGCCCGCTGCCGCCCGGCGCGGTTATTTCACCAGCATCTATCTCAAGACCGGGGCAATGACATGTCGCTTTTCTCGAACTACGAAAACGCAGAGCCGGAAGGCCAGGGCATCCTTGGCCGTCTGAGGTTCTGGCGTAGCAGCTTTAGCGAGTCCAGCGCGTCATCGGTCGACAGTATGCCGATCGCGGGCGGACACGCGGCTGTCCACGGCGAAGAGCCACGCTTCAAAACGACCAGCAAGCCCGTCAAACCGGTTCAACCGCAGCATGTGACTCTGGGTATGCGCCTGCGCGATGGAGACATCACGGACGTCGAGGCGCGTGATGCGGCGGCACCTGAAGCCGCATCTGCACCGGTGCGCGCTGAATCCTACGAGAGTCGGTTCGCTAACGATCCGCCGGACGTCGCTCAGCACGCTGAGGCTGCTACTGGTGCTGCCTCAGCGGTCGACCCGGCTGAACCCATTCATGTCGATGCGCCGTA
>Ga0310811_10012481_pt1 | contig 11024 bp, 6 predicted proteins | sample YCmetagenome_FD_207642 | JGI IMG/M metagenome (GOLD analysis project Ga0310811, IMG submission 207642) | Soil microbial communities from experimental microcosm in Duke University, North Carolina, United States - YC | ecosystem: Engineered > Artificial ecosystem > Soil microcosm > Unclassified ...
CTTCAATTTCAGTGTGATTGTGTTGATGCGCGGGATATAGCTGGTCGTATTGTCAACCGCTGCACCGCCCGCGTAATCCGTGGCATTGGGGCCGCGATCGGGCATCGCGATGAACGTGTTGCCGCCAGCCCAGGCCAAAGCGGAACCGCAGCCGCCAAGCAGATTGGCGTTGACACCGCTTTCCAGTGTGCCAGTGAGGCCGGAGCGGTCGGCGGTGTCGTCCAATTGCCCTGTTGCAATCAAGGTCGGTGTCGCATGTGCAACGCCCATGCCCAAGAATGCAACGCCAATTGCCAGCGACAACAAAGTCCTTTTCATTCTGCTTTTCCTGCCGTGAGTAAAGGACAGGAATTTAGGCAAGAAAAATGACGAAGGCGTTACACGTATTGAAACAGGATTGACAGTTTTCCGTCTCAGCGAGTCTTGAAAGTATCAAACGCGGAAAATCAGCAATGCTGCATTGATGTCCTGTGCCATGGTACTGAGCGAGCTGACGGCGGTATGGGCATCCCTGACGGCACGGTCAGTTTCACTCAATGCGTTGGCGATATGTTCCACATGCGAAGCGATGTTGCCGCTGGCAGCACTCTGTTCGGACGTGGCATAGGCGACATCGTGAATGCGACTGAGCATGGCCTCGGCGCTCACGCTGATGTCGCGTAGTGAGCCAGCTGCAATGTTGGCCATGTCTGCACTGTGTGCAGCCTGCGGCGCGGCGGCTTGCATGCTGGCAACGGCCGTGCTGATTTCCGATTGGATGGATTGCAGCGTCGTGTTGATTTCCTGCGTGGCCTTGGCCGTCCGCTCGGCCAGCTTGCGTACTTCGTCGGCCACCACGGCAAAGCCGCGACCTTGTTCGCCCGCGCGCGCGGCTTCGATGGCGGCATTGAGGGCAAGCAAATTGGTTTGTTCAGCAATTTCCTTGATCTCATTGGCAATGCTGCCGATCTGATACGAACGCTCGGCGAGCATGCCAACCTGCTCTGACGCCGTATCGATTTGTCCGGATACCTTGCGGATTTCCTCGGCGGCACCTTCGACTTGAACCACGCCACCGCGGGCGAGCTCATCAGTTTTGCCCGAGTGCGATTCGGTCTCGCGTGCACTGTCGGCAATCGTACTGACGCTGACGGTGAGTTCCTCGACCGAGGCGGCAGTTGATGCGGCGGCTTCGGACGAGTTTTCTGTTGCGCGGGCAATGTCCTGCATGGTGTCGCGAATCTGTCCGGCGGCCGACGTCAATGCTTCCGCCTGCTGCTGAATGCGCCCAATCATGTTTTTGAGGCTGTCCTGCATGTGTCCGAGTGAATGAATCAGGCTGCCTTTGGGCGCAGAAGGAATGGCTTGGTTCAGGTTGCCGCTGGCAAGCAGACTGACGGCATGTGCTGCGGTATCAGGCTCGCCGCCGAGGCTGGCATGGATGCGGCGCACCGAGAACAGGGCGAAACCAATCGAGATGGCCAGCATGACAAAACCCACGACTGCCATTTCGAAGGCATAGCGCCGAAAGCTCGCATTGATGTCATCAACAAAAAAACCGGTACCGATGGTCCAGTTCCATGGCTTGAACACCGTTACGCCGTTGAGCTTGTCGGACACGTCTTCTGTTTTTGCGCCAGGCTTGGCGGTCGGAATCGTGACGTAAGCGAAAGCACCTTGTTCCGCCAACGCATCGCGATACACCTGAACCACATTGCGCCCATCTGCGACCTTGGCACCCAAGTCGACCTTGCCGACGCGATCCGGATTGACGTGGGCCACGAACATGTTGTCGGCATTGCGGGCAAAAAGATAAACATTGCCATTGCGCAATCCGGCCAGCGTGGTGGCAGCACGCGATTGCGCTTCCTCGTGCGTAAGTTTGCCGGCAGTTTCCTGCGCATTCAGCTGATCGAGCAGAGCAAGGCTCATTTTCAGCAGATTCTCGATCTGCGCCTGCCGTTCGTTCAGCAGGCTTCTGTGCAGGCTCATCAATCCAAAGCCGCCAACCAGAACAAGACCGATCGCACTGATCGCAATCATGATCGCGAGGCGGGTGGATAACTTCATGGCATGACTCTGCGGAAATGAGAATTTGCGCAGTATAGCGACGGCCTGTACCAAAGATTATTAAGGCCGTGTGAAATCGCTTGCCTGACGGCCGTTTATATTAACGTCGGCACGAACGTGCATTCAAAATCCTGTTCGAAGAGAACGTCTCAATTTATAGATTGCAACGTCGATTTCTTGAATCACGGAGAAATCGAGAGATTTTGCAATCCTGACCGATCAAACGTTTGCTGCAGCGTGCCATCCTTTTTTGCGGCCTCGATGAATTGCGTCACGTAAGCCAGCGCAGCAGGCTGGTTCTTGCGTAGCCCGATGGCGACACCAACAGTCTGAAAGGCGCCATCGAGAATGCGAGAACCAGGCAATTGCTTTTGCAAATTGGGCAAGGCGTCGTGCGTCAGTGCGAATGCCTGTACATCATTGGCCTTCATCATGGACATTGCCTCGTCGACAGATTTCGCGGTGATGACGACTGCTTGGGTGAGGTTGCGTGCTGCGGCCCGCATGGTGGTAGATCCGGAAATGCCGACAACCTTGACGTCAACGCGATCAACTTCTGCCATGAGGCGAATGCCAGAACTCGCCGTTGCCAGATAGGTGCTCTCGATCATGAAGTAAGGCGGGCTGAAATCGAGACGCTTGCGACGTTCTTCGTCGGCCGGCATGAAACTGATGTCAATGCTGCCGTTGCTGCACAAATCGGTGAGCTCGCCCGTGGTGGCGACGACCGTCAATTCGGTGGGAACACCGAGCTTTCCGGCGAGCGCCAGTCCAATCTCGAAGGCTGGCCCGTGGATGCTGCCGTCTGCTTTTCGAGCAACGAAAATCGGCGTGGGGGCAGGCGCAAAGGCGAGGCCGATGCGTAGTCTTCCTGTCGGGGCAAGTTCTTTCAAGGCCAGTTCCTCTTCGGTCAATGCAACCCTTGCAATGATAGAGCGGAGAGGGTTGCAGGCTGTACGGTTTCTTTCCGGTGGCGCTTCGCGGCATAATTTGGCCTTGAATCCACGCGGTACCGTTTTGCCATGGAAGAACAAATCATCGTCTACGCCATTCCCGTGTTCATGCTGCTCATTGCAGCGGAATTCGTCTATGGCTATGTGCGTCAGCGCGATACTTATCGAGTATCCGATGCGATCAATAGTTTGTCGCTGGGCGTGATCAGCCAGCTGGTTGCGCTGGTGACGCAACTGTTTCAGATCGGCTTGTATGCAATAGTGTATCGAGCCGTTGCAATATTTCCGGCGGCACGTTTCTGGCAAGGTGCGCTGGGCTGGGTGGCGGCCGTTGTGTTGTTCGATTTCTGTGACTACTGGCTGCACCGCTATGGACACGAGAATGCATTGATGTGGGCGGCACATCAAGTGCATCACCAAAGCCAGGATTTCAACTTTTCCACCGCATTGCGCCAGGAAAGTACCGTGGTGTTGATCGGCTGGATTTTTTATCTGCCGATGGCTGTGCTGGGCGTGTCCCCAGACCAGTTTGCGATTGCCGGTCTCGTGGTGTTGATCTACCAGTTCTGGATTCATACCGAGCATGTGGGCAAGCTCGGCTGGTTCGATCGCGTGTTTTCCTCACCGTCCAATCATCGCGTCCATCACGCGGTGAATGATCCCTACATCGACAAGAATTACGGCGGCATGCTCGTCATCTGGGATCGTATGTTCGGTACGTTCGCCGAGGAAAAAGAGCCCGCTGTTTACGGCACCCGCAGTCAACTGAAAAGCTGGGATCCGGTGTGGGCCATCTTCAGCGGTTATTGGGAACTGTTGCAAAACGCGAGGCGCATGACGCGCTGGCAGGACAAGTTGAAGGTCTGGTTCAAGCCGCCGGGCTGGCAGCCGGCGGGCGCTGCGTATGCGTTTGATCTGGATGCTGCACGTGCGCGTTATGACGTTGAGTTGCCGCGCTTTGCCAAATGGTTCTCGATCTTGCAGTTCGCTGTTTTGCTTGTTGCGGCCTCGGTCTTGTTGTGGATCGCCGACGAACAGGCCTATCTGCATCTACTCGTTGCCAGTGCTGCCTTGCTGGCCGGTTTCTGGGCATTGGGAGCATTCATGCAACGACGTCTCAATGGTGTCGTCGTGCTGATGGTTGATTTGGCTGTGGCGGCGCTGGCAGTGCTCGCATTGGTTTGAGCTGCTGCACTTGCCCAGACCCGTGTGCTTTTGGCGGACGCACGCCTTGGCCGATGTAACATGCCAGCATCATGTTCAAGCTGCTGATCCTCTTTTTTCTGGGCTGGCTGGTGTGGCGGGCGCTACGACCGGCAGCCGTGCCTCGGCCTGTACATCGGGCCGCACAAACATCGACGGGTGAGCGCATGCAGGCCTGTGCGCATTGCGGTTTGAATGTGCCGGAAAGTGAGATCCTGAGTGCAGACGGGTTTGCCTATTGTTGCGATGCGCATTTGAAACTCGGGCCGTCGGCGCGCACCGGGGCTGGAAGTCGTTGACCTTGGGTGAAATGTCGTGAGCGAAATCGCGTCGTCGATACTTTTGCCGGGTGAACCTCCGGAGTCTTTCCGGCGTTCGCTGCGCTATTTCAATCTGTATCGTGGATTGGTCGCACTGTTGTTTGTGGTGGCGGTCCTGTTTTACGACCTGTCAACAGCCGTCGGTGCGGTTTCTCCGGCGCGCTTCAGCCATCTGTGCATCGTCTACCTACTGCTGGCAGTCGCCATCCTGTTTCTATCGGAACATTGGCAGCGTCGTCTGAGTTTCAACGGTGCGCTAGCGATTGGCGTCATCACCGACATCGCCAGCTTTACGCTGATGATGTATCAGAGTGGTGGCGTGCGCAGCGGGTTCGCCTACATGTTGCTGGTCTCGCTCGCCGGCGCAGGTTTGGTGGGGCAGGGGCGAATGACCCTGTTCTATGCGGCATTGGCGACGTTGGCCGTACTGATCGAGCAAGGCATGCGTGTGTTGACGCTTGTCAGCGAGCCGGTGGATTTCTTCCAGGCGGGCGTCATGTGCATCGGTTTCTTTGGCACGGCCATCAGTGCGCGTCTGCTGGCCAGTCGCGTCATTGCCAACGAGGCCTTGGCGAAGCACCAGAGCCTGGAACTGGAAGCTCAGCTGCACATCAATCGGCGCGTGATTCGCGACATGCAGGATGGTGTTCTGGTGGTTGATCGCGACGGCAACGTGCGTCAGCATAATCCCCAGGCGGCGGCCTTGTTCGGCATGGATGCAGCAAATCCGCTTGTTCGTCTGTCCGATTTTTCGACAGCGTTGCAAGAACGTTTCTCGGTGTGGATCGAGGGCAAGCATGAATGCAGCGAATTGTTGCGCACAGCCGGCGGGCAATCGCTGTTGCGCGTGCGTTTCCTGCCGCCTGGTGATCGTGGTAATGCGTTGCTTTACATCGAAGACATGGTGCTCGTTCAGGCGCAGGCACAGCAGATCAAGCTGGCGGCGTTGGGCCGCTTGGCTGCAAACATGGCGCATGAGATCCGTAATCCGCTGGCGTCGATCAGTCATGCCGCCGAGCTGCTGGGAGAAGAGCATCGCGACGACACGCATGCACGGCTGACGCGCATTATCAACGACAACACGCAGCGACTCGATCGCATTGTGGGCGAAGTGCTGGAGCTTGGACGCCGCGATCGTGCCGCGCCGGAGGATATTGATCTGCTGTCGTTTTGCGGGACGTTGATCGAAGAACTGGCCCTGCATGAGCCTGCGCGCACCATGTTGGTCGCGATGGAGATTGCACCGACGCTGATGATCCGATTTGATCGCGGGCATCTGCACCGTGTCCTCTCGAACCTGCTGACGAATGCGCTGCGCTACTCAAGTGGTGGTGCTGGCGCGATTCGCGTGATGGCTGAAATCGTACCTGGCGGCGTGGCACTGCACGTGATTGACGATGGCGCCGGGATCAGCGAAGCTTTGCGCGCCCAAGTCTTCGAGCCCTTCTTTACCACGCGTACCAGCGGTACCGGCTTGGGCTTGTACATTGCGCGCGAGTTGTGCGAGGCCAACGGCGCGTCGCTGGATTTGCGCGAAAATGCACCGGGCGCGCATTTCTGCATTCATGCCCAGGGAGTTTCATGAACACACGTCACGAACTTGAGAACGGATCGATGCGTGTCCTTGTGGTCGATGACGAGGCCGACATCCGCGAATTGCTCGACCTGACGCTGGCGCGCATGGGCCTGGATGCTGATTGCGCGGCCAGTCTTGCCGAAGCGCGCGAATTCCTGCGGGATCATCGTTATCGCCTGTGCCTGACCGACATGCGCTTGCCCGATGGTGAAGGGCTTGATCTCGTGCGTGAAATCAGCCAAAGCAATCTGGATTTGCCGGTGGCTGCGATTACCGCGCATGGCAGCATGGAAAACGCGGTGGCGGTATTGAAGGCGGGCGCATTCGATTATTTGTCCAAGCCCGTATCGCTTGATCAACTGCGGGCCCTTGTTCGTGCTGCGCTGGATTTGCCCCAGGGATCGGCCGGCAATGCAATTGGCGATGAGCCGCCGTTGATCGGCAATTCGCCAGCGATGACCGAAGTGCGTGGGCTGATCGAGCGCGTTGCCCGTAGCCAGGCCCCTGTTTATCTGCATGGCGAATCTGGTAGCGGCAAGGAATTGGCCGCCCGCATGATTCATCGACACGGCGCGCGCCGCGAGCTACCTTTTGTCCCGGTCAATTGTGGGGCGATTCCGGAAAACCTGATGGAAAGCGAGTTTTTCGGTCATCGCAAGGGCGCATTTACTGGCGCGGATGCCGATCACGACGGCTTTTTCCAAGTGGCAAGTGGCGGCACCTTGTTCCTCGACGAAGTGGCTGATCTGCCGCTATCGATGCAGGTCAAACTGCTGCGTGCAATTCAGGAAAAGAAAGTGCGCAAGGTTGGCAGCAGCCAGGAGGAAAGCGTGGATGTGCGCATTCTCTGTGCCACGCACCAGAATTTGCGTGAGCGCGTGGAGCAGGGCAGATTCCGGCAAGACCTGTTTTATCGACTGAATGTCATTGAAGTACGCATGCCCGCGCTGCGCGAGTGCCGTGACGACATTCCGCTGCTGGCGCAGCGCATCATTACGCGTATCCACGGCCTGAACAGCAGTCTGAGTGGATTCCCGGGACAAGATGTTCCTCAATTGACGCCGGCCGCGTTGGTGGCTTTGCAGTCCTATCCTTTCCCCGGCAACGTGCGCGAACTGGAAAACATCATCGAGCGTGCGCTGGCCTTGCTCAATGGGGAACGCATTGATGTGTGCGATCTCAATCTGGCACCTCCGCCCGGTGCACGTACCGGCGATTCATTACCGGAGAGCGGCAAGCTGGATTTGCAGGATTATCTGGACAGTGTCGAGCGCCAGGTCATTGTCGAGGCGTTGCAGAAAACCGATTTCAACCGCACAGCGGCGGCCAAGCTGCTGGGCGTGACTTTCCGCTCCTTGCGTTATCGCATGCAGCGGCTTGAGATCAGTGAATGAGCATCCAGCCAGAACCGCTTCTTGGGCATATCGACGAAGCCGGTTGGCTGGAGTGCGATCTACCGGGGTTTCGCCATATCCCTTCACCCAATTTCGATGCGCGGCCGACCGATATGTCGATCGAGTTGCTTGTCGTGCACAACATCAGCCTGCCACCGGATCAGTTTGGCGGGCAGGGGGTCGCGCAGTTATTCACCAATCAGCTCGATCCGACCGAGCATCCCTACTATGCTGAAATTCAGGGGTTGGAGGTGTCGTCGCACTTCTTCATTCGTCGCGACGGCCAATTGATCCAGTTCGTGTCCTGTCTTGACCGGGCCTGGCATGCCGGCCGTTCGCAATGGCAGGGACGTGAGCGGTGCAACGATTTCTCCATTGGTGTTGAGCTTGAGGGGTGCGATACGCAGCCTTTTGAGCCGATTCAGTACGACGTGCTGAATCGGCTTGTGGCAGTGTTGCACGCGCACTATCCATTGCGTGCCGTCGTGGGGCACTCGGATATCGCTCCGGGCCGCAAAACTGATCCCGGCCCTTGTTTTGATTGGCATCGGGCTCCCCATATCTAGGGTTTGCCGAGCGCCCTGTCAGCATGGACGCCAGGCCGCAAATTCAGCACCAACGCGGCGCCAATTGAACCCCTGTAGGGGCCATTTTTTCTTTTCCGATTTTTCTGCAGCGCGGAAACCACTGATTTATCAGTGCATAAAATTATCCGTAAAATTTTCTTGCAGATTAAAAATCGACCTACTAGAATTAGTTGGTGTTGGGTGTCTGGGCACTATATCTAGTAGGTCTGTGGATTTCTCGGGGTTTTCTGTGAGCAAGCCTGTGCGCAAGCTGTGGATAAACAAATCGAGTTTCCAATGGTCGAACGACAGGCACTTGATAAGCCGGTTTTTCCCCTTCCTTCTCGTCGGCTGATGAGCCGATAGGCGGGGTAGTGTGGGAACAGTAGTTGCAAGATCGGCTTTGATATTGCAGTGCACGTTGTTCTGAAAATTCCTCGGCGGGTTTTGCCTGCCCCAGTTTTGATTCATTCCAGGAGATATTTGATGCAGCTGGAAACGCAAACGCAATCGGTTCAGTCTGTCCCTCCCGGTTTCACCGCCGACCTGATTGATACTTCCGCGCAGGCACTTCAGTCAGCGCCTGAAATCAAGGTTATTCGTCGCAATGGTGCTGTGGTCGGTTTCGAACCGGCCAAGATTTCCATCGCCATGACCAAGGCTTTCCTGGCCGTGGCCGGCGGGCATGGCGCAGTGTCCGCGCGCGTGCGCGATCTGGTCGTCCAGCTCACCGACAATGTGGTGTCGACGCTGGTACGTCGTCAGCCCAACGGCGGTACCTGCCATATTGAAGACATTCAGGATCAGGTCGAACTGGCCCTGATGCGTTCCGGCGAACATGACGTCGCCCGCGCCTATGTGCTGTATCGCGAAAAGCGTAATCAGGAGCGTGCCCAGCAGAAGAAGGCAGCGGCTGAAGTTCAGCCGCTGAATGTCAATGACAACGGCGTCCTCCGTCCGCTTGACATGAATGCGCTCAACGCGCTGCTCGAGTCGGCCTGCGAAGGTCTGGGTAAGGAAGTGTCGGCCGACGCGATTCTCGAATCCACCCTCAAGAATCTCTACGACGGCGTGTCGATCGAAGAGGTGAGCAAGTCCGCCATCCTCGCCTCGCGCACCATGATTGAGCATGAACCGGCTTACAGCTACGTCACCGCACGCCTGCTGCTCGACACCGTGCGCAAAGAAGTGCTGGGCGAAGAAGTGTCGCAGGCCGCAATGGCCACGCGCTACGCCGAGTATTTCCCTGAGTTCATCCGCGTCGGTATCAAGCACGAGCTGCTTGACCCACGCTTGGCCCAATTCGATCTGGAAAAGCTCGGTGCTGCACTGAATGCCAGCCGTGACATGCAGTTCGGCTATCTCGGTCTGCAGACGCTGTACGACCGCTATTTCCTGCATGTCGACGAGCGTCGCATCGAACTACCGCAGGTTTTCTTCATGCGCGTCGCCATGGGCCTCGCCATCGGCGAGATCGAGCGTGAAAAGCGTGCCATCGAATTCTATAGCGTGCTGTCGACCTTCGACTTCATGAGCTCGACGCCGACCCTGTTCAATTCCGGCACCCTGCATTCGCAGCTCTCTTCCTGCTACCTGACTACAGTGTCCGACGATCTCGACGGCATCTATCAGGGCATCAAGGAAAACGCCATGCTGCAGAAGTTTGCCGGTGGCCTGGGCAATGACTGGACGCCGGTGCGTGCGCTGAACAGCCGCATCAAGGGCACCAACGGCAAGTCGCAGGGCGTGATCCCGTTCCTCAAGGTGGTGAACGACACCGCCGTCGCCGTGAATCAGGGCGGCAAGCGCAAGGGCGCCGTCTGTGCCTATCTGGAAACCTGGCACCTGGACATCGAGGAGTTCCTCGAGCTGCGCAAGAACACCGGTGACGATCGTCGTCGTACCCACGACATGAACAGCGCCAACTGGATTCCTGACCTGTTCATGAAGCGCGTCATGGAAGCTGCCGACTGGACGTTGTTCTCGCCGTCCGACACGCCGGACCTGCACGACAAGTACGGCAAGGAGTTCGAGCAGGCGTATACCCGCTACGAAGAAAAGGCTGACCGCGGCGAAATCAAGGTGTTCAAGCGCATTCCGGCACAGAGCCTGTGGCGCAAGATGCTGACCATGCTGTTCGAGACCGGCCATCCATGGATCACCTTCAAGGATCCGTGCAATATCCGTTCGCCGCAGCAGCACACCGGCGTAGTGCACAGCTCGAATCTGTGTACCGAAATCACGCTGAATACCTCGGACACCGAAATCGCCGTCTGCAACCTCGGCTCGGTCAATCTGCTTGCCCACCTCAAGGACGGCAAGCTGGATCACGACAAGCTGCAGCGCACGATCAAGATCGCCATGCGCATGCTCGACAATGTGGTGGACATCAACTACTACGCCGTTGACAAGGCGCGCAACTCCAACGTCCGCCATCGTCCGGTCGGCATGGGCATCATGTCCTTCCAGGATTGCCTGCACGAACTGCGCATTCCGTATGCTTCGGATGCCGCCGTCGAGTTTGCCGACCGTTCGATGGAAGCCGTCTGCTACTACGCCTACTGGGCCTCGACCGACCTGGCCGAAGAACGTGGTCGCTACTCTTCGTTCAAGGGGTCGCTGTGGGATCGCGGCATCCTGCCGCACGACAGCATCGACCTGCTGGCCGAAGAGCGTGGTGGCTACCTCGACGTCGACCGTAGCAGCACCCTGGATTGGGATTCGCTGCGTACGCGTATCGGCGAGGTCGGCATGCGCAACTCCAACTGCATTGCCATCGCGCCGACCGCGACGATTTCCAACATTGTTGGTGTTGCCGCGTGTATCGAGCCGGAATATCAAAACCTGTACGTGAAGTCGAACCTCTCCGGTGAGTTCACTATGGCCAACGAACATCTGGTCAAGGATCTCAAGCAACGCGGCTTGTGGGACGAGGTAATGATTTCCGACCTCAAGTACTTCGA
>Ga0310811_10012482_pt1 | contig 11024 bp, 9 predicted proteins | sample YCmetagenome_FD_207642 | JGI IMG/M metagenome (GOLD analysis project Ga0310811, IMG submission 207642) | Soil microbial communities from experimental microcosm in Duke University, North Carolina, United States - YC | ecosystem: Engineered > Artificial ecosystem > Soil microcosm > Unclassified ...
CCTGCTGTCGATGCCGCTCAGCATGCTGTTCGATCCCGATTCGTTCTATTTCGGCGTGCTGCCGGTGATAGCGGAAGTGGCCGGGCAGCTCGGCGTGCCGGCGGTTCACGTCGGCCAGGCCGCGTTGCTCGGGCAGATGACTACCGGCTTTCCGGTCAGCCCGCTCACTCCCGCTACTTTTCTCGTCGTGGGCCTGTGCGGGATCGATCTGGCCGATCATCAGAAATTCACCTTCCCGTTGTTGTTCGGCGCGTCGGTCGTGATGACGATCGCCTGCGTCGTACTCGGGATCTTTCCCCTCTGAGCTTCACTGAACGGATGTGATCAGCAATGACAGCCACTGAACCACAACGCGTCGTGCGCATCGGCGCGGGCGCGGGTTATTCGGGCGACCGCATCGAACCGGCGCTCGAACTCGCCAAGCACGGCAAGCTCGACTACCTGGTGTTCGAATGCCTTGCCGAACGCACGATCGCGATTGCACAGCAGGCGCGCAGCAAGAACCCGGAGCTTGGCTACGACCCGCTGCTCGAAGCGCGGATGCGCGCGGTGCTGCCGGTCGCGGCGCGCAAAGGCGTGCGCATCGTGTCGAACATGGGCGCGGCCAATCCGCTCGCGGCGGCGCGCAAGACCGCGCAAATCGCGCGTGAGCTCGGCCTGAGCGGACTGAAGATTGCCGCGGTGACCGGCGATGATGTACTCGACGTGGTACGCGCGGGCGACTTCCATTTCGTCGAATCGGGCGACGCGGTGAGCGCATGTGGTGACCGGTTGATTTCCGCGAACGCTTATCTCGGCGCGAGCGGCATCGTCGAGGCGCTCGCGGCTGGCGCGCAGATCGTGCTGACCGGGCGCGTCGCGGATCCGTCGCTGTTCGTCGCGCCGCTGATCCACGAATTCGGCTGGCACATGGACGACTGGCCGACGCTCGGTCAGGCCACGGTGATCGGCCATCTGCTCGAATGCGCGGGTCAGATTACCGGTGGCTATTTCGCGGATCCCGGTTTCAAGGACGTGCCGAAGCTCGCGCGGCTTGGCTTTCCGATCGCCGAGGTCGGGCCGGATGGCGCGGTGGTCATCACGAAGCTCGCCCAAAGCGGCGGCCTCGTGACCGAGGCGACCTGTAAGGAACAGTTGCTGTACGAGATCCACGATCCTCGGCGTTATCTGCAGCCGGACGTGGTCGCCGATTTTTCGCGGGTGCGTATCGAACAGGAAGCGCCGGATCGCGTGCGCGTGCACGGCGGCCATGGCAGCGCGCGTACCGCGACACTGAAAGTGTCGGTTGCGTATTTCGACGGCTATATCGGCGACGGGCAAATTTCGTACGGCGGACCCGGTGCGCTCGCGCGGGCGCGTCTCGCACTCGACATCGTGCGCGAACGGCTGGCGCTGACCGGCGTGCAGACGCGCGAATTGCGCTTCGATCTGATCGGCGTGAATGCGCTGCACGGCGACACAGCGGCGACCGGTCACAGCGAGCCGTATGAAGTGCGCGCGCGAGTGGCGGGGCGCACCGCGACGCTCGAAGAAGCAGTGCGCATTGGCAACGAGGTCGAGACGCTGTACACGAATGGACCGGCGGGCGGCGGCGGTGTCACGAAGTCGGCGCGCGAGGTGGTCGCGGTGCAATCGGTTCTGCTGCCGCGCGAGCACGCGACGCCGGCTTTTTCGTTGGTGGAGGCGTGAGATGAAACTCCGTGAACTGGCCCATTCGCGCACCGGCGATAAAGGCAATACGCTGAATATTTCGGTGATCTGCTACGACGCCCGGCACTACGAGCGTCTGCGCGCGGTACTGATTCCCGAACGGGTGAAAGCGCATCTGCGCGACGTGGTGCTCGGCGACGTGGTGCGCCACGAACTGCCGAATATCGCCGCGTTCAACTTTGTGCTGGGAGAAGCGCTTGGTGGTGGCGTCACACGTTCGCTCGCGCTCGATGCGCACGGCAAGTCGCTGAGCTCGGCGTTGATGGATCTCGACGTGGGGGAGTGAGTCTCGCGTTGCAGCCCGCGCTCATCGCGAAAGTGTCCTGCGCGGACTTTTTACCACGGCCGGAGAGCCACACTTCGCTCAGGCGCCCACCTTGGTCAACTCATGCGCGCGGCGCAGCCGTTCGCGGCTGTTGCTCAGATGCATGCGCATCGCGGCGCGCGAGTCGTCGGCGTCCTGACGCTCGATCGCGCGATAGATCAACAGGTGCTCGCCGAGCACGTTGCGCAGAACCTCGATCTGGTCGAGTTCGGCAATCTCGGCCGAACCGAGCCGCGTGCGCGGGCTGACCGAGCTGCCGAGCTGGCTCAGCACGTCGAAGAAATAGCGGTTGCCGCTCGCTCGCGCGATCTGCAGATGGAATTCGATGTCGTGCGCGAGCGTATCGGTACTGCCGCGTTCGAGTTCCGACTCGAAGCGCGCGAGCGCCGCCCGAATCTGCTTGAGGTTCTGCTCGGTGCGCCGCGACGCCGCGAGTGCGGCCGCGGCCGCTTCGACGTCGATACGGAATTCGATGATCGCCATCACGTCGAGCATGCTGGATAGATCGGCGGCGGCCAGTCGCATCGGCTTTTCGGCGGCGGGCGCGAGCACGAACGTGCCGATGCCGTGCCGCGTCTCGACGATATTGGCCGCTTGCAGACGCGAAATCGCCTCGCGAACCACGGAACGGCTCACGGAAAGCTGCTTCATCATCGCGACTTCGGTGGGGATGCGGTCACCTGGCCTCAGGGCGCCGCGGCGAATTTCTTCGGAAAGGGTGGCCACCACCTTCTCAGTTAGGCTGCTCATTTTTGTGGCTGATTGACTGATTTCCAGCAAAGTATGGCACAGGACTTTACTCGATTCCGCTATGCCCGGTGGGACGGGCGGGGTGTGGAGGAGTTAGACGGATGATGGCGATTGGCGGCCGGCAGTACGTGGCATGTCCAAGACATCAGACGTCTTAATTTAATGTATTCAACGGGTCTCAGCGCGGTAGGAGCGCTATATTGGTCCGCCATCAACCCGTTAAACAGCTAGGTTTATAGGGTAAACGCTCACCTTTACCGGATACGTGAATTAGCGGTAGACTGTCATCAGACAACATATGTTATGCATGCAGATCCAGACGCCGCCCAATGCACGTGTAACTCCCGGCGGCCGGCTCATTTCATCAAACAGGCGCTTTCCCATGTCCACGAAACCTACCGAATCGAACGCCACGCCGGTCGTTACCGAACTGCGCGTCGTGCCCGTTGCGGGCCGCGACAGCATGCTGCTGAATCTGAGCGGCGCGCATGGCCCGTTCTTCACGCGCAATGTCGTGATCCTGCGCGACAGCGCGGGTCACACCGGCATCGGCGAAGTGCCGGGCGGCGAGAACATCCGCAAGACCATTGATGACGCGCGGCCGTTCGTGGTCGGTCAATCGATCGGCAACCTGCAGGCGATCCTGAACAAGGTGCGCACGCAGTTCGCCGACCGTGACGCGGGCGGCCGCGGTCTGCAAACCTTCGATCTGCGCACGACGATTCACGCGGTCACCGCGCTCGAAGCCGCGCTGCTCGACCTGCTCGGCCAGCACCTCGGCGTGCCCGTCGCGGCCCTGCTTGGCGAAGGCCAGCAGCGCGACCAAGTGGAAATGCTCGGCTACCTGTTCTATATCGGCGATCGCAACAAGACCGATCTGCCGTATGCGAATAACGCGGGCGCGCGAGACGACTGGGAGCGCGTGCGTACCGAACAGGCGATGACCCCGGAAGCGGTCGTGCGTCTCGCCGAAGCCGCGCAGGCGCGCTACGGCTTCAACGACTTCAAGCTGAAGGGCGGCGTGTTGCCGGGCGATGCCGAAATCGACGCCGTGACGGCACTCGCCGAGCGCTTCCCCGAAGCGCGCGTGACGCTCGACCCGAACGGCGCATGGTCGCTTGCCGAAGCGGTGCGCCTGTGCCGCGACCAGCACGACGTGCTCGCCTATGCGGAAGATCCGTGCGGCGCGGAAAACGGCTATTCGGGCCGCGAAGTGATGGCCGAATTCCGCCGTGCGACCGGCCTGCCGACGGCGACCAACATGATCGCGACCGACTGGCGCCAGATGGGTCACGCGATCCAGTTGCAATCGGTCGACATTCCGCTGGCCGATCCGCATTTCTGGACCATGCAGGGCTCGGTGCGCGTCGCGCAGATGTGCAACGACTGGGGCCTCACGTGGGGCTCGCATTCGAACAACCACTTCGATATTTCGCTCGCGATGTTCACGCACGTCGCGGCGGCCGCGCCGGGCAAGATCACCGCGATCGACACGCACTGGATCTGGCAGGACGGCCAGTTCCTGACGCAGGACCCGTTGCAGATCGTTGGTGGCAAGGTCAAGGTGCCGCAGAAGCCGGGCCTTGGCATCGAACTCGATATGGATGCGCTTGAAAAGGCGCATGCGCTGTATCAGCAGCACGGACTCGGCGCGCGCGACGACGGCGTTGCGATGCAGTATCTGATTCCGAACTGGAAGTTCGATAACAAGCGTCCTTGCCTGGTGCGCTGATACCGATACTGTTACGCCGGACGTGAGAAAGGCGGCTGCACGGATAACCGTGCAGCCGCCTTTTTTATGGTTCCGGCTCACCGGGTAGCCAACCTCACGACCCCCGGCTCAACCACGCCGAAACACCACGTGCGAAATCCGCTGCACCAGCAGCGCGGCCGCAAGCGAGGCCACTGCCGTTAGCCACACGCCGATATGAATCGACTGCACCAGCGCATCACGCGCGGTGTCGAGCAGTGCCAGCGTATTGAGCCCGGACGACTTCATATCCGCGATCAGCTGCGTGCGCGAAGCGTCGTCGATCAGAATGCGCAGATCGACGAAACGCGGCTGCCATTGCGACGCGGCCGGCTCACCAAGCACGCTCATCGTGCGCGTGACGACGTCGCGATAGTGATGCGACACGACGGTCGCGACGATACTCGTGCCGAGCATGCCGCCGACCATCCGTGTGGATTGCAGCAGTGCGGTCGTGATGCCGAAGCGTTCGCGCCCGGCGATCTCCTGCGCGAACACGTTCAGATTGTTCAGGATGAAACCGAGGCCGATGCCGACCGCGCCCATCGGCACGACGATGCGCAGACGCGGCGTGTCGGGATTGGCGAACGCGAGCGCGATCGACGCGAACATCAACAGCGCGAAACCGATCGATAGAATGCGCGTGGGCTTCTTCATGTGGATCACGATGCGCGTATTCAGCAGGCTGCCGAGCGCGATGCACGCGGCGATCGGCGTTGCGAGCAGGCCGGCCTGCTGCGGCGACAGACCGAAGCCGCCTTGCAATAGCAGCGGCGCGAAGAAGATCAGCGAGAACATCACGAAGCCGGACAGCATGCCGAGCGTAAATAGCGTAACGAGCTGCGAGTCCTTGAACAGGTCGAGCGGAATGATCGGATGCGTCGCGCGTTTTTCGCAGATCAGCAGTGCGACCGCGCCGCCGAGCACGCACACGCCGAGCACGACATTGCCCACTGTGAGGCCGTGCTTCGGCACCGCTTCGATAAACGCCTGCAAGCCGCCGAGCACGGCCGCGACCAGCGCCGCGCCGAGCCAGTCGATCTTCACCTCACCTTCCTGCGGCCGCCTGAAAGTGGGCAGATGCATCCAGATGAAATACAGCGCCGCCGCGCCGACCGGCAGATTCACGAGAAAGGTGGAGCGCCAGCCGAGGTGTTCGCTCATCCAGCCGCCGAGCGAAGGGCCGGCCGCGGTGCCGATGCCGTACGCGGCGGCTAGCACCACTTGCCAGCGCACGCGCGTGCGCGCATCGGGGAACAGGTCCGGGATCGACGCGAACGCGGTGCCGACCATCATGCCGCCGCCGGCGCCTTGCAGCCCGCGCGCGAACGCGAGAAACAGCATGTTCGGAGCGAGACCGCACAGCACCGACGCGGCCGTGAACGTGATCACCGCGGCGATCACGAAGCGCTTGCGGCCGAAGTAGTCGCCGAGCCGCCCGAACACCGGCACCGTGACGACCGACGCGAGCAGATATGCGCTCGCGATCCATGCGAAATATTCGAAACCGTGCAGTTCGGCGACGATCGACGGCAGCGCGGTGCTGACGACCGTCTGGTCGAGCGCGACCAGCATGTTGACGAGACCGATGCCGAGCATCGCGAGCAGCGCATTCCGGAACGGCAGGGCGGGGGCGGGTGTGGCAGTGGCGGTGGTGTCGGGTGAATTCACGGAAGCGGGCAGAAGGCGGTTCAGGGTGGGCGCAGCGGATCGCGGATTGGGTTTGCGTCGATTTTACGAAAGTTGTCTGACCTCTTCGAGGGATTATACGGGTTTCCCCTTATCAAAAAAATGATTCGTCGTGTGGAAAAGACATGTGAACCGGCGAAAGCCGGGCTGTGGCCGGTACGGTTCGTGCCGCGCGGCGACGGCGCGCGCCGGATGCGTGGGCGCGTGCGCCGAATCGCGCAATCCGGCGTGGTAAGTTCTGTCGCGCGACAACCCGACCGATGTGCCAGTGGAGGACCACACCCTGCGCCACGCTCCGGCTTCTCTTGTGACGACTTGCCAGACCCCCGGGACTCTGTCGCCCGCGCGAATCGCGATAGGGTTTTGGCACGCGCTCGCGCGCACATGCATCAGCGCACGCATCAGCACATGCACCAGCACGCGCGTCGGTCCAGCGCTCATCAGCGCCGCCACGTTGCTGCTCTACTCGCATCCAGCAGCCGCCGCCGAAATCAACGCCGGCTTCGTCTCGCTATACGGCGTGCTCGACACCAGCCTCGAAATCACCGACCCCGGCTCCGGCTGGACCCCGCGCCTCGACTCCGGCGCGTTTCGCGGCTCGCGCTTCGGGCTGCATGGCGCGGAGCCGATCGGCGGCGGCACCGCGATCGTATTTACGCTCGAAAACGGCTTCAGTTCGGTCGATGGTTCGTTGCAGGTGCCCGGCTCGATCTTCAATCGCCAGGCGTGGATCGGCGCAAGCGGCCCGTGGGGCGAAGTGCGGGGCGGCCGCCAGTACTCGCCGATCTATATCCCGTTCAAGGGCGATCTCGACGCATTCGGCGCCGGCACGATCGCGTCGGGGCTCAACAATCTGTCGAAGATCACGCCATATGCGAGCAACGCGGTCGCGTACCTGTCGCCGCGGGTCGCGGGCTTCAGCGCCACGGTGATGCTGGCGACGCGCGATCCGTCGGAGGAGGACGGCAACGGCATCGACGGCTACTACGTGACCGCGTCCTATCGGCTGGACGAGCTGCATCTGTTGTACGCGCGTCAGCAGACGCACGGCGCCGGCGCGCTGCGCGCGAATCTCGGCGGCGCGAGCTACGGGTTCGGCAAGCTGCGCGTATGGCTGTCGTTTTTCAATGGCGACGGCGGCGCGCCGGTCTATCACGGCGCGGGCGGCTCGCTGTCCGCGCAGTACAGCGTGTCGGCGAACGCGCGGGCTTCGCTCGGCTATGCGCACGTGCGCGACTACACGACGCCCGGCGGCAGCGCCGATCAATTCAGCGCCGCGTTCGAATACGACGTGTCGCGCACGCTGCAGCTCTACTTCAGCGCCGCCTATCTCGCGAATCACGACGACTCGAGCTTTACGCTGCGCGGCGTCAATGTGACGGGGTTGCCGGTCGCCTATCCGGGCGCGCCGGTCGCGGGCGTGCAATTCGGTGTGCTGGAGCGGTTCTAGCACTCATCGCGATATGGCCGGCCGCCGAATCGCCGAGATTCACTAACGGAATAAAAGCGCTCAAATGATCACAAGATATCGCGCCGTCTGTGGCGATATTATTTCGAGATGTGATGCGGACATTTTGAGATGACGTGTCTCATTAAAAAGAACTGTCGCAAGCTTGCTTTAATGCAAGCTTCGAGAATAAAAAAAGGCCGACACAATGTGTCGGCCTAAAGATCCTGGCGTCCGAGGATTTATTTGCCAGAACCTGAGAGACGTTTGCCGCAAACCCATGCCGGGTGCGGAGTTCGGTGACTTCTCGCCAGCCGGCGAAATGCAGCGGTCATCACGCTGCGAGTTTCGCGCACCTGAGTTCATCAGCTTGCAACGCACACGGAGTTTTGCCGCGCGTCGCTAACGGTCGTGGATTTTAAACCAAAAAGCATCACGGTGAGTACTGTGTTCAAAATCAATTTCGTGGGTCCGAATTACACCGCGTTAATCTCAGAAAATTCTTATCATTGCCTGACGTCGGCTGTTTTAAATAAATACTGAAAATGAATCGCGATTGCGCGTGAGTGGCTGCGACAGAACAGAACTCCTGGTACTGGCGCTATGCTTGTGCTTTCGTCCACTCGAGGAGCAACCGATGACACAGCCAGCAGGTTCGATGATCACTTTCAGCCGCCCCGACGGCAAGCAGCTCCAGGGCTATCTCGCAAAGCCGGCCAAAGCCGAGGGCGCGCCCGCGATCGTCGTGATCCAGGAATGGTGGGGCTTGAACGACCAGATTCGCGGCGTCGCCGACCGCCTCGCGCTGGCCGGTTATATCGCGCTGGTGCCCGATCTCTATCGCGGTAAGTCGACGGTCGAACAGGAAGAGGCGCACCACCTGATGAGCGGCCTCGATTTCGGCGATGCCGCCACGCAGGACGTGCGCGGCGCGGTTCAGTACCTGAAGCAGCATACGGCGAAGGTCGGCGTGACCGGCTATTGCATGGGCGGCGCGCTGACGCTGCTCGCGTTGTGCAACGTGCCCGAGCTGTCGGCCGGGGTCGTCTGGTATGGCTTTCCTCCGCTCGACTATATCGACGCATCGAAAATCAACGTGCCGGTGATGGGCCACTGGGCGTTGCAGGACGAATTCTTCGCGGCTGAAACCGTCGATGCGCTGGAGAAGAAACTGACCGACGCGAAAGTCGATATCGAGTTTCATCGCTATCTGACGCGGCATGCGTTCGCGAACGAAACGGCGGTCGGGCCGGGCCGCATCGCGCAGACGCAATACGATCCTGTGTGGGCGCAGCAGGCGTGGGATCGCACGCTGACGTTCTTCGGCCGCACGTTGTGGAAGTGACAGGCGAATAAAGGAAGGAAGCGGACACAGGTCCGCTTCCGTCTGGAGCGCCGTGGCTCGATCCGGCGTTCCGCAAAACGGCCGCGCGGCATCGAAGCGCGGCCGTTTTCAAATGGCGCAGCGGATCTCAATCGCGTGTTTCGGCGCGCTTACGACCTGTTACCGGGCGATTTTTCGCGCGGCGGCACGGGCAATCAATCGAAGGAGATAACAACGTGGTAAAGATCGACCCGAGCCGTCTGATGGCCGACCTCAGGCAACTGCGCAGTTTTGGCGCGACCGGCCCCGGCGTGGTCCGGCTGTCGCTGTCGCAGGTGGATCTGGCCGCGCGCGAATGGCTGGTCGGACGGATGACGGAAGCGGGGCTCGACGCGCGCATCGACGGCGTCGGTACCGTGTTCGGGCGCTCGCGCAACAGCGGCCCGGCGCTCGTGATCGGCTCGCATACCGACACGCAGCCGACCGGCGGCTGGCTCGACGGCGCGATGGGCGTGATGTACGGCCTCGAGATCGCCCGCGCGCTGGCCGAAAACGAGGCGACGCGTCACCTGGCGGTGGACGTCGCGTCATGGATCGACGAGGAGGGCACGTTCTCGGGCTTTCTCGGCAGCCGCAGCTTCATCGGCGAGCCGGTCGACGAATCGATCCGCGGCGCGACGAACCGTCACGGCGAGCGCCTCGCAGACGTGCTCAAGGCGGCCGGACTCGCGGGGCGGCCGCGCGCCCGCTTCGAAGCGGGTCGGCAGGTCGCGTATCTGGAGCCGCATATCGAGCAGGGCGGGCGGCTCGAAGCGATCGGCAAGTCGATCGGCGTGGTCACGACGATCGTCGGCTTGCGTGACGTGCGGGTGCATTTCACCGGTCAGCGCAATCACGCGGGTACCACACCGATGGCGATCCGCCGCGATGCCGGCGCGGCGCTCGTCGCCTTTATCGCGCGGATGAACGACGCGTTCAAGCCGCTCGTCGACGCCGATACGGTGTGGACCGTGGGCCGCATCGATCTGGAGCCGGGTTCGATGAGCGTCGTGCCGGGCACGGCCGATATGTACCTGCAATTCCGCGATGCGAACGCCGCGCGCCTCGATGCGATGGAACAGAGGCTGGCCGAGTTGGCACGCGACTTCAATGCGCAAAACGCAGTGGGCGTCGAATTGCAGACGTTGGATGACCCGGTCGAACCCGTCACCATGGATGCACCGCTTGCCGAGCATGTCGCGCGAGCGGCCGAAGCGCTCGCGCCGGGGCAATGGCTGCGCATGCCGAGCGGTGCTGCGCACGACGCGCAGTTGATCGCGCGTTGCATGCCGGCCTGCATGATGTTCGTGCCGAGTATCGGTGGCGTGAGCCACGACTTTATCGAGGACACGGCCGACGAGCATATCGTGCTCGGCTGTCAGATCGCCGCGACTGCGGCGGCTTCGATTCTGCTGCAGGCGTCGTCGAAGCGGTTGTGATCCGATGTGCACGTTGGCGGCGCGGTTGATCGACCGCATTGCCAACGTCCGTGAGATGAATGGAGCCTTAACGTAGTCACGTAGTCGCGTAGTCGGCCGGCGATTTCCGCTCTGTTTCCAGTTCATTTCCACTTCTCGCCGAGCTGGTCGAGGCCGGCCTTCATCAGATCTTCCGGCAGCATCGCGATGCGCAGTTCGCAGTCGGCGTTGAGCTTCAGGAACCACGGCTCGGCGAGCGCGGGAATCGCGGACGCATCGTCGATATGGACGACCATCACCGCGCCGCGTTTGCCTCGCTGTTCGGTGAAGTAGACGCTTTCCGGCTTCGCATCGTCGAGTATCTTCGCCATCAGATCACCGATCTTGCCTTCACGCACGAGCGTGTTGAAGGGTTCGTTCGGTATTTGTATGTTGAGAAGCATGCGCATGTCATCCTCCTGTCGACGCCGGAATGGCATCTTAAGAATAGATGTCGGATACGCTGCCCGATGGCGCTGATCGCGGACGATTCATCGGCAATTGCGGCCCATGCGCGGATTGGGTTGCGTCGC
>Ga0310811_10012483_pt1 | contig 11024 bp, 9 predicted proteins | sample YCmetagenome_FD_207642 | JGI IMG/M metagenome (GOLD analysis project Ga0310811, IMG submission 207642) | Soil microbial communities from experimental microcosm in Duke University, North Carolina, United States - YC | ecosystem: Engineered > Artificial ecosystem > Soil microcosm > Unclassified ...
AGACGATCGACCGGGTCGACGTCACGGTGCTCCGCGACAGCATCCCGAAGAAGGACCCGCCGCCCGTCGAAGCGCCGCGGTCGCCGTCGGCGTTCCTCAGCAGCTTCCGCAAGGACCTGATGCTGCGGCTTCATAAGAAGAAACTCCTCGATTCGTCGGCCGGCCCCGTCCTTACGGTCGAAGGAAGTCTGCTTCGCTATGAGACCGCCGACCGCAAGCCCGGGGGGCGGCAGGACAACGACCTCTTCGCGGGCTACGTGGACCTCGACGTGGTCTTCCGGGACGAAAAGGGAACCCGGATCGGCGGCGGCCGGGCCTCCGTGATCGGCACCGGCTCCACGCCGGACATGGCGCTGTCGAACGCCGAGAAGAAGGCCGTGTGGGCCGTCAGCAGCTACCTCCGGAAGCAGGTGAACAAGGGTCCCGAGAAAGGCGAGCCCGACGAGCCATAGCCTTCGGGGCGGCATCCGCGTATAATCGCGCCCGGTGCACAAGATCTACGGGTTGTTCGGGATGCTGGTGGTCGTCGGCCTGCTGGCCGGGGCCGACCTCTACGTCCTCACCCGCGCGCAGTCGCTCTCGATGCTCGCCGAAGGGGAGCTCCGCCGGATCGCGGGCGACGTCCTCGAGTGGGACCGGATCTCCGCCACCATCGACAACGCGCTCGCCCTCCAGGGCACCGTCACGCTCGACGGCGTCCGGGGCTTTCCCCTGGCGCGGCGGCTCCCGCCCGTGCAGGCCCGCCGGGCCCGCATCCATCTCCGCAGCGGCTACCCCGAGAAGTTCGTGCTCGAGGAGGTCCGCGGCGTGATCTCCGACGAGCTCTTCGAGGAACTCCTGGGCAAGGAAACCGGGAAGTCGATCCGCGACATCTTCCCGGATCCGTCCCGACTGCCGACGCTCACGGTGCTGGGCGGCACCTTCGAGACCCGCCTTTCGGCCATCTTCGAAGGCGGGCGCCCGCAGAAGGTCGCCATCGGCGACATCTCCCTCACTCCCATCGGCGGCTACAAGTACCACCTCGAGGGCGAGTTCACGAACGAGCTCTACGGGAAGTGGACCGAGCGGGGCGAGGTGGACCTCGACACGGGCGCGCAGCGCCTGGCGCTCGACTGCGTGGGGCTGCGCATCACGCCCGAGCTGCGCAAGCCGCTCATCCCCGCCTTCCAGAAGATCTACGACAAGTACCTCCCGGGCGGCCTCTGCGACCTGCACATCCTCATCGTCAAGGAGGCCAAGCAGGAGCCCGAGGTCCGCGTGACGCTGGTCGCGCGGGACATGACGTTCACGTACGGCAACTTCCCGTACCCCGCGGACCGCATCAGCGGCGAGATCGACTTCTTCCCCGACCACTTCGTCATCAAGAACATGCGGGGCCACCACGGGCCCGCGACCCTGCGCTTCGACGGCCGGGCGGAAGGGTACAGCGGCGAGTCGGCGTTCTCGTTCCGCATCGAGATCGACGAGATGCCGCTCGACGACACGCTCCGGAACGCGCTCGACCCGGGCTCCCGGCGCGCGCTCGACTCCTTCTCGCCGCGCGGCCGGGTGAGCGCGCGCGGCCGGGCGATCCGCGGCGCCGGCAAGGAGGCCAAGGAGCGCATCCCCCTGGACCTGTCGTTCCACGGCGTCTCGCTGAACTACAAGAACTTCCCCTACGACCTCAAGGACGTCTCCGGGGAGATCTCGGTGGACGGCTCCGAGATCACGGTCAAGCGGGCGACGATCCGCGACGGCTCGATGGAGGCGGAGGTCCGGGGAAAGATCGGCGACATCGCGGGGGACGCGTCCGTCGACATCTCGATCGACGCCCTACGGCTTCCTCTGGACGCGCGGCTGCGGGAAGCGATCGGCGAGGACGCGCGCAAGATCTGGGACCTCTTCCAGCCCGGCGGCGAGCTCGAGGTCCACTGGAAGCTCACGAAGGAGAAGGGGAAGGACGTCGTCCACACGGCCCGCGCGCGCTGCCGGGGGAACACGGCCCTCTACAAGGATCTGCCGCTGCCCGCGACGGAGATCACGGGGGACATCGAGATGACTCCGGGGAAGTACCGCATGGACCACCTGACCGGGAAGGTCAAGGGGGCGGAGGTCGAGGTGCACGGCACGATCACCGACGCCCAGAACGCGCTTCACGTGGACGCGACCGGGCTCCCGCTCGACGACGAGGTGAAGAACGCGCTTCCCAGCGGCTTGAAGGATTTCCTCCGGCTCATCAAGCTGGGCGGCAAGGTCAGCTTCACGTCGAACCTGACGTTCAAGAAGGACGGCCAGCGCCAGGCCGACGTGGTCTGCAAGATCCTCAAGGGGTACATCGACACCGAGCCGAGGTTCGAGGACCTGGACGGCACGGTGACGCTGACCGGCTACTTCGAGAAGGACAAGCCCGAGATGTTCGGCTTCATCAACTGCTCCCGCGCGACCGTCGCGGGGAAGCGGATCTCCGACATGGCCGCGAGCTTCAACAACCGCGGCTCGACGCTGAATTTCGTCAACCTGAAGGGCAGCGTCTACGGCGGCATCCTGACGGGCAAGTCCTTCTCACTGGACACGGCCACGAAGGACTTCATCGGCGAGGCCTTCACGCTCGACCGCGTGGACCTCCAGGACTTCGTGCGCGACACCAAGTCCTACGCGAACAAGACGATGCTCGGCAAGGTTTCGCTCGAGGTGAAGGACCTGAAGGGCAATACGCTCGACTCCGGCAGCATCACGGGCAAGGGCCGGATGATGATCCGCGACGCGCAGCTCTGGGACATCCCGATCTTCCTCAAGCTCTTCACGCTGAACCCCGGCGAGCTCTTCAAGTCGAAGAACCAGTTCGACGCCGGCGTGGTGGACTTCGACATCGGGAAGCGGAAGTTCAACATCGACCGGATGGCCTTCACGAGCGAGAGCGTCAGCGTCGTGGGCCGCGGCCACGTGGGCTTCGACGGCGACCTCAGCCTGGTCCTCAAGCCGCGCTCGGGGCCGCTCCTGGGAATCGACTTCTTCGTCCTGCGCTGGGCGGGCGACCTGCTGAGCTTCCTGCTCGACAGCGTCGCGAACGTCGAGATCAAGGGCACCTTCGAGAAGCCCGAAATCAAGTAGCCGGTCACTCCACGGTGACGCGGCCGATGCCGCGCGGGTCGCTGGTCCCGATGGGGCGGCGGCCGGACAGCTCGATCGCCTGCACGTCGCCGATCTTGCCGCGCAGCTGGAACGTGTAGCCCATCGCGGCCAGCGGATCGCGGACGGCGGGGACGAACTCCCGCTCGAGGAAGATGGGGTCGGCGTCCTTCCGGAGCGGCGGCCACTGGTGGTGGAAACGCGCGTGGGCGACGGCGTCCTCGAGCGAGTGGCCGAAGTCGATCCGGTTGACGAGCACCTGGAAGACGGTCGTGAAGATGGTCGAGCCGCCGGGCGTCCCGAGGACGAGCCAGAGCTTGCCGTCCTTGAAGACGAAGGTGGGGGACATCGACGAGAGCATTCGCTTGCCGGGGGCGATGGCATTGGCTTCCCGGCCGATCACGCCGAAGAGGTTGGGCACGCCGGGCTTCGCCGAGAAGTCGTCCATCTCGTTGTTCAGCAGGAAGCCGGCCCCGCGGACCACCAGGCCGCAGCCGTAGCTGCCGTTCAGCGTGGTCGTGTTGGCGACCGCGTTGCCCCGGCGGTCCACGATCGAGAAGTGGGTCGTCTGGTCGCTTTCCTTCGGCAGGGCCCCGTGGGTGACGGCGGCGGGGTCCGAACGGCGCTCCGGGGAGAAGTCCTTCATGCGCTCGGCGGCGTAGCGCTTGTCGATCAGGCGCGCGACGGGCACCCGGACGAAGTCGGGGTCCCCCATGTATTCGGTGCGGTCCGCGAAGACCCGCTTCTCGATCTCGGCGACCAGGTGCAGGTGCGCGGCGCTGTGGAAGCCCAGCGCGCGCAGGTCCCGCGGCTCCGCCATGTTGAGCATCTGCAGGAGCACCGCGCCGCCCGAGGAGGGAGGGGGCATCGAGACGACCCGGTGGCCGCGATAGCGGCCCTCGACGGGGGTCCGCCATTTCGCCTGGTACGCCGCGAGATCCTCCAGGCTGATGAGCCCGCCGCTGCGCTTCATCTCTTCGACCACGAGCCGTGCGGTCTCGCCGCGGTAGAAGCCGTCGGGCCCGTCCTCGGCGATCCGGCGGAGCGTCGACGCAAGCTCCTTCTGGACCAGGAGGCCGCCCGCGGCGCCGCGGAAGTAGTCGGCGAAGTTGTTCCGGTGCTCGCGCGAGAAGCTGCCGGCGCTCCAGCGGTCGAGGACCCAGCCCTCCTCCGCCAGCCGGATCGCCGGCTGCAGGAGCCGCTTCCAGGGGAGGGAGCCGTACTTCCCGTGGGCGAGCGCCATGCCCGCCACGGACCCGGGGACGCCGGCGGCCTTCGCGGTGTTCAGGCTGAGCCCCGGCACGACGTCGCCCTTGGCGTCGAGGAAGAGGTCCCGATGGGCCGCCGCGGGGGCGGTCTCGCGGTAGTCGATCGCGGCCTCGCCCGAGGCGCTGTGGATGAGCATGAAGCCGCCGCCGCCCAGGTTGCCCGCGTTCGGGAAGGTCACCGCCAGGGCGAACTGGACCGCGATGGCGGCGTCGACGGCGTTGCCGCCGTCCCGCAGCACGGCCGCGCCGACCTCGGAGGCGTGGGCCTCCGGGGAGGCCACCATCCCCCAGTCGAGCTCGGGCGCCGCGCCCGGGGCGGCGCAGGAGACGGCCAGAAGCAGCGCGATCGAGACTGCTCGCATTCCGAACATTCTACGGAATCGGCTGCAGAAGCGTGCCGTTCGGGTCGATACATAATCCAGATAGAGCGAGAGAGCGGAGGAGACCTTCCATGGGCGAGACCAAGCACGTCTGCAACCACTGCGGCGGAAACAACCTCTGGCGCGGCATCGTCGAGGGCGTGAAGCGCGTCTTCAAGGCGAAGCGCCAGGAAGACCGCCTCATGTACATCGCGGTGGAGAAGGTCGACCAGAACCCCTACCAGCCCCGCGAGTACGTCATGGAAGACCCGCTGGACAGCCTCCGCAGGTCCATCGAGCAGTACGGCGTGATCGTGCCCATCATCGTGAACCGCCAGGGGAGTCGCTTCACGCTCGTGGCGGGACAGCGCCGGCTCCAGGCGGCGCGCGAGCTGGGCTTCAAGTTCATCCCCGCGATCGTCCGCACCCTCAACCCGCGTCAGATGATGGAGGTCAGCTACCTCGAGAACCTCCACCGCGAAGAACTGTCGAAGGTCGACGTCGTCGAGATGTTCGACCGCATCCACCGCAAGTACCCGAAGATCGAGGAAGGCGAGATCGCCGAGGCCATGGGCCTCAAGGTGGAGGAGCTCCGCCACGCGCGGACCCTCCTGGACCTGCCGATCCCGGTCCTCGAGGCGCTGCGCGCCAACATGATCACCGAGGCGCACGCGCACATCGTCAGCTCGATCTCCGACCCCGACGCGCAGCTCGAGGTGATCGAGATGGTCTACAACGAGAAGCTGGGGACCGAAGAGACCCAGGAGCTCGTGAACCGGGTGACCAACAAAGAGGCCGCCTACATCACGGCCGACCAGGCCGCGCACTTCCACGCGCCGACCTGCCCCTTCGCCCAGCTGATCCCGGAGGACCGGAAGCTGAAGTTCCACTCGAAGAAGGAAGTGGCTCGGAAGGGTAAGGTTCCTTGCATGCAGTGTCTCTAAGTAAGAAGCAAGAAGCAGGAAGTACGAAGTAAGAGAAGACAAGTCCCCCCCATCCCCCCCCTAGGGGGGCGTGGCGCAACCTGCCTGCCGTTGGTATAATCCGGCCCTCGATGGAATCCCTCACCGATTTCACCGTCCAGGAATTCGAAGCCAAGCTGGTCGAGCTCGGCGTCGAGAAGTGGCGCGCGCGGCCGATCCTCCTCTGGGTCCACCGCCGCAACGCCGCCTCGTTCGACGAGATGACCGACCTCTCGCTCGACCTGCGCGCCGAGCTGGCGAAGCACTTCTCCGTGTACCGCACGAAGATCCGGTCGAGCCATACCAGCCCGGACGGCACCACGAAGCACCTGATCGGGCTGGAAGACGGCGACGTCATCGAGACCGTGCTGATCCCGGAAGAGGACCGCCGGACGGTCTGCGTCTCCACCCAGGTGGGCTGCCCGATCAAGTGCGTCTTCTGCGCGAGCGGCCTGAACGGCCTCAAACGCAACCTGAGCTCGGCCGAGATCGTCGAGCAGGTGCTCCACGTCAAGCGCGGCATGGCCCCGAGGAGCGCCTCTCGAACGTGGTCATCATGGGGATCGGCGAGCCGCTGCTCAACGCGACGGCGCTCATCAAGGCGCTCAAGACCATGAAGGCCTCCTGGGGGATGGGCATCGGCTACAACCGGATCACGCTCTCGACGGTGGGGGTCGTGGGCCAGCTGCCCGAGCTGGTGAAGCAGAACGTCACGCCGAACCTGGCGCTTTCGCTGCACGCGCCGAACGACACGATCCGCAACGAGATCGTGCCGACGATGAAGAACGTGAAGCTGATCGACCTCATCAAGGCGGCCTACGAATACAAGCGGGCCACCGGGAAGAACGTGACCTTCGAGTACGTGCTCCTGGAGGGCGTGAACGACGACAAGAAGCATGCCCTCGAGCTCGGGAAGAAGATCGCGGGCACGAAGATGAAGGTGAACGTGATCCCGTTCAACCGGGTCGAGGAGACCCCGTACCACGCGCCATCGCAGGAGAAGATCGACCGGTTTGTGACGGCGCTCGGGAACTGCGGAGTGCCGGTCATGGTGCGCAAGCGGAAGGGCGACGAGGTCTCCGCCGCCTGCGGACAACTGCGGGCGCAGTTTACCGCGAAGAAGGCCGAATGCCCAACGAGCTGATCTACGTGCTCACGGGCCTCCTGTGCTACTTCGTGGGCGCCATCCCGTCCGGCTACATCCTCGTCAAGATCAAGACCGGGAAGGACATCCGCACGATGGGCTCGGGGAACATCGGCGCCACGAACGTGGCGCGGGTGCTCGGGACGCCCTGGTTTGTCCCCGTGTTCATCTTCGATTTCTTCAAGGGCTTCGCGCCGGTGTTCTGGCTGGCCCCCTGGGTGGCCACGCGCTGGCACTGCCCGACCTGCACCGCCCCGATGTCGATGCTGGCGGTCTTCTGCGCGCTCCTCGCCCTCGTGGGCCACCTTTGGCCGATCTACCTGGGCTTCCGCGGCGGGAAGGGCGTGGCCACGGTCGGCGGGATCCTCTTCGCGTTCAACTGGGCGGCGGCGCTCATCGCCTGCGCCGTGTGGGTCGTGGTCTTCCTGCCCTTCCGCTACGTCTCGCTCGGGTCGCTGGTCGCGGCGCTCTCGCTCCCGGTGGCGCAGTACTTCACCTGGAATCTCGTGAAGTCCCGCTGGGGGAGCGAGACCGTGTGGGTGGGGACGGTCTTCCTGGGCATCGCCGGAATTCTCGTGATCGTCCGGCACCGGGCCAACCTGAAGCGGCTGATCGAGGGGACGGAGAAACGGTTCGGGACGAAATCGGCATGAAGAAGATCATCATCCTGGGGGACGGGGCCTGGGGCACGGCGCTGGCCCTGGTGCTGGAGCGGGGGGGACACGGGGTCGCGCTCTGGAGCAAGTTCCCGGACTACGCCGCGCAGATGCGCGAGACGCGCGAGAACGCCAAGTTCCTCCCGGGAGTCGCGCTGCCCGCGTCGATCGAGATCGTCACGGGCCCCGCGCCCGAGGGGGACGTCTACGTCGCGGCAGTGCCCACGCAGTTCATCCGTCCGACCTTCACGGAGCTGAAGGCGACGCTTCCCAAGAAGGCCGTCATCGCGTGCGTCGCGAAGGGCCTGGAGCAGGCGACGGGGAAGCGCCCCTCGGAGATCCTGCGCGGCGTGATGGGGTCGGCCCGCATCGTGGCGCTCTGCGGGCCGAGCCATGCGCCCGAGGTCGCGCGCGGGCTGCCGGCCTCGATCGTGGCCGCCGGCGAGGCGCGGGCGGCGAAGCTCGTGCAGTCGCTCTTCAACGGGACGACGGTGCGGGTGTACACGAGCGGCGACATGCTGGGGGTCGAGCTGGGCGCCGCGCTCAAGAACGTGATCGCGCTGGGCGCCGGCCTCTCCGACGGCCTGGGGCTCGGCTACAACGCGAAGGCCGCGCTGCTGACCCGCGGGATCGTCGAGATGGCGCGCCTGGGAGTCGCGATGGGCGCCAAGCGGCAGACCTTCTTCGGCCTCTCGGGCATCGGCGACCTCATCACGACGACCACGTTCCCGTCGGGCCGCAACCTCTCGGTCGGCCGCGCGCTGGGCGAGGGGAAGAAACTCGAGGAGATCCTGGGCGGCATGCACTCCGTGGTCGAGGGCGTCTGGACCACCAAGGCGGCGCTCGCCCTGGCCCGCAAGCACAAGGTCGACATGCCGATCACGGAGGAGCTGCACAAGATTCTGCACGAAGGGAAATCCGCCAAGGATGCCCTGCGGGACCTGATGAAGCGGGACCAGAAGAGCGAATAGAAGCGAAACCCTTCCCCTCCGCGGATCGTAGGACAATCGAGTGAGAACGACCCTCATCCTCCTGACCCTGACCCTCGCGGCCTGCGCGACGGGGCCTTCGGCGCAGCAGCAGGCCGACGCCGCGAAGATCGAGCGGCAGCTTACCGAGCTCTACCGGCCGCTCGCCGCTCTCGTGGAGGAGTCGCGCCTCTCGGTGCAGGACTTCATGAAGAAGGAAGGCCGCCAGCAGGTGCTGCCCTCGGACCGCCCGCCCACCGACGACGAGCTCAAGCGCTGGATCGCGAAGTTCGAAGGCGACCTCCTGCCGCGCAACGAGCGGATGTGCGCGCTGATCCGGGCGAAGCGGGACCTGGTGGATGGGCCGGAGCTTCCGGCCAGCTGGCAGGCCCTGCTGGATCACCAGGACGGCTGGCGCGCCGCCCACGAGAAGTGGAAGAAGGAGGGGGTGGCCTACCCGTTCCACGCCCCCACGCCGTTCCCGCGCTCGCTCGAGAGGGAGCTCAAGGCCTCGATCGCGGCGCTGGAAGCCCGCCGGGACGCTCTAAAGAAGGGTTAGCTCTTCGGCTCTTCCGCGCCGCGCGTGAGGGCTTTCGCCAGGTCGTCGGGCAGCACCGAATGCATCGGCCCCATGATGGCCGTCGCCGGGCCCACCGCCTGGTGGCTGGGGTGGATGACGCCGGCCGAGATGATGATCCGCATCGCCTCGTCCACCGACACCGGGAGCGGCACGAGCTCCTCGCGGGGCACGTAGACGACGAAGCCGCTGAAGGGCGTCGGCGCCGCCGGGATGAACACGCAGACCAGGTGCTTCTGGGTGGCCTCGTTGAGCGCCTTCATGCCTTCGGCGGTCACGAACCCGATCGAGTAGGTCCCGCGCATCGGGAAGGGGACCGCCACCGCGGTCTTGAAGTCGTTCTTCTTCTTCTCGTCGCCGAAGAAGAAGTCCGTGAACTGCCTCGCGTAGGGGTAGATCGTGCCGATCAGGGGCACGCGCTTCAGGATCTTCTCGAACCACTGGTAGAGCTTGCGGCCGAAGAACGTCGCCACGAAGAATCCGGCGATGAGGGTCAGGACGATGGCGGCGCAGAAGCCCAGGACGGGCGCGCCCCAGCGGAAGAGCCAGGCCCAGTGGCTGCTGGGCGCCGCCGGGTTCTCGCCGTCGAAGCGGACGACGGTCCACTTGATGGCCTCGCCGATGGGGACGCCGACATTGTTGTAGAGGAACCCGATGACGAGGTAGAGGACCGCCGCCGTCAGGACGATCGGCAGGACGGCAAAGAGGCCCTTGGCGAAGAAGCGTTTCATGCTACTTCAAGTTTACAGGGGCCCGGGCCCGCGTAGGAAGGATGAATTTCGAAAGATGCGAATCACCCTTTGACGCAGCCGATCGGCCGGAGGCGGGCGACCTTGTCGGTGACGCCGGCCTGCTCCATGACGTCGACGACGAGCGAGGCGTCCTTGTAGGCCTCGGGCATCTCCTCGGCGACGGAGTCGCGGCCGTGGGCCATGACGATGACGCCGCGCTCCTCCTCCATCTCCTTGAAGAGGTTGCGTCCCGCCATGAGGCGCTTCATCTCGTTGCGCGAGTGAGCGCGGCCGGCGCCGTGGCAGGTGGAGCCGAAGGTCTCGCGCATCGAGCCCTGCTTTCCGATCAGCAGGAAGCTGGCGCGGCCCATGTCGCCGGGGATGAAGGTCGGCTGGCCGAGGTCGCGGTAGGCTTCCGGCAGCAGCGGGTGGCCCGGCCCGAACGCGCGGGTGGCGCCCTTGCGGTGGACGCAGAGCCGGCGGCCGCCGTGCTCCTCGAACTTGGCGATGTTGTGGCAGACGTCGTAGATGAGGCGCGCGCCGAGGGACTCTTCGCTGACCGCCAGGGTCTGGGCGAAGACGCGCCGCGTGAGGGCGGTCATGACCTGCCGGTTGACCCAGGCGTAGTTGGCCGCGCAGCCCATGGCGGCCAGGTAGCGCTTCGCTTCGGGCGAGCGCAGCGGCGCGCAGCAGAGCTGCCGGTCCGGCAGCTCGATGCCGTAGTCGCGGCTGGCCTTCATCATGGTCTTGAGGAAGTCGTCGCAGACCTGGTAGCCGAAGCCGCGCGAGCCCGAGTGGATCGAGAAGCAGATCGTGCCGGCCTTGAGCCCGAAGTGGTCGGCCACGTCCTTGCGGTAGATCTGGTCGACGACCTGGATCTCGAGGAAGTGGTTGCCGCTGCCGAGGGTGCCGACCTGCGGCATCCCGCGCGAGAAGGCGCGCTCGCTGGCGGCCTTCGGGTCGGCGCCGGGGTAGAGGCCGCCGTCCTCGATGTGGTCGAGGTCCTGGGGGGTGCCGAAGCCGTGGTAGACGGCCCACTTGGCGCCCTGGGTGACGAGCTGGATCGCGTCGTCGCCGCGCGGCGCCTTGATGGCGCCTTCGCTGCCGACGCCGGCCGGGATCGTGCGGAAGATGTTCTTCACCAGGTCGCGCAGCTTCGGCTGGACGTCGGCGCGATCAAGGTTCGTGCGGATGAGCCGGACGCCGCAGTTGTGGACGACGAAGCCGTTCGCCACGAAGTTGTGGTCGGGG
>Ga0310811_10012485_pt1 | contig 11022 bp, 7 predicted proteins | sample YCmetagenome_FD_207642 | JGI IMG/M metagenome (GOLD analysis project Ga0310811, IMG submission 207642) | Soil microbial communities from experimental microcosm in Duke University, North Carolina, United States - YC | ecosystem: Engineered > Artificial ecosystem > Soil microcosm > Unclassified ...
ACCCAACCAAGGGCTATGGATTCATCCAGCCCTCCAGCGGCGGGAAGGACGTTTTCGTTCACATTTCGGCAGTGCAGAAAGCTGGGCTTTCGACGCTTAACGAAGGGCAGACGATCGAATACGAAGAGATCGCCAATCGCGGCAAGACCTCGGCTGAGAACATCAAGGTCTAGCTCGCCACGCGTGCAGTCCCGGATGTAATCCGGGAGCCGGGTTTTAGACCATTTCATCTGACAGCATTGCCTTCGGTAAGAGCGATCGTCGCTCTTACCGCGCGTCCGATTTCTTTTGCGGTGCCCGAGCCGGTTGGTGGCAACTGACCGGACCTGAAGGCATGCCGCGATTTCGTATTCGCACCCGCGGCTAATCTTCCGTAACCCACTTCTCGACGGTCATGACATCCGGCGCCTGCGCGTAGCCGCGCGGCCATAGGTCGACGACCCATTCGACCTTGGTCGCGCTCTCGACCAGCACGGCCGTATTGTGCGGTGTCTGCAGCACCAGAGCGTTGCCGCGATAATGGGGGTTGCCGACTACGTGGTATTTGAACAGGCCCCACCCCTGCATCACCAGCAACAGGCTGGTGGTGTTGCGCGTGGTGTCCCAGCAATCGTAATTGTGCTTGTCGTCGAAGTAGCGAAAATCGGCCTTGGCGACACGCTTGTTCGTCCCGATGACCGGTCCCATCCTACGGTCGAACCAGATCACCGCTTTCTGCACGGCCGCCCGCTCGGCCGCGGCCGAGGCGTGTCCCGCGGCGAGAATCTTCGTCAGGGCCTTGCGGTCGGCCGGCGTGAAGTTGAGGATTTCGCGGCGCCGGCAGACGAACCCGTAACAAACCGTCATCGAACTTGCCGACGGCGGATATATCGAAACCGTCGAATATAATGCCGCCTGCGGCGGACTCAATTCGACCGCGAGCGCCGACGGCGCGATTGCCATCAGCGACGACGCGACAAGCCACAGCGCAATGCCATGAAACCCGGCAGCCGCGCGAAGCCTGCCTGCTTCCGTTCCTTCCATCCGCCGAGTCCCCCACCACATTCCCTAAAGAACCCCATTAACCTCATCACAGCTGTTTCGCGATTCAAGGCTCGGCGGCATGATGAGGCTCCCGGGGTATTTGGACCGCTTGCCATGAAATCTGATTCTATGCCGGTCGCGCCATTCTCCGCACCCTACGCGCCCGACGATGGCGCCATTGCGGCGGAGCTTCTGGCCGCATCCCGTCTCGAATCCGAGCAGAATCGGCGGATCGACCGCACCGCGACGCGGCTGATCGAGGCAATCCGCAGCAATGACGACCCGCTCGGCGGCGTCGAGGACATGCTGCGCGAGTTCGCGCTTTCGACCAAGGAAGGCCTCGCCTTGATGGTGCTGGCCGAAGCGCTGCTGCGCGTGCCGGACGCCCGTACCGCCGACCAGTTCATCGAGGACAAGCTCGGCGAGGGCGACTTCATCCACCACGAGACCAAGTCCACGGCCTTCCTGGTCAATGCCTCGGCCTGGGCGCTCGGGATGTCGGCACGGGTGATCCAGCCCGGCGAGACGCCGGAGGGCACGCTCGGCCGGCTCGCCAAGCGGCTCGGGGCGCCGGCTGTGCGTGCGGCGACCCGCCAGGCGATGCGGCTGATGGGCAGCCATTTCGTGCTCGGCGAGACCATCGAGGCGGCGCTTGCCCGCGCGAAATCCCAGTCGGCAAAGAGCCCGCGCTATTCCTTTGACATGCTGGGCGAAGGCGCGCGGACGGCCGCCGACGCCGAGCGCTATTTCGAAGCCTATGCCATCGCGATCCACGCGATTGGCCGCGCCGCCGGCAACCGTCCCCTGCCCGACCGGCCCGGCATTTCCGTCAAGCTGTCGGCGCTGCATCCGCGGTTCGAGGCCGTCAGCCGTGGCCGCGTGATGGCCGAGCTGGTACCACGGCTGGTCGATCTCGCCCGCCGCGCCCAATCGTTTGACCTCAACTTCACCGTCGATGCCGAGGAAGCCGACCGGCTCGAGCTGTCACTCGACGTGATCGCGGCCACCCTCGGCGAGGCTTCGCTCGCCGGCTGGGACGGCTTTGGCCTTGCGATCCAGGCCTATCAGAAACGCGCCTCCGAGGTGATCGACTACATTGACGCGCTGGCGCGTGGCTACCAGCGCCGCCTGATGGTGCGGCTGGTCAAGGGCGCCTATTGGGACACCGAGATCAAGCGCGCACAGGAGCGCGGGCTCGACGGCTATCCCGTCTTCAGCCGCAAGGCGATGACCGATCTCAACTATGTCGCCTGCGCGCGCAAGCTGCTCGACCTGCGGCCGCGCCTGTTCCCGCAATTCGCCACGCATAATGCGCTGACGGTCGCGACCGTGCTGGAGCTTGCCGACAGCCGCGGCGGCTTCGAATTCCAGCGCCTGCATGGCATGGGCGAGGCGCTCTATGCGCAGCTCTCCGAGGATCGCCCCGAGCTCGCCTATCGTACCTATGCGCCGGTCGGCAGCCACCGCGACCTCCTCGCCTATCTGGTGCGGCGGTTGCTCGAGAACGGCGCCAACTCCTCCTTCGTCGCGCTCGCCGCTGACAATACCGTGCCGGTCAAAACCCTGCTGAAGCGCCCGGCCGAGATCATCGGCAGCGCGGCGCAAGCCAAACACCCGAACATCCCATTGCCGCGTGATCTCTTGCTGCCGCAGCGGATCAATTCGCGCGGCATCGAGTTTGGCCAACGCACGGCACTCGACAAGCTCGTCGCTGCGATCGCGGCGGAGAAAGTGCCGGCCGCAGGCAGCCTCTCCGATGCGACACCGGCCGACGCCGATGCGGCCATGGCCGCCGCGCGGGGTGGTTTCGGAAGCTGGAGCGTGACACCGGCCGCTCAGCGCGCGGCCGCGCTGGAGAAGGCCGCCGAACTCCTGGAAAACCGCGCCGCGCATTTCATCGCGCTGCTGCAACGGGAAGGCAGCAAGACGCTGGACGATGCGCTCTCCGAGTTGCGGGAAGCCGCCGACTTCTGCCGCTATTACGCCGCGGAGGGGCGAAAACTGCTCGGCAGCGACGAAGCCATGCCGGGCCCGACCGGCGAAAGCAACAGGCTGCGCCTGCGTGGCCGCGGCGTCTTCGTGGCGATCTCGCCCTGGAATTTCCCGCTGGCGATCTTTCTCGGCCAGGTCACGGCGGCGCTGATGGCGGGAAATTCTGTCGTCGCCAAGCCGGCCGAACAGACGCCGCTGATTGCAGCCGAAGCGGTGCGGTTGCTGCACGAGGCTGGCATCCCCGCCGATGCATTGCGTCTGGTCGTGGGCGACGGCCGGATCGGCGCCGCTCTGGTCGCGCATCTCGCGATTGCCGGCGTCGTGTTCACCGGTTCGACCGAGGTCGCGCGTTCGATCAACCGCACGCTTGCGGCCAAGGATGGCCCGATCGTGCCGCTGATCGCGGAGACCGGCGGCATCAATGCCATGATCGCGGACGCCACGGCGCTGCCCGAGCAGGTCGCCGACGACGTCGTGACCTCTGCATTTCGCTCGGCCGGCCAGCGCTGCTCGGCGCTGCGGATCCTGTTCGTGCAGGACGATGTCGCCGATCGCATGATCGAGATGATCGCAGGCGCCGCGCGCGAGCTGAAGATCGGCGACGCGTCCGATCCCTCAACGCATGTCGGGCCGGTGATCGACGCCGAGGCGAAGTCGAAGCTGGACGCGCATATCGCGCGCATGAAACACGAGGCGCGGGTGCATTACGCAGGCACCGCGCCGGAGGGCAATTTCGTCGCGCCGCATATCTTCGAATTGAAGGACGCGAGCGAGCTCACCGAGGAAGTGTTCGGGCCGATCCTGCACGTCGTGCGCTACGAGGCCGAACGGCTGGAGGACGCGCTGCAATCGATCGAGGCTACCGGCTTTGGCCTCACGCTCGGCATCCACTCCCGCATCGACGATATGGTGGACGCGATTGTCGCACGGCTGCAGACCGGCAACATCTATGTCAACCGCAACATGATCGGCGCGGTGGTCGGCGTGCAGCCGTTCGGCGGCCACGGGCTTTCCGGTACCGGCCCCAAGGCCGGCGGTCCGCATTATCTCGCGCGCTTTGCCACCGAGCAGACCGTGACCATCAATACCGCAGCGGCCGCCGGCAATGCCGCGCTGCTGTCGGGCGACGAGTGAGCGACTACAGGCAGGTTTCGTCCTTGCTGCCCTGCGGAGAATTTCCGCAGGGAATGCGCTTGCCGAGCTGCTGGATCTTCTGCCGGGATTGCGCTTGCGCCAGAATGTCGAACACGCTGGCGGGCGTCAGCTGTGTGGCGCTCTTGTAGTCGTCGGTGGCCTTATCGACATTGTTCTGTGCCTCATAGATCGTGGCGCGGGCAAAATACCGTTCGACCGAGCCGCGTTCCGCGATTGCCCTGGAGAGGTCGTCGAGCGCCTTGTCGTATTCGTGCGTCGCCGAATAGGCGAGGCCGCGCAGCGTCAGTGCCTCGCCGTCATTCGGCCGCGTGCCGAGTACCAGGTTGAGATCGATCATGGCGTTCGCAGCGTCTTTCTTCGCCAGGTAGGCCCGCGCCCGCAGCGTGCGGGCGAGTGCATCGAAGGCGGGCGCCTTGCCGATCACCTGGTTCAGCGCCACGATCGCGCGGTCATATTGGCCGGAGACCACCATGGCGAGACCCTGCCCGACTTCGGCGATCTGGTTGTTCGGACTGCGGTCGAGCGCGCTCCTGATATCGATCATTCCTTCCTGGTTGTTGCCCTTCATCAAGAGCGCGAGGCCGCGCGCCCCGCGCGCGAGATCATTCATGGGATTGAGCGCCAACGCCTGGTCGAAATCGGCCAATGCCTTGTCGAGCTGCCTGAGCGCCATATAGGTCTGGCCACGCTCGGCAAAGGCCGCCGCGTCTTTTGCGTTGAGCGAAATCGAGCGATCGAGGTCGGCGAGAGCTTCCTGAAATTTCCCGTGCAGCCGGTCGACCATGCCGCGGCCGAGATAGGCGAGCGCATTGTTCGGATCGACGCTGAGCGCGTGCTTGGCATCGACCGTCGCCTGGTCGAATTGCTTCATGCCGATCGACGCAAGGGCCCGGGCACCCAGCATCTGCCCATCGTCCGGCTTCAGCTTGAGCAGCGCGTCGATGTCGTTGCGGGCATCCGAGAAACGCGCCAGCACGAGCAGCGAGGCCGCGCGAAGCCGCAGTGCGGCCTCGTTGCGGGGATCGGCGGTCAGGACCGTGCCGAGGCGCGTGACGGCCTCGGCGTATCGCCGCTGCGCCATGAACTGCTGGGCGTCGCGGATGGCTTGCTGGGAGGATGGCGCGTCCTGTGGCGCCGTCGAAGGCGCTGCCGGCACCGGAGGTATGGCAGCCGCCTGCCTGGAAGCCGACCCCGGTTGCCCGTCATGCACCTTGGCAAGCTCCGCCTGCATCGCCATTGCCGTCTGCTTTTGCTGCTGGACGAGCTGCGTGGCCGGATTGTTCGGCGAGATCGCCAGCACCTTGTCGAAGTCGGCAATGGCGCGAGCGTAATCGCCCTTGGCGCTGAACAACTGTCCCCGCGCGAAATAAGCTCCGATCTCGGTTCGTGGCGACTGTGCAATCGCGCGCGAGAAGTCCTCGAGTGCATGATCGGCATCGCCCTTGCGCCGATAGGCCTGGCCGCGCCAGAAGAATGCGCGCGGAACATTCGGATTGATCGCGATCGCCGCATTGAGATCGCTCAACGCGGGATCGAGCTGGCCGGTTTCGACATAGGCGCGGGCACGCCCGACATAAGCCGGCGCGAAGTCCTGGCGCAGAGCAAGAGCCTGGCTAAAATCGGCGATCGCATCCGCCCATGGCTTGTGGTCGTTCTTCAGGCCGCCGCGCGCGGCAAGCGCAGGCGCGCTTTTCGGATCGAGCTCGATCGCCTGGTTGAAATCCGCAAGCGCGTCGTCGAACTTGCCGAGTCGTTCTCGCGCAAAGCCGCGCGCAAACAGCGCCGGCAGCGATTTGGGATCGAGTTGAAGCGCCGCGTCGCCATCCGTTGCGGCGGCGTCGTATTTGTTATGCGCCGTGTAAAAGCGCGACCGCGCGACATAAGCCTTCACCCGATCTTCCGCAGGCCGCGACTGGTCATTGATGATGGCCGTGCAACCCGACTCGATCTTGTCGGTGGCAGTCCCGGTGCAATCTTCGAGATCGCCGGCTCGGGCCGGGCTCTGCGCCACAATGGCGACGAACAGGATCGCTGCCGACAGTCGGAAGTGAGAGGATGACATCGCGATCGCTCCCTTCGACACGAGGAGATTCCCTGCAGGTCCAGCCTTTTCCATGGCGCTTCGGCGGAGCCTGCCAAAGCTTTACAACCGGGACGTGATCATTGCCATATGCACCTCGCATAGCGACAACACGGAGGTGCGTTCCTGGAGCGGTTGCATCCCTCGCCGACATCGGTCAAATGGGCGTGATCGCGGCCGCGTCCGGCAATCCCGGCACGGCAACAAGAGCAACAATCTGACGGGGCGACGCCATCATGGAAAAGGGCATCTTCGACGGGCTGAAGGTTCTGGATTGCGCCAGTTTCATCGCCGCGCCCGCGGCTGCGACCGTGCTGTCCGATTTCGGCGCCGACGTGATCAAGATCGAACCGCCCGGCGCCGGCGATCCCTACCGCAACCTGCCGAACCTGCCGGGCTATCCGCACAGCGAGCACAATTTCGCCTGGCTGCTCGAAGCCCGCAACAAGAGGAGCCTCGCGCTCGACCTCACCAGGCCGGAAGCGCAGGCGGTGCTCCATAAGCTCGTCGCGGAAACTGACGTCTTCATCACCAACATGCCGCCGCAGGTGCGCGCCAAGCTCGGCATCACCTATGATCATCTCGCCCATCTCAACCATCGCCTGATCTACGCTTCGTTTACCGGCTATGGCGAAAAGGGTGAGGAAGCCAACAAGCCCGGCTTCGACAGCAACGCCTATTGGGCGCGTTCCGGCCTGATGGATCTGGTGCGTGCCGATGAAGAGACGACGCCGGCGCGCTCGGTTGCCGGCATGGGCGACCATCCCTGCGCCATGGCGTTCTATGGTGCGATCGTCACCGCTCTGTACAAGCGCGAGCGCACCGGCAAGGGCTCGCACGTCTCGACCAATCTGATGGCGAACGGCATCTGGGCCAATGGGGTGCTGGCGCAGGCCAAACTCGTCGGCGCCAAATTCTCCAAGCGCAAGCCGCGCGAGCAGGCGCTGAATGCGGTGACCAACCACTACAAATGCAAGGACGGTCGCTGGATCATCCTGTCGCTGCTGAACGAGGAGCGGCAATTCCCGACACTGGCCCGCTGCATGGGCCGCGAGGACCTCATCGCCGACGAGCGTTTTGCCACCAAGGCCGGGCGGCATTCGCGCTCGATAGAACTGATCAAAATCTTCGACGAGGTGTTTGCGACCAGGGACCTGGCCCAATGGCGCAAGATCCTCGACGGCAACGGCCTCGTGTTCGGCGTGGTCGGCATCCTCGACGACATCCCGCGCGATCGGCAGATGATCGAGAACGAAGTCCTGGTGCCGTTCGAGAACGACACCATGCTGACGGTGAACAGCCCGATCTTCATCGATGGGGCCAAGAAGGTGCAACCGCGCAAGCCGCCCGGCGTCGGCGAGCATTCCGACGAGATCCTGCGCGGCGCCGGCTATGACGAAGCCGCGATCAAGAAGCTGCGCGCGTCCGGCTCGGTGGCGTGAGGGCGAAACGCCGACCTATCGCCTGCATGGATCGCCGCCCTGCCGGAGCTTGTGTCGAGCACCGCAACACCGCGCCTGCCGCCGCTCTCCGCCCCGATCTTCGTGATGGCATCATCGAGCGCATTGAAGCTGCTCCCGGCCGCGGCGGCACGCGAGCGGCCGGCGCCGATCAGGGAAACAAGGGTGAATGTCGCGAAGTCGCACCGGATGAGCATGTGCATTTCCGATCAGCGATTGAGCCAGGCCCAGACCACGCCGACCACGATCACCCCGAGAATGATGGCAAAGACGACCGCCCAGCCGCTGACGCGAACCGCGCTGGTGGTCTGCCGGACGGCCTCGTTATGGGCGATTTCGCGGTTGCGCTGCTGTTTCTCCTGATCGGAAGAGCTCATCGGGCAAGCCTCCGCTCACGTTCTGGCTGTCGTCACCGGCTTCAATGTAGCATCAATTGATGACGGCTGCCCGGCGGTGCCGGGGCCGGTGAGCCGGCTCAGGGCCAGCGCCGCCAGCGCGGCACAGAGCGCGGCGGCGGCCGCCGCCATGAATACCGCCGACGCGCTCCATTTCTGCGCCAGCAAGGCGCCGCCGACGAGCGGGCCGACGATCGAGCCGATCCGGCCGATGCCGAGCGCCCAGCCGACGCCGGTGGCGCGAACCGAGGTCGGGTAGAACCCGGCCGTCAACGCATTGGCGGCGATCTGGCCGCCGACCACGCAGAAGCCGGCCGCGAAGATCGCAACCGAGACCAGCGCCGCCGACTGACCGAGTTGACCGATCGTGCCGACCGCGAACACCGCGCCGAAATAGACCAGCGCCAGCGCGCGGAAGGAGAAGCGGTCGATCACGCTGCCCAGGGCAAGCGTGCCGAGCACGCCACCCACCTGCAACAGCGATCCGATGACGGCCGCGAGCGATACCGACGCGCCGAGATCGTGGATCACGGTCGGCAGCCAGGAGGCAAGGAAATAAAGGTCGAGCAGGCTCATGAAGAACACGACCCAGAGCAGGAGCGTCACGGCGGCACGGCCCTCGCGGAACAGATGCACCACCGGGATGCCCGCGAGATGCGTCTCATGCACGACGAAGCCGGCCTTGGGCGCGAACACGGTCGTGGGGCTGATGCGCTTGAGGAGCTCGGCGACGCGCGCAGGCGCGCGCCCCGTCGTAGCCAGGAAGCGGACCGATTCCGGAAGCCGCCAGGCCAACACCGGCGCCATCAGCAGCGGAGCGATGCCGCCAACGATGAAGACCGAGCGCCAGCCGTGCCGCGGGATCAGATCCGCGGCCAGCAGGCCACCAAGCGCCGCGCCGATCGAGAAGCCGCAGAACATGATCATCACCATGGTGGCACGACGGCGATGCGGATTGTACTCCGAGGTCAGCGCGACCGTGTTGGGCATGGCGCCGCCGAGCCCGAGTCCGGTCAGGAAGCGGATGATCAGGAGCGAGGTGACGTCCTGCGCAAACGCCGTGGCGAAGGCGCCGATGCCGAAGGCCACCGTGGAGAAAATGATAATGCGCTTGCGTCCGAGCCGGTCGGCGAGCGGGCCGAACACCAGCGCGCCGATCATCAGCCCGAACAGGCCGGCGCTGAATACGGGCCCCAGCGCGCTCTTGCCGACATGCCATTCCCTGGCGAGCGCCGGCGCGACATAGCCGATCGCCTGGGTGTCGAAGCCGTCGAGGAACAGCACCGCGGCGCACATCAGCAGCAGCTTGAGCTGGAAACCGCCGACGGGCTGGCGGTCGATGAAGTCAACGAGGTCGATTGCCGGCGTCTCGTCAGCAGCCGGCTTGTCAGTAGGCATGGTTCCCCTCCCCTTTGGACGCACGGTCTTGCCGACCGTTATCGCTTCGTGATCAGCCTAGCGCGGCCGGTCAGCGGCGCAAAGGCGTCCTTCGAATAACCCGCGACGCGCTTATGGCCTTCGGACAGGGCGACCAGTGCATCGGCAGTCCGATCGGCGTGCCGCCGCCAGCGGCGACGATGACCTCGTCCATATACGTCGTCATTGCGAGGAGCGAAGCGACGAAGCAATCCACGCCGTCGCCGCAGAGGCATTCTGGATTGCTTCGCGGAGCCTGTCATCGGGCCGCGCGTTCGCGCGGACCCGTTGGCTCGCAATGACGAGGTAACCGCAATCGCGCACGACTACCGGGTTTTCACAAAGCACATGCCCATCCGCGTGTCCTCGCTGGCGGTCTGACAGGTCAACCCCTCGGCGCAGGTCCACCCGATAAAGCTCTTGTCGTTGTCGCTGGCCTTGGCGTGCTGCACATAGCAATGCGCGCCCCAGCCGTCCTCATATTCGGTACCGGCGAGCTCGGAGCTGCCGCGCAGTTGCGGGCGGCTGGCAAAGCCGCGCGAAAAGTCCGGCGCTTTCCCATCGGCAAAGGCGGTGACGATGTCGCGGCGGCGCACCTGATCGCCGAAGAAGTGCGGCGAAGCCGGAACGACGGTGGAGTTGGATGGCTTTGCCGCCATCCAGTCGACGCCCGGGAAATGGAAGCCGCCGATGCCGCGGGTCTGATGGCAACCCGAGCAGCTCACGTCGTTGAGCCGGCGCTCAAAGCCGCCGACCGAGCGGATGTTCTGCAATTTCACATCGAGCGCGGCGGCCTTGGCCAGCGCCAGCACGACATCGCTTTTGCTGAAGACCGGATTCCTGGTGCCGTCCTCCCCCTCAACCAGGCCAAACGCCGGTTGCAGGTTCGACGGCGCAAAGCCAGCCGGGGTCGGCGCAATCGCACCTTTCAGCAGAAAGCGATCCGGGAACAGCACCGTGCCGCGATCGAGCTCGGCGAGATGGGCGGGATCGAGCAGCCACGCCTTGAAGTCGCGCGCCAGGCTCGCATCCGACAACAGCCGATCGCGATCGATCTGGTCTTCGAGCACGGATTCCACGAAGGTCTGCGACTTGGCATCATAGTCGAATACCTTCATCAGATAGTCGGTGCGGAAATCGCGCGTCGGCGATTTCGGCGCATGCGCAATCTGCAGGTTGGTTTCGATGCGGTCGATATTCTTCGGCGTGACGAGATCGAGCGCCCCGCCCGGCGCCGTGAGCTTTTCCGCCACCTCCGCGCCGGTTGCGCTCAGACTTCCAGTAGCCAGCCAGCGCTTGGCGATTTCGGCGCAGGTGATCGTGATGGCCTTGCCATCGACGGAAACGTCGCCCTTCGCTTTCAGCACCACGTTCAGCGTCATCGGCAGCCGTGGCGACACCGAAGCCTCGCCAATTGGGGCCGTCACATTGGTCGGGGTCAGGCGATAGATCAGCCTGACCTCGCCGCAATCGAGGCCGGGCACATAGCCGCGGTCCATGC
>Ga0310811_10012486_pt1 | contig 11022 bp, 7 predicted proteins | sample YCmetagenome_FD_207642 | JGI IMG/M metagenome (GOLD analysis project Ga0310811, IMG submission 207642) | Soil microbial communities from experimental microcosm in Duke University, North Carolina, United States - YC | ecosystem: Engineered > Artificial ecosystem > Soil microcosm > Unclassified ...
AGCTCGGCGCCGAGCGTCGTTTCGAGGCTCTGCACGCGCCGCGTGAGACCGGGCTGCGTCAGATGAAGACGTTCGGCGGCGCGCACGATCGAACCGCTGTCGACGACCGCCACGAACGCCTGCAGATCACGTGTGTTCAAAATTAACTCGCATATTAGAAATGCGTATATTTCAATTGTAGCATATTGATCGGGTAACTACGATGGTCGTGTCCCGTCCATTCGAGCTTCCACCCGATGAATCCCTTTGCCGATACGCGTGCCCACCCTGTCGCTACGACCTCCGACGAAAGCGTCCGGGCGCCTGCCCTCACGCCGCTGCTCACTGTTTTCTTCGCGACGGCCGTCGGCGTCATCGTGATGAACCTGTTTGCCGCGCAACCGCTGACCGGCGCGATCAGCCGCAGCCTGCATCTGGCACCGCAATTCGCGGGATTGGCCGCGATGCTGCCGCAGCTCGGTTACGCGGCCGGTCTCGTGCTGCTGGTGCCGCTCTGCGATCTCGTCGAGAACCGGCGACTGATCGTGCACACGCTGGCGTGTTGTGCCGTCTCGCTCGCCATCGCGATGTTCACGGATTCGCGCGGCGTATTTCTGATGGCTGTTTTCGCGGCCGGGGCGGCGTCGAGCGTGATTCAGATGCTCGTGCCGATGGCCGCGTCGATGGCACACGAAAGCAGCCGCGGGCGCGCGGTCGGCAACGTGATGAGCGGCGTGATGCTCGGCATTGTGCTGTCGCGCCCCGCCGCCAGTGTGATCGCCGGGACGGTCGGCTGGCGTGCGTTCTACGGCATGGCCGCGGGAATCGATGGGCTGCTCGCGCTCGTGCTGCACTGGCGTCTGCCGGTCCGCGTGCCGGCTGTTTCGACGGGCTACGGCAGCCTGCTGCGCTCGCTCGGCACGCTGCTGCGCACCGAGCGCGTGCTGCAATGGAACGCCGTCTCGGCCGCGCTGGTGATGGGCGCGTTCAGCGCATTCTGGACCGCGATCGGTCTGCGACTCGTGCAGCCGCCTTTCCACTTCGGCATGAACGGAATCGCGCTGTTCGCGCTGGCCGGAGCGGCGGGCGCGATCGTCACGCCGCTTGCGGGGCGCGCGGGCGATCGCGGACTCGGCCGCGCGACACTGTTCGCCGGACACATGACGATGCTGGTCGCGCTCGTCGCAATCGGTATCGCGGGCGCCGGGTGGGGAGGGTTTTCAGCCGGCGAGCATCCGCTGCTGGCGGTGGCCATGCTCGTGACCGGTGCCGCTGCGCTCGACGCCGGTGTGGTCATCGATCAGACGCTGGGCCGACGCGCAGTCAATCTGATGAATCCGGCCGCGCGCGGCAGACTGAACGGGCTGTTCGTCGGTGTGTTCTTTATCGGTGGTGCGCTCGGCACGGTGTTGTCGGGTGCGATGTGGGCATGGGCCGGCTGGGACGGCGTATGCGCCGTGGGCTTCGGCTTCACCGGCCTCGCGTTCGTGCTCCGGCGAGTGCGCGCAGACGACGGGGGAGAGGTTTGACGATAGCGCTCGATGCGCGTCGTGACCGGCTTGCCGCCATCCGCGACGATCATTGGATGGCTTCAACCTTTCTCGATGAAAGCTGGCTTCTTCCCGCTACTGGAATGCTTGTGAATTGGAGGCCAATTACCCATCTTTTCCCGGGTTTCAGATCGGTTTGCCACTCGTATGATGGCTCACATCATCGAAACACTGCAGTTGGCACACCTTGCCCATACGGAACGCCGCGACTTCAACCGAAGAGATCCATGTCTGTTACAAGTCCACGTGCCGTCCCTCCGCCGAACGCTGCGATCGATCCGAACTGCTCACACCGATATCGGTGAGCGCACGGCTGCTGCGCCCCGAGGTTTGTTTGCCTGGACCCGCAAAAATGAACACAGTTTCAAATCCACTTTCCCCAGAGGCTGGGCATCAACCGATGCATCAACCAATCGGGCTGGCTCCGTTGTTGCGTGCCGCGACTGCGGGGCAGGATCTGACGCAGCTGGGCGAATTGCTGCTCGATCATGTGAGGCAGCATGACGACCCCTACGCGCTGCTCGATTTGTCGCTTGTTCTGCAAATGAAATACCAAAGGGCGAGCGCGATGGCCGTCCAGCAGCAAGCGTTGCAGATGACCCGGCATTTTCAGTTCAAGCGCGCCGGCACGACTCCGTCTGCGCTGAAGGTGCTGGTGATCAAGGCGCCGGGCGATCTGATGGCGAACACGCCTCTCGAATGTCTGCTCGAGAACGCCGATGTGCAGATCGACGTCCTGTATGCGGATGCGCAACCGCTCGCTAACGCCGCGCTGCCCGAGCACGATGTGATCTTCGTCGCGGCGTGCGCGTCCGACGAAACAGCGGACGTGCTCGCGCAGATCTCGTCGCTCGCGAGCGGAACCCCCTGCCGGGTCCTCAATCGGCCCGAGCATGTGATGAAGACGATGCGCGAGACCGCGTATGCGACGTTGGGCGCGGTGTCCGGCATCTGCATGGCTCGCACGGTACGCCTGTCGCGCGAGCAGGTGAGTCAGGCCGTTTCGGGCGCGCTCGACCTGCCCGGAATGCTGAAGAACCCCTATCCGTTCATCATCCGCCCGGTCGGGTCGCACGCCGGAACAGGACTGGAAAAAGTATCCGATGAACAGGAGCTCGGCCGCTACCTCGCGAAGTCGGAGGCCGACGCGTTCTACATGGCGCCCTTCATCGACTACAGCAGCGCCGACGGCCTGTTCCGCAAATACCGGATCGTCATGATCGACGGAAAGCCGTTCGTTTGCCACATGGGCATTTCGAAAGACTGGATGGTGCACTATCCATACGCGGAAATGTTCGCCCATGCGGATCGACGCGAAGAAGAAGCGCGCATGATGGCGACCTTCGATGCCGAATTCGCGGAGCGTCATCGCGATGCGTTGCGCCAGGTCGCCGAATTGACCGGTCTCGACTACGTGGGCTTCGATTGCGCCGAGACGAACGATGGCCGGCTGCTCATATTCGAAATCGCAACGGGAATGGTCGTGCACGACATGGACGATCCGGAACGCTTCCCTTACAAGATGCCGCAAATCCGGCGCGTCGCACACGCGTTCCAACAAATGCTGCGCCGCGCGGCGCACGCAAGTTAAGCCCAATCCGCTGGCCGTGGAGGCATAGTGAAGTCCAATGCACTGAATTTCTCCGGGGGTCCCGGAGCGCTCCCCGAAGCGGTACTCGAACAAACGCGGGTCGCGATCACCGCGTTGCCGGAGACCGGTATTTCCGTACTCGGCATGAGCCACCGTTCGGACTGGTTCCGCTCGATCCTGATCGAAGCCGAATCGAATTTGCGCGTACTGCTGGGCATTTCCGACGACTACGCGATTACCTTCCAGCAGGGAGGCAGCAGCCTGCAATTCGCGATGATTCCGATGAATTTCGCCGGGCGCGAATTCGCGCCGCCGGAATATGTCACATCCGGCTATTGGAGCGGGCGGGCGACCTCGGAAGCGGAAAAAGTCACCAGCAGAAAAGTGGCGTGGGACGGACGCTCAACCGGTTATCGCCGACTGCCCGATCTCGATCAGCTGGATATCTCCAGCTCGGCGGCCTATTTGCACTACGTGTCGAACGAGACCGTGGAGGGATTGCAGTTTCCGCTTTGCGAAAAGGCGGGCGGCGTGCCGTTGATCGCGGACATGTCATCCGATTTCCTGTCGCAGCCGATCCGGCCGGACGCCTACTCGATGATCTATGCGCACGCGCAGAAGAACCTGGGGCCGGCGGGCGTGACGGTGGCGGTCATCAAGCGTTCGTTGCTTGAACGGATTCCCGAGGGTTTGCCCGCTATCCTCGATTTCCGCACGCACGTGTCGCACGGTTCCAACTACAACACGCCACCCGTCTTTGCGATCTATGTGTTGACGTTGGTGACGCGCTGGTTGCGATTCGACGTGGGTGGTCTCGAAGCGATGCAAAGCATCAATGAAAAGAAGTCGAAGCGCCTGTATGACGCGCTCGACGCATTGGAGGGCGCCGTAACGATTCATGCCGACCGTCGCTGGCGTTCACAGATGAACGTGGCGTTCACATTCGGCGATTCGCGGCTCGACAATGCGTTTATCGACGCAGCCCGTGAACAGAATATCGTTGGAATCGAAGGGCACCGGTCAATTGGCGGTCTGCGAGCGTCCCTTTACAACGCCGTGACCGAAGAGGCTGTGGACATTCTCGCGAATGTGCTCACTGAGTTTAGCCTCCAGCGGGTTTGAACAGACTTCGACGGGCACAGCGGCCGCGACACGATGAGAAGGTAGAGCTGCGGTGTGGTTCGCATCACGGCTCTGCTCATGAGCGCTGCAGTCCGGCACTGCGGGAAACAAGTCGGTCATACTAGGGATTCCCAGGCAGGCATGGAGTCGCTCATGAAATTCGACTACAAGCAGTTTCACATCGAAGCGTTGTGTCTCGAGGAAGGAGGCCACTACTATGCCCGCGCCAAGATCTTCCAGCGCCCCACGGCGGCTGAAGATCTTCGCGAGGTGAAATGGTCAGGCGATATCGGCGACTATCGAAGCGACGCGGATGCCGAGGAGGCGGCGCTGCAATGGGCAATCCGCTGGTGCGACGAGCACGAGCACCGGTCGTGACGCCGTTAGTCGGCCGTTGCGTCGCGCCGTCGCGCCGGTAACGTGTCGGCGTTCGGATCGGCGGCGACCGTGCGGTTCGGCCTGCGCAACGTATCGCACAGGCGATGCGCCGGCGTTCGTCGCCGATCTCGACGATGCGCTCGCTCACCACGTTTCCGTTTGCAAACGTGACGTTGCGCACGTCGCCGTCGATCCTGGCCGTCCCCCTTACTCCGAACCGCGCTGCACGAGCACGCCGTCGATCAGACCATATAGCTTCGCTTCCTCCGCCGACATGAAGTGATCCCTGTCGGTATCTTTCTCTATCTGTGCGACGCTCCGACCGGTGCAGTCCGCGAGCATCGCATTGAGCCTTTCACGCAGATACAACACTTCGCGCGCCTGAATCTCGATGTCCGCCGCGGTGCCCTGACCGCCACCGGATGGCTGATGGATCATGATTCTCGCGTTCGGCAATGCGTAGCGCTTGCCTTTGTGCCCGGCTGCCAGCAGCGACGTGCCCATGCTGGCAGCAAAGCCGGTGCACAACGTCGATACGGCAGGCTTGATGAACTGCATCGTGTCGTAGATCGCCAGTCCGTCGTACACCGAGCCGCCCGGCGAATTGATATAGAGGGAAATGTCCTTGTCGGGATTTTCGGATTCGAGAAACAGCAACTGCGCGACGACGAGGCTGGCGGACTGCTCGTTGACGGGACCGTTCAAAAAGATGATGCGTTCGCGCAGCAGTCGCGAATAGATGTCGTAAGCGCGTTCGCCTCGCCCCGACTGTTCGATGACGGTTGGCACGAGTCCGAGACTCGTCGGCGACGGTTGGCGAAGCGAAGAAGACATGGCAGCGTCCTTTTTACAGAGGTGAAGGATCGAGTGCGGAGCAAGGCCGCGCGAGCGGTGTTGCACATCAACCGGATGACGGCCGCGCGCATGCTAACGTGACATCGAAAATATTTTTTCCTCCGGCTGTCACGCGGCAGTCGGCTCGGCCGTCATAGGCGTGAATCCCGGCGTTCTGGCAGACTTGGGGCGCCCGCGTACTTTGGATGGAGATCTGCATGATCGAACCGCAGCCCAAACGGGGCTCGACTGCCTCGCCCGAATCCTTCGATTGCCACCGTCCGCGCCTGTTGTCGATTGCGTATCGGATGCTCGGCAGCCGCGCGGAAGCCGAGGACGTCGTGCAGGATGCGTGGCTGAAATGGCATGCGTCCGATACGACCGACCTCCGGCAACCGGCTGCGTGGCTGACGACGGTCGTCACCCGATTGTCGATCGACCGGCTGCGGGTCCTGCAGACCGAGCGCGCCGCGTCGCTGCACGGTTGGCTGCCGGAACCCTGGATCGACGCGGTCGCGCCGTCTGCGGAAGACGTCGTGCTGGATGGCGCGCAGTTGTCGTACGGATTGATGCTGTTGCTCGAACGGCTCTCGCCGGACGAGCGCGCGGCATTTCTGCTTCGAGAGGCGTTCGATTGCGATTACGCGGAGATCGGCGCGGCGATCGGCAAATCGACGGCTCATTGCCGGCAGCTCGTTCATCGCGCGAAAGTGCGGCTGACGCGCGCCGGCGCACCGTCGCAGCCGGCCGATCCTGCGCAGCAGCGACGTATCGTCGACAGGCTGCGTGCCGCGATCGATGCACAGGACCAGGCGACGCTGCTCGAAGTGCTCGCCGGTGTGCACGTCGTCAGCGACACAACCGAGCCGGTTCTTGCGAGCGCGGCAGTCGAAGCGATATCGCTCGGCGCGGATGCGGGCCTTGCGTTCGTCGTCGACGGCGACATCACCGCGCTGCTGGTGCCGTGGGTGGACGCGCGAGGTGTCGCTACGCTGCACGTCGTCACACGCGGCGCCGCGCTCGCGGCTGTCAACCGTACGCTGGGACGCCAGGCGATCGCGCGATGGCTCGCGCGTATTTTTCGAGGCGGTGGGTTGGTGACTACGCGCGCCGATTCGGAAGTCACCGCGTAACGCCGCAACTTCTGGGGCACTCCCGCACCTATCGATAACATCCGTTAGAGATAGCGCAGTACTTTCCATGCAGCGTCCGGACATGCCGCCAGAAAGTGGATTTCATGGCTCATGTCCGCGTTGAGCCATGCATTATTAGTTCGATAACTCCCGGATCACATTTAAAAAACCGTGCGAGCAAACATCGAGTAATCTTGCTTTTCGCGAAAAGGCTGAATACCGCGCGTGATTTGATAACAAGAACAGCGCGCAAAGAGGTTTGTTATTTTCCAATGCAGATAACAACACCTCAATAGACAGCGCTCCATCTCATGTTTCCGGCCGCCAGACAACGAGTGCCCGGCTACGCGAAATTCACTGCCGTGAGCGCCGCACCGTCGGCGCCGACCGGAAGCTTATCCAGTGTGTTCCGTTTCATCCTGAACAGATGAGGGAATCATGCCGAAACGAAGTGGCCAAAATGCGGTTCTTCAAATCCGCAAACTAGCGGCACGCCGCAGCGATGAAGCACAGCAAACGCCTAGCGCAGTAGGGCCAACGCTATTACGCGCCAATACTCGAAGGCGGTACGACCGGCGTGTTTCCTCGCACAGGGAAACAATGCCGCTCAGCGTGTCGGTTGCCGCAATAACGGGCGCGCTGTTCATGTGGAATTCCGGCAACGTAGAGGCCGCTCCGTGTTCGGTCAATCAGACGACCAATTCCAATTCCGAGGTGGGTTGCTCGGCGAGTGCAGGGGGCGCCGCTACTGTGACCGTCACGGGGCCTTTGACGATCACGCTGTCGCCCGGTGGTGCGGCAGCAGACGGCGTGCATTCGGACACTGGCGCTAGCGGTGCGACGGGCAGCGCGTCGGCTACGGTTACCAACGCGACCATCGTCAACAACAGAACGACGCATCCATCGCTCGGCATCAATGTCGTGGCAGGCCCAGGCCCCAGTTCTCCCGGCAGTGCCACGGTGACTTTGTCAGGCACGAACAGTATCTCGGCGGCCGCGGGCGGCGGAGCCATCGCGAATGCCCGCGGCACAGGGAACGCCACGACAACCGTCACCGGATCGTTAGCCGTCAACGTGACCTCTACCAGTACTGGCCAGGACGAAGGCGTCGAGACAACCGTACGCAGCGGCACCGCAACGTTGGACATGTCAGGCGTTACCGGCGCCTCCACCATCGGCGTGCTCGGAGGCAACGCGATTTTCGTGGATTCGCTGCCTTCGGGCGCTCAACCCGGTGGCAACGTGGTGATCAGAGGGATCAGCAATGCCGTCACGGCCAATGAGGACAATTCGGTCTGGGGGGCAAAGGCATCGCCCGCCGCGAACGCCGGCATTGCGGCGATAAGCTTTGGCGCGGGGACCGTCAACATCGAGGGGACGTCCGCGTCGGTCAACTCGACGGGGCCGCTGGCCGACGGCATTCACGCCCTTTCCCAATTAGGAACGGTGACGGTCAACAACGCCGGAACCATTGCTACGCACGGGCCGTCCAGTAACGGCATCGAAGCGAACACGCAAAATACGAGCTACGACTCGACGTTGCTGTCGTATGTCGGCATGCCGGCTGTGAGCGGCACCGCTGCGACGGGGAACGTGAGCGTCACGAACAGCGGCGCGATCACGACGAGCGGCGGCGGCAGTGCGACGACCGCGAGCAATGGCATTCTCGCGTCGACGCGATCGGTGGGTACGGGCGCATCGGGAAACGTCACTGTCACGAACAATGCGGGCGGCGACATCACGACGCAAAGCGATTTCAGCAATGCGATCCTCGCGACCACGACGAATACCGGCGGAGGCGCCGCCGGAAGCATCGACGTCACGAACGCAGCCCGGCTGAATACTTCAGGTGCCGGCGGGAATGGCATTGCAACGAGCGTAGCGGGGACGACGGGCGGTGCAGTCCATATCGACAACAGCGGAGCAGTGACATCGAATCTGGCCGACGGGGTACTGGCGACGACGACCGGTGGCGGCACGACGCTCAGCGTCACCAATGCGAATGGCGGCAGCATCTCGGGAACGACCGGCGTGGACGTCGACGCGAATTTCGTGGCGCCGCAACTCTCCAACGCGGGCACGATCAGGGGAACGGCCACCGATGGCGTCAGGGTGCTGAGCGGCGGCGCGTCGATCGTGAACAATGCACCGACTGCTCTCATCGATGGACAGCAGAACGGCGTGAACCTGCCCAATGGCGGGGCCGTGACGAACACATCGGGAACGATCCAGGGCGGCAGCGTCGGCGTGCTCGGTTCGAACGGCGTGGTGGTCAACAGTTCGGGAACGATCAGCGGCGGCGTCGATGCGGTTCAGTTCGCAAGTGGCAACAACAGTCTCGATCTGAACAGCAACTCAGTCACTATCGGGAATGTGATGATGGGGAGCGGCACCGATGTCGCGACCGTTCATGGTGGCGCAACGATCGCGGGTGTGCCTCTCTTCAGCAGTTCGGGAGGCCTGAGCACACTGATCTTCAATGGCTATGCCGGTGCGGCGCGCGCAATCACTTCGCTCGCGCTGGTGAAAGTCACGAACGGCGCCAACGTCGGTTTCAGCGGCGCAGACACTCACTCCGCTCAGTTGTTCCAGATCGACGGCGGGGCGACCCTCCGGTTCACCACGAATACCGGGACCCTGGAGGGCAATGTGACGAACGCGGGCACGCTCGACTATAGCGCCGGCGATGCCGCCTATGCGATCACGGGCACGCTCGCGAATACGGGCGTCGTGGTGTTGGCGAGCGCGTCCGGCGTAGCCGGCAACATCCTGACGGTCGCGAATTATCAGGGCGGTGTCGGCGCAAGCGTGAAGATGGGCACGCTGCTCAACGCGGGCGGCCCTTTAGCGAATCAGTTTACCGATCGGCTGCTCGTGCTCGGAAATGCCACGAATTCCACACAGCTTCTGATCAGCACGACAGGCCATGGTGCGCCGACGCCGATGGACAAGATCGAAACGGCATCGACGGGCATTTCGGTGGTGCAGGTGGCCGGCGCGTCCACGCAAGGTGCGTTCGTGCTGGGAAACAACGGCGTCGTGGGGAATGAGCCGTTTATCTATCACCTGAATGCATACGGCCCGACATCGTCGCTTGGCCCATCGGAACCGACTCAGGCTGATTCGCGCGGCGGCGGCAATCACTGGGACTATCGTCTGCAAAACAGTTATATCAAGCCGGACGGCGGAGTCGTGCTGCCCGACGGCGACGTCGAAGAGCCGGGCGGCGAAGTCGTGCTGCCCGACGGCGAGATCGAAGAGCCGAACGGCGAAGTCGAGCCGCCGGGTACGGGCGGCCCGCCTGACCTGGAGGACGCGCGGCCACGAGTCGCCGAACAGGTGCCGGCGTACCTGACCGCGCCGCTTGCGCTGTTTCAGGCAGGGTATCTGGATATCTCCACGCTGCATCAGCGTTTGGGAGAGATTCGTTACGACAGCTATGGCGGCAACGGCGGATCGCCGGACACGACCGATACCGGCCCGACCAAAGAAGTCTTCGCACGCGCCTACGGTGGCCGCTTCAATTACACGACCAATATCGGCTTTGGTCAGTTTGGGTACAACGCATCGATCGACGCAGCAGCGCTGCAATTCGGCGGAACACTCCTGCGTAAAGAAGATGGAAACGGAACGTGGCGTTATGGACTGGCTGCCTCGTTTGGGCACGTCTGGTGGTCGCCCGATGCCGTGGATGGCAACAGCAGCGGCGATGTCGATCGCTACACGTTCTATGGCACCGCGACGTATCAATCGCATGCCGGATGGTATGCCGACGGTATTGTGTTCGGCGGCCTGTTTGACGGCTCCGTGTCGACGGGCACGTTGGGCCGCGTGTCGAATATGGATGGCACGACCGTCGGCTTGTCGCTGGAATCGGGTTATCCGTTCACCTTGACGCAATCGGGACTCTCTTTAGAGCCGCAGCTACAGATCGTCTGGCAGCATCTGTCGTTCGATTCGAAGACGGATGTGAACGGCATCGTGAACGAACTCGGCTCGCAGGACAGTGCGTTGCTGCGTGTCGGGTTCAGGCTTGCGCAACCGCTGCAAGTGCAGGGCAAGTATCCGGTGACGCCGTACTTCAAGTTCAACTTCCTGCAGCCGCTGAACGGTGGCGGCAGTGCGGTAATCGGTCAAACGCCGTTCGAAGTCGGCAAGAACGGTTCGTCGGTACAGATCGGGGTCGGGGTAACGGGGCAGTTGAAGAACCGCCTTTCGATCTATGGCGACGCGTTGTATCAGCGACGTGTCACGTCGTATGGATCGAACGGCTGGATGGCGAATGCGGGTTTTCGTTATACGTTCTGAACAGAGGTGGCCGCGCAAATTCGGACAGTCGGATAAGTGGTTTGGCCGAGGCCTAAGCCAGCGATAATGCTGGCAAAGGAACCGAGGAAATGACGAAGAGAACCCGACGGACGCACTCAGCGGCGTT
>Ga0310811_10012487_pt1 | contig 11022 bp, 6 predicted proteins | sample YCmetagenome_FD_207642 | JGI IMG/M metagenome (GOLD analysis project Ga0310811, IMG submission 207642) | Soil microbial communities from experimental microcosm in Duke University, North Carolina, United States - YC | ecosystem: Engineered > Artificial ecosystem > Soil microcosm > Unclassified ...
GGTAGGCGGCGAGGAAGCTGTCCGGCTCGCGGATCGGCGGCCCGTGGGTCGGCCAGAGCGTCGCGAAGCCGCGGGCGCGGATGCGCTGCAGGCTGTCGATGTAGGCGGTCATGTCGCCGTCGGGCGGGGTGATCACCGTCGTCGACCAGCCCATGATGTGGTCGCCGGTGAAGCAGGCGTTCTCCTCCGGCAGGGCGTAGCAGAGGTGGTTCGAGGTGTGGCCGGGGGTCGGGATCGCCTCCAGGGTCCAGCCGGGCCCGGAGAGCGCGCCGCCGCCGCACAGGCTGACGTCGGGCCGGAAGGCGAGGTCGTGGCCGGCCTCCATCTTCACGCCGCCGTCGTCCTCCTCCGGCGAGACGACCGCGCAGCCGTAGATCGGCGCGCCCGTCGCTGCCTGCAGCGGCCCGGCCAGCGGCGAGTGGTCGGCGTGGTGGTGGGTGATGGCGATGTGGGTGATCCGCTCGCCGGTCGTCGCCGCCAGGATCGCCGCCAGGTGCGCCGGATCGTCCGGCCCCGGATCGATCACCGCCACCTCGTCGCGGCCGACGATGTAGGTGCCGGTCCCCAGATAGGTGAACGGCCCCGGATTGTCGGCGATCACCCGCCGGATCAGCGGCGAGACCTGGTCGCAGCGCCCGTAGGCGAACTCCAGCTCGCGGACGTAGGGGATGGCCATGGCTAGGTCCTAACCGCCAATCGCTTATGGGTGTCCTAGCCGCCCAGCACGCCCGACAGGTCGTAGCCGGCCTCGCGGCCAAGCGCGATCAGCTCGTCGCGGCTGTGGACCCCGGACAGCGCCTGGGCCAGCGACCAGGTGACGATCGAGCGGGTGCCCGAGCGGCAGAAGGCCAGCACCGGGCCGGGCGTCTGGTCGAGCACCTTCTGGGTGGTCTCGACCTGCTCCGGCGTCGGCCCGCCGCGCACCGGGATGTGGAAGTAGGCGAGCCCGGCGTTCTGGGCGGCCGCCGCGATCTCGTCGCCCGACGGCTGGGTCGGGTCCTCGCCGTCGGGACGGTTGTTGATGATCGTCCGGAAGCCCTGCCCGGCCGCCGCATCCACGTCGGCCACCTGGATCTGCGGGCTCACGGACAGCTGGTCGGTGACGCGTCGGAAGTCGGTCATGTGTGGCTCGCAGGCAGAGGGGAGGGTTGGTTTGACATCATCGGGGGCGGATGGAAGTTTCGCAACGGCCCGGCCCCGAAAGGGCGCAACCCGTTAGGCCCGATCGCGCCATGCTCCGCTTCATCGGCCGGCGCCTGCTGGTGGCGATCCCCACGCTGTTCCTGGTCGTGACGCTGGCCTTCTTCATGATGCGCGCCGCGCCGGGCAGCCCGTTCGACACCGACCGCAGGCTGTCGCCGGCCATCGAGCAGAACATCCGCGCGCAGTACGGCATGAACAAGCCGCTGCCGCAGCAGTACCTCGACTACGTGGGCGGCGTGCTCAAGGGCGACCTCGGCCCCTCGCTGAAGTACCGCGACAAGACCGTCCTGCAGATCCTCAAGGAGAACTATCCGGTCAGCCTGACGCTCGGGCTGTCGGCCATCGTCATCGCCGCGCTGGCGGGGGTGAGCCTGGGCGTGCTGGCGGCGCTGCGCCAGAACCGCAGCGTCGACTACGGCGTGATGACCATCGCCATCCTGGGCGTCTGCGTGCCGACCTTCGTGACCGCGCCGCTGCTGGTGCTGGCCTTCGCCTCCAAGCTCGGCTGGCTGCCGACGGCCGGCTGGAACGGCGGCGCGCTGCAAAACCTCGTCCTGCCGGTGACCGTGCTCGCCCTGCCGCAGATCGCCATCATCTCGCGCCTGACGCGCGCGGGCATGATCGAGGTGCTGGGGTCGAACTATGTGCGCACCGCCCGCGCCAAGGGCCTGCCGGAGCACCGCATCGTCAGCCGCCACGCCCTGCGCGCCGCCATCCTGCCGCTGGTCAGCTACCTCGGTCCCGCCTGCGCCGGCCTGCTGACCGGCTCGCTGGTGGTGGAGCGGATCTTCAATCTGCCGGGGCTCGGCAAGTTCTTCGTCATCTCGGCCCTGCAGCGCGACTACACGGTCGTGATGGGCATGGTCATCGTCTACGCCGGCCTGATCCTCGCCCTGAACCTGCTGGCCGACCTGCTCTACGCCGTCCTCGATCCGCGGGTGCGGCTGTCGTGAGCGGCACGCTCCTCACGCCGGGCTCGCGCCGCGGAGCCGACAGCCTGGAGCGCGCCGCCGCCCGCGGCCGCAGCCTGTGGGACGACGCCCGCCGCCGGCTGCTGCGCAACCGCGCGGCCATGGCCGGCGCCGCGGTCCTGGCGCTGCTCGTGGTGGCCGCCATCCTCGGCCCGCTGCTCAGCCCCTTCGCCTATGACGAGGTGAACAAGGCCGACGTCTGGCTGCCGCCGCTCGCCAACCGCCACCTGCTGGGCACCGACGCGCTCGGCCGCGACCTCTTGGTGCGCCTGCTGATGGGGCTGCGGGTGTCGCTGGCCATCGGCCTGGTGGCGACGCTCGTCTCGCTGGTCATCGGCGTGGCCTGGGGCGCCGTCGCGGGCTTCGCCGGCGGCCGGGTCGACGAGACCATGATGCGCATCGTCGACGTGCTCTACTCGCTGCCGTTCATCTTCTTCGTCATCCTGCTGATGGTCACCTTCGGCTCCAACGTCATCCTGATCTTCATCGCCATCGGCGCGGTGGAGTGGCTGACCATGAGCCGGATCGTCCGCGGCCAGACGCTCAGCCTGAAGCACAAGGAGTTCGTCGAGGCGGCGCGCGCCGCCGGCCTCGGCCCGGGCGGCATCATCGTCCGCCACATCGTGCCCAACCTGCTCGGCCCGGTGGTGGTCTATGTGACGCTGACCATCCCGGCGGTGATCCTCGCCGAGAGCTTCCTGAGCTTCCTGGGGCTCGGCGTGCAGCCGCCCATGGCCTCGCTCGGCACGCTGATCGCCACCGGCGCGCAGGACATGGAGCTCGCGCCCTGGCTCTTGGTGTTCCCGTCGCTGGCCATGGTCGCCGCCCTGATGAGCTTCAACTTCATCGGCGACGGCCTGCGCGACGCCATCGACCCCAAGGACCGGTAGCGGCCCCGCCCGCGTTTCCCTCCCCATGATGGGGAGGAAAGGTCACTTCACCCGCCGGGCCCGCAGGGCCCGCTGGCCGTCGATCTTCATGAAGAAGCTGCCCAGCGCGGCCTTCTTGATCTCCACCTTCGAGCCGGCGTGCGGCAGGCGGTTGATCGGCTCGTCGTCGGTCTGCGCCCAGACGGCGCCGTCCTCCAGCTCCACCGCCCAGTGGCGGTCCAGCTGGCGCCAGGCGCGGACGGCGACGCCCTCGATCTCGACCAGCTCGGCGGGCTTGTCGCCGCGCTCGAACAGGCTGAGCGAGGGCAGGCTGAGGCCGAAGGCCTGGCGCTTGACGGTGGTGACCTGCGCCCGTTCGACGGCCACGATGTCGCCGGCGGCGAGCAGCCGGCCAAGCTCGCCGACCGCCTGGTCGTAGCAGGCGAGCCGCGCGGCGTCGGGCCCGAGCGTCCGGCAGTCCAGCAGCCGCTGCACGGCGGCCGGCAGCGGCGAGGCGGCGGTCCCGGCCGCCGCGGCGCTCACCGCCAGCAGTCCGGCGGCCGCCGCAAGGCCGATCAGTGGCTTGCGCCGGGAGATGGTCATCGCTGTTCGCCCCGTTCTTCGCACCGCGGGATTGCGTCCCAATTCTTTCATTCGCGCCCGACTCGCATCCGCGCCCCCTTCGTCGGACCGTCACGAGAGGGGCGCCGTCCGGCCTTGGTTTTGCGAACCACGATTTGCCGAACCCGCAATGGGCGGCCCCATATCGTAACAAGCGTCGCCAGAGATACCGAATTCACCTCGAAGTTTGTCTATTGTAACGCTAGGGACGTCGTGATATGTGACTCAGCGGTGACAGCTAAGCGCCATCGGCCAATGTGGCCGGTGTTGCGCGTTGACCGCTATTTCCTCCTAGCCCTAACTCGGCCGTAATCGGGTCGGGCCCCCGACGCCGAGATGTTTGGGGCAGTCGCTCGTCGAGCGGCTCGCTGGAGGAGTGGATTTTGAAGCATAGTCTCACGCGTGAGCGGCTGCTCGCGTCGTCCATGATGTGTGGCGCGGCCCTGCTCGGGCTGTCCGCCACGCAGGCACATGCGCAGCAGGCCCAGGCCGGCGGCGAGGTCTCCGAGATCGTCGTCACCGGTTCGCGCATCCCGACGCCGAACCTGACCAGCGTCAGCCCGGTGACCGCGGTCACCTCGCAGGAACTGAAGCTGCAAGGCACGACCAACGTCGAGAACATGCTGAACAGCCTGCCGCAGGTGTTCGCAGCCCAGTCCAGCACCGTCTCGAACGGCTCGACCGGCACGGCGACGGTGAACCTGCGCGGCCTCGGCGCGACGCGCACCCTGGTGCTGGTCGACGGCCGGCGCATGATGCCCGGCGACCCGACCCAGCCGGTCGCCGACCTGAACGCCATCCCCGCCGCCCTCATCGAGCGCGTGGACGTGCTGACCGGCGGCGCCTCGGCGGTGTACGGCTCGGACGCCATCGGCGGCGTCGTCAACTTCGTCATGAACCGGAACTTCGAAGGCTTCCGGATCGACGCCCAGTATTCGGGCTACCAGCACAACAACAACAACAGCGAGGCGCAGAACCTCCTCAAGACGGCGCCGTTCCCGATCAACATGCCGTCGTCGAACGTCTGGGACGGCCAGACCAGCGACGTCACGGCGATCTTCGGCGTCAACGCGCCGGACGGCAAAGGCAACATCACCGGCTACGTCGGCTACCAGAACACGCAGCCGGTGCTGCAGGCGAACCGCGACTACTCGGCCTGCTCGGTGGCGGCGACCAGCACCGTCAAGGCCGGCGTCTACGACACCCACGTCTGCGCCGGTTCCTCGAACAGCGCCTTCGGCCGCTTCACGACGCCGAATTCCGGCGGCAACCTGTCGCTGAACCCGAATGGCACCAAGAGCTTCGTGCCGTTCACCAACGCCGACCGGTTCAACTACGCGCCGCAGAGCTACTTCCAGCGGCCGGACGAGCGCTACACGGCGGGCTTCTTCGCCCACTACGACATCAACAAGGCGGTCAACCTCTACAGCGACTTCATGTTCGCTGACGACCATACGGTGGCGCAGATCGCGCCGTCGGGCCTGTTCATCGGCACCGGCGCGAATGGCGCCTCGACGTTCGGCATCAACTGTAACAACCCGCTTATGAGTGCTTCGCAGGCGACCGCGCTCTGCGGCGCCAACGCCGGCACGCCGTTCATCCAGCAGACGACGGTCGGCTTCCGCTTCGCGGCCCTGCCGCGTCAGGACGACCTGCGCCACACCTCGTACAAGATCACGCTGGGGTCGAAGGGCGAGCTCGGCGACGGCTGGTCCTACGACGCCTACATGCAGTACGGCACGGCGATCTACAACGAGCACTACAACAACGACGTCTCCGTCTCGAAAGTGCAGAACGCCCTGCTGGTCGACCCGGCCACCGGCCAGTGCACGATCGGCGCGGCCACCGGCTGCGTGCCGCTGAACATCTTCCAGACGGGCGGCCTGACGGCTCAACAGCTCGCCTATGTGATCACCCCCGGCTTCAAGAGCGGCCAGACCACCGAGCAGATCGTCTCGGCGTCGATCACCGGCGACCTCGGCAAGTACGGCGTGAAGTTCCCGTGGGCGACCGACGGCGTCGGCGTGGCGCTCGGCACCGAATACCGCCGCGACTCGCTCAGCCTGATGGTCGACCAGGAGTTCTCGTCCGGCGACCTGTCCGGCCAGGGCGGTCCGACGCTCGGCAACTCGGGCAGCGAGCAGGTCTATGAGCTGTTCGGCGAGGCCCGCGTGCCGATCGTCCAGGACATGCCGTTCTTCAAGGACCTGACCGCCGAGCTCGGCTACCGCTTCTCCGACTACTCGACGGCGGCCCACACGACCAACGCCTACAAGGTCGGCCTGGATTGGCAGGTGACCGACGACATCAAGCTGCGCGGCGGCTACAACCGCGCGGTTCGGGCCCCGAACGTGGTGGAAATGTTCGCCCCGGCCAGCGTCGGCCTGTTCTCCGGCGCCGATCCGTGCGCTGGCGGCGGCGCGGTCCCGACCGCGGCCTGCATGGCCAGCGGCGCCACCGCGGCTCAGCTCGCCCAACCGGGCGGGATCCCGCAGTGCCCGGCGGCGCAGTGCACCGCGCTGCTCGGCGGCAACCCGAACCTGAAGGCGGAAATCTCCGACACCTACACCGCGGGCTTCGTGCTGCGGCCGCACTTCATCCCGGGCTTCGACCTGACCGTCGACTACTTCAACATCAAGGTGGCGAACCTCATCTCGTCGCTGCCGGCCCTGACGATCACGGACTGCCTCACCCTCGGCGACCCGGCGGCCTGTTCGTCATTCCATCGCGACCCGACGACCGGCGCGATCTTCGGCAACACGGGCTACATCAACGCCGTCAACGTCAACACCGGCTACCTGCAGACCGCCGGCGTCGACTACGCCGCCAACTATCGGACGAACTTCTCCGATTGGGGCCTCGGCGAATGGGGCGGCCTGTCGTTCAACCTGATCGGCACCTGGACGCAGGAGTACATCACCCAGCCGGTCACCGGCGGCGGCACCTTCGACTGCGCCGGCCTCTACGGCGTGGTCTGCTCGACGAACGCCAACCTCGGCCCGACGCCGAAGTGGCGCAGCAAGTTCCGGGTCACCTGGAACACGCCGTGGCCGGTGACCATCTCGGTCGACTGGCGCTACCTCTCGAGCGTGAAGTTCGACGCCAACCAGTCGAACCCGTTCCTGGCCGACCCGTTCGGCCGGGTCGATACGGTCGACGGCAAGATCCCGGCGTACAACTACTTCGACCTGTCGGGCACCTGGAAGGTCAGGGACACCGTCACCTTCCGGGCCGGCGTCACCAACATCTTCGACAAGGATCCGCCGATCCTCGACTCCAACAGCTTCCCGGCGTCGGGTCCGCCGGCCGGCAACGGCAACACCTATCCGGGCACCTACGACTCGCTCGGCCGGATGGTCTTCGTCGGCGTCACCGCGGACTTCTAAGTCCCGGACCAACCGATCGACTTGCGGAGCGGCGGGCCCAAAAGGCCCGCCGCTTTCGTTTTGGCCGCACGCCCGGACGGCCACGCTCGCCAGAATCAGTCGCCGAACGCCGCTGACCGGCAGGCGCCGTGCGCCGCCGCGCGCGGCTGCGCGCCCCGATCCGCGCCCGATCCGCGCCCTGATCCGCGCCCCAATCGCCCCCAATCGCCCCCAAGCCGCCTGCAAGGGCCGTTCGCGCGACACACGTGTGGCCGGAAAGCGACAGAGACAATGGCAACGCTATTGTATGACGGTTATCCGAATTGACCTCTGCCGTGACGGATACGTAACGTCCCGCCATCTGGCGCAATGATGCGCCGGCAAACGTCATAGTTACGACGCTGGCCTCGCGCCGCGAGGCCATGGAGGGCTCATTTTGAACATCCAACCCATGCGGGAGCGCCTGCTGGCCTCCTCCATCCTTTGTGGCGTGGCCCTGGTCGGGCTGTCCGCCACCCAGGCCAACGCGCAGCAGGCCAAGCCCGCCGGCGAGGTCTCGGAGATCGTCGTCACCGGTTCGCGCATCCCGACGCCGAACCTGACCAGCGTCAGCCCGGTGACCGCGGTCACCTCGCAGGAACTGAAGCTGCAGGGCACGACCAACGTCGAGAACATGCTGAACAGCCTGCCGCAGGTGTTCGCGGCGCAGTCCGGCACGGTCTCCAACGGCTCGACGGGCACGGCGACGGTCAACCTGCGCGGCCTCGGCTCGACGCGCACCCTGGTGCTGGTCGACGGCCGCCGGCTGATGCCGGGCGACCCGACCAACCCGGTTCCCGACCTGAACGCCATCCCGGCCGCGCTCATCGACCGCGTCGACGTGCTCACCGGCGGCGCCTCGGCCGTCTACGGTTCGGACGCGATCGGCGGCGTCGTCAACTTCGTCATGAACCGGAACTTCGAAGGCTTCCGGCTCGACGCCCAATATTCGGGCTACCAGCACAACAACAACAACGGCGAGGCGAAGGAGCTGTTCAGGACGGCGCCGTTCGCGATCAACGCGCCGTCGTCGAACGTCTGGGACGGCCAGACCGCCGACGTCACCGCCATCTTCGGCGTCAACGCGCCGGACGGCAAAGGCAACATCACCGGCTACGTCGGCTATCGCAACCTGCAGGCGGTGACGCAGGCGAACCGCGACTACTCGGCCTGCTCGGTGGCGGCGACCAGCACCAGCGTGACGGGCGTCTACGACACCCACGTCTGCGCCGGTTCGTCGAACAGCGCGTTCGGCCGCTTCACGACCCCGTTCACGCCCGGCACCAGCGGCGTGTCGGTGAACCCGAACGGATCGAAGTCGTTCGTGCCGTTCACCAACGCCTTCCGGTTCAACTACGCGCCGCAGAGCTACTTCCAGCGGCCGGACGAGCGCTACACGGGGGGCTTCTTCGCCCACTACGACATCAACAAGATGGTCAACCTCTACAGCGACTTCATGTTCGCTGACGACCATACGGTGGCGCAGATCGCCCCCTCGGGCCTGTTCATCGGCACCGGCGCGAACGGCACCTCGACGTTCGGCGTCAACTGTAACAACCCGCTGCTCAGCGCCAGCCAGTCGCTCGCCCTCTGCGGCCCGGCGCACGCCGGGACGCCGTTCATCCAGCAGATGTCGGCCGGCTTCCGCTTCGCGGCCCTGCCGCGTCAGGACGACCTGCGCCACACCTCGTACAAGATCACGTTCGGGTCGAAGGGCGAGCTGGGCGACGGCTGGACCTACGACGCCTACGCGCAGTACGGCACGGCGATCTTCAACGAGCACTACAACAACGACGTCTCCGTCGCGAAGGTGCAGAACGCGCTGCTGGTCGACCCGGCCACCGGCCAGTGCACGATCGGCGCGGGCACCGGCTGCGTGCCGCTGAACATCTTCCAGCTCGGCGGCCTGACGGCGGCGCAGCTCGGCTATGTGATCACCCCCGGCTTCAAGAGCGGCCAGACCACCGAGCAGATCGTCTCGGCCTCGGTCACCGGCGACCTCGGCAAGTACGGCGTGAAGTTCCCCTGGGCCACCGATGGCATCGGTGTGGCGCTCGGCACGGAATACCGCCGCGAGGCCCTCGACCTGCGGGTCGACCAGGAGTTCGCCTCCGGCGACCTGTCCGGCCAGGGCGGTCCGACCCTCAGCAACTCCGGCAGCTTCGACGTCTACGAGCTGTTCGGCGAAGCTCGCGTGCCGGTCGTCCAGGACATGCCGTTCTTCAAGGAGCTGAGCGCCGAGCTCGGCTACCGGTTCTCCAACTACTCGTCGGCGGCTCACACGACCAACGCCTACAAGATCGGCCTGAACTGGCAGATCAACGACGATATCAAGCTGCGCGGCGGCTATAACCGCGCGGTGCGGGCCCCGAACGTGACCGAGCTGTTCACGCCGCTGGGCGTCGGCCTGTTCTCCGGCGCCGATCCCTGCGCCGGCACCGGCGCAGGACGGCCCATCGCAGCCTGCCTGGCCAGCGGCGCCACCGCGGCTCAGCTCGCTGCGGGCATCCCGCAGTGCCCGGCCGCGCAGTGCACGGCGCTGCTCGGCGGCAACCCGAACCTGAAGGCCGAAGAGTCCGACACCTACACCGGCGGCGTCGTGTGGCGGCCGCACTTCATCCCGGGCTTCGACCTCAGCGTCGACTACTTCAACATCAAGGTGGCGAACCTCATCTCGTCGCTGCCGGCCCTGGGGGTCGCAGGCTGCATCACCACCGGCAACCAGGCGGCCTGTTCGTCCTTCCACCGCGACCCGACGACCGGCGGCATCTTCGGCAACCAGGGCTTCGTCAACGGCGTCTTCGTCAACACCGGCTACCTTCAGACCTCGGGCGTTGACTACGCGGCCAACTATCGGACCAACTTCTCCGATTGGGGCCTCGGCGAATGGGGCGGCCTGTCGTTCAACCTGATCGGCACCTGGACGAAGGACTACATCACCCAGCCGGTCAGCGGCGGCGGCACCTTCGACTGCGCCGGCCTCTACGGCGTGGTCTGCTCGTCGAACGCCAACCTCGGCCCGACGCCCAAGTTCCGCAGCAAGTTCCGGGTCACCTGGAACACGCCGTGGCCGGTGACGGTCTCGGTTGACTGGCGCTACATCTCGGGCGTGAAGTTCGACGCCAACGAGTCGAACCCGTTCCTGGCCGACCCGCTCGGCCGGGTCGACACGGCGGACGCCAAGATCCCGGCGTTCAACTACCTCGACCTGTCGGGCACCTGGAAAGTGCGGGACACCATCACCTTCCGGGCCGGCGTCACCAACATCCTCGACAAGGATCCGCCGATCCTCGACTCCAACAACTTCCCGGCGTCGGGTCCGCCGGCCGGCAACGGCAACACCTATCCGGGCACCTACGACTCGCTCGGCCGGATGATCTTCGTCGGCGTCACCGCGGACTTCTAAGTCCAGCGCCGATCGACGTTACGGAGCGGCGGGCCACACGGCCCGCCGCTTTCGTTTTGGTCGCGTTGTTCGCGCCCGGCCCGGGTGCTACCCATCGCTGGTCAAGCCGGGTGAGTGATGTTTCTCGAGATCGACGACGTGCTGACCGCGCCGGAGGTGGCGCAGCTCCACGCCCTGGCGGAGCGTGGCCGTTTCGTGGACGGGCGGATCTCCTCGCCGCATTCGACGGTCAAGGACAACCTGCAGCTCGACCACGCGGACCAGGCCTACCAGGCCTCCTCGCGGCTGCTCGCCGAGGCGCTGATGCGCAACGACCCGTTCCGCAACTTCGCCTTCCCGAGCCTGATGGCCCCGCCGCTGCTCGCCCGCTACGAGCCGGGCATGAAGTACGGGCTGCATTCGGACTCGGCGATGATCCAGCTCGGCGCGCGGCAGCTGCGCTCGGACCTGTCCTGCACAATCTTCCTCAGCGACCCGGGGAGCTACGACGGCGGCGCGCTGGCCATCCGGCTCGGATCGCGCGACGTGTCCTTCAAGCTCGAGCCGGG
>Ga0310811_10012488_pt1 | contig 11022 bp, 7 predicted proteins | sample YCmetagenome_FD_207642 | JGI IMG/M metagenome (GOLD analysis project Ga0310811, IMG submission 207642) | Soil microbial communities from experimental microcosm in Duke University, North Carolina, United States - YC | ecosystem: Engineered > Artificial ecosystem > Soil microcosm > Unclassified ...
CGCTGGAGTATAATTTATAGTTAAAGATGAATTAACAAAACTGCTGCTAGTTGTAGTATCTGTTGCCGATGAAGTTGCGTAGCCTGCTTTTATAATTTTTGTAAATTGAGTTAATGGCGTACTTAATGTAAATTTACTTGACGCAGAATTGTAAGTAAGAATCTTACCATCCGTAGTAGATAAATCAGCGCTGGGTATTGCAATCGACAAAAGGCTATTGGTTCCATCGTTAAATTGCATTAACGGTGTCATGCTTGTAATGCTTGTTTTAAGCGCTATTCTTCCGGTTGTCGTTGTTGGGCTTGATGCTGTTGGCGGCTTTAAAGATGAAGCTCCGCTCCAGTTTAATACCCCGCCAAAAACTGGATTTGCATTACCAATATATGAGCCATTTCCTGTTACATTCAATAATCCCAATCCATCAATATTAATAGTGGTCATGGAGCCACCTCCATCAAAATCATAAATGCAGGATAAGTACTTCCGGCAATATTACAAGTTAAACTCGTATTAGCTAATTGCCCGAATTGAAGTTCATAAGTTTGAGCTGTAGTTGCAGGCGCAGTTTCTGCCCCTATTAACTGAACATTTCTATAAGAGTGTGGGCTAGAATTAGCCGTAAGATTTGTTTTTCCTGTTCTTCCTTGTGATATAGTTGTAGGAGTTCCGCTTGTTCTGCGTAATCTCATATAGAAATTTATTTCCGTTTGAGTTCCAGCATTCACGCCCACATTCGCATAACAGCTTGTTATCATATAAATAGTATTAGATGTGCTTCTCGGAGTAATTGATGCTGACAAGCTTGAAGATGCAAAGCTTACACTCGTCGTTGAGTCATTTGTGGTGCTAGTTGCAACGACATAATTGACAAGCTTTCCATTCGCTTGCTCTGTCATCGCAAGTTTTGCTAAAGCGTTATTATAAGATATTTGATAATTGTCAGTAGCGCTAAAATCCGCAGTGGCTAACCCAAGAATAGCCATCTCCTGCGTACCATCATAATATTTAATTAATCCAGGATATCCGCTTACCGTATCATCTAATGCCATTCTTCCAGTTACGGAAAGCGAAGGGGCTGCGCTTACAGGAATCCTTAAAACAGATGCTGAGCTACAATCAACATCACCCGTATAAACTGGGTCAGTATCACCAGAATAAGTTCCCGTTCCTGTTGTGTTTAATAACCCTTGGCCTTTATTGTTTATAGTCGTCATGGCAACATCTCCAATAAAATCATGGTAGGAGAGAATGTTCCTTTGTATGTTGATGTTAAACTAGTGCTAGGAACGGAATGTCTAAGAACATATGTATGCGTGCTCGTACTGCCTGCGGTTTCATAAGCACACATTGAGATAATGCTTCTTGTGTCCGTATTTTCCACCGCGCCATTATCAACACCCACGGAAGTAGTGGCCAAAGTAGTAGCCGTTCCCGTTGTTCTTCTCAAATCATAGTTAGCATAACCTAGCAAATTATTAATACCGACAGTTGTTATATCTGTGGCATATGCCATTATCCAAATTTTATTGTTAGCATTATTAGGGGTTATATTAGCCGTTAATGTTGTATCTACCATTGTCGCTGAGGATGTTCCTCCGTCCGCTGTATCGGTAAATATAACAAACTGAACCAAGCCGGATTGCTTCTGCATTTTAAATTTTTGTAATGCAAGATTGTAAGCGACTATATAGCCATCAGTTGGGTCAATATCAGAGCCTAAAATAGCGGGGCAATATCTTTGCGCAGTATCGTAATATGTCATCATTCCACTAAAATTAGTGAACAATTTATCAATAGCAAAATCACCCTTCGTAGAAACTGTTGGCGCATTGCTATTGGGAATCGTTAAGCTTGTTGCGGTTCCGCAATCAATATGTCCGAGCAACTGAGAATCGTTAGAGCCGACATATTTACCAGTACCGCCAGCGCCCTGTAATGCTTGTCCTGCGTTATTAATAGTCGTCATACTATTGTATAGGTTCCTGTGTTATAAACAACTTCCCACTCAGTATTAGCAGTGATACATTCAAAAATAATGGCGTCATATCGTTCAATAGCTGTCAATGAGCCGCCAGTCCCAGTAGTTGTTGATGAGCCTACCATTCTTATGGTCTGACCTGAGTTTTGAGCAATCTTAAATAGACCAGCACCTTTACCGCGAACCGCAACAAAATCTCCTAATGCTGCTGTGGTTGGCAATGTTAAAGTCACCAATCCTGCGTTATTTGCTATATATTTAGTATTCACCGCCATTGATTGGCTTGTTCCAGTTACTTCACTGGTAGGGGTAGAGCCCGAGTGAGCATCTACATAAGTTTTTACAGCTTTCTGAGTTGCTAACAATGTATCGCTATTGGATGCTAAAGTTCCATCAGTTGATATTGATGTTACACGCGCGCCAGTAGCGCCCATGCGAACGCCCGCGCTGGTAATGTCTAATATGCTAGTACCATTAACTCTCTGGTCAATGCTTCGGCCTGTGGCCGCATTTAATATAACATCATTAGCGCCGCTTGATTTTATTTGTGAAGAGCCTACGTCTTGATCTCCACCAAGTGTTAAAGTACCAGGTAAAACTAAAGTGGATGAAATGGTAGCCGTTGGATTTCCAGCCGCTCCAGTTCCATTCGAGAAATTAATCTGATTGGTAGTGCCCGTAATTGTTCTGCTGGCAAGAACGCCGGTACCGGTAGTATTAGCTAAAAATCCTGTTGCTAGGCCAGAGAGAGGGACGGAATTTGGCAGCTGAGATGTTTCGTCCGTTTTAGTAATAACTGAAGCGTCATATAAAGGCTGAACTGTATCATTTACATATGTACGAATAGCTAAACCAGTATATAAATTTGTATCAGCTGCGGACGTCATTGTTGTATCAGCAAGAATAGTCGTTACTCGAGCATTCGCCGCGCCTAGCCTTATTCCGCTATTTGAAACATCCATTCTGGTGACGTTATTCGTCATGAAATCTTGGGTAGCTGTTCCAAATCTGATTCGATTATCTGTATCGGTTGAATGAGTTAAATCTTGTTCTATGTTAACCTGGCCCACAAGCATGTTAATAATGCCGCTATTCGAATAGAAAGTAAGGCTGCCAGCCTGTTCTCTTATTGCATTACCAGATGTTAATAATTCACCGCCAAGAGAGGGCGCATTATCATCAGATAAAGCGCCCATGAATCCCCAGTTAGCACCTCGAGCTGTAACAGGGTTTAACCCTCTTAAGTCTTCATTATTGTGCACTGTCCACTGTCCACCACCACCGGTTTGATAGCGAATGGTCAATCTTGATATTAAGAACCCGGTTCCTTTGAAAGAATCTGGAAATGTAAATACAGCCGTACGATTAATATCTTTAATTGCAGCCGGCAAATCATCATAAGAAGTGGTTGGAACATTAATATAAAGCTGTGTGCCATCAACGCCAACAGAACCCCACACAACTAAGTTAAAGAATGTATCTGCAAGTGAACCACCGCTGGCGGTAAAAGTAATCGTTCTTAAATCTGTCGTTCTATAATAAGGCGTTACAGTATAGTTAGGCACGTAAACATGGGAGCCCGTCGCAGTATTAAACGCCGGGAATGAAAGATTATGCAATCCTCTCACTACACCCGATGTTGTGCTTAATGTAAATACACCGATATTACCTATCGCGCTACATGCCGCGCCACTTAACCAGTCAGGATATTTATTGAGAATCCAGTCATTAATATGCTCGCCATGGCCTGATTCAAAAGTCCCGATCATATCATTTGTGAAGCTCTGAATCATGTAAGCGCCATCAGTTTGAAACGCTGATGCGGATTGGCATAAAATGATGGCAATAGGAATATATTCTTCAGATGGCCAAGATGTTGCGCTCTTTGTTAAAACTTTAGTGCTGATTGGCACATAAACATAGTTCAATGTGGGCGCCACATCAGTTCCGGCTGTCAATGAAACGCTAGCAGCTGGTGTACAGTCAAGCACATAAGAGCCGGTGCTAAATAATAAAGTTAAATCCCCACCACCGCTTTTTTCCAAGGTGGCTGTAATCGTGGAACCATTTGATGATGTTTGAAAATCTGATATTTCTAATATTGACCCGTTAAAATATGGCGCTGCTACAGATGCTGCGGCAATCTCAGCTTCAAGAGTTGTGACCTCATTATCAATGTAGGTTTTAGCTGCGTGCATGGTGATTGATTGCGTGGAACTATCCGCCGCTAGAGTCGTATCATCAGATATTTGAGTGATTCTAGCTCCCGTGGCACCGACTCTTACTCCGGAATTGCTAATATCCAGCCTGCTTGTGTCATCAGTTTGAAAATCAAACGTGTCAGTGCCTGGAATAAGTTTTGTACCTGAAGCTAGACCATTAAAAATCATATGGCCGTTTGTATCTAAATCACCGCCAAGTGTTGGAGCTGGATCATCCTCAACAGAGCTTATACCGCCACCACCAGAACTGCCCGCTGCATTGCTTGGTGTTCTTCCACGCAAATCCTGATTTTCTGATAATGACCAAGTATTAGTCCCAGAATCATAAAATAACACAAGTCTCGCGATTAAGAAGCCAGAGCCTTTAAATGTTGACGGTATTGAATAAACAGCCTTTTGTTCTGAGTCGAGAATGGCTAGATTTTCATTGGCATAGCCAGCCGTGGGTAAATTTACAAATAACTGACAATCATTAGAATCTTCGCTTACTGAACCCCAAAATACTAAGCTGAAATATAAATCTTCTAAGCTCACGCCATTGGCATCGGTTAATAAATCGCGTAAATCTGTGTGAATAGCGAAAGCATCCCCAAATTCATTAGGCACAAAAAAATGTGACCCTGAGGTGGTATCAAAAGGTGGATATGTATGCTGGTGAAGTTGCATTACTATGCCGCCTGTAGTCATGGCGGTAAATTCATCGACGCCAAGGACTGGAGATAAAGAAACTCCGCTTAACCAAGTAGCGTTTTGTTGTCTGACCCAGAAATTGATATGCTTTGCATGTCCATTTCCGATATTATTGGACACATGTTCTATCCATATATGCGCATTATATACACCATTTGCTTGCACGCTCGCGGCGGTCTGGCAAAGCACTGTGGCAATAGCAACGAATTCTACATTTGTTGGCCATTGAGATGTGGATACAGTCAAAACTTTTGTTGTAATGGGTATATAGATAAAATTCTGTATTGGCACAGTATCCGTGCCTGGCGTTAAAACAATAGACGCGGCTGGTGTGCAATCAAAGGTATATTGACCTGTGCTAAAAAGAAGCGTTAAATCGCCGCCGCCAAGCTTTTGAATTGAGAATGTAATATCTGAACCATCCGACGTAACTTGGGTGTCTTCTTCTTCGAGCATAAGGCCATTAAAGTAAGAGACTACATCACCCCCGACTATATTAACATCTAATCCTTTACCGCTTACATTTACATCAACAGGCATTATTGCACCTCATTCCAGTTTATTCTTGCACCAATATCAACGCCATCATTTAATGCCTGGGCAGTAATCGTAATCATTGAATATCCGTAAGTATTACCATCAACATTTAAAAGAGAAAATCTATTCATGAAATTTTCAATTTCTTCTTTAAAGCTGATTTTTTTACATGAGTTCGGGAAGATATAGAATGAATGTAATAGAGTTCCGCCCATATTTGCGCTAGCTGAGGTATCTACATGGACTCCACTATTGGCGTCAACCGATGTAAATGAATCACCTGAAAGATTACCGTTATAGAGCAATTTTATAAGAGCGCCATTTGTTAAATCCGAGGCATTAGCAGAAACTTCTATGCTATCAATTGTAAAAACAGTCCTATTGATTTCTGTGCCTAAATTCTCGGATGCTCTAATGCTCATAATCGGAACTTCTGTAGTCACAGAAATTAAAGAATCATTTCCCGCGGAGAATTTGCGATTAAAATTACCATAGACACCCCCATAGGCCACCACTGAGCAATCCATCAATGATGTTTGAGCCGCATAAGTTGGGTCTTCTTCTACATTTGTTGTAGCTTGTAGATAAAATCCGAAAATTCTATTAAAGAAGCCGTAGCGATAATAAATATTAGTTTCATCTGCACTTGCATCAGTTCTCAATGGCAAATGAGCAGTACTGAAATCTATTTCACTTGCTGAGTTAGTTGCTGAATATATATGAGCCGGATAAAAGATATTATTCACAACGAAGCCAAAAATAATAGCGCCCGTATCGCGCTGAGTTACATTAATGCAAAGCGTTTGAAGTTTTGAGAAATCTAGCGTTAATTCTGATGGGCCAGTTCCGTCCATCTTGTCAAAATTCCAATCAGCTTGCTGAACCAAAGTTTCCACGCTGTTATCCATGAATCCAAAGGCCATTGTTGTTGGATATAAAACATTCGCGGCAATATCACTAAATACACCAGAAATATAAATAAAGGTAGTGCATGACTGTAGGAGCTTAATATAGTTTTTAGATTCTAGAATAAATCTATCAGAAAAAGGTAAGTTTCCCTCGATAAAAATAGGGACAGAGCTTTTTGTGGGGTCGGCGGGTCCTATTGACGTAAGGCCCGGAGAGTTATCCGCGCTAGAAAACAAGCTGTCAGTAATGGCCTCTTCCGCAAATATAAAATTCCAGGTATTTAATGTATCTATCCCCGTTGAGAAATCGGCATGAAATAATGTTTTACCCGAAGATGAATTTATTGCACCCTGACTTGAAGTGCTCCCTCCGTCGATAGTAACCGGGATAGGACCCCAGGGGCCTGTCCCCGTCAGAATATCAGCAATGTTGACAATCGTGTCATCTTCTTTGATTGCTCGGCCGCTGGCCGCAGCAATATTTCCAATATGGGGAGTTACTTGGGTTACCATTTAAACACCTATGCGCAAATAATTTATAATTATGGTACCATCTAAGTATTGACAAATTAATAAAAGTATATTAGCGTTCTCGAAAGATTATAAACTTATGAGGGAATATGCTCACATTAGAGAAGACTGTGATAATCGAAATGCTAAAGACGAAGTCCGTTAGTCAAATAGCAAAAGAGCTCGGAATAAATTTTTCTACTTTATATTCTTATTGCCAGGCGAGAAATATAAATACAAGTCGAATCGGAAAGAAGATAAAAAAAGAAAAGCCTCTTGACGAGGATAAAATGGTAGGCATGTATCTTGACGGAAAGACTTTTACAGAAATAGCGGAAATATTTGAGGTTGGTCGAACAACAGCCCAAAGAAGAATAAAAAGAAAAATTAAAAATATAAGAAATCAATCTGATAATATTAAAAATGCATTATCTGACTTATCAGAAGAAGAAAAAAAAATTAGAACCAAGAAAGCCTCTGCGGTTAGAAAAGCCAAAGCTTTACTTAAAAATCTTGGTGTTTTTAAGTAATTATCGGTTCGGCGTAGCAACGACAATTGGGGAAATCCCCGGGACCGTGGTTGCCTTCACCATCCACATAAGGCGGATTAGAAAAGCTAAATACTCCATCATCCATTTCCGCATGGCTTGGCCTCACCGCAGCATCTTCCATGGTCCGCCAAATGTAATTATCAACTCCAACGCTTTGCGCTCGAGCCTGAGTTATTGATGAGTTTGTTTTTGCTATTTCTGTTCTGGCTATAAGCGTGGCTCTTGATTTTGTAACCCCTTCAGTATCTTGAATCATTGAAGCCACTTCATCGGCTCGTTGACCACTCAAAACCGCTTGTTGAGAGAGATTTTTTGCCCTTTCAGCTGCCTCGGTTGGAATGCTTTTTATGAGCTTTACTTGTTCCGCTTGCATTTGCGCGACGGTTGGCGCAATTGCTGAATCAGTTAATGCATAGCTTAAATCTTTACTCAGATTTTTTGTTGCATTTATCCAATCTTGCCTATTGCTGGCAGTTACGCTTTTTATCATATCAGCAGCGACTTTTGCAGCCCATGGCGTAATAGCTTGCGCATATAGATTAGCCGCCTGAACCATAGCGTCAACATTATCGATTTCGCCATCTTCATTTACATGCGCCATTATAATAGCAGAGGCTTGCGCGGCGAGCTTTCTAAGCTGTCGCGCATAATCCTGCTCAGTAGATTTTTTATATTGAAAATTAGGTGTTTTCGCCATTGCCATTATTCTCAGTATTTTGAGCCATCATCTCCCCGTTAAACTCTGGTGGGTCTTCTTCGGCGGCATTGTCAATTTCTTCATCCTCAATATTCGAATAAACGCCGGTATATTCTGAGCTTTGACGCAATTCTTTTAATGCTGTTTCACGAGAGATTATTCCAGCATTATAGGTTTCGGTGATGCTATCGCTCACAGATTTCGCCATAGTTGTTTTATCGGTTTGCTCAGTTTGCCATAGCGGACAGAACTCGAAATCAAAATCATCTGGCGCAGGACGGCCAAATGTTGATGCATACATAACCTGTAATAATTTGAATATTCCAGGACGTAAATTTTCTTGCTGTACTAATATGCTATCGTAGTACATTCGCATATCACTTTCGCCAGTCGAATTTTGACCTTTAGGGCTTTCGCCAAATAGCTTGGTTATGGGAATTCCCGTTGCGCCGCTTAGTTGTTGCTTCATTTGGTCTAAGGCGTCAGATATCCCCTCGATATTATAATTCAGGATTTCAAGACTGTCTTCATTTCCCATAACCGTCACATTTTCGGTGCTTTCCAAGAATCTTAGATTTGAAACGAATTTATGAAGGTTCTCAAATGCCCTGCCGTCTGATGAGTTATTCATTATTTCATGAATTCTTTCGACTTTAAGAACGCGCACGGAGGCCTTATAAGCCGCAGATGTGAGAGATGCAGTTGCTGTATTATATGATGTAATAATGTCATATATGCTTGCGAGGATTGAGGCGCTCCAGCGTTCGTTTTGAATCCATAAGAAATACGGCAATGAGTCGCCATCCATTCTTATGATTCGCGAGCGGTCAATTCTCTGCCCGCGATATTGGTCAAGAACTTCTTGTGCGCGGCCTTTTGTAAAAAAGGCACCATCAAAATCATTAACCACGTCATAAAATTGAGCCTCACCTGTAATCGGGTCTACAAGGTCAAAAGAGGGAATAAGTTGCCATCTGTCATAAACTTTGACGCCTAAAAATTGGTCTTTTCTAATTGAGGCAAGATTAAGCGGAGTAGAATTATCTTGACCGTCTATAACGATAAGGGCAATTGCGCCCCCATATAATCTCCCAACTGACGCAAGAAAAAATAGGCTCTTTGATATATTCTGTCTTGACCACTGAGCTTGAAGCAATTCGCTATCTGCCGGGTCTATGCCCGCAGTAAATGTGACGCCATCACGAGTCATATCATTTGCTACTAAATCGATAATACGCCGAGTAATCCAATTCGTTGCATACATCGCTTGAAGTGAAATCCAATTCACGCTCAAGTTTTCATTTGTATATCCCGATTCTGAATAAGCGTTATTCGCACCCATTCCAAGCTTTAAAGGCGCGTTTACGTAAGAATCTGTGGATGTAAATGTCGGATTTATCTTCTTATTGAGAAAAGAATCTGGATTTTCCAATTCTTGGATGTATCTAGGCTGAACTTTCACGCCTTGTTTAAACTTTACGTTTTTACTTTTCACGTTGTTAATTCCTTCCACCATGGGTCTTTTTGTGCAAGCATATCATTTGCGGCGTCAGTCATAGGGTCAATTTGGTCATCATGGGGGTGAGAATCATCCGCGGTGAAGGCTTCGCACTCCGAGATAAAATCAGACAAATAATGAGCAAGCTCATCTAAGAAAACATAACCCGCTTCTATGTATGCGATTATATCATATACTCTCGTGTATTTATCTTTTACTCTTTGAATGCCATATACTGGGATTTTGTATTTCGATGCAAGTTCCTGGATTAATCCCGTGCCGCTCGATTTGTCCTCAACCTTAAACGCCCTTAATGCGCCATATTTTGTTGAATCGGGTTTTTCATATTTATCCATTGAGAAATTTTTATGCTTGTTCCAGAAAGCATAAGCATTTTTCAATAGCTCTGGCGCTTCCCATTTTCCGCGAATCTGGTCTATTAAATAGATTGTTCCATCTGTAGATTTTCCCCAACATTGAAAAACCGAATAGTCATTGGCCTCTTTTGTCTTTTGCGCAGTATCGGCATAGATGACACGATAGGATAAGCGAGGCAAAATTCTGTAATATTTGAAAAATGAGCCTTTTATTATTTCGCCACCAACCACAATTGGGGATTGTTGATAGAGGGATTGCCAGCTCGCGGAGTCCATGGCAGCTTTCCTTTCCAAAAGAAACTCAAGTGACTTGAGCTCCGGGAAAAGGGGCTCGCCTTTTTTTCTGTGAGTCTCATCTTCATCCGCTTGAGCAGAGTATTTTAGAACCTTAGCGTCAGGGAATTTTTCTATAAGTCGCCCTATGACGTCGTCAATATGCCATCGAGTTAATATACATAGCATGCCTGCATTTTCGCTGAATCGCGTAAAGAAGTCATCGGTAAACCAATCCCACGTGCTATTGCGTTTAGTGATACTGTTAGCGTCTTTTCGCCCACTGATTGGGTCATCTATGATTCCAATGTCGAGGCTCTCACCTGTTATGCTGCCTCCTACGGTTGTGTTCCTAAAATAACCCTCATGTCCAAAATATTCTATGATTTCTCGATTGCGGATATATTTCTGTTTTGTTTTTTCATTGGGCTGCAAAAATGTTTGCGGGAATATATTTTTATATTGCTCACTATCCATTATTCTTTGTATGCGAAGATTTGCGCGTATGCCTAAGCGTTCTGAGAATGAGGTATAGATTGTTCTATAGTCTGGGTGTTTACCGGCAATCCATGAAATGAAGTCTACTGCGGTTACAGATTTCCCATGCTGTGGTGGCGCTTGTATGATTGTCATTGGGCGCTTCTTATCAAGCATGTCATTATAGAATTGACTTAAGGCGTTCGAAACTTCTTGATTAAACCATCCCCATTTTAAGTTAGGATTTATGGTTTTTCTAAAAATAGAGAAATCATCTCTCGCAAGCTGACATCTTGCCTTTATC
>Ga0310811_10012489_pt1 | contig 11021 bp, 7 predicted proteins | sample YCmetagenome_FD_207642 | JGI IMG/M metagenome (GOLD analysis project Ga0310811, IMG submission 207642) | Soil microbial communities from experimental microcosm in Duke University, North Carolina, United States - YC | ecosystem: Engineered > Artificial ecosystem > Soil microcosm > Unclassified ...
GGCCTAGGAGGCACTCGGTGTAACCGAGCCGCGACCGTGAGGGAGCGTCACTGTGCCATAGCTTTTAGCTGAAATTTCTTACTTTATGATATTAAGGTGCCATTTAACGGTAGAAATGTTGCATTGCTTTACACCAGCTTTTATCAGATTCATGCGACGCTCCCTCACGGTCGCGGCTCGGTTACACCGAGCGCCTCCTAGGTCATCTCCGATTTATTCAACAACGCCCCGAAGGAGAAGGCATGCCAGACGAAACTTCAGAGGTGACGCCGGCCTAGAAATAATAATCCAGCTGCGCCGTCACCGCGTTGTCTGATCCACCATTACTGTTCCTGCCAGCTGAATCGTCCGCACCCGTTGCTGTGTTCTTAGACGGATAACCACGATCATGTCTATACTCAATGCTCTCTAATGTATTGCGCAACAAAGACGTGTTCATTGCAATAGAATATCGACTCTGCGGCAAACCAAGCGCAAGCGCTTCTGCAGTGTGCGCATAACCAATACCAACTGCCGTTGGCTTGTTGTCTAACATCGTAAACGAATAAGACATTTCTGTATCAACCGCCCATGGCTTTGCACCACGACCATTAAATGACATGTCATTTGGATTAAAATTAGTTGATGCACCCACATACTCAGCAATAAAATCTAAATGACCACCTAAATCAAGATTAGTACGTAAGTTGTAACCAGGCACACGATGCACAATCTGCTCATGGTGCGAGAAACCCGTACCATTTGCAACTTGCATACCACCAGAATCGGCAATATTAGCAATCACACCGCCACCCACTTTACCACTTAAAGGCCCTAAAGCCAGCTTATAACCCAAGTTAAGCCCACCGTTATTGACCCTATCAATAGACTGCGCATGACTATCACCGCGGAAAATATAAGCAGCACCATAAAATCCTGTATGCGCTTGTTCCTGGAACCCGAGCGCAATTGAACGCGCCTTGGTTCGCGTTAACTGCTTGGTTAGCACTTCACTTAATAAAAATGACGAATAAGTACCAAAGGGAACATAAAACTGACCAATACTGCCGTAATAAGGCGATACCGCAAAGTCTCCCAACGTAACAAATGCTTTATTAATAAAGAGACGAGAGTTACTCACCGTATAAGAACTGGTACTGGAATACGGGCTACCATTAGGTGGGCTGTCCTCGTAACCTAACTCCACAAAACCCAATAACCAATCGCTAGGGCCTAACACAGTAAAGTCTATCGAGACACTGCTCACATTGATGTTTGTACTCGGCGTACCATTATTGTGTGGCGCAGAATTGTTAATATAACGCACCTGTGATTCTAATAAACCGCTTAAGAGCAAATGTGAATGATAAGGCTCTCTCGCAATCTCACCGCCCATTGCATCAAGTTGCGTTAAAATTTCTTTACGTATTTCTAACAACTGCACATCCGTGTTTACACTGGGTGTGTTAACAATCAAATTCGATCCAGCAAATTGAATAGGCACACCAACATAAGGTCCCGTTGAAACAAAAGCCTGACCAGGGACATCTAAGTCAAATGGTAAATACTCTGTTTCTTCACGAATCAAATGACGCAATTCCAGCGCTGTTAATTTCTGCGTATCTTTATCTGTCGTGCCATCACTATTTTCTGTTGCACCACTGAGATAAAGATGGTGTTTTTTATGTGCATTTGTATGACCACCACCTGCATAGTGCTGATTATGCTTCACTTGCGCCTGCAAAGACGCTACTTGGGAACGTAATTGATCTAACTGTTTTTGAACAGAAGCATTCGTCGCTGCAATTGCGCTGACTGAAAAACTAACAAGTCCTGCGCTGCATAGTAAGGCAGTTACTTTTTTTATTTTAACTTTCATAAGGATATCTCTCACGTACGTTATTGTATTCCCACTGACTGATAGACTTCCCTGTGCGATGGTCTTTAAGGGTAGAACCCTCTGCGGTGTTCGAAAGTAACAATAAAAACAGTAAATTTCAAGCAGACAACAACGTTAATACTATTATTTTTTTAAAATTGCGTCATTTTAGACATAAAAAACACTTTCTGTTCAAAACAAAATTAGTTGATATTCATTGAAGCTACCAGTAAACTGCCAGACCATAGGAAATTTTATGAATCATGCAAAAAATATACTATTTAGCTGCCTCTCTTTTTCCCTAGGCGCGCTTCTCACGCTCGCATTTGCGCCCTATCACCTTTTCCCTATCGCTATTGCCAGCATGAGCGGGCTGCTTGCACTTTGGTTGCACGCAACACCTCGACCTCGGCGCGCTGCTTGGTACGGCTTTTTATTTGGCCTAGGATTATTCGGTTTTGGTGTCTACTGGATTTTTATCAGCATTCACAATATCGCTGGCGTACCCATACCGCTAGCCGCCTGTGTCACAGGTGCGTTCATCAGTGTGCTTGCGCTTTTTCCTGCATCCGTGGGTTATGCACTGACACGTTATTTTCCAATCAATACATCCGCTAAAATATGCTTTGCTTTTCCCGCGCTTTGGCTTATCTCTGAACTCTTCAGAGGGGTTCTTTTCACCGGATTTCCCTGGTTGTTTTTAGGTTATAGCCAATCAAACAGCGTATTAAAAAATTACGCACCGCTTTTTGGCGTTTATGCTTCTAGCTTTGCCGTATTATTCAGCGCTGCCTTGATTGTTAACCTGTACCTCTCTCGCAAACGCATTGCCGCTTGTTGCGCACAAATAGCGAGTTTTGTTGCTATTTGGATAATCGGCGCTTTATTGTCGCTGATCGCTTGGACACAACCGATGGGTCATCCACTTTCTGTTGCACTTGTTCAGGGGAATATTCCACAATCCCTGAAGTGGTCTCCAGAAAATTTACAACTTTCATTTGATCGCTACCAAACATTAACCGAACCACTGTGGGGAAAAGCCCAGTTGATTATTTGGCCGGAAGCAGCTTTGCCCCTACCCCTGCAAAACGCTGCTCCTTTTATTCAAGAAATGGATCAACGCGCAAAAGAAACAAAAACAGCCCTGCTCTTAGGCATTCCAATAAAAGCGAAACAGCCTCATGCATTTTATAATGCTGTTATCAGCTTAGGCAAAGATAAGCAAGTTTATCTAAAACGACAATTGGTACCTTTTGGAGAGTATATTCCACACATTCCTTATCTCTATAAAATGCTTGATTTTATGCATATTCCTATGTCTGATACCGTGCCGGGCAAGTTAGACCAAGCGCCGCTGGTGATCGATAATATTAAAATCCTCACTGCCATTTGCTACGAAATCGCTTTTCCACAACTGATGCGCACACTCGATGGTTCCGTTAATGTTGTGCTCACATTGATTGACGATGCCTGGTTTGGTGACTCTAACGCACGCGCGCAACACCTACAAATAGCTGAACTACGCGCGCTAGAGCTCGGTCGACCCGTGATTGCTGCTACCAACGATGGATTAACTGCCATTATCAATCCACAAGGCAATATCGTTGCCATTGCACCACAACGCGAAGTCTTCGTTTTAAAAAGCGACATACAACCCATGATGGGAATAACACCTTGGATGTATAATGGCATCAACCCCTTGCTTCTCCTTATTATGACAGCATTGGTTATCGCCACACAATCACAGAAAAAAGCAACATTAGCAGCGAGTAAAATATGATAATAGAAGAACAATACGATCCTAAAAAAATCGAAAGCCAGGCTCAAGCTTACTGGGAAGAAAAAAACTGTTTTCAAACGGTAGAAGATGTGAATAAAGAAAAGTTCTATTGTTTGTCGATGATGCCCTACCCCAGTGGCAATCTACACATGGGGCATGTGCGCAACTATACCATTGGCGATGTGATTTCTCGTTATCAAACCATGCTGGGTAAAAATGTGATGCAACCCATGTGTTGGGATGCTTTTGGATTGCCCGCGGAAAACGCAGCCATTAAAAATAAAAAACCTGCAGCAGAATGGACAGAACAAAATATCGCGCATATGCGCAATCAAATGATGCAGCTTGGCTTGGCTTATGATTGGAGCCGGGAATTTGCAACATGCGATCCTGATTACTATCGTTGGGAACAATGGTTTTTTTTACAGCTTTTTAAAAAAGGACTGGTTTATAAAAAAAATACGGCGGTGAATTGGGATCCTGTTGATCAAACAGTGCTTGCCAATGAACAAGTGATTGACGGCAGAGGCTGGCGATCCGGCGCGTTAGTTGAGCGTCGCGAGATACCGCAATGGTTTTTAAAAATCACAGCGTATGCTGAAGAGCTACTCAATGATATTGATAAACTCAGCGGCTGGCCTGAACAAGTGAAAACCATGCAGCGAAACTGGATTGGACGATCTGAAGGGATCGAAATTCAGTTCCCCTTAACAGAGACAGAAGAAATCTTATCTGTTTTCACGACACGCCCAGATACTTTATTTGGTGCCACTTATCTCGCAATTGCACCACAGCATCCCATTTGTGTGAGATTAGCAAAGGACAATCCTGAACTAAAAGCATTTATCGACAGTTGTCAGAACATTAAAACAGCAGAAGCTGAAATTGCAACCTTAGAAAAACGGGGCTTACCATTACCGCTTTTTGCTCGACACCCACTGACAGGTGACGCCATCCCTGTTTGGGTTGCCAATTTTGTGTTAATGGAATACGGTTCAGGCGCGATCATGGCTGTACCCGCTCACGACCAACGTGATTTTGAATTTGCAGTGAAATACAATCTACCGATCAAACAAGTGATTCGCCTAACACAAACAGCGACTTGGGACAAAAAACAAGCGTTGGTAGAACCTGGCATATTAATTAACTCCGATCGTTTTAGTGATCTCAGCTCAGCTGCCGCTTTTAATGAAATTGCTGAGCAGCTGGCTTCTCAACAAGCGGGTAAACGCGTCACACATTTTAGGTTGCGCGATTGGAGTGTTTCCCGACAACGTTATTGGGGTGCGCCCATCCCTATTATCAATTGCCCACAATGCGGGACTGTCCCCGTCCCCGAAAAAGATCTGCCTGTAATACTCCCAACAAATTTAACGCTAACAGGTGCGACTTCTCCGTTAAAAACAACGGCTGCATTTTATCAAGTGACGTGCCCAACCTGCCAAGGTCCTGCAGAGCGAGAGACAGATACCTTCGATACCTTTGTGGAATCTTCATGGTATTACGCGCGTTTAGCTTGTAAAAAACAGACCAAAAGCATTTTAGATAGTCGAGCGAATTATTGGTTACCCGTAGATCACTACATTGGGGGTATTGAACACGCGATTTTACATCTCTTGTATGCGCGTTTCTTTCATAAGTTAATGCGCGACCTTGATCTACTTAACAGCGACGAACCCTTTACCAATTTATTAACACAAGGGATGGTGCTAAATAGTGGCGCTAAAATGTCGAAATCTAAGGGCAATGTGGTTGATCCGCAACCACTGATTGAACGTTATGGCGCAGATACCGTGCGGCTATTCATGATGTTTGCTTCCCCACCTGAGCAATCACTTGAGTGGTCTGACAGGGGTGTAGAGGGCGCATATCGCTTCCTAAAGCGCTTGTGGACACTGGCTTATGATAACGCGCAGATCATACGACAACAGAATCTGCTTTCACACTCAGCACTCGACATCGTTAATTGGGATAAAACAGACGCGGAGCAAAAAGAGATATTTAAAGAAATTGACGACATCCTGGATCTCGCAAAATTTGATTACCAAAGACAACAATATAATACCGTGGTTTCTGGTTGCATGAAGATCTTTAATTTACTAACTAAGTTAAAAGCGGCTAACGATCCTGAATCTGATATACGCCCTGTGATTATGCATCAAGGATTTAGCATTTTATTAAGATTACTCGCACCCATTACCCCCCACATCGCGCACCATCTGTGGCAGAACTTAGGTTATCAAGGCCTCATTTTGCACGCGCCGTGGCCTAAACCAAGTACCGTTTCTTTTAAAGTAGACGCTGTGGAGTTGGTTGTGCAAATTGATGGTAAATTGCGCGGACGCGTTAAAGTGCCTCACGATGCTGAGAAAGAAACGATAGAAACACATGTACATCAGGATGCTAAAATTGGCCAGGCACTCAAAGGCAGTGTCATTAAAAAAATGGTGATTGTACCAAATAAATTAGTGAATATTGTTACTGAAAAATGAACATGAAAAAATACATCTTCAGCGCCCTATGTGTTATCACATTATTAACCGGCTGCAGCTTCCATCTGCAAGGAGAAAAAGCACTGCCAAAGCCACTGCACCGCTTGTATTTACAAGTGAAGGATCCTTATAGTTACTTTGCACGTCATTTAAAAGAAGCCTTACAAATATCCAATATTGTGTTAACGGTTTCTCCCGAACAAGCAGAAACGATTTTATCCATTACTAAAGATACATCTTCTCAGGAATTACTCAGCGTCAGCGGGACGCAGCAAACACGCCAATATAGTTTGGTTGTCACGATTGAATTTGAAATCACAAACACAGCCGGTGTGGTACTGGTGGGACCGGAAACACTTACAGAGAGAAGAACCATCACTGTGCAGTCTAACCAGATACTGGGCAGCAGCAACGAAGCTAACTTATTTTACCAACAAATGCATCGTTCTCTCACCTATGCACTGATTAATCGACTGGCCTCACAGCAAGTGGCGAGTGCACTTTATTTAAGACCGAGCCGCAAGTGAGAATACATAAATTTTGTCTCGCATGCCTTCTCCCTTGGGGGCGTTGTTGAATAAATCGGAAATGCTTTGGGGCACTCGGTGTAACCGAGCCGCGACCGTAAGGGAGCGTCACATGAATCTGATAAAAGATGGTGTAGAACAATGCAACATTTCTACCGTTAGAAGGAATTTAATATCATAAAGTAAGAAATTTCAGCTAAAAATGATCGGACAGTGCACGCTCCCTTACGGTCGCGGCTCGGTTACACCGAGTGCCTCACAGAGCATTTTTTTAATTAAACATGGAGTCTTACCATGACAAAAACACTACCTTACTGGCTCGCTGCCCTTTATTTGCCAAACTTAGGCCCGCGCACTTTTTTACAATATTTATCTTATTTTTCTGATATTGAAAAATTATTCCAAGCAACAAACGAGGAATTATTAGCACTCAAGATGCGCCCTGAGCATATCCATGCGATCCGCCACCCACAATGGGATATCGTGGAGAAAACGATTGCTTGGCGTAATCAATCCGGCCACGCATTGCTTTGCTTAGATGATCCGGATTATCCAGTGCAATTGAAGCAACTATCGGATCCTCCGCTTGTCTTGTTTGTGCGCGGGCAAGTTTCTGTTTTGCATCAGTTTCAAATTGCGCTCGTTGGTTCTCGGCGTGCAACACCAACGGGATTACGTAATGCAGAACAGCTTGCTATAGAGTTGGCACAGGCTGGTGTGGTCATTACCAGTGGTCTAGCGCTTGGTATCGATGGTGCTGCACATCGCGGTACACTTTCTGTAAAAGGTACAACCATTGCTGTATGTGGTACGGGCGTTGATTGTGTTTATCCTCGTTCACATTTATCTTTGGCTGAAGAAATTGTTCACTGTGGCGGTGCAATTGTGTCTGAATTTCCGCTTGGCGTGCCGCCACTAGCGACTAACTTTCCAAGACGTAACCGTGTGATCAGTGGATTGAGCGCTGGTGTGTTGGTGGTTGAGGCTGCTTTAAAGAGCGGCTCTTTAATCACAGTGCGTTATGCGCTGGAGCAGGGGCGAGATGTGTTCGCAGTGCCAGGATCAATTCGTCAGCCCTTGAGTCAGGGCTGCCACTACTTACTGCGTCAGGGCGCTAAATTGGTTGAAACGGCAAAGGACATTTTGGAGGAGTTTAAAATGCCCGTTCAGTGTGACGCTGTGCCAGCCGCATCTGTTACATCAAAAGAGGCGCTTTCCGAGGTTGCTGGACAGATCTTTAACCATATTGAGTATGAAATCACGTCCCTTGATATGATACTATGCCGCACCGGGGTCACTGCGGCTTGTGCTTCTTCAGCACTTTTATCTTTAGAATTAAATGGTTATATTAAATCAGTGTCGGGTGGATATATTCGTATTGCTTAAAGCATGCGGCTTGTCTTATTCTCGTTCTATGTCTGTGGTTATTATTTAATACTTGTAATAGTATTCATATAAGGTAATGATATGTTCGAAATTTTGATGTATCTCTTTGAAAATTATATGGATGGTAGTGTTATTTTGAATGCTGATGCGCACACAGTGGTCTCTGAACTAGAGGGCGTGGGTTTTCCTGCTAATGAAGTGAATAGGGCATTGGATTGGTTAGACGGGCTCCAGCGAACCCAAGTGATTCTGCAAGCGCATTCGCGGCTGACATGGCGTGCATTACGCTGTTACTCTCAAGAAGAGAGAGAGAAACTCAGTATTCCTGAAAGAGGATTGTTGCTATATCTTGAGCAGTTGGGTATTTTAGATCCAAAAACAAGAGAAGTGGTCATAGATAGGCTGCTGGCATTTGATCCTTCAGAATTGGATGTGGGTAAGGTGAAGTGGGTCGTGCTACTTGCACTATTCAATCAGCCAGAGAAAAAGGCAGCGCTTTCTTTATTACAAGATATTGTATTACGAGAAGCGCACACAGTATTGCATTAGCAAAGAAGGAAGATTTTTTGCATGACTCCAAATTTGGTCATTGTTGAATCACCTGCAAAAGCAAAAACGATAAAAAAATATTTAGGTTCCGAGTTTACTGTGCTTGCCTCTTATGGTCATGTGCGGGATTTATTACCTAAAGAAGGGGCAGTTGATCCGACGCATGATTTTGCCATGCGTTATGAGTTGATCGCAAAAAATGAAAAGCATGTTGCTGCTATTGCAGCTGCAATGAAGAAAGCAACGCATCTTTATCTTGCAACTGACCCTGATCGTGAAGGGGAAGCCATCTCCTGGCATGTTTATCACATTTTAAAAGAAAAGAAGTTGCTCGCAAAGAAGTCAGTTAGTCGCATTGTATTTCACGAAATTACAAAAAGTGCGATACAAGAGGCCATGTCGCATCCTCGCGATATTTCGATGGAACTGGTGAATGCACAGCAAGCACGGCGCGCACTAGATTATCTGGTTGGTTTTGTTTTATCGCCATTGTTATGGAAAAAAATTCGATATGGTCTTTCTGCGGGTCGTGTGCAGAGTCCTGCATTATGTATGATTGTCCGTCGAGAAGAAGAGATCGAGAAATTTATCAGTCAAGAGTACTGGGACTTAGAAGCGAGTTTAGCGACGCAGAAAAAAGCATTTACTGGCAAGCTCAGTGTTTATCATGGTAAGAAAATAGAGCAATTCTCTGTCACAACAGCAGAGCAGTCTGAAAATATGAAATCAGAGCTCTTAGCAGAAGCCAAAGGCAAGGTGCGTGTATTAAAAGTAGAAAGAAAGCAACGCAAGCGACATCCTGCTTCACCTTTTATTACTTCTACATTACAACAAGAAGCTGCACGAAAATTAGGATTTGCTGTACAACGTACAATGCGTATTGCGCAACAGTTGTATGAAGGAATCAAGATAGATAATGATTTAGTTGGTTTAATTTCGTATATGCGTACAGACTCTGTTAATTTGGCGCAGGATGCCATAACAGAAATACGCGCACTTGCTAAGCAGCGTTATGGCAAGGACAGCATTCCTGATGAGCCCCGTATTTATAAAACCAAGGCAAAAAACGCACAAGAAGCGCACGAAGCCATTCGTCCAACCTCTGTGCTGCGCACGCCAGAAATGGTTAAATCATTTTTATCGCCAGAGCAATTTAAATTATACGATTTAATCTGGAAACGCACGGTGGCGTCACAGATGATTTCTGCCACGATTGATACTTTAACAATTGACGTAGGTGCAAGCGAGAAGAATCAATTTCATACAACAGGTTCTGTTGTGGCTGATCCAGGGTATATGTTGGTTTATCAGGAAGGCTCGGACGATAAGCCAGAAGAGTTGGGTGAAGAGCATCTCTTGCCAGATCTCGCCGTAGGAGACGAGGTTGTGCTGCATGATATTACCTGCAATCAACACTTCACTGAACCGCCGCCGCGCTATTCAGAAGCAACGTTGATTAAAGCCCTAGAAGAACATGGTATCGGTCGTCCTTCAACCTATGCGGCGATTGTATCCACTTTGCAAACACGTGGATATGTTGTGTTGGATGCGAAGCGGTTCCATCCCACAGATGTTGGTCGTGTTGTGAGCCAATTCTTAACGCGGTATTTTGCAACATATGTGGATTATGATTTTACTGCAAAATTAGAAGATGAGCTTGATGAGGTCTCGCGCGGTGAAAAAGAATGGATACCTCTACTGGAACATTTCTGGGATCCCTTCAAGCACCAGGTTGATCATATTGCAACGAGCGTACAGCGCAAAGATGTGACACAAGAGCTGCTGGATGAGAAATGCCCATTGTGTGCGAAGCCACTCTCTTTACGTTTAGGAAAGCGAGATCGTTTTATTGGTTGCACAGGGTATCCAGATTGCTCTTATACGCGTGCGCTAAAAGAAGAAGTGCAGGATGCAGCAGCAGATGCAGAGATCATACAGGATAGACAGTGTCCTGACTGCGGTGGTCCTTTGAAAATGAAACATGGTCGATATGGCAAATTCATTGGTTGCGGTAATTATCCTAAATGTAAGCATATCGAGTCATTAAATAAACCAGTTGAAACCGGGGTTGACTGCCCAGAATGTAAAGAAGGTAAGATGGTGAAGCGCCAATCGAGGCGTGGCAAAGTATTCTTCTCTTGTAATCGTTATCCTGATTGTAAATATGCGGTATGGAATGAACCTGTTGCACAAAGCTGTCCCAAATGTGCTTGGCCAATGTTGACAATTAAGCATACGAAGAAACGTGGTGCAGAGCATGTGTGTCCGCGTCCAACATGTGGTTATGTCAAACAAATAGAAAGTTAAGGTTTTTGTATGGTAAAGCAACAAGTTGAAGCATTGATTTCGGAGGCGCTAAAGCAACTTCAGTCTGTTGGAGAATTCTCTGCGGTTCCTGCTTTCATACAAGTTGATCCTACAAAAGATAA
>Ga0310811_10012490_pt1 | contig 11020 bp, 8 predicted proteins | sample YCmetagenome_FD_207642 | JGI IMG/M metagenome (GOLD analysis project Ga0310811, IMG submission 207642) | Soil microbial communities from experimental microcosm in Duke University, North Carolina, United States - YC | ecosystem: Engineered > Artificial ecosystem > Soil microcosm > Unclassified ...
ACGATAGTCCCTCAAATTCCGTCGTGTCTGGGCCGTTCGCGGCCTTCGTCGTGGACGAGAACCAGCGCTCGTTAATGCCTCCCCGGTGTCCACCAAAGGCATAAATGTCGTCAGGATGAAGTTTCAGTCGCCGTCCGGGAATCATGAACGAGCGGGGAACCCACGAAGGGGCAAGCTTAAGAATGCCTTTGCCAGCTTCTACTGCCTGCTGGACTGTGCTGCGATCCACTGCCATGGTCGATCCTCGAGGAAAAAGTGTTCGGGTAGTACAACCTGTACGCGATGCCAAAAATCAAGGCAACGCGGCAATATGAGACGTCTCAGTTCCGAGAGCGTAAGCCCCGCACCGCGGCCATGTCAACCGCCATTCTTGCAGCCCGCCGCTCATCGTCCGGTCATCGCGGATTGATAGCATGGCACCCATGTACGTTCCCCTTCAGCCCGGCACCTTCCGCGCCCTCATCTTCGATTGCGACGGAACGCTGGTCGAAACACTGCCCGCCCACATCGCCGCGCTGCAGGCCACGCTAGGACCTATGGGCATTCTGCCTACTGCGGAATGGGCGCGTACCCTGTATGGCACCACACCGCCGCAGGTCCTGCTTGCAATCGAAAACGAGTACGGCCCCATCCCCGCACCACATGCGGATGTGTTGAAGATGTGGATTGCCAACTATGCGAAAAACCTGCACCTGCTTCAGCGCATCGTGCCTGTCTGCGATGTGGTTCAGCAGTTTCGTGGGCATGTCCCCATGGCCGTAGCTTCGAATAATCAGCGCGCCAACATTGAGGCAACGGTGCGTGCCGCAGGCTTGGACGGCATCTTTGACTGCATCGTCTCTGGCCAGGACGTCGCTCGCGGCAAACCCGCACCAGACCTCTTTCTGGAAGCCGCCCGCCGCATGCACGTAGCACCCGCAGACTGCATCGTTTTTGAAGATTCCCGCGAAGGCGTAGAGGCTGCGGAAGCCGCAGGCATGCGCGTCATCCGCGTGGAAGGGCATGCCCTTATGCCGTTGCAGTCACCAACCCCACAGGGGTAACCTTCGCAACTCGAATATCATCGGATGTGTTGCAAACGCCGCCACGGACGCCACCGAAATCGTCCCGGCGGAGTCCAATGGGGGAATGTTGCGTACGTTCACAAGACTGGCTCTCGGCACGCTCACAGGCCTGTCTCTTGCATTCGTAGCTGCAGCACAAACTCCTGCGCCATCCGCCGTCGGTTGGCTGCGGTACGTTATCCCGCCAGACCCTCCGCGTTATCACGACATGCCACGCGTTGTGTCCCTGCTGGGCGACGAAAACTTCCAGCCTGCGCCGGAAGAAGAGATGGCGGCAGAGGAACTGGATCGCGGCCTGGGCCACATGGTCGCGGGAACGGATATCCTGCTCCACCGCATTGACCCTCGCGCAGATGCCATCATCCTCGGCACGCCCACAGCACTCCGCCGCGCGCACATCGGCAGCATCGCCAACGGCTGGGTCGACAAGCCTGTGCCGGAAGAAGGCTTCCGCATCGTCCATCTGCGCAACGGCATCCGTCAGTGGTGGGTGCTTGAGGGAGGCTCGCCTCGCGCAGAACTGTATGCTGCCTTCCGCTTCGCCGCCATGGTTGCGGAAGACCGCCAGCTTCCCGAGGAGCTTGCAGAATCACCACGCCTGCCCTTCCGCGCCATTCAGCTTGAGGGCGTACTGCCAGACAACACGCAGCTTCGCCAATACGGTCGCCTCTTCGCCTCCGTCGGCATCAATGGCGTCATCCTCAGCACCAATACACAACAGATCACCGACGCCCAGCGCACCCTGCGTCCCTTCGGCATCCGTGTGTTCTCGTCTGAGCAACAGCTCGAAGCGAACAGCAATGTCCACCTGCAGGACGCCACCTTCCGGGACGCACCCCTAAGCGGCTTCGCTGCGCCCATGTCGTCGCCTACCGGCAAACATGCCCTTCGCTACGCGCTGCTGCCCGGTGGCCTCCGCCAGCCCGTCACTCCTCTGCACGCCTGGCAAAGCACCCTGCGCAATCACAATCAGGAGAACGTCTCCGGCACACTCGGCGTCCTTCGGGAAGAAGCGGTGCTGCCCATGCTCGACCAGCCGCTCTATCAGGCCAGCCTCTACGCTTTCGGTCGCTTCGCGTGGAACCCTGCTGAATCGCGTGACAGCATCCTCGACCAATGGGCGCGCCAAACCTGGGGTGACGATGCCCGTATCTACGCCGTCGCGAAGAAGATCGTCCTCGACGGCGAAGCCAGCTACACCGGCCTCACCTCGCCGCTCGGCCTCCCGCGCCTGGGAACTGACCGTGGCCCGGACCCAATGCTTGTCAGCGGCTCACATCCTCTTGCCGACCACGATGGCATCGGTGCAGACCGCCTGCAATCCAGTGACTTCCCTGAATCCTTCCGCAAGGAATACGCCACACCAACCGGCACTCCTGCGGAATGGATCCTCCTTCTCCATCGCGTACCGCTGCACTTTCGCCTGCGCGACGGCCAGACGGTAACGCAAGCCGTCTACGATGCCGCCTTCACTGGCGCGTCCACTGCCGCCAACGCAGATGACGCCTGGGACGAAACCCGCGACCTCCTCGAACCCGAACGCTGGATGCCCGTACACATGTTGTTGCAGGACAGCGCTCACCGCGCAGAAATCTGGCGCGAAGCCGTTACGGATTGGCTGCTCCGCGTCACGGGCGTGCCGGACACGCTCGGCTTCGCGGGCAAGCACGCTGGCCGAATCGAAGCAGAGAGCATGGCCCTCACCGGCTATCGCGAGGTCCTCACCGAAGAGAAAGAAGCAGCCTCCAACGGTGCATACGTAACCTGCAGCCTCTCCGACTGTGCCGCCCACACCGAGTTTCGCGGCGAAGCCAACGTCTACCGCATCGAAGTCGGCTACTTCGACGCATCCACGACACCGAAGCGCTTTGTCCTCCGCATCAACGGCGCAGTCGTAGATACATGGATGTCCCTGCCGCGTGGTGTAGCCCCCGGTGGCATCTCCGCAGAGCGTTTCGTCCGCAACGGCGTGCGCCTCAAACCCGGTGACCGCGTCGAAGTCCACAGCTCCGGCCCGCTGGATTTCGTTGAAATCACGCGCGATCCCCGCTGGAACTAGCCGCCGGAAATGTTAGTGTGAGGGCTGGCACACATGGCAGACGACCCCACCCCAGACCCCGACGGACTTCGCCGCAGCAAGATGCTTGCCGCGGTCTGGATCATCGGCGGCGTCTCGCAGCTTACCGCCTTCAGCATCCTCGCGGTGCTGCACCTGTTGCCATACTTTCCGGCGGCCTTCGGCATCATTCTTGGGCTGCATCTGCAGCAGCTTGCAGGCGTCTTCCATGCACCCGCCTTTCGCACCATCGGCTGGGCCATGGCGCTCTGGTCCGCCGGATGCCTCCTGCTCACTTCACATCTCATTCTCATGAGCACAGCAGGTGTCCTGGTCCTGATCGCCTTCCTCGCCATCAACCTGTTCTTCCGCCAGCGAGTCCCCCTGTAACTCCGATACTTGCCACGCCATTTATCCTGTAGGTGGAGGCTTTTCATGGCGCACGACCACTCGCACCACGGCCACCAACACGTACACGGCCCCACCAGCGGCACCCGCCTCTGGATCTCTCTGGCCGTCACCTCGGCATTCTGTATCGGTGAGGCCATCGCAGGCTGGTTCTCGCACTCCCTCGCGCTGCTTTCTGACGCAGGTCACAACGTCAGCGACGCCGTCGCCCTTGGCCTTGCTGCCTACGCTGTCGTCGCCATCAAACGCCCCGCCGCAGGCCGCCACACCTACGGCCACATCCGCGTCTCCACGCTGACGGCGCTCTTCAACAGCAGCACGCTCGTCCTTATCGCCCTCTGGATCGGCATTGAGGCATTCGCTCGCTTCCGCAATCCTGAACCCATTGCGAGCAACCTCATGATCTGGGTCGCCGCCATCTCCGTGCTCATGAATACGGTCATCGCCCTGGCCCTGGCGGGCGACGCGAAGCATAGCCTCAACTCCCGCGCCGCGTTCATCCACATGGCGGGCGATGCACTCTCCGCCGCCGCTGTCCTCGTCGCGGGCGTTATCGTGCACTACACCGGCTGGGTCTATGCCGACCCCATCGTGTCCTTGCTCATCGCTGTCTTCATCTTCTGGACAGCCATCGGCATCGTGCGCGAAGCCAGCGACGTGCTCATGGAAAAGGCCCCGCGCAATCTCGATCCGGAGACGCTCGCCGCAAGCATCGCACTCATCGAACCCGTCTGCGGCGTGCACGATGTACATGTCTGGACTGTAGGCGAAGGCCGCAACCTGCTTAGTTGCCATATCGCGCTGCCGGAGAATTACACGCTGCTGGAAACCACCGCAGTCGTCTCCCGCATTGAACGCATGCTGCATGACGACTTCGGCATCGAACACGCTACCATCCAGCCGGAAGAGGACGGCCTGTGCCGCATGGCGCAGACCACCTCCGTCTTCTGCAGCATGGAAGCGCATAGCCACGCAGGCCACGCACACTAGCCGCTCGTCAGAAACAACAAAGCCCTCACCGCCACTATGGCAGTAAGGGCTTTGTGCTGTGGGGAGGGGATTCGTTACGCTGCTGCGGCGGGAACAAAGCCATCGCAACCGCTGATCGGCGTCACCTTAAGGTGAAGGCTCGCGTGCTTCGGGTGACCACATTCATCCAACATCACCACATCCGCTTGCTTGCTGGTCAAAATGCTCACAAGGGCGCTGCTCTTGCTGTGGTGTTCACCAAAGTGGGTACAAAGACCGCACTGTCCATCGTGTACTGACTGCATAAGGACACCTCCAGGTTTTTCGTTTCATTGGAGCAGAGGCAGCGCCCTCACGTTGCCTTGCCCGCTCCAATGCCTCACACCATAAACATGCGGAAAACCCTTGTAAATTGCGATGATTTAAGTCCTCGATACCGTTACAAGGAAGACCCCTTCGGTCGCATTTCCCGTGTGATTGCGCAACGTAGCAACATCGCGCAAATGGAAGGTAGTCTATCCCTATCTGTCTTGATATGTAAGGATTGCCTTCGACTTGGCGATGTGGACACGTCGGTTCTGAATCGCCGTCACTCCTTTGCAGCATGGTCTGGGTCACGTTTCGCACCTTAAAATGAAAGTCTTGCGAGCAACAAAGAAAAAGACTGCAGTTAGTCCCGAATCGCCGTCGCTCACTGCAGCACAGCGCACGGAATTCGTGCGCAATTTGCACCGGTGGTATCAGCAGAACGCACGCACGCTGCCGTGGCGCGGCATTCGCAATCCGTACCTCACCTGGCTCTCTGAGATCATGCTGCAGCAGACGCGAGTCAACGCCGTGCTGGAGCATTACGACCGCTTTCTCCGTCGCTTTCCCACCATCATCTCGCTGGCTCTCGCACCGGAAGAGGAAGTGCTGGCCCATTGGAGTGGCCTTGGCTACTATCGTCGCGCACGTATGCTCCATCGCACCGCGCAGTTAGTGGTGGAAGAATATGGCGGCGAACTCCCATCCACTTCCGTTGGCCTTCGTCGCCTTCCCGGCATCGGCAACTACACCTCCGCGGCCATCGCCAGCATCGCCTTTGATGAGCCGATCGCCGTGGTCGACGGCAACGTGGAGCGCGTCCTCCTCCGCGTGCTTGGCCTGCCTGAAACCCCCGGCGCGCAGATGGCAGAGTTTCTCAACGGTGTGGCCAACTCGCTCGTTCCGCACCAGAATCCCGGCGATCATAATCAGGCCATGATGGAGCTGGGTGCCACCATCTGCCTGCCGCGTTCGCCGCGGTGTTCTGAGTGTCCGGTGTTCAACGTGTGTCGCACACGTGGGGAACACCCCACACTCAAACGCACTCCCATGCAGTCTGAGCGTGTGCGTTACGCCCTTACTACGCGCCGTCGCACCACTGGCCTTGAGGTGCTTCTGCAACGTCGCCCCAAGGATGCCTCTCTCATGGCCAACATGCTGGAACTGCCCCAACTTACTCTGCAAGGCGCATCTGATAACCTCACGCTGCTGGAAGAACCCCTTTTGCGAGTCCGTCACGCTATCACCGGCACCAATTACTACGTGGAAGTACAGGGCTTTCCAACGCGCCGTGAGACCGTGAAGCATACTCTGCGCGCCGACGATCTGGAATGGGCTCCCGTCTCCAACCTGTTGGAACTGCCGCTTACCGGCCTAGCCCGTAAGGTGCTCCAGCGCATGAAGCTCATGAAACTGCCTGGAGGCCAGCAGCAGGAGGTGCCCCTGCTCATCGGTCGCAAGGGCAAGGCAGCCACCGGCAACAAAGCCTGACACGATTTACCGTCTGGCACTTGATGCACCCTCATGCTTCCGTGTACATCCCATAAGGGAACACTTTGCGCGCGTCATCCTGGGCGCGCTGCACAACCACACAGGGAACTCAGGAAGGAAAATCTCGCTATGGCAACGGAACGCAGCGCAAACGCGGTATGGCAGGGCGGACTCAAGGACGGCAAGGGCGCAGTCAGCACCCAGAGCGGCGTGCTCAAGGATCAGTCGTACACCTTCGTCTCGCGCTTTGAAACGGGCGCAGGCACCAACCCGGAAGAGCTTATTGCTGCAGCACACGCAGCATGTTTCTCCATGGCTCTGAGCGCAGAGCTGGAAAAGGCTGGCCATAAGGGCGACAGCGTCGCCACCACCGCCACCGTCGTGCTGGAGTTTGTGAACGGCGCACCCACCGTCACCACAATCCACCTTAAGAACGAGTCGAAGGTCCCCGGCCTGGACGACGCGAAGTTCCAGGAGATTGCAGCAGGCGCCAAGGCCAACTGCCCCATCTCCCGCCTCCTCGCAGCCGCAAAGATCGACCTCGACGCAACGCTGCTCTCGTAAGCACAGCTCATCGAAACAAAGTGAAGGGCAGACCAACCGGTCTGCCCTTCTTTCTTGGGACGCATCGTCTGGAAGGTCATTCTGAGCGAAGCGAAGAATCCCTATCCAGCTTCCAACCACGAGCCTACTTCACCACAGGCAACTCCACACTCGACCCCGCAAACACCTTCTGCGTTGCCTTTACATAATCCTTGGGCTGCGCATTGAAAATGTTCGGGACAAAGGTCTGTGGATTGCGGTCATACAGTGGGAACCAGCTTGACTGCACCTGCACCATGATGCGGTGACCCGGCAGAAACACATGATTTGCAGTGGGCAGCAGCCATGTGTAGTCCAGCGCCTTGTTGGGCGTCAACGGCTTGGGATCAGACAAGCTCTCACGATAGCGTCCACGGAAGATGTCCATCCCAACCGGCAACTCATAACCGCCCAGTTCAGGCTGCGTCGCCATCTCGTCCGGGTAAACGTCGATCAGCTTCACCACCCAGTCCGAGTCCGTGCCGGAGGTCGAAGCCTTCAGATGAACCACTGGCTGTCCGCTGATCTTCAGCGGCTCTGTCAGCGGCTGCGTCACATAGCTCAACACATCCGTGCGCCCACCCGGCTCGCGCTGGTCATCCACCAGCCAGTACTGCCACGTCAGACCATTGGTATAGCCCATCGGCTGGTTCGGCCTTGAGCGAAAGGGAACTGGCTTTGCCGGGTCTGATACATATTCCTCAAAGCTGTTTGCGTCACCAGCCTTCGTGAACGAAGCACTGAACCCCGGATTCAAATAAAGCTGTGTCGGCGTAATCGTGCAGGAGCCGGTACATCCTGATGGCCAGGTCTTCAGCTTTCGCCACTCATTCGTTCCGGTTTCAAACGCCGTTACCGGCGCAACATCCATCGCAGGTGCATCATCCTTGAGGTAGTGGTCCAGAAAGGGCAGCAGCACCTTCGTCATAAAGTATTTGCCGGTGGCGGAATCGAACCGGATCGTGTCTCCCAACGATGTTGCATCGTGAATCTCTTCGCCGTGATACCACGGGCCCATCACCAGGAAGAGTTTGTTGTGGTTCACATCCTTGGCCTTCAGCGCCTTGTACACCGCAGGCGCGCCGTAGATGTCCTCCTGGTCCCACAGCGAATGCACCAGCATTGTTGGCACCGTCAGCGGCTCACGCGCAAGAATCTTGTCCATGGCCTGTTCCTGCCACCATGAGTCATAGCTGGGGTGCGCCAATAGCTGTCGCCAGAAGCCTACTTGCTCCAGCCCATGCTGCTTCGCCAGGTTCCCCGCACTGCCTGCCTTCATGTACTGGTCGTAGTCATCAGCCGCATCGCTGTACCAGTGCGCACTGTTGTCGCGCGTGGCTTCCTGCTCATAGACGTAGACCATGTTCTGCTGGCGAAACGCACCGTTGTGGAACCAGTCATCGCCCATCCATCCGTCCACCATCGGGTTCATCGGCACGGAAACTTTCAATGCGGGGTGCGGATGCACCAGCGCCGCCAGCGGCTCATAACCGTCATAGGAGATGCCCAGCGTACCCACACGCCCATTGCTTTCTGGCATGTTCTTCACCAGCCAATCAATCGTGTCGTACGTGTCCGTCGATTCATCCACTGGCGTAGGATTCAGCGGTCCACTGAAGGGCCGATTCATCACGAAATCACCCTCGGACCCATACTTGCCGCGCACATCCTGAATCACACGGATGTACCCTCCGGGGATAATTGCGTCCACAGCATTGTCATACCCGTACATCGCCGGTCCCATGTGTGCGCTGAAGCGGTTTGCTGTCAGAATGCTTGCGCTGTAGGGCGTGCGTGTCAGCAGCATAGGCGCACGCTTCGCGCCCTTCGGCACCAGGATCACCGTGTGCAGCTTCACACCGTCACGCATGGGAATCATCACCTCGCGTTTGGTGTAGTCCCAGCCCGTCTGCGACTCGTGCAGTGTCTCCGGTGTCTCGCTCGGATAGTTGGGATACTTCGGCTGCTGCTGTGCCTGCACGGTGAGCGTGGCAACAACGCATGCCGTGGCCAGCGTGCTCTTCCAGAAATGAAGGGAACTCATGCTCATTGCTCCAAAGCGATGTGTGTGTGGACTTGTATCGCCAACATACCATTACGCACAAGGGCCGCAACGACATTGCCTCGTTGCGGCCCTTATGGATACATGCGTACTGTCTGTTACTTCACCTTGCTGCCAAGCCAGGCCTCGCGGAAAGACTTCTGCTCCGCCGTCAACGTGCCTCCGGTCGACTCCACCGGCAGAATCTCGAGCGTAGGATCATCCGCCACCACCGCGTTCGACTTCACCTCAACGCCACGACGCTTGAACACCAGCTCCACGCTATCGCCCGCCTTGTGCGCGTCTACAGCCTTTTGCAGATAGGCCTGCGAGTTGATGGCAACACCGCCAACGCTCAGTAACTCATCATCCAGGTCCAGTCCAGCGTTATACGCAGGTGTACCCGCAATGGTGGAAGCAGCCACCTTCAGCGTCTGCGGTCCGGTTGGAGCCTGACCACGACGCGTCGGCGCACCCTTCGTCGCCAGATAGATATTGCCCAGCGTCGGGCCTCCACGCTTCTTCAGCACAAAGCCCGCATGCTGCAGCAGCGACGCGTAATCCACCTTCTCTGTGCCAATCATGTAGCGCTTCACGTAGTCGGCAGCAAAGGCCGGATCGCCCGTCACCTTCGCAAGCTGTGTCTGCACATCGGCAATCGTGTACGGATGGCCCACCAGACCCGGTTGCGGTCCTCCTGGCTTGCCATACGCAAACCACATGGCCTGCATGAAGTTGTCCAGCGTCACCTTGCCGTTCGTCTTCACGCGTAGCGTCAGGTCCAACCCCATCGCCACCACATCGCCAAACGTGTAGTACGAGACAAACGTGTTGTTGTAATACGTGGGGAAAAGATCGCTTGCGCCATCCACAAACGGTGCCATGCGGCTCATGTCCATCGCCGACCGATACTGAGTCGCAGGCGAGTTGATCACGTTGCTCAGGTCACGTGCCAGCCCCATCATGCCGCGTGGCATCGGCGTCAGCCCCGTGCGAATCATCGTCAGGTTGCCGTAATACTGCGTGAAGCCTTCGGCCACAAACATCAGGCCGCTCATGTTCACATCGCGGAAGTTGAACGGCTCCAACCCCTCCGGCCGAATGCGCTCCACATTCCAGTTGTGAAAGTATTCATGCGCCACGGTCGAAAGAGAGAGTTGGGTACCCGTCATCACCGTGCTGTTGCGGTGTTCCATGCCATCGCCGTTGTTCCACGGCAACGCATCGGCAAGGAACGTGTAGGAGTCCGGCTCGTAGTTCGGCAACTCGCCGTACACAGCCTGCTCTTCCTTCACAATCTTCTCCACGCCAGCGAAGTACTCCTTCAGTTCCGCATCCATCGCCTGCGAGTGCGCCACCACATGGATCGTCTGCGCCTTGTCGCCAGCCTTCAGCGCTGGCACCTCGAATGTGTGGATCGCGTAATCCGAAAGCTCCGCCGGGCTATCCATCAAGTACTGCAGATTCGGCGACGTAAACGTATTCGGATCGCTCGTGGGATACAACTGCGTCGCAATCTTCCAGTTCAATCCCTGCGGCAGTACAAATGTCAGCTTCGAAGGACGATCATCAAACCCATGCGCCCACATCACCGTCGCAGGCCAGTTGAAATGCGCGTGCGACGTATCAATCGCCATGAACGTGCCGTCCACGCGATCGCCAAACAGCTTGTACGTCACATGCACGGTGCCATGCTGGCCCGTCACCGTCCACGACCGCGGATCAGGCTTCGTCACCGTTAGCGGCTTGCCGTTCTCGTCCGTGAACTTCTCCGCAAACACGTTCGACGCATATTCAAACGCCGCATACCGTCCCGGTGACGACCGGCTCATCTGCACCGTGAAGGGCTGCGCGGGCACGTTATGAAACGTAGCCTCCACCTGCACCACGTGGTGCACCACATCCGGAAAGGTAAAGCGGTAGTCCGTGGCATTGCTCTGGGCAAGCGCAGGCAGGGTGGCCGCGCAAACGGCGGCAGCACCCACAAAACGCAGAAGGCGGCGGGAAACGGTGGAATTCTTCACAGTGAGCCGATGATAAACCGCTTCCCAACCTCTACCGCGAAAAAGCAGATGGAAACCGTGCCGTGTCATCCATGTTGGA
>Ga0310811_10012491_pt1 | contig 11019 bp, 12 predicted proteins | sample YCmetagenome_FD_207642 | JGI IMG/M metagenome (GOLD analysis project Ga0310811, IMG submission 207642) | Soil microbial communities from experimental microcosm in Duke University, North Carolina, United States - YC | ecosystem: Engineered > Artificial ecosystem > Soil microcosm > Unclassified ...
ACCTGCGTTGTCGACCAGTTGTTCCCCAAAGTCGGGATGGCTGTGGTCGACGTCCTGGAGCGTCTGGGCTTCAGCGTTGATTTTCCGGAGCGCCAGACCTGCTGCGGCCAGCCGGCGTTCAACAGCGGCTATCGCGAGGAAGCCCGGCAGGTTGCGCGCCACTTTCTCGACGTATTCAAGGACGCTGACTACATCGTTGTCCCCTCGGGGTCTTGCACCTCGATGATCGCCCATCACTTCGCGGACATCTTCGATAAAGAACCGGCGAGGCTCGAGCAGGCGCTCGCCTTTACGCCCAAAGTGTACGAATTCTCCCGTTTTCTTCTGGAAGTTGCGAAGGCGGAGGACGTGGGCGCCCGGTTCGAAGAGGTCGTCACTTACCACGATAGCTGCCACGCGCTGCGCGAGCTTCAGGTCAAAGACGGGCCGCGCCGGCTGCTGGGCCATGTCCGCGGGCTCGAGCTGCGCGAAATGGATGCAGCGGAGGAGTGCTGCGGATTCGGCGGAACGTTCTCCGTTAAGTTCGCGGAAGTCTCGGGCGGCATGGCGCGCGATAAGATTGCTTCCATCGTGCGCACGGGCGCCTCAGCCGTCGTCTCAGCTGATTCCAGTTGCCTGATGCAGATCCAGGGGGCACTTTCCCGCGCCAACCTGCCCGTTCGCACGCTGCATCTCGCCGAGGTGCTCGCTTCGCGTTGATCTATGTCGGCCGCTTTTGATGAAAAAATCCACGCGACGCTGGCTGATCCTAAACTACAGCTCGCCGTCTATACCGCCACCGGCCGGCTGATCGAGAAGCGCCGTAAAGCCATTACTCCGGACGCCTGTCCCGATTATCAGGAGCTGCGCTCGCACGCCAACGACGTCAAGCGGCACACCATCGAGCACCTGGACTATTACCTCGAAAAGTTCGAGCGCAACGTCAAGGCGCACGGCGGACAGGTGATTTATTGCAGAGACGCCCCCGAAGTCGCCGACTTCGTTCTGTCGCTCGCCAAAGAGCGCCGCGCCCGGCTGATCGTCAAGTCGAAATCCATGACCACCGAAGAGGTGGACCTGAACGAGCGGCTGGAGCATCACGATCTGGAATCGGTCGAGACCGATCTCGGCGAATACATCATTCAACTGGCACACGAACGGCCGTATCACATCGTGGCGCCGGTGCTGCACAAGACGCGCGAGCAGGTGGCGGACCTGTTTACCGAACGGCTGGGCGTTCCGCGCGAAACGGTCATCGAAAAGCAGACCATGATCGCGCGCGCGGTGCTGCGGGAAAAGTTTCTGGCGGCCGATATCGGCATCAGCGGCGCGAATTTTCTGGTGGCGGATTCAGGCGCGGTGGTGCTGGTGGAAAATGAGGGCAACGCGCGGCTGACCACTTCCGCGCCAAAGATTCACATTGCCATCGCGGGGATCGAGAAGCTGATTCCGCGCGCGCAGGATCTGGCAGTGTTCCTCAAGCTGCTGGGCCGCAGCGCCACCGGCCAGCCGCTCACGGTCTACACTTCGTTTCTCTCCGGACCGCGGCGCGAAGACGAAATCGACGGTCCCGAGGAGTTCTACGTCGTATTGCTCGACAACGGCCGCACCAAGGTGCTGGCCGACCGGGAAAAGCGCCAGTCGCTCTACTGCATCCGTTGCGGTGCGTGTCTGAACCATTGCCCGGTCTATCGAAAGATCGGCGGCCATAGCTATCCTTGGATTTATTCCGGGCCCATCGGCGCCATCCTCACGCCCCAGTTCCTGGGCGTGACTCATGAGCCGGGGCTCCCCTTCGCTTCCAGCCTGTGCGGCGCGTGCGCGGAAGTTTGCCCGGTGAAGATCGACATTCCCAGGATCCTGCTGGAACTGCGGTCGGAGGTGAAGAAGTCCGAGGAGCGCGAGGGCACGAGCCGGCTCGAACGCCTCGCATTCCGCGTATGGGCGTGGGTAATGCGCCACCCGCGCCTTTACGAGATGGCGGGGGTGGTGGCGGCGGCCGTCGCGCCATCGCAGGATGGCGGCGGCTGGGTGCGCAAGGCACGGCTTAACGTCGGCCCGCTGCGCGCATGGCTCAGCCAGCGGGACCTCCCGCCTTCGCCACCGAAAAGCTTCCGGCAGATGTGGCGGCAACGCTGATGTCGCGCGACCATGTGCTGCACAAGGTCCGGACCGCGCTCAGCCGCAGCGTGGGGCAGCCTATCGAGGAGCCGCCGCCTTCGCGACTGTCAATCCCCGAAATGGACATCGAGCTGCGCATCGCAACCTTTTGCGCCCGAATTGAAGCGCTCGCCGGCAAGACGCATCGTGCGGCATCCGCGGAAGACGCCGGCGCATACGTTGCGGGCGTGGTCGCGGGCCGCTCCGCCGTCGCTTCGAACGCGGCGGTGCTGCGCGATTGCGGCATTACCGCGCTCCCTGGCGTCGAGACCGGCATCACGGACCCGGACCAGTTGCGTGCTCTCTGCGCCACCGCCGCCTGCGGCATTTCCGGCGCTGACTACGCTCTGGCCGATACAGGCACCCTGGTCCTGCTCTCCAGCCGGCAGGAAGCACGTCTCATCTCGCTCCTTCCGCCGGTCTACATCGCCGTCGTCGAGCGCCAGCGTCTGCTCACGGGCCTTGACGAGTTGCTCAGCGTCCTTCCCCGCCCCGCCGAACAAACCAGTTCCATGGTGCTAATCACCGGCCCCAGCCGCACCGCCGACATCGAGCAGATCCTGGTCCGCGGTGTCCACGGTCCGGGCGAGATTCATGTGGTCGTGGTCTGACTGTCAGACAATTGTGCTAAGATGTCAGACATGGCCCGCGCACGCCCGGACACCAGCAACAGGATCTCCGTTCGCTTGACGCCGAAGTTAACCGCCAAGCTCAAGCGAGAGGTTTCCTCGCTGGGCAAGAGTGAGTCGACTGTCGTCCGCGAAGCGCTGGAACGTTACTTCAAGCGCAAGACGGACAACGAAAGCTGCTACGACGCCGCTGTGCGGCTGGGGATCATAGGTTGTGCAAAAGGTCTACCCCGCGATCTGAGCACGAACAAGAAATACTTCAAAGGTTTCGGTGAGTGACCGCGTACTCGTCGACACCGGCCCGCTGGTGGCGATATTTTCGGCGCGGGACGCTTCCCACAAGCCGTGTGTAACTCAACTCGCCGCGCTGGCGCGTCCCATGCTTACTTGCTGGCCTGTCGTCACAGAAGCCCTGTGGATGTTGCGCGGCCGCCCTGACGCTGCTCGACGGCTGCTTGGCAGTTTCGAAGTAGACGGCTTGCTCCGTTTCGTCCCATTGAATGAGAGCGACCTTCCTGGAATTGCGCGCATTCTCGCAGTCTACGCGAACATTAGCCCGCAACTGGCGGACGCCGCCCTCGTGCATCTGGCGGAACGTGAAGGGTTGAACACCATCTTCACCCTGGACCGGCGTGATTTCACGGTCTACCGGCTTTCGAGGAACCGCTCCCTGCGTCTGATTCCCTAAGAGGCAGGGATCTTCTACTTACGCCGTTCCCGCCAATCCCAACTCCTGCGCCCGCCCCTGCATGGCCCGTATGCAGAGGTCGATGTGCTCGTCCAGATCCACGCCCAGCGCCGCTGCGCCGTTTACGATGTCTTCCCGGCTCACCGAGCGCGCGAACGCTTTGTCCTTCATCTTTTTTCTCACCGATTTCGTATCCACTTCATGGACGCTGCGCCCGGGCTTGACCAGCGAAACAGCGGTGATGAAGCCGGCCAGTTCGTCGCAGGCGAACAAGGTTTTTTCGAGAGCGGACTCGCGCGGCACGCCGCTATAGTTAGCGTGAGACAGGATGGCGCGCCGGATGTCCTCCGGTACGCCGCGTCCCGCCAGAATCGGCTCACCCCTCATGGGGTGGTCGGGCGCTTCGGGATGCATCTCATAGTCAAAGTCGTGCAGCAGCGCGGTCACCGACCATTTACTCTCGTCCTCGCCGAATTTCCGGGCGTAAGCCGTGACGCAACTTTCAACCGCCAGGGCGTGCTTGCGAAGGCTCTCGGACTTGGTGTGCTCGTGCAAGATTTCAATCGCCTGGTCTCTGGTGATCATGGACACTTCTTACCACATGGGCCGCGAGCGGTGAAATTCCAAAAACGGGATCGGGCCGAAAAATTAACAATTTGCATTTTAGCCCCTTGCCCTTAATACTTAGCGCCCAGGGATATTGTATTGTGGTAGACTCGCAGGTGGGACCCCGGCTTGCTGGTTTCCAAAACCTGTAACGGTTGGTCTTCCACTCGCGTCGAGGCTAGTAGCGATGAATGCGAACGCCGGTGGATTGCCAATGCCTGAATTGTCACAGATAACTCCTGACGGCGACGACCATCTGGCCAAGCTTTACGTCCCCACGGACGAAGAGGCTTGGTTCAAGTCGCTCATTCGCAATATTCGTGAGACTTTCCATCCTCCCCAGTTACCGCCGCTCCAGGTCACATCTAAGCCGGTAGCGGTCAAGGAGATCTGGGGTCTCTATGGCAAGGACAACAAATCCAATGTGATGTCGCTGGCCATTCACGCCACCGTGGTTCTCCTCTTGTTTACGGTTGCGTCGAGCAAAGCGGTGCAGGACAAGGCCAAGCAAATGGTTTCGCTAGTGGCGCCGGATATCGCGCCCTACATCCCCAAGATGGCGGAGCAGAAGCAGCAGATGGGCGGCGGAGGCGGAGGCGGCGACCGGTCCCCGACTCCCGCCAGCAAAGGCCGCCTGCCCAAGCCTTCCATGAAACAGTTCACGCCGCCAATGGCGGTGATCAACAACCCCAATCCCAAGTTGGTGATGGATCCGACGATCATCGCCCCGCCGGATACACCCCTTCCGAATGTGAACATGCCGGTGTGGGGCGATCCGCTGGCTAAGATGGGTCCGCCCTCGAACGGTCCAGGCTCGGGTGGCGGTATCGGAAGCGGTTCGGGCGGCGGCGTGGGCTCTGGTAAGGGCGGTGGATTCGGTCCGGGCGAGGGTGGTGGTGTCGGGGGCGGCGTTTTCCACGTGGGTGGTGGCGTTTCGGCCCCAGTGCCGCTCTACAAGCCCGATCCGGAGTATTCCGAAGAAGCCCGTAAAGCCAAGTACTCAGGCACGGTAGTGCTGAGCATCATCGTGGATTCCACCGGTAAGCCCCGTGATATCAAGGTGCTACGCAGCCTGGGTCTCGGTCTGGACGAGAAAGCCATTGAGGCCGTAACCAAGTGGAAGTTCCGTCCAGGCTACAAGAATGGCCAGCCGGTGGCGGTGCAGGCCTCCATCGAAGTGAATTTCCGGCTGCTGTAAACGCTGGACTACCCGCTTCCCTACCGATTTTCCCCGTTATTTTTGCCCGCGGAGATAGGCGTCATCGCCGCGAATCCAGTCTTCGCGAATGGGGGAGAACAGGTCGGTGGCCAGCGAGTCTTCGAGCGCCTCCACCAGATGCGGCGCGTTGGGCGGTATTGCGACCATGTCGCCGCCCTGAACAATCTGTTCCTGGCCCGCGATCACGAACCTCAGCCTGCCGTGCTCAACCATGCTGATCTGCTCGTTGGGGTGCTGATGCAGCGGCACGACAGCGCCTTTCCGCAGGTGGATGCGGGCGATGGTCATGGTCTCCCCATGGATCATCTGGCGGGCGACCAAGTCGTTTAATTGTTCCTCGGGAATCTGGCTCCAGTTGTAAAGCTTCACGGCGACCCGGTATTCTATCATGAGGATCATGAAGGGGATTGTATTAGCGGGCGGCACGGGCAGCAGGCTGTATCCACTCACGAAGATCACCAACAAGCACCTGTTGCCGATCTACGACAAGCCCATGATCTACTACCCCATCCAGACGCTTGTGGATGCGGGGATTCGCGATATCCAGATTGTTACCGGGGGCAAGAACGCAGGTGATTTTCTGCGCCTCCTGGCTAACGGCAAACATTTCGGCGCAAAGCACATCGGCTATGAGTATCAGGAAGGCGAGGGCGGCATCGCCGACGCGCTGGCGCTGGCCGAACACTTCGCCGACGGCGACAAGATTTGCGTGATTCTGGGCGACAACATCATCCAGGGAAGCATCCGTGGCGCGGTGGATCAGTTCAAGAAGCAGCCCAAGGGATCCAAAATCCTGCTTAAGAAGGTGCCGGACGCAGAGCGCTTTGGCGTCGCTGAAATCTCCCGGAACCGCATCGTGAACATCGAGGAGAAGCCCAAGCAGCCCAAGTCGGATTACGCCGTGACTGGCATTTACATGTACGACGCCACGGTGTTCGACAAGATCAAGACGCTGGTGCCTTCCCGCCGGGGCGAGCTGGAGATCACGGACGTGAACAACGCCTACATCGGCGAAGGGACCATGACCTTCTCGTTTCTGGAAGGATGGTGGACCGATGCCGGCACCTTCGATTCGCTGTTGCGCGCCGGCAACCTGGTGGCACAGAGCCGCGCCCAGCAGCCCGTCCCGCGCGCGCTGGAAAAAGTGAACGCGTAAAATCAACATGGCGACAAAAGCGGCGGAGATCGCGGAGGAGCGCAGGATCGCTGGCTCGGGAAAGTTGGAGCTGGCGCTTCCCGAGTGCTCGAAAGGAATAGGCGATCTGATCGGCGCGGCCGATTCCCCGCATCTGATTGCGGATGTGCGCGTCCAGCCGTTGGCGTTGTGGCCGGACGATCGCGGTTATTTTCTGGAAGTGCAGCGGATGGGGCGCGGCCTGGCGGCCGAATTTCCAGCCGCCACCACACAGGTTTCAGCGGCCGTCAACTATCCGGGCACGATCAAGGCGTTTCACTACCATCTGCACCAGACCGACTGCTGGACGCCGGTGGGAGGGTTGCTGCAGATCGCGCTGGTGGATTTGCGGACCGCCTCGCCGACCTACGGCGCGCGCAACACGCTCTACGCCGGCGCGCTGCGGCCGTGGCAAATCCTGATTCCGCCGGGCGTGGCCCACGGATACAAGGTAGTGGGACAAGAGCCGGCGCTGTTGGTGTATTTGACCGACCGTTTTTACAATCCAACCGATGAAGGCCGCATCGCCTACGATGATCCGCACATCAACTACGACTGGGCGACGCAGCACAAGTAAGGTATGAAACTCCTGGTCACCGGTGGGGCCGGGTTCATTGGTTCCGCGTTCATCCGCCTGGCGCTGGGGTCCCCCGATGCGCCGCGGATCGTCAACCTCGATAAGCTCACCTACGCGGGAAATCTCGAGAACCTGGAGGCGGTGGCCGCGCACCCCGGCTACCGTTTCGTGCATGGCGATATCTGCGACGCGGCTGTTGTGGACGCGCTGATCGCTGACGAAAAACCCGAAGCCATCGTTCACTTCGCGGCCGAGTCGCACGTGGACCGCAGCATCTTTTCACCCAGCCCGGCGTTCGAAACCAACCTGCGCGGGACATTTACCCTTCTGGAAACCGCGCGCGCGCATCGCGTGGCGCGCTTCATCCACATTTCGACCGACGAAGTCTATGGCAGTCTGCCGGCTCCGGCGGAAGCGGACGAAAACTTTCCGCTGAATCCCAGCAGCCCGTATTCGGCTTCGAAGGCGGGCTCCGATCTGCTGGTACGGTCCTACTTCACGACGTATCGCGTTCCGGTGGTGGTGACGCGCGCCTCAAACAACTACGGCGCCTACCAGTTCCCCGAAAAGCTGCTGCCGCTGATGATTTCGAACGCCCTGGAAGGCCGCCCGCTGCCGGTCTATGGCGACGGCCTGCAGGTGCGCGACTGGCTGCACGTGGATGATCACTGCCACGCCATCCGCGCGGTGCTTGAAAAAGGCCGCGAAGGCGACATCTACAATATCGGCGGCAGCCGTTCGCTGCCCAATCTGGACGTGGTGCATCAGATCCTGGCCGCGACAGGCGCGCCCGAGGCGCTCGTCAGGTTCGTCGAGGACCGGCCGGGGCACGACCGGCGCTATGCGCTCTCGAGCGCCAAGCTCATGCGCGAAACCGGCTGGCGGCCGGCGGTGAGCTTCGAAGATGGCCTGGCGCGCACCATCGATTGGTATCGGCAGAATGCCGCGTGGGTAGAGCGCGTGAAATCCGGCGAATACCGTAACTATTACGCGCGCAATTACGAGAACCGCGAAAGCGAGCTGCGTAAAACCGCAGGCGCGCGCGTTCGTCCGAAGGCTTAAGCCTATGCGCGTGGCCCTGGATGCCACACCGCTCGCGCTCTCGACTGGTGGCCTCGCGCGTTACACCACGGAACTTGCGGGCGCGCTTGCTGAGAACTATCCGGGAGACGATTTCGCGCTGCTCAGCGACCAGCCCTTCCGTATGCCAGAGCCGCCGCGGCGAAACCTTTGGCGAGGCAGCCCGCCGCACAACGCGCTGGAGCGAAGATGGTGGCTGTGGGGAGTGCAGCGCGCTATGGCCCGGCAGCATTGCGATCTGTTTCACGGAACTAACTTCGAGGTCCCGTACGCGCCGCTTCGCCCGAGCGTTATGACGGTACACGATCTGTCGCCATGGATGAATCCGGCGTGGCACCATGCGGCCGATCGCGTGCGCCTGCGCGCGCCACGTCTTGTGGGAATGGGCATCGCGACCATGGTCATCACGCCTACTGAAGCCGTGCGCGCGCAGGTTATGGAGCGTTTTCGCGTCGCCGCTTCGCGGGTTGTGGCGGTGCCACACGGCGCTTCACCTCTATTCCGCCCCGTGGATGTGGAAGTGGCCGCTCCCTACTTTCTTAATGTGGGGGCGCTCGAGCCGCGGAAGAATCTTCATGCGCTGATGGACGCGTGGCGGACCGTGCGGCGTCGGCACAGCGTGGATCTTGTGCTGGCTGGCCGGAGGCGCGCCGACTTCGTGGAGATCGAGCCCGAGCCGGGTCTGCGCCTTCCAGGCGAAGTGAGCGACGCCGAACTCGCGCGGCTCTATTCCGGCGCGCTGGCGATGGTTTACCCCTCGCATTACGAAGGCTTCGGCCTGCCGGTCCTCGAAGCCATGCAGTGCGGCGCGTGTGTTTTTATCTCGCGAGACGCCGCGTTGCGCGAGGTGGCGGGCGATGCGGGCCTCAGCCTGGATGGCACGGACGCCTGGGTCGAGGCGATGTGCGCCGCCGCCGGCAACGTGGAATGGCTGCAAGCTCGGCGGAAGGCATCGCTTGCACGCGCGCGCGATTTCTCCTGGGCCCACACCGCCAAGCTGACGCACGATGTGTACCAGGAAGCCGCGCGGCGGTTTGGATACTGACATGCGGCGCCGCGCGCTGTTTCTGGTTCCCGAAGCTCCTTACCCGGCCCATGGCGGCGGCGCGCTGCGTTCCGCATCGCTTCTGCAGTACCTGGCCCGGCGCTACGACTTGGACGTCATCGTGTTCCACGAGCCCGGCGCCCCGGACCCGGTGCGTTCCTTTCCCGCGGGCATCGCGCGCGAAATGCACGTGATCGAGCTCACGCCCCACCGTAGGGACATCCTCTCGCGAGCCGCGCGGAATGCGGGACGCCTGGGGCGCGGCGTGCCTCCGCTGGTAGATCGCTTTGCGGGATATTCCCAAAGCATTGGGGCGTTTGCGCACGGTCGAAAGTACGAACTGGCGGTAATCGAGCACTTCTGGTGCGCGCCCTACTGGGAGCAACTGGCGCCGGTGAGCGCAAAAACCGTGCTCGATCTGCACAACATCGAGTCGATGCTGCACGCGCGATGCGCACGCGTCGAACGCGGCCCGCAAGCGCTGGCGCACGGGATTTTTCAGCAGGCGGCGCGGGAACTGGAAAAGCAGTGGCTGCCGCGGTATGGCTGCCTGCTGACGGCGTCGGAAGAAGACGCGCGAATCGCCCGCGTCATAGCGCCGAAGACACAGGTCACCGTCTATCCGAACGCCATTCCTCTCGTTCCCCGCCCCGAAGCGCGCGAGCGGGACATGCTGGCTTTTTCCGGAAACCTCGCGTATCATCCGAATATTTCGGCGGTGCGGTATTTTCACGATCAAATCTGGCCGGAGTTGCGCGAGCGATGGCCCGCCCTGGTCTGGCGGCTGATCGGCAAGAATCCTCACGCTGTGCGGAACGATACTAATGGCGATGGGCGCATCGAAGTGTCCGGTCCGGTTGAGAACGCCATCGAGGAATTGGCCGCGGCGAAGGTTGTGGTGGTTCCCTTGCTCGCCGGAAGCGGCACGCGGTTCAAGGTGATCGAGGCCTGGGCGGCCGGACGGGCGGTGGTTTCAACTACCATAGGAGCCGAGGGCTTGCCCGCGCGGCACGGAGAGAATATGCTGCTCGCGGATGGTCCGCGCCCATTCGCCGACGCCGTGTCGCTCTTGTTAACCGCGCCTGCCCTGCGCGCCAAATTAGGGGAAACGGGCCGGGCGTTATTTGAGTCAGAGTTTACATGGGAAACCGCCTGGCGAAAACTGGATTTGTGAGAAACTGGCAGATAGATATAAGATCTTTGGGACCGCTATACTGGTAACTTCTCAATGCGATTCGCCGTTGACGCCCACGCGATCGGCCGCCAACTCACCGGAAATGAAGTTTACGTTCGAAGTCTCTTGAACGGCTTCGCGGCCCTCGACCGGGAGTCTGAATTCATCACGTATCTCTCGATGGACGATGCCGAGTCCTGGGTGCCCTCGCGGTTCTCTGTGCGCCGCATCGCCGGCAATCCCTTTGTCCGCCTGGGATGTGATTTCGCGCTGAAGCTGCGGCGCGACTGCCCCGAGCTTCTGCACGTGCAGTATACCGCCCCGCTTGCCTGCCCCGTGCCGGTGGTGGTGAGCGTGCATGACGTGAGTTTCCTCGAGCACCCCAGCTATTTTCCTCTTTACCGCTCGCAGCAGTTGCGATTGACAGTGCGGCGCACCATCCGGAAAGCAGCCCGCATTCTGACGGTCAGCGCGTTCTCGCGCGACGCCATCGCCCGGGCCTATGGCCTGGACCCGGACCGCATCGCCATGGTCCATAACGCCGCCGCCCCGTGGTTTCATCCGGTGCGCCGCGAAGCCGCGCTGGCCCAGGTACAGGAGCGGTTCGGGATGGCCGCGCCGTTCATCCTCTCGGTCGGCGACCTGCAGCCGCGCAAGAACCATGCCGGACTAATCGAAGCGTTCGCCC
>Ga0310811_10012492_pt1 | contig 11018 bp, 10 predicted proteins | sample YCmetagenome_FD_207642 | JGI IMG/M metagenome (GOLD analysis project Ga0310811, IMG submission 207642) | Soil microbial communities from experimental microcosm in Duke University, North Carolina, United States - YC | ecosystem: Engineered > Artificial ecosystem > Soil microcosm > Unclassified ...
CGTTGCCGAGCTTGGCATGCAGGTCGGCCTTGGCCGCCATGATGACAGGATGGACGCCGTCGCCGGCGGCGACGAGCCCGCTTCGAAAGGCCGCAATCGCCTCATCGAGCCGACCCTGGGATTGCAGCTCCTGCCCCAGCGCGAGCTGCCGTGCGATCGGCGGCGGAAGCAAATGGTCGGCGGAGAAGGGAGTGGCGGCGTTGCTGGCGGTCACGGCGGGCTCTCGCGGTAGGAATCGGTTAACCATGATGGCCGTCGGTAAATAAAACCTTTCCAACCTGCGCTTTGCGAGGCGTTGCCGGACTTAATCTTCCGTAATCACCTGAACCAGGCCGCGGTGCAGACGAATCAGCCGGCCGTGGTGTAAGCCGGGGCCGTGAAAACGCGGACACGCCCGATGAAAGCGAGACAGAGCCTGGCGAGGCCTCAGCAAAAAGCGGCAGGGCAAGGCTGGGCGCCGCGGCTTGCGCAGGAGCGCCGCCTGCACGAGCTCGACGCGAACTTGGCGCGATCGGCCGCGCCAGACGAAGCTATCGATCTCGAGATCGAGCGCGCGGTGTTGCTGGCGGCGGTGAATCGCCATCAGGAGGCGCAGCAGGCCTTTGTCGCGATCCTGCGCAAAGCGCCGACCCATTTCAGCGCGCTGAATGAGTTCGGCACCCTGCTGACCAAGATGGGCGCGATCGAAGCCGCCTGCCGCGTCTACGCCGAGGCGATCGTCCATCACCCGGACAATCCGCTGGCGCGCGTCAATCTCGCAAACCTGCTGCTGCGCGCCACGCGCCATAGCGAAGCGCGCGAGCATTATGAGCGCGCGCTGCAGGCCGCCCCCGACCATGCCGAAGCGCATCAGGGCCTCGGCGCGGTACTCGCCGATCTCGGCGACCGCGATGGCGCGCGTGAGCATTTCGGACGAGGATTCCGCGGCCACGCCGTATCCACCCTGCCCTACCGCGGCGACAAGCCGCCGATCCCTTTGCTGCAGCTTGTCTCCTCCGGCGGCGGCAATATTCCGAGCGCCCTGTTCCTGGACGACACGTGCTTCCTGACCTCGGTGGTTGTTGCCGACTATTACGATCCTTCGACACCGCTGCCGCCGCATCGGGTCATCTTCAACACGATCGGTGATGCCGATCTTTGCGGGCCTGCGCTCGATGCCGCTACGCGCATCGTTGCGGGCGCGAAGGTGCCCGTCATCAACGATCCCCGTTCCGTGATGAGAACCGGGCGCAGCGGCAACGCCGAGCGGCTGCGCGGCATCGAGGGAGTGCGAACGGCGAACACCAGGGCGGTCCTGCGCGAGGCGCTCGTGGGCACCGATGGCCCGCGCCTGCTGACGGAGCACGGCTTTGCCTTTCCGCTGCTGCTGCGCTCGCCCGGCTATCACACAGGGCGCAATTTCGTGCTGGTCGAGAGCGCGGCCCACCTTGCAGCCGCGGCCGCAGATCTTCCCGGCGAGGAGCTGCTCGCAATCGAATATCTCGATGCGCGCGGGAGCGACGGCGGCGCGCGGAAATTCCGCGTGATGATGATCGACGGCGCGCTCCATCCTCTGCATCTTGCCATCTCGCAGGACTGGAAGGTGCATTACTTCACCTCCGACATGGCTGATCGACCGGACCACCGCGCGGAGGAAGCAAAATTCCTGGAAGACATGCCGGCCGTGCTCGGAGCCAAGGCCATGCGCGCACTCAAGGCGATCCAGGCCGCGCTCGGGCTCGATTATGCCGGCATCGATTTCGGCCTGTCGCCGGACGGCGATCTGCTGCTGTTCGAAGCCAACGCTACCATGGTGATCGCCAAGCCCACTGACGACGCCCGCTGGACCTATCGCCGCGGCGTGATCGATGCTGCAGTCGACGCCGTGGTGACCATGCTCAAGCGCAAGGCGCTCGGCGATCGCGGCTAGATCGTGATGACCTCTCCCGAAGGGAGAGGTCGGATTGCATCGTCAGATGCAATCCGGGTGAGGGGATTTCGCTCCCTCGTGAGACCTGAGCCCCCTCACCCGAATTGCTTCGCAATTCGACCTCTCCCCGCTGGGGAGAGGTGAGCCGAGCCTTCGAACATTTCATCGAACAATAAGTCATTTCCCATAGGCGAGTCACCCCCCACGCTGCGCCTTCAGGGCCTGCAGGAGTCCTTGCGGATCGTCAGTGCCGATGCGGCGAATGTCGCTCGGACCGAGGCGCAATTCCACGGCATCAAGGCCGGAGACATTGTAGAGGCGAAAGCCCGGCGCCATACGGATGCCCCAGCCGTTCCACCATTGATTGCGCACGATGCCGACATCCTTGATCTCGGCAATCGGCAGCCGGTAGGTCCAAAGTCCCGGGCCGAAATACCAGCGCAGTTCGTCTTCGTCGACCTCGACCGTCAGCGACGAGAACAGGAAGGCGATTACGATCGCCATCACGATCAGGACGGGCGCGGCTGGCCATTGCCCCGCCCGCCAGGCCAGCATGGCGCCGCCGAGGCCCGCGACCACAGAGCAGAGCAGCATCAGGGTTCCCGGCTGCGTATGACGATAAGTCATGACATCACCTTGATATTTCGACGTGCCTGCCTCGCCGTCTTGGTCGAAGGCCGGCGCAAACCGATTCGATGAATGCCTGCTTCGTCAAGCAAAAAGGCGTTCATCCACACATCAAAATTGAGGCACTTGGGATGCCAGCCGCCGCATTGTCGTAACAATTCGTCGCAATCTTCGCGGCCGGCGCTTGGTTGGGGAATATCGTCTGTGATTGCATCGCGTGCTGCCGTGCTTCTTGTCGCCGGCTTCGCAGGTCTTATGGCTTTGCACGTTTCGCGCGCTTCCGCGCAATGGTGGCATCGCGCGCCAGCGGATTACGAGGACTGCGCAGAAGCCGCCGGCAAATTGGCAAGCAAGGAAGAGAAGTCAGCCGCGATTGGCGAATGCAGCGCCAAGTTCGCCGGCCGACGCAAAGCGGGCGGCGGCTACACCTATTACGACTTCATGCAGGACAGAAGCTTTGACATCGCCGGGCCCAACCCGACGCCGGAAGAGCAGAAGTATATCGACGAGCAATACACCGTCTATCTTGAGAACCAGCGGCGCAGCAACATCGCAGCCGCCTATGCCAAGCAGCAGCAGATTCAGCTCGAGCAGGCTTCACTGAAATCCGAGCCCGCGCCCGCGCCAAAGATTCCGATGCCGCAGCAGCGGCCGAAAGTGCAGCAGACAACAACGGGCGAAGCAAGATCGCGCCCGCGCGGCGATTGCCCGCGCCACAGCTTCTCCTGCGAATGGCCAAGGCTTTCGGGAAGCATCAACGATCTGAAAAAGCTGTTCGGCGGATCGCCGAACAAGGGCAAGAAGAGCTAACCCGACAGGATCGCGGACTCGCTTTGCCCCCTCGCCCCGCTCTTGCGGGGTGAGGGGCGGCTCCGCGTAAATGGTGAGAGACGGACTCGCGGAGGGCCCCGTCACCCGGATCGCATTCCGCTTCGCTTCATGCAATCCGGCCTCTCCCCGCAGGCGGGGCGAGGCGATGCCGACTCGCGGATCCGCCGACTCGAACTCATCCTGCGTCAATGCCGCCGCTTGACGTGATGCCGCCGCGTGACCGACTGCGTCGGTTGCGCTGGGGCCGCGGTTGGCGCGGATGACAGCGCCTTGTGCTCCTCTTGCAGGCGCGCATCATAGCCGGGCGACGGCACCACGGTCGGCGGCGCCGCATGGGCGATCGAACCCGACACGACCAGGGCGGCGACGGTAGCCGTACATAGCCGGTTCATCTTGGCCTCCTTAATGACGCCCGCAACGGCAGCGCCCGGGTCCCGGATTATGTCCGCTCGCAAGCTTTAGCCGTTTCAAGGCCAAGAACTGCAACAGCACGAGCTGAAACGGCAAATACCGGTGCCTTGTAACCGTCATGGCCCGCCGATATCTTTTGGTCGGCAGGGCAAGAGGAGGCAACCATGGGTTTACTCGACGTCATCAACGGCATGCAGCAAGGTCCCCGCGGCCCCAGCACTCCGAGCTCCCAGTCCGGCGGCGGAATGTCGCCCATGACCATGGCGATCCTCGGCCTGCTCGCCTGGAAGACCTTTAAACATTTCACCGCGAGCCAGCCGGGCGCAACGCCGCCTTCGGCACCAACGCCCGCGCCTGCGCCCTCCGGCGGCGGCATGGCCGGCGGTCTTGGTGGCGCTCTCGGTGGCGCGCTCGGCGGCGGCGGTGGTCTTGGCGACATTCTGAAAGGCCCGCTCGGAGGCGTGCTCGGCGGCGCCGCTGCGGGCAGCGTAATTTCCGGCGGCCTCGGCGACCTGCTCAAGCAATTGCAGCAGGGCGGCCATGGCGAGACTGCCAATTCCTGGGTCGGCAACGGCACGAACAAGGCGATCGCGCCCGGCGATCTCGCCAATGCGCTCGGCGCCGACCAGATCGATTCACTGGCATCCCAGAGCGGCATGTCGCGCGACGACCTGCTCAACGGCCTCAGCCAATATCTGCCGAAGGTGATCGACCATCTGACGCCGGACGGGCGCCTGCCAACCGAGGACGAGGTTTCCGGCCGGCTCTGACTTTATTTTCATTTGAGGGGAAAGGACGACGACCATGAGCATGGGCGGCTTGATTTGGATCATCATCGTCGGCTTCGTTGCCGGCATCATCGCGCGCTTTCTCTCGCCGGGCCCGAACAATCCGAGCGGCTTCATCCTGACCACGGTGCTCGGCATTGTCGGTGCATTCCTGGCCACTCTGATCGGCCAGGCCATCGGCCATTACGGTCCCAACCAGGGCGCCGGCTTCATCACCGCAACGATCGGCGCGTTGGTGGTGCTGTTCATCTGGAACAGGCTGGTGGCGAGCGGCGTGATGAAGGATTTTAATCGGTAGCGCCACGTCGTCATTGCGAGGAAACGGGTCCGCGCGAAGCGCGGCCCGATGGCAGGCTCTGCGACGAAGCAATCCAGAAGTGCCTCCGCGGGTTCGGTTTGGATTGCTTCGCTTCGCTCGCAATGACGAGGTTAGAGCCTTACTGAATGAGGTGCATCCCGGCGTCCATGCGCAGCAGCTCGCCGGTCATGTTGCTCGACGCCGGCGTTGCCAGATAGCAGACCGCCTGCGCGATATCTTCCGCGGACGAGGCGACCTTCAGCGGCACCTTGGCGATGACTGCATCGCGCACCGCCTTGGCGCCGGCTTCGCCGCGTCCCTTGGTGAACCAGGGCGTATCGATATAGCCCGGACACACCGTGTTGACGCGGATCAAGGGTGCCAGTGCACGCGCCAGCGACAGCGTCATGGTATTGAGCGCGCCCTTGCTCGCGGCATAGGCGACGGACGAGCCTCCGCCGGAGATGCCGGCGATCGATGACGTGTTGACCACCGCAGCCGCCCTGCCGGACGCCTTGGCGGACGCCTCCAGCAGCGAGCGGGCGGCGCGGATCATCTGGTACGGGCCGATCGTGTTCACCGCAAAGATGCGCTGAAAATCCTCCGCCGAAAGCTGATCGAGCTTGTCATGCGGCACGTGCTTGGTGGTGCCGGCATTGTTGATCAGCGCATCGAGCTTGCCCCAGGGCGCGGCGGCGGCAACGATCTTCCGGCAGTCCTCGTCGCGTGCGACGTCGCCCTGCACCACCACGACTTCGGCGGCGCCGGCCTTGCGGCAGCTTTCCGCGGTCGCTTCGGCCTCGTTCTTGCTGTTGGAATAGTTGATCACAATGCGCGCGCCGCTCCTGGCCAGAATACCGGCGGTCGCAGCGCCCAGGCCCGATGCCGAGCCGGTTATGATCACGCACATGCCATCCTTCGACATCGGTTTCCTCTTGTTGTTTTTGAGCCGTTCCTCGTTCGCTCGCGCTTACCATACCACGGCGCGAAATGCGAAACTCCGCTCGGCGGAATTGATAGGCCTCATGCCAGCCCCGCAGGCGCGCATACCGGACATCCGCCTTGTCAGGGGGGTAGCTTTTCCCCATCATCGGGCGCAAGAACAGATGCAAGAACAGATGCAGGCCAGCCGGATAGCCGGCCACCCCAAGCAAGAGGAACGCCGTGTCGGAGAGCGAGAACATTGTCGTCGAGACCGCGGAGAAAATCTTCGCCGATCTCGCCGACGCGCAGACCATCAACCACGACAAGAAGGGCGAATGGAAAGCGCCGCTCTGGAAGGCACTGTCTGAGGCCGGCCTGCCGCTGTCATGGGTATCCGAAGATTGCGGCGGCTCCGGCGCGAGTCTCGCCGAAGGTTTTGGCGTGGTCGGCGCCGCAGGCCGGTTTGCAATCGCGGTCCCGCTGGTCGAAACCATGCTGGCCGGATGGCTGCTGGCGCAGGCCAAGATCGCCTCGCCCGAAGGCGAGATGACGGTCGCGCCGGCGAGCCCCAAAGACCGCATCACCCTCAATGCCGACGGCACGCTGTCCGGCCGCGCCCGCGGCGTGCCCTTTGCCAAGGCGGCGAAGCATATCGCAGTGCTCGCGACCGGCACGAACGGCACCTCGATTGCACTCGTCGATGCCGGCGCCGTTCGCATCGAAACTGGCCTCACGCTCGCCAACGACAACAGCGACACCGTGACCTTCGACAAGGTCAGGCCATCAGCGATCAAGCCTGCACCGAAAGGCTTTGACCAGACGTCCTTGATGCTGATGGGCGGCGTGGTGCGCAGCTTGCAGATCGCGGGCGCGCTGGAATCGATGCTCGACATCAGCGTGCGCTACTCGAACGAACGCGTCGCCTTCGAGAAGAAGATCTCGAAATTTCAGGCGGTGCAGCACAACCTTGCCAAGCTTGCCGGCGAATCCGCAGCGGCGCTGGCGGCGGCGACCTCGGCCGCGGACACCATCGTCAATTCAGCCGATTTCACCGGCGACGCGGTGTTCCTGGAAGCGGTCGCCGCCAAAATCCGCTGCGCGGAAGCCGCCGAGAAGGGCGGCGCCATCGCCCATCAGGTGCATGGCGCGATCGGCTTCACCATCGAGCACATCCTGCATCGCTATTCGCTGCGCGCGTTGTCCTGGCGCGACGATTTCGGCTCGGAAAGCTACTGGGCGGTCAAGCTCGGCGAGCGCGTCGCCGCGCGCGGCGCCGATGAATTATGGCCGCTGGTCGCCTCCCGCTGAGCCCGCACAATATCTGAGAAGAGAACGAGCATGACCGCAGCCCTTCGTTTCGACCCGATCCGCCTGCCGGAGAAATGCGAGCAGCTTCGCAAGGAAGTGCGCGCCTTTCTCGCCGAGGAGATCGCCGCCGGAACTTTCTCACCGTTCAAGGTGAACCGCGAGGATACCGACGTGCCGGCGTTTTGCCGCAAGGTCGGCGAGCGCGGCTGGATCGGGATGACCTGGCCGAAGAAATATGGCGGCCACGAGCGTTCCTTCCTCGAACGTTATGTCGTGACCGAGGAAATGCGCGTCGCCAACGCGCCGACGCGCCGCTTCTTCGTCGCCGATCGCCAGAGCGGTCCGATCCTGCTGAAATACGCGCCCGAGCACGTCAAGATGGACATCCTGCCGCGCATCTGCCGCGGCGAAGTCTGCTTTGCCATCGGCATGAGCGAACCGAATTCCGGCTCCGACCTGTTCGCGGCGAAAACGCGCGCCACCAAGACCGACGGCGGCTACCTCATCAACGGCACCAAGATCTGGACCTCGTCGGCGCATATCGCCGACTACATGATCGCGATCTTCCGCACCTCGCCGCCGACCAAGGAGAACCGCCGCCACGGCTTGACGCAGTTCCTGGTCGAGATGAAGCAGCCCGGCATTAAGGTGAACCCGATCGGCCAGATCACCGGCCAGTTCGAGTTCAACGAGGTCGTCTTCACCGACTATTTCGTCCCCGACGATCACGTGCTCGGCGAGGTCGACGGCGCCTGGAAGCAGGCCACGAGCGAGCTCGCCTATGAGCGCAGTGGCCCCGAGCGCTTCCTGGAAACCTATTACGTGCTGACGGAGCTCGTGCGCGCCGTCGGAGCCAAGCCGGACACCCGCGCGGCCGAAGGCATCGGCCGCTTGGTCGCCCAGGTGCACACCATGCGCCGCATGTCGGTCTCGGTCGCCGGCATGCTGCAAGCCGGCAAGGAGCCGGTGGTGGAAGCCTCCATCGTGAAAGACATCGGCACGGTGTGGGAGCAGCAATTGCCGCATCGCGTGCGCGACCTTGCCGCCTTTGTCGAGGAGGACATCGGCAACCGCGAGACGCTGGAGCAGCAATTGGCATTCGCGACCAAGACCGCGCCGAAGCTGACCATCCAGGGCGGCACCACCGAAATCCTGCGCGGCATCATCGCGCGCGGATTGGGCCTGCGTTAGGCCGTGCGTGCTGCGATGGCGCCGCAAACTCCCTTCACCTCTCCCATTGGGAGAGGTGAACGTTTTCCGACGCAGAAGATATGAGTTTATTGGAGACAGAACATGAGCAACTACACTGATATCGGCGTCGAGAAGCACGATCACGTCGGCCTGATCGAGATCCGTCGCCCGCCGCTGAATTTCTTCGACGTCTCGCTGATCAACCAGATCGCGGATGCGTTGGAGGAATTCGACCGCGATATCGAAATCCGTTCTTCCGTGCTCGCTGCCCAGGGCAGGGCGTTCTGTGCCGGCGCCAATTTCAACGATCCGGCGCGGCAGGAGCAGGAAAAGCGCTCCGCAAGCGATCCGGCTTCGAATCTGCCGATCAATCATCTCTACGTTCAGGCCGTGCGTATCTTCCGCAACCAGAAGCCGTTCGTCGCGGCCGTGCATGGCGCCGCCATCGGCGGCGGGCTGGGCCTTGCGGTATCCGCCGATTTCCGTGTCACCTGTCCGGAAGCGCGCTTTGCGGCGAACTTCACCAAGCTCGGCTTCCATCCCGGCTTTGGCCTAACCACGACGCTGACGGAGCTGATCGGCAAGAACAATGCCGAGCTGATGTTCTACACCAGCCGCCGCGTCACCGGCGAGCAAGCCTGTCGCTGGGGCCTCGCCAACGAGCTGGTGCCGCAGGACCAGGTCCGATCAGCCGCGATGAAGCTCGCCGGCGAAATCGCCGAATGCTCGCCGCTCGGCCTCGTGTCCACCCGCGCCACCATGCGCGCCGGCCTCGCCGACCGCGTGCTGGCCGCCACCAACCTCGAGCTGGTCGAGCAAAACCGCCTGCGCCAAACCGAAGATTTCAAGGAAGGCGTCAAGGCCACCGCAGAGCGCCGCGTGGCGAATTTCAAGGGGCGGTAAGTTTCTTCCTTCTTTCCTTGTGGGAGAAGGTGGCATAGGCGGCCTGCGGCCGCCGTTCTTAGCCAATAAGACGCCGATGCGAAGCATCGGCTATGGCGCCGGATGAGGGGTTCTATCCGCGAAGCAACCCCTCGCGAGTCTGCGGAGAGAACCCCTCACCCGGCTTCGCTTCGAGAAGCCACCCTCTCCCACAAAGGGGAGAGGGTGCACCGAGCAAGGCGCGACAGTGGCGCTACTTCTTCCGCACCACCAGCGCATCGACGATCGTCACGCCCTGCCCCTCCGGATGCACCAGCACCGGGTTCAGCTCGATCTCCGACACGCTCTGCTTCAGCCGCGCCGCGAGGACGGACACTTCCGAGATCAGCTTTGACAGCGCGGCGACATCGGCCTTCGCCGTTCCACGAAAACCGCGAAGCAGCGGTGCCGCTTTCAACTCAGCCAACATCGTCTCCGCCTCCGCGGCGCTGACCGGCGCCGGGCGATAGGTGACGTCGCGGAACAGCTCGGTGGTGATGCCGCCCAGGCCCACCATCACCATCGGACCGAAGGTCACATCGAGCAGCGTGCCGATGATAATCTCGACGCCCTTCTTCGCCATCGGGCTCACCAGCACGCCCTGGATCGCTGCGTTCGGCCGGTGCTTTTGCGCACGTTCGAGCAGCTCGCGATGGGCCGAGAACGCCTCGCCCTTGGCTGATATGTTGACCCACACACCGCCGACCTCGCTCTTGTGCGCGATATCGGGCGACTGGATCTTCATCACCAGCGGAAAGCCGACCTTTTCGATCGCCGCATCCAGCGCGCTGCGCTCGCTGACGAGCACTTCCTCCGGCAGCGCGATGCCGGCCGCGCGGAGCAGCGCCTTGCTGTCGGCCTCCGACAGTGCCGGGGCTTTGAGATGCGCGGAGAGATCACGCGCCGGCAGGCTCGCGGCATCGGCCTGCGGCGCCAGTTTGAATCTCGAATAGTCCAGGAGCCGCCGCATCGCGATGCCGGCATGCGTGAGGCCCGTGAGGATCACCACGCCGGACTTGGCAAGCTCGCGCCGCGCGAAATCCGACGGCAGCGTGTAGGAATAACACACGACCGGCTTGTTCTGCCGCGCGATCACCGGCTTCAGCTCGGCCTCCTTGAAAGGCATCCGCGTTTCGCTGGAGAACGACATGACCAGCAGCGTTGCGTCGACCTCATCAGACACGTCAAACAGCTCGATGCTCTTCTGCAGGCCGCCGCTGCTCACGCCCTGCGCGGTGACGTCGACGGGATTCCCCGCCGCGCCATAGGACGGCATCCATTTCTTGATCTCGGACTGGATGCCCGCCGACAATGCCGGAACCTGCAGGCCCTGCATCGACACGGTGTCGGCGCCCCAGATACCGCCGCCGCCGGAGACGGTCAGCACCGCGACGCGGTCGCCCTTCGGCAGCGGATTGCTCGCCACCACCGCGGCAATGGCGACGGCTTCGTCCATATCGTTGGAGACGATGAAGCCATATTTCGCGAACACCGCATCATAGGCCGCCGACCAGCCGGCCATGCTCGCCGTGTGCGAGGCGGCCGCGCGCTGGCCCGCGCCGGAGCGGCCTACTTTCGTGACGATCACCGGCTTGCCGACCTCCGCCGCGCGCCTCGCCGCAGCCAAGAACTTCTCGACGTCGCGGATGCCTTCGATGAACAGCATGATCACGTCCGTCGACGGGTCCTGCACCATATATTCCAGGAACGCACCGGCGCCGAGATCGGCCTCGTTGCCGGCGCTGACGCAATAGCTGATGGCAATACCAATCGCCTTGGCGCGATGCTTGATGGCGAAACCGATGCCGCC
>Ga0310811_10012493_pt1 | contig 11018 bp, 10 predicted proteins | sample YCmetagenome_FD_207642 | JGI IMG/M metagenome (GOLD analysis project Ga0310811, IMG submission 207642) | Soil microbial communities from experimental microcosm in Duke University, North Carolina, United States - YC | ecosystem: Engineered > Artificial ecosystem > Soil microcosm > Unclassified ...
CCCTGGAGCGCGGCCACGTACAGGGCAAGATCGTTCTCAAGTCGGAGCAACCGGCGGGTACGATCTGAACGGCCATTCCCCATCCCATCGATGCGACGGCGGTGTGCCAGCCATCCTGCTCTCTTGGTCAGATGAACGGCTTGCCGCCGGTAACGGCGACGGTGGCACCCGAGACGAAGCTCGCTTCGTCGCTGGCGAGCATGACGTAGACCGGGGCCAGTTCCGCGGGCTGGGCCGGCCGGGCCATCGGCACTTGCTTGCCGAAGTCCTTCACTTTCTCCGGCGGCATGGTGGAGGGGATCAGCGGCGTCCAGACCGGGCCCACCGCCTTTTTCTTCCTGCTGCTCGCCGGCATCTCGGCGTTGCTCATGCGCCTGCAACTGGCGCAGCCGGAATCCAAGCTGATCGGGCCGGACCTCTATGACCAGCTCTTCACCATGCATGGCACGACGATGATGTTCCTGTTCGCCGAGACCGCTCGAACCGGCCCATGTCGAAAAAGGCGCCGGTCGTTCGTCGTGAGGATGCGAAATGAAAAAGCTGGAGGGAGATGATGAGAAAGATCATTGCAATCACGCAAGTCACGCTGGACGGCGTCATGCAGTCGCCCGGTGGCCCCGAGGAGGATCCGAGGAACGGGTTCACCCACGGCGGCTGGGCCATGTCCTTTTTGGACAACGTGGCGAACCACGCGATTGGGGAGACCATCGCCGGTGAGTTCGACATGCTTTTAGGACGCCGGACCTACGAGATCTTCGCCGCCTACTGGCCGCACCAGGGCAATAACCCGATTGCGAAGGCGTTCAACAAGGCGACGAAATACGTCGTCACGCGCAGCCTCGACCAACTCGACTGGCAGAACTCGCAGCACATAGGCGGCGATGTCGTGGACGCGGTCCGCCGGCTGAAGGCATCGGATGGGCCGGATCTGCATATCTGGGGCAGCGGCGAATTGCTGCAGACGCTGATCGCCGCCGAACTCGTGGACGAACATCGCCTCTGGGTCTTTCCGTTGGTGCTCGGCGAAGGAAAGCGGTTGTTCGAAAATGGCGTCCCGCCCCTTGGTCTCACTCTGGTTGCAACGCGGGCCACGACAACGGGCGTCCTCCTCAACACCTACCGGCCAGCCGGTCCCCTTCCAAAGGTGTGACTCCGCGTCCGATTGACCCCGGATCGGCGCTCATGCCGCTCTCGACGATGTCGCGATGATGGGTGAGACGCTCGAGGCGCGGTCGTCATTCGCTATGCTGATCCGGCAGGAGTGAAGTCAGCTGCCTGGCGATGGTCAGCTCCTCGTCCGTAGGAATTATCCAAACCTCGACGGCACTCTCGGGGGCGTCGATCCGACCGCCGCCCTTCCTGTTGGCTTCAGCGTAGATCATCACGCCGAGCCAGCCTAGCCGGTTGGCAACCATGGCGCGAATGTCGTCGGAATGCTCCCCTATGCCGCCCGTGAACACCAGTGCCTCAAGCCCGCCGAGCGTCGCCGCCATGGCTGCCACATTCTGGGCTATCCGCAGGACGAACAGGTCGATTGCCTCACGTGCAGCCGGGTGCTCACTTTCGAGGAGAACCCGCACGTCGCCGGAAATACCGGAAACGCCGGCGAGGCCAGAGTGACGATAGAGGAGGTCCTCGAGGTCGGTGGGCGACATATGCTCCTGCTGCAACAGGTAGAGCAGTATCCCCGGATCAATCGTCCCGGGCCGGGTGCCCATCACCAACCCGTCGAGGGCGCTAAAGCCCATGGTGGTGTCGACGGACTCCCCTGCCCGCATGGCGCAGAGGCTGGCGCCACTTCCCAGATGAGCCACGACCGTCCGCTTCTCGAAGAGCGCAAGGGAGATCTGCCTCAGCCGAGTGGCAATAAATTCATAGGAGAGGCCGTGAAAACCGTAGCGTCGAATCCCCTTGGCCTCGTAGCTGAGCGGAAGGGCATAGCGGCTCACCGGCGGCCGAAGACGGTGGTGGAAGCCCGTGTCGAAACAGGCGACCTGCTTCACGTCGGACCAATGTACCGAAATGGCGTCGACCGGCGCGAGGCTGAGCGGCTGATGCAATGGCGCCAGCGGGGTAAGCGCACGCAGCGCTCCGATGGACTCTGGCGTCAGCCATATTGGAGCTGCGAACGACGGCCCCCCATGGACGATGCGATGACCCACGGCGACAGGTTTTCCACCCGCGCGAGATTCTATCCATTCGAGCAGCTTGGGCATCAGTCGGTCGAAACCCGAATGCTCCCCCCAGGCATCGCTTTCAACGACTGTGCCCGAGGCGTCCCGCGCGGTAACCCGCGCTTCGCGCTCGACCTCCTCCACTTCGCCCCTGACCATCAGTTCGGGCTCGAGGCCATGGCGATATAGGGCGAACTTCAGGCTGGAGGAGCCTGCATTCAGTGCGAACAAACTCCCCCGAGGCGGCCGAGCGCCATCGGTGGTCAATTGCCATTCTCCGCCAGATCCTGCCGCGGATAGGGCCACTTCCAATCGCGGATCTCGGGCATGTCCTCGCCGTGCTCGCGAACATAGCGATGGTGTTGGCTCAGTTTGTGCTGGAATGCCTGCTTTATGTTCGCTGCGTGCGCCACGAGACCGGGAACGTTGTCCAGCACCGCCATGGCAAGATGAAAGCGGTCGAGCTCGTTCATGACCACCATGTCGAAGGGCGTTGTGGTGGTGCCTTCCTCCTGAAAGCCGTGCACGTGGAAATTCTCGTGGTTGCGGCGGTTATAGGTCAGGCGGTGCACCATGTAAGGGTAGCCGTGATAGGCGAAGATCACCGGTTTGTCGGTGGTGAACAGGCTGTCGAAGTCGACATCGCTGATGCCATGCGGATGGCGCGTCTGCGGCGTCAGCGTCATCAGGTCGACAACGTTGACCACCCTGATTTTGAGCGCTGGCACGGCCCTGCGCAACAGGTCCACGGCCGCCAGCGTCTCCATGGTTGGCACGTCGCCCGCGCAAGCCATGACCACGTCCGGACTGCCTGCCTCACCCTCGTTGCCGGCCCAGTCCCAAATGCCGACGCCAAATTCGCAATGGGAAATGGCTTCGTCCATCCTCAGCCACTGCGGAGCCGGTTGTTTGCCGGCAACGATGACGTTGATCCGATTGTAGGTCCTGAGGACGTGGTCCAACGTCCACAGCAGTGTGTTGGCGTCCGGCGGCATGTAGATGCGTACGATATCGGCTTTCTTGTTGGCAACCAGATCGACAAAGCCCGGATCCTGATGGCTGAAGCCGTTGTGATCCTGGCGCCAGACGTGCGAGCTGAGCAGGTAATTCAACGAGGCGATCGGGCGCCGCCATGGCAAATCGCGCGCCTCCTTCAGCCACTTGGCGTGCTGATTGAACATCGAGTCGACGATGTGAACGAACGCCTCATAGCAATTGAAGAGACCATGGCGGCCGGTGAGCAAATACCCCTCCAGCCAGCCCTGGCAGAGATGTTCGCTCAGGACTTCCATGACCCGGCCTTCCCGACCGAGCGCAACGTCGTATGGCTCGATCCCTTCGAGCCAAACGCGGTCCGTTACCTCGAACACGGCGTCCAACCGGTTAGAGGTCGTCTCGTCCGGCCCCATCAGGCGGAAATTGCGATGGGGGAGATTAAGCGAAATGACGTCGCGTAAGAACTTGCCCGCCACTCGGGTGGCTTCGGCGGTGCTGGCGCCAGGCTGTTCCACCGTCTCTGCATAGGTCCAAAAGTCCGGCACCAAGAGTTCGCGCCGGAGCAGGCCGCCGTTGGCGTGAGGATTGGCGCCCATGCGGCGGCTGCCAACGGGTGCGAGGGCACGGAGATCTTCGCGCAGCCTTCCATCGGTGTCGAAGAGCGCCTCGGGCTCGTAGCTGCGCATCCAGTTTTCCAGAATCCGGAGATGCCCATCGTTGGTGCGCGGATTGTCGACCGGCACCTGGTGGGCGCGCCAAAAGCCCTCGACCTTCTTGCCGTCGACCTCCTTTGGCCCGGTCCAGCCTTTCGGACTCCGCAAGATGATCATCGGCCAATGGGTTTCTCCTAAGGGCTCGCCCGGTGTCCGGGCTCGCTCCTGGATGGCTTTGATCTCGTCCAGCACCTCCTCCAGGGTCCGTGCCATGAGCGCGTGCATGGCCATCGGCTCGTCGCCACAGACGAAATGCGGCTTATGGCCGTAGCCGCGGAACAGGAGCTCGAGCTGCTCGTCTGCCATTCTGCCAAGGATGGTGGGATTGGCGATCTTGTACTCGTTGAGGTGCAATATCGGCAGAACGGCGCCATCGGTGCGCGGATTGAGGAACTTGTCGGAATGCCATGAGGCGGCCAGGGGACCGGTCTCCGCCTCGCCGTCGCCTATCACGCAGGCAGCCACTAGACCGGGATTGTCAAACGCTGCCCCGTAGGCGTGCAGCAGCGCGTAGCCGAGTTCGCCACCTTCATTGATCGAGCCGGGTGTGGTGGCCGCGGCGTGGCTCGGAATGCCGCCCGGAAATGAGAATTGACGGAACAACTTGGCCATGCCCGCCATGTCCTCGCCAATTTCCGGGTAAATCTCCGAATACGTGCCCTCGAGATAAGTGTTGGCCACCATCCCGGGGCCACCATGGCCGGGGCCGCAGACATAAATCACGTCGAGATCGCGGCCCCGAATGGCCCGGTTGAGATGGGCATAGATGAAGTTCAGCCCCGGCGTGGTCCCCCAATGGCCCAGCAGCCGCGGCTTGATGTGCTCCGGTCGCAGAGGCTGCCTCAGCAGGGGATTGTCGAGCAGGTAGATCTGGCCGACCGAAAGGTAATTGGCTGCACGCCAATACTCGTCAACCCGCCGCAACTCGGCAGTGAGCGCACCATCGGTCGTTGCGTTGTTTTCCTCCATCCTATCCCTCGCAAGTGGCGTCGATAGCGGAAATGCTCATCTCGGGAAAAGGCTTCACCGCACCCGATCACGACTGACCTTCGCGGCGCCTGAGCGACTTAAGACTTTGCGCCTCGCCGCAAACGGATCAAGCACTGGAATAAGGCGACGTCAGCCGTGCCGCCGCAACATCTGCATAGCCGCCTCAAGGCGTGGCTATGCAAGGTGGAGGGCTGGGACGCCGGCGAAACTTCATTGTTTGACGAAAACCGTACGGTATTCGGGCGCCAGTTGCCCGGCCAGCTTGGCCCTTTCCGCCTGTTCCTCCGTGCTGAGTTTGGGCGGCGGGGACGAGCGTGTCTCGACCGGCACGCCGACCCGATGGAAGAATTCGTCCTGTCCCGCCGGCGTGCACATGCACAGCATGTGTACGGTTTTGCCCGACTTGTTCTTGAACGCATGGGGGGCGTTGGACGGGATGTTCACCGTGCAGGGCGCCGCGATGATCTGCGTCTTGCCCCGGAACATGAATTCGAGTTCGCCCTCCAGCAGCGTAAACATCTCCTCGAAATCATGGCGGTGCGGCGGCGGCCCGCCGCCGTCATGGACGAGCATGTCGATCAGGCAATAGCGGCCATTGGTCTGCGCGCCAGATACCATCACGGTATAGACATCGCCGACGATTGCTATGTTTGCCAATGAGGGATCGTCAGGATTGGCGATCACCAACTCCCGGGCCGGGTCGTCATCGGGAATGACCTGGTCCGGCGCAACGCTTGCGGATTCCGGCATCAGCTGCTTCTCCAATTGTAAGCCCAAAGGCTGTAACGCACGAGTGGTCACGTTGGTCGCTGACCGGCCCGCTTGGCGCGCTTGCCACTGGATGGTTGATACGATCAAGGAGAGATACCTGAAAGATGCGAAGCTTACCTTAGCAGTTGACCTAAGAAGGTTACCTTCATATATTGGGCACATGACCAACTCTGCCCATAAGCGCGATCCCGACACGGAACTCGCCGCCACTGTCGCCGAGCAGTTGCGATTGACCGTCAGCAAGCTGAACCGTCGACTGCGCGAGGAAGGCAATTTCGGCGATTTCACCTTTTCACAGTCGAAGGTTCTGGTTCGCCTCGAGCGCGCTGGCCCGGCGACGGTTACCGCCTTGGCGGAGGCCGAAGGCATGCGGCCGCAGTCGATGAGCGGGATCGTCTCGGCGCTGAAGCTCGCCGGCATGGTCGAGGGGACACCCGACCCCAATGACGGCCGGCAGACCGTCCTCAGCCTCACCGACAAATGCCGGAGGACCGTCGCCGCCTCTCGCGCCGCCAAGCAGGACTGGCTGTTCCGCACCCTGCAATCGAAGCTGACGGAGACCGAGCAGCAACAGCTTGCCGGCGCCGTTGCCCTGCTCAACCGCCTAATCGAACCCTGAAAGCCCGCAGACCATGCCCGTCACCACCCTCGACCCCAAGACCGCCCTCATCGTCCTCGATCTGCAGGAAGGCATCCGTGCCTTCGCGGGCGACGCGGCCACCCCCGTGTTCCAGACCGCGGGGGCGCTGACCGCGGCCTTCCGGCGGCACGGCCTGCCGGTGGTTCTCGTCAACGTCGATGCCACGGCGCCCGGCCGTACGGAAACCCCGCGACGCGCCGTGAACTTTCCCCCCGAGGCGCTGAAATTCGTCGCCGAGCTCGGCCAGCAGCCCTCCGACATCGTGGTCACCAAGAAGAGCTGGGGTGCCTTTCCGACCACCAATATCGAGTGGCAATTGCGTAACCTGGGCGTAACGCAGGTGGTACTCGCCGGCATTTCCACCACCTCTGCCGTCGAGTCGACGGCGCGGCAGGCCTATGAGGCCGGCTTCAGCGTTACCATCGCACTCGACGCGACGATGGATATGAACGCCGAAGCCCACGCCGCCGCGACAAAGTTCACCTTCCCCCGCCTCGGCGAAACAGGTAGCTGCGCCGAGATCATCGCCCTGCTTGACACGACACACGCCTGAGCCCCAACCCATGACCGCGCTCGCCAATGCCGACGCTGGTTCGGCCGCCGCCATTTCGCCCCGCTACAAATGGGTGGCCCTCTCCAACACCACGATTGGCGTGCTGCTGGCGACCATCGACTCCTCGATCATGCTGATCGCCATGCCCGACATTTTCCGCGGCATCGGCCTCAACCCGCTCGAATCCGGCAACACCGCCTACCTGCTGTGGATGATCCTGGGCTTCCAGATCGTCTCCAGCGTGCTGGTGGTCAGCCTGGGCCGGCTCGGTGACATGTTTGGCCGGGTGCGGATGTACAATCTCGGCTTTGTGGTCTTCACGCTCGCCTCGCTGATCCTCACCCTCGATCCGTGGATGGGAGCGGAGGGCGCGCTGTGGTTGATCATCGGCCGGGTGGTGCAGGGCATCGGCGCCGCCTTCCTTGTCGCCAATTCGGGCGCCATCCTCACCGATGCGTTTCCTTCCAACCAGCGTGGCCTGGCGCTCGGCATCAACAACATCGCGGGCATTTCGGGGTCGTTCATCGGCCTCGTGCTCGGCGGCATCCTCGCCGCCATTTCCTGGCGGCTGGTGTTCCTCGTTTCGGTACCCTTCGGCATTTTTGGCACCATCTGGTCCTATCTGAAACTGAGGGAACTTTCCGAGCGCCATGCCGCCAAGATCGACTGGGCGGGCAATATCACCTTCGCGGTCGGCCTGATCCTGGTGATGGTCGGCATCACGTGGGGCATCCAGCCCGCCAACGGCCAAACCATGGGCTGGACCAGCATGCCGGTGCTCGGCGCCATCGGGGCCGGGGTGCTGTCGCTGATCGCCTTCGGCATCATCGAAAGCCGCGCTGAATACCCGATGTTTCGCCTGCCGCTGTTCCGGATCAAGGCCTTCACCTTTGGCACGCTCTCGACCTTTCTCAGCGCCATCGGTCGCGGGGGGCTGATGTTCATGCTGATCATCTGGCTGCAAGGCATCTGGCTGCCGCTCCACGGCTACAGCTTCGAGGAGACCCCGCTCTGGGCCGGCATCCTGATGTTGCCGCTGACCGCCGGCTTCCTGCTTGCAGGTCCCCTTTCGGGGTTTCTCTCCGACAGGTTCGGGGCGCGCTACTTCTCGACCGGCGGCATGATCGGGGCGGCCATCAGCTTCCTGCTGCTGCTGTTGCTGCCCATCGACTTCAACTATTGGGCCTTCGCCGCGATCCTTTTGATCAACGGCCTCTGCATGGGCGCCTTCGCGGCGCCCAACCGGGCCGCGATCATGAACTCGCTGCCTGCCCGCGACCGTGGCGCCGGCGGCGGCATGAACTCGACGTTCCAGAACTCGGCGCAGGTCCTGTCGATCGGCATCTTCTTCACACTGATGATCGTGGGCCTGAGCTCGACCCTCTCGGGCACCATGGTGCAGGGCCTTGTGGCCCACGGCGTGCCCCCGGCAGTTGCCGCCCATGTCGGCGCCCTGCCGCCCGTGTCGATCCTGTTCGCTGCCTTCCTCGGCTACAACCCGATCGCAACACTGCTCGGCCCGCAAGTGCTCGCTGCTCTCCCGGCGGCGGACCGCACGGCACTGACGGGCCACACGTTCTTTCCGGACCTTATCTCAGCGCCGTTCCACGCCGGCCTGACCGAGGCCTTCGTGTTCGCGACGATCGCCTGCCTCATCGCCGCGGCCGCCTCATGGTCGCGCGGCTCGGCGCGGCCCCAGCAATAGCTACCATCGTAGAATGGCACGGGAGGCAGGGCCGTACCGGCGGCATGGGCTGGGCGCAAATTGTATCGCGCCCAACCGGTGCTATGTCGCTCAGAAACGCTCGCCCACAAGCTCCTCGCTCTTTACCCACAGCAGCTTGGCGCGTTCCGCGTCAAGCGCATAGGGCTGCACGCCGCCTCGAATTTCTCTGCCCCTGGAGACCTCGGCGACATGGCAGTCTTCGCAATATCGCCCGCCAATCTCGTCACTTTCGGCGACAACGGCAGCCCATACCGATGTCGCGGCGCCCTGGGGGACTGTTTTGAAAACAAACGGCGGGAGCCCGGCCGCCGCGTTGGCTGCGTTGATCGAAACGACGAGTGCATCCTCTTGGGCCTGGGTCATGTGCCGGCCCAGTTCGGTGCGGATGCCTCCGGGCATCAGCGCACAGGCGCGCACGCCACGATCGCGATGCCGCCGGTCGAATTCGACGGCGAACAGGACGTTGGCGGTTTTCGAACGACCGTAGCCGACCCACGGATCATAAGTGGTCCGCTCAAAATTGGGGTCGTCGAGATCAACGTCGGCATAACGGTGGCCAGCCGATGAGACATTCACAAGTCGCCCCCCATCGGTGATCAGCGAGGCGATGCGGTTGACCAGCACGAAGTGGCCCAAATGGTTGGTGCCGAACTGGGTTTCGAAGCCGTCGGCCGTGTGGCCGAAGGGCGGCGCCATCACGCCGGCGTTGGCGATGACGATGTCGAACAGGCGGCCATCCGTCACCAGTTTATCGGCGCAGGCGCGCACGCTTTCGAGCGAGGCGAGGTCGAGTTCGATCAGCTCGAAACGGCCGCCCCCCGCCTCGGCCGCTGCGCGCACGCCGACAGTCGCGCGTTCGCCCTTGGCGAGATCACGAACGGTGCCCACAACGTCGGCGCCATGCGCCACCAGCGCGCGGGCGGTTTCGACCCCTATGCCGGCCGAAACGCCCGTCACGAGCACACGCTTGCCGCTAAGGTCAACGCCCGCGAGAACCTCGTCCGTCGTCGATGTCGCATCAAAATTGCTTGTCACGATACTGTCCTCGATTAATTGAGACGCGGCCGGCAGCCAGTGGCCCGCCGCTTGCTCGATATGGTCGCAGGATGATCGAAACACGCGCCCGATCGTATCGATTCCTTGCCCAATCCTATCAGCCCCCTTGCGCTTGCCGCAGGTAATCGACAATTGTCCTGCCATGCAGGACCTACTCAATCGCATGTGCCAACGCGTGCTGCGTCATGCCGACGGAACACGTCTGGACACACCGATACCCCGCGTCCGCGTGGGGGTGTCGCGACAGCCCAGCGCCCCGGTCACGGGAGTGTACGAGCCGATGATCTGCCTCGTTTTGCAGGGCGCAAAGCAGGTGCTGGTTGGCGATCGCCTGCTGCGCTACGACGCCGCCAGCTGCTTTGCCGCTTCGATCGAGATGCCCGCGACCGGCTGCGTGATCGAGGCGACGGCAGACAAGCCCTACGTTGCCGCCAGCGTGGCGCTTGATCGCGGGGCACTCGCGACGCTGCTGGCCGATCTCGCACCCGTTCCCACCACCGAGCCGGCCATCGGCTTTGGCGTAGCGCCGGTCACACGCGAGTTGCTCGAAGCCTGGGACAGCCTCCTCGCGCTATTGGACATGCCCGACGACATTCCCTTCCTCGCCGCATCACGCGAGCGCGAGGTGCTGTATCGCCTGCTGCAGGGCGCGCATGGCCCGATGCTCCGGCAAATCGCCCGCGAGGAGAGCCGGCTCTCGCAGGTGAGGCGCGCGATCGACTGGATCCGCCGCAACTTCGATCAACCGTTGCGCACCGAGGCGCTTGCCGACGTCGCTGGCATGAGCGTCCCATCCTTCCACCGGCACTTCAAGGCCGCGACCGCCATGAGCCCATTGCAATTCCAGAAGACGCTTCGGCTGCAGGCTGCACGGCGCCTGCTCGCGACGAACGCTGATGCCGCCCGCACGGCCTACTCCGTGGGCTACGAGAGCGCGTCGCAGTTCAGCCGAGAATATTCCCGCCTGTTCGGCGTTCCACCTGCCCGGGACGCGGCGCGGTTGCGCGAAAGCCTGGGCGAAATCGCGCGGGTGATTTGAGTTTCCGCGAGCGCCAACGCGCTGTGAGCGCCCGTGGGCGAGCCGGTGAGTACCCTGCAGAGATTGAGCGACGGGCCCGTTGGCTGCCGACTAAGTCACTGCGGTAGTTGCGATAAGGCGCCCTGACCCGCGCACGACGGGCCCGAACGATCCGCGTTTCCTGGTGCTCGGCGACCAGATGGACGGTTTCCGCTCCGTCGGCGCGTTCGAGCCCAACATGGACGGCTATTTCGGCCGGGTCGAGCAGCACGGCTTCAAGCTGCCGCCCAATCGCGAGGAGATCTGGCTGCCCGAGGGCGAGGATTCGGTGCCGGGCGCGACGACCAAGCCCGCGCGCCTGCCAAAGGAGCTTTCGGACAG
>Ga0310811_10012494_pt1 | contig 11017 bp, 9 predicted proteins | sample YCmetagenome_FD_207642 | JGI IMG/M metagenome (GOLD analysis project Ga0310811, IMG submission 207642) | Soil microbial communities from experimental microcosm in Duke University, North Carolina, United States - YC | ecosystem: Engineered > Artificial ecosystem > Soil microcosm > Unclassified ...
GGCCATCGCCATCAATTCCAATTTCACCACTTTGAAGGTCAAGGCGGATCTACTTGACGCGACTGGGAAGAAAGCCGAGGGCGAGGCCATGATGAAAGACGCAGTCGCGGCCGCTACGGAAGTCGAACTCAACCAGTACGGGTATCAGCTGCTGGGCACCAATCAGCAGGACAGGGCGATCGAGGTATTCCTTCTCAATACGCAGCGCCACCCGAAAAGTGCAAATGCCTTTGACAGTCTTGGCGAAGGGTATGCGATCAAGGGCGACAAGAAGAATGCCATCATCAGTTTTAAAAAATCGCTGAGTATGAACCCGCCCGCCAATGTGAAGGCGAATTCAGAGAAATACCTGAGGCAGTTGGGGGCGATGTAGGTCATTTCGCCGAACGGAAACCGATCAGGTTGCCTTCCGTATCTTCAATGAGGGAGATGTGGCCGAACTTGCCGATGTGAGTTTTTGACCGGAGTTGGAATACTTCCGTGTAGCCTTACGCAGGTAGGCGCCAGGGGATATCGTTTCCAACGGAACAGGCATACCCGGTACTGAATACGGCGCTAGCACGCCGGCCACGGAGATGACGTGCGCGCAGTTCATGATGGGTTTCGAGGCCCTTTGCGGATCGCAGTTCCTTACTTCGAGGGCTGCGGCGAGATGCATGATCGAAAGCGGCACGCAGGGGACCATCCTGACGCTGACGGCGGCCCTTTCGAGGGCCAAATTCCCGAACACGGCGGGGTATGCTACGGCCAGCACCGCCATCGAAGGACTGACCAGGTCGCTGGCTGCGAGTTGGGGGGGTCGGGAATCAGGGTCATTTGTCTTAATGCGACGGCGCTGCCCGAGACGGAGCGGATCTGGGAATCGTTCGAAAAATACGGGAAAATGGCGGGGGTGTCCCCGGAGGACATAGCCGCCGGGGTGGCGCAGCAGAACTTACTTTCGTCGGGTATAACGTTGAGGCATGTCGCCGAAACCGCCGCATTTCTCGTTTCGGACACGGGCATGGGCTTCAACAGCCATATCGTAGACGTCGACGGTGGTAGATTCACCGTAATTTGATAAATTGTAGGATGAAGCGACGCAAATTCCTGCAAAATACGCTGACGGCCGGGGCCGGCCTGATCTTATCTCCGCATATCGCTGCTGCCGCACCAAAGAAGGTGATCGTCGCGGGTGCGGGCATCACCGGGTTGTGCTGCGCCTACGAACTGATGAAAGCCGGGCATGACGTCACGGTGATCGAGGCGTCGGGCCGTTGTGGGGGGCATGTGTTCACCGGCCGCGACGGGCTGTCCGACGGGCTTTACGCAGACTATGGCGCCGACCATATCACCAAACCAGGGTATGAGTATTTTTTCCGGTATATTGAAGAATTCGGCCTGACGGCGGTTCCCTATCCGAATGCAGAGAATTCAGAACATAGTTTCGACAAGGACAAACTGAAGGTCATCGACGGAAAATTCTATACGGCCGCGCAGTTGCAGGACTCTTCGGTACTGAGAGCACTGGGGTTCAACCAGCAGGAAGTGGAGTTCCTGTCGCAGCATCCGATGCATGAGCTTTCCGGGTTTTTTCTGAAGAAATACGCCGACAAGTTCACGGACCCATTCCAGCCCTTCGGTGTCGGCTATGACGACTACGACAGGATCGCGATCGCCGAGGTTTATAAAAAAGAAGGCGCTTCGGCTGGGGCCCTGCGATTCCTCGGCGGGAAGCATACGAACGCGCTCTATTTTCTCTGGCGGCTTTCGGTAATGTATGCACGCGGCATTCCGCTGTCCGAAGGCGAGACTTTTCGTCTGCAGGACGGCAACGAACAGCTGCCCATCGCATTTGCCAAAAGACTGGGGGACCGGATCAAACTCAATCACCCCATCACCGCTATCCACCACGGCGCAGCCGGCGTGACGGTGACATGCCACCAGGGAAAATCCGGTCTGAAGCTTTCGGCCGACGTGCTGGTCAACTGCATCAGCCTCCCCGTTTTTCAGAGTATCCCCATTACGCCTGCGCTGTCCCCGGCCAAGCAATATGTCGTCGACCATCTCAAATATTCTTCCCATCCCTTCTATGTATTTGAAGCAACTTCTAAGTTTTGGCTCGACGAAGGCATTCCCAGCATCAATATGGAATTTGAACATCCGCTGATCAATTCGATCTGGCTGCAGGCGACCGACGAAGACAGCGGGCGCGTCGTCCTGAAGGCCTTTGGCCCAAGCGGATTCCCGCCGCAGCAGGTACTGAAAGCATTCCGCGAGGTCTACCCCGGCAAAAAGGATACTATCGAAACGGCCCTGACGCACGACTGGTCCAAAGACAAATATGCTCCGGTGTGTGAGATGGAGCCGTTCCCTATCGGAGAGATGCATAAATTCTGGCCGCAGGTGCTTCAGCCGGATGGGCGCATCTATTTTGCCGGAACTTATGCGGACAATATGAGTCGTGGAATGGAATCCTGTCTTCGCAGCGCATTCCGTGTCGCGGGGGAGATCAATAAATTATAAGTTCACGTGGATTGAGAGGAATGCTGGCCGATGACTGAAAGACGGCCTGGGCATTCTTTGCCAACAGGCCTTACCAAATAGCCAATATCCTTTACTTCCGCTGTCGCCGGAAGCCGGATATTACGTTATGAATCAGACTAATAACGATCCCTTATCCCGGCGTAAATGGCTGGGGCTTGCCGCCACTGTCTCCGTCGGTTCGGCGCTGCCGGGAGCAGCGGCCTTTGGGGCGGGGCCGTCCGCCGGGCAGCCGAAAGACCTCGGCGCCCGCATCTACAATATCCGTGACTTTGGGGCCAAAGGCGACGGCGTTACGCTGGATACCGCCGCTGTACAGGCGGCGATCGACGCCTGCAACAGGGACCAGGGGGGAACGGTGCTGGTGCCCGCGGGCCGATTTGCTATAGGGACGGTGGAACTGAAGAGCAATATTACCCTGCATATTGCTGCCCAGGGTGTACTATTGGGCAGCGTGGATGGCAAACAGTACCATGCGGTAGACGCCATTCCGCTGAGCGGCGATTCTACCCTGGCCGACGGAAATGTAGGGCTGCTGTTTGCCGTGAAGGCCGACAATATCGTGATCGAAGGTCAGGGAACCATCGACGGACAGGGCGCCCAGTTCAGGAGTCCGTCCAAAGACGTGCTGCCGCCTGCAGGTATCACGGGCAGCCACCGGCCTTATCATATGTTGTTCTATCAGTGCAGGAATCTCACGGTCCGGGATATCTTTCTCTTAAAAAGCGCCTTCCATTCCATACGGGTGGTCCAGTGCGAATTCGTGAAGATGGAGGGGCTGCGTATCAACAGCAGGGTCATCCACAACAACGACGGTTTTCACTTTATCAGCAGCAGGTATGTATATATCAGCAACTGCGATATTCAGTGCCAGGACGACGCCTGCGCATTGTTTGGCAGCTGCCAGTTCATAACCGTGACCAATTGCAGCTTTAGCACCAGGTGGTCGGTATTCAGATTTGGCGGGGGTGTGGCGGAAAATATCACCGTCTCCAACTGTCTGATCTATGAGACCTATGGATGTCCTATCAAAATGCGGTGCGGTCCGGGGTCACGGTTTGAGAACATATCGTTTTCAAATATCGTGATGAAGGACGTGACCGGTCCTATATCGCTGGGTCTTGGCCCGCAACCTTCGCGTCCGCAGTCGGACGCGCAGTCATCCCATCCCGCGACGGCTTCACTGCCGGTGGGCATTCTTCGCAATATCTCTTTCAGCGGCATCCATGCCACGGTGGTGAAGCCGGTGCAGCTGCGGGACGCCGAGTTTACCAGCAATTACAATCCCGGCGAGGTCTATTCCTGCATCGTCCTCAACGGAGTGGGGGAAGCTGTTATGGATAATATTTCGTTCAATGATGTGCACGTCCGGTACCCTGGCGGGGGAACGGCCGAGCAGGCTGCGGTCCGTGATGTTCCGAAGATCGCGGGGGAATATTTCCAGCTGGGCGTGTTGCCGGCCTATGGTCTCTATGCCCGCAATGTGCGGGGGCTGACCCTTCACAATGTCAGGTTTTCCATGGCAAGCGCCGACTTCCGGCCGGCTGTCGTTTTCGATCGGGTGGAGGACGCAGCCGTGTATGGACTGAGTGCCCAGGGCGTGAAGGGATCCGAGTCGTTGTTCCGATTTATCGAAAGCCGGGATGTCCTGCTGACTGCGGTCAGGGTGCTGACGGCAACCGATGTCGTGTTGCAGCTGGAGGGCGCGGGGTGCAGCAATATCAGGATCGAGGGTGGAGACCTGTCGAAGGCCGGCACTCCGGTGGTTCTTAAAAACGGCGCAAGCCAGGAGGCTGTCAAATCCTAAACAACTATGATGGACAAACGATTTATATTCGGGTTACTTGTTTTTCTGGCGGGTAGCGTCAATGCACAGACGGATCGCGACCGGCAGGCGGAAGACGAGGCGCTGCACGGCTGGTGGCCGGCCACTATGAAGGACCATGACGAGCGTCTGGCGTGGTGGCGGGACGCCCGGTTTGGCATGTTCATTCACTGGGGCGTGTATTCGCGGGCCGGCGGCGAGTGGAAGGGACATAAAGTGGAGGGCTATGCAGAACACCTCATGCGCAAGGAAAAGGTCAGCAGGGCGGAATACCTGGAGCTGGCCCATGGCTTCAATCCCATAAAATTCAATGCGGACGAATGGGTCCGGCATGCGAAGCAGGCCGGTATGAGGTACATCATCATTACTTCCAAACACCATGACGGTTTCGCCATGTATGATTCGCAGGTATCCGACTTCAATGTCATGAAGCAGACCGCCTGGAAGAAAGACCCTATGGCCGCCCTTTCTGCCGCCTGTAAGAAGTATGGGATCAAATTCGGTTTCTACTATTCCCACGCATTCGACTGGGAACACCCGGACGCGCCCGGCAACGACTGGGAATACAATAACCCCGGAGGCGACAAGGGACTCTATGGCGGAGTCCACTGGTATGACCAGCATCCCGAGCTGCTGGCGAAGGCCCGGCACTATGTCGATACAAAAGCTATCCCGCAGATCAGGGAGCTGATCCGCAAATATCACCCGGATATCTTCTGGTTCGATACGCCAGGCAAGCTACCGTTCTCCGAGAACCTGCGAATATTGAAGGCCATCCGGGAGACCGACCTGCACGTCGTGGTGAACGGCCGGCTGGCGAGGGAGGGGGACAACAATTTCGGCGACTACAAGAATACCGCCGACCGTCCTGCGGAGTTCTATCCGGTGACTGGCGACTGGGAGGCCATACCGACTACCAATGAATCGTATGGCTATCATCAATTCGACAGCAGCCACAAGCCTGTCGCGCATTTTATCCGGCTGCTGGCAAAATCCGCCTCGCGGGGCGGTAATCTGCTGATGAATATCGGTCCCAAAGGCGACGGGACTTTTGACGGCAAAGACCTGCATATCCTTCAGGGTATTGGGAAATGGATGGATATTAACGCCGGGAGCATCCGGGGCACGGGCGCAGGGCCCTTGCCTTTGCAGAACTGGGGTGTGTCTACGCGTAAAGGGAATGAACTTTTTTTGCACGTTTTTGACTGGCCTGCTGACGGCAAACTCTACGTGGGTGGACTGAAGGGGGGTATTAGCAAAGTCTTTTTGTTGTCGGATGTTCTCCGGGCTTCGTTGACGTCTTCACCGGCGGGGAATGATCTCGTCATCAACGTGCCGCGGCGTGTGCCCGATACAGCCGATGCGGTGATTGTGGTGCAGTTGAAAGATGGCGCTGCGTTCGACTCCGTTCAATTTGTTGCACCCAATATCGCGCTTACCCGACTGCTGGCGTTCGATGCCCGGCTGCACGGGAATGGCTTTTCTTTTGGCGATGGAAAAAGGGACCGGTTCTATGTGGATGGATGGAGCAGTAAGGATCAGTATCTGAGCTGGGATTTCCGTACAGTTGTAGCGGCGGATTATCACATGACCTTAACGTATCGGGCCGGAGAGGGCTGTGGCGGGACTTACCGGTGGCAGGTCGATGGTATTCAGGGAGAACAAAAGGTAGCGCCGGGAGGCTCCGATGAGGTGGTCACGGTAGATCTCGGGACGGTCTCTCTCGGTGCGGGCACACACGAGCTGAGCATCAGGCCGGTGGAGATTGCGGATCGGCTGCTGATGCGGCCGCTGGAACTGAGACTGGTGAAGTAGTTATCCGAAAAACAGCATCATAAAAAGCACAAAAAGATATCCGCAGATAACCACTAATGGGAACAGCGCGGATAGTATCCTGTTAAAACGAAAGGTTTTAAAACTAAACCAGGTCAGCATGATCAGGACCAGCGGATAGCAGTTCATCAGGATAAAGATCAAATAGGTTTGTGCGAGGTTATTGGGATGGTCGAACAGGAAGATCGACACAAAAAGCACGAGAGGCCAGGCGATTATACCTGCCAGGCAGATATAGTTGAGGTTGACGATCCACCTGGGAAGGTCTTTATTCCTGAATATGAAGTTGAAGAAGTTCGCCAGCATATACAGATATACTAACGAAAATTTTCGACATTTATTTTGCCAGCGCGAGGATCATATCCGTAAGCAGACGTGGCTGTTCCATCGTGATCATATGGCCTCCAGGCACTACCTGTATGTCCACCCCGTATTTGTTTATCCTCTTCTTTGCCAGTGTGATTTGTTTGGGCTCGAACTGGTCCTTGTCGCTGCCTACGATGAAAAACCGGACGTTGCGGTGCATTTTTTCGACAATGGGAAGCAGGTTCAGGCGGTCGCCATTGGCTTTGTGTTCGTCCACGAATCCGGCGGCCAGGTGGAGGAAGAGCATGCCGTTCCTTCGCCGCATAGCGTCACGCACTTCGGCGAGTTCGGTCTCGGTCACCTGATATTTTTTCCCCCACATACCTTTTAGCATCCTGTCGAATGTAAAGTCCGAGGTTTGAGCCTTTAGGGCGCCCCTTTTTCCAAACGTCGTTCTGAGCAGTGGTGTCGTAAAGATCGGATGCGAGTGCCCGTCTGTAAAATACCCGCCATTGATCATCAATACTTTTGTAATGAGGGTCGATGGCTTCAGGCCCAGTTCTATCTTCTCCTGCTGTCTCCGCAGGAGCTCCATGACCACCAGGGAGGAATAGTCGAACGTAACTACGAATGTAGAATCGATATGGTGGTGCTTCCAAACCGCCTCTACCAGATCGGCTCTTTCAAAAGTAGAGTAGGGGTAGTTTTCCGGCTTGTCCGATTCGCCCTGGCCGATGTACTCGATAAATAGCCGATCCTGAAGACTTTCTTTTTCCAATAGTGCGTCGATCTTCGACCAGTCGTAGGAGCCGACCGGGAAGCCGGGGAGAAAGGAGATCGTCGTACCGGAATTGTTGCCGGGACGGGAGGCAAATTTGGTGAAGACAGACAGGGCATCGTGTGCGTTTGCTATTTTTTTTCTTGCGGCGTCGTACGGTATACGGCTACCTGAATTAAACCACTCTTTTGCTGAAACTATAGACATATCCATTGTATGAGGACCCAAAGTTCTGAAGACACCGGGGCACAACGGATAACCAAAATTGCTATTTTGACTGCTGCCGGTACTGGGTGGGGGAGAGGCCCATCTTCTGGAAGAAAAGGCGGCTGAAAGACTGGCTATTGTCGAATCCCAGCTGGTCGGCGAGATCGGATATGGATATAGTGCTATTGCCGAGCAGGGTCCTTGCTTTCTCGATCCGGAGGTGTTGGATATACTGGTATGGCGAGAGGCCATATGCCGAGCGGAACAATCGAAGGAAATGATATTTGGAAAGACAGGCTTCTGCCGCCAGCTGGTCCAGGCTAATTTCCCCGCAAAAGCCCGAACGGAGGACGTCCATCGCACGCGAAAGGCGTTTATACAGTTCGATACGTGTGGACTTTCTGACGGGCGGCAGGTTGTTTACGATTTCGGTTATATCGTGGTGTTGCTGCAAGTGCCAGGTCAGCAGGGCGGTCATCTGCTCTTCGAACCTGAGCCTGTTGTATCTTTTTTCTCTATGGCTGTTTAGCAGATCGGTGACTATCGCGTTGAAGCGGGCGTCCCGGCGGTGCAGCTGGTTGAAGAATAAGACAGGAGACAGTTGTTTTCCGGTACCCGCGTCCAGTATCCTGTGCTCCGGGGTTACCAGGGAGTTGAGAACGGATTCGCTCAAAAAATCGCCGAAGTGGATGTTGAAAGTTTCGGTATCGCCGGCGTCTTCTTCGACCCCGAGGGTATACAGCTGCTGACGATTACTGACAAAATAGTTATCCGTGTCTATACGGGTGGTTTGCCTGTCCACGCTGCAAAAACTGTTGCCGCGTATATTCAGGAAAAAGGAGAATGGGCCTTTGACATCCGGGCGGAAACAAGTTTGGACCCGGGTATGGATGATAACGCTGGGAAATCCTTCTTTATCCAGCGGAAGGTTACCCCATCCCAGCCGGTTGCTAAACCCCTGGGCTATCTGGCTCTTCAGCCAGCCAAGATCGGGAAACTCATTCAGGATCATGGTAGTAAGTTACGATAAAGTTTTATCAACCTATTGGAAGAATTGCCGCGGCGGGGAATTTTATGTTTATGGTACGAAGGGGGATGTTAAGGCCGCGGTCAGGTCCGTCGTTGTTGGTCTGGACGAGTGCAGGACGAATATCCTTGCGTTTTGTCTGGACAGTTCGGCGGTGGTCGGCGGGGCTCGATCTTTTTGGGATGCCGTGTGACTAGCGGGGAGGAAACCGCTGAAACGCGATCACCGCCGCCTTATTTCTCGTAAATACCTTTCTGTTTCATCAGCGTTGTTATCGCCTCGATATTGGTCGGCGTGCCGGCGGTGACGTTCTCGTGGCCGTCGGGGGTCACGATGATGGTATCTTCCAGGCGGAGGTGGACCTTGAGGTCTTTGTCTTCGATGATGGGCTCCACGTTGAATACTACGCCCGGGACGAAGGGTTTGTCGCGGGGGCCGACGTCGTGTACCGCCATTCCGACGAAGTGGCCGATACCGTTGGGGTGAAGCTTCTCGAAGCCGTGTTTGGCGTAGACCTTTGCGGCGATGTCGACGAGGTCCTGAATGGTCACGCCCGGTTTTACCGCGGCGATGACGGTCTCGGATACTTCCTTAATGCAGTTGTAGTATTTGAGCTGGACGTCCGTGAATTTGCCGTCTACCGGCCAGGTGCGGGTGATGTCGGTAGAATAGTAGTTGAGTTCGGGAGCATAGTCCATCAGCACCACGTCGCCGGTCTTCATCAAATGATTGTTGGCGTTATAGTGCCAGCTAAGTCCCTGGGCTCCTGAGGCTACTATGGGGAAGTAGGAGGGACCCTGAGCGCCTTCGTTCTCAAATACAAAGTCTGCGGCCGCGGCTATCTGGTACTCATATATTCCCGGGTGGGTAACGCGCATGGCCTCGTCGAAGCCGTGGGCGCCGATCTTTCCGCACTCGCGGATGACGGCTATTTCCTTCTCATCCTTTACCCAGCGCATATTATCGATGATAGGTGTAAGGTCCTTTATGACTGTCAGCGGATAGCGTTCTTTGATCTTGCCGATGAAATTGAGTTCCTTCGAGATACGGCCATCCCAGGGATCGGCGATGCGGGCGTTGCGTTGTCCGATGCCCTTGTCCCGGCTCATTTCAGCGGCCTCTTCGGGGGAAGTGACGAGGTAGAAGGCCTGACCCCTTGCCGCGAGCAGCGTGAGCTGGGCGGTCATGAGGGATTTGGGGAGGACAGTGGTCATCCTGTATGTTTTGGCAGCTTCATCGCCGGGCTTTATCAGAGCTTCTTCCTTTATCTCGGCGCTGGTAGTTTCCGGCACGAGGAGAGTGGAGGTTTTTGTCTTTCCGTTGATGATGAGGACTGTGCCCGGCAGTTCTACGCCGCTGAAATAATAGAAATTGTTGTCCTGTCTGAATTTGATGTAGGGTTCGGGCAGCTCGGCGCCCTGCAGGATGGCTACGTCGTCGCCGATCTGTTGCATGAGTCTGGTGCGGCGGGCGGCAAAATCATCGGCGGTAAAGTATTTGAACAGGTTCTGGGCGGAGGAGGTAATGGCGGATAGCGCCAGAAATAAGCATATCGGCAGGCTTCTCATGTGTGTAGCGTTTTGGCGGAATTTAAATATGATAAATATACGATATTCGGGATACCCCTTTTACCGGATATTAGCCGGTAAATTGACAATTAAGCATAGCGAATTGCAAATTTCAGGGGGTCCGTGTTCCTGAAATGGAATTACCATTGTAAATTCCAATATGAAAGATCTTAAGAAACGTCTTAAAAATGGAGAGACCGTCAATGGATGCTGGCTGAATCTCGGTAGTTCGATAACGGCAGAGATCGTTGGGCTGTCGGGGTTTGACTGGGTACTGATAGACCTCGAGCACGGGGCCGGGGCGGAGAAAGATGTGCTGCACCAGCTGCAGGCGCTGGAACATACGCCTGCGGCGGCCGTCGTGAGGGTTGAAAGTGCTCAACGGCAACGGATACACCGGATACTGGATATCGGCGCGGAGGGGATCATGGTCCCCCGGATCAGCAACGCCGGGGACGCGGCGGCTATAGCCAGCGCCCTGCACTATCCTCCGGATGGCAGCAGAGGGATCGCAAAAATGGTCCGCGCCAGCGGATTTGGTCAGCACTTCCCTGAGTATTATAAGAACGGAAAGGAGAACATTCTCGGGGTCGTACAGATCGAAACGGCGGAGGTGCTGAATCATCTCGACGCTGTGGCGGCGACGGACGGCATCGATGTCCTCTTCATCGGTCCTTCCGATCTGTCCATGGAACTGGGCATCTTTGGCCAGCTGGATCACCCGCTGTTCAGGGATGCGCTGAGGGCGACCGTTTCCGCCGCGCAGAAGGCCGGCAAGGCCGTGGGCATACTGCTGCAAAATGCCGACGATTTCAAGACCTACCACGACCTCGGGATACGGATGATCGCCTGTGGCGCGGATGGCAGCTTCGTATCGCAGGGGGCGCGGAATATGGCAAACAAGTTAAAAGGCTTTCTATGATCTCTTCCTCCTTCCTCACCGACCCTCT
>Ga0310811_10012495_pt1 | contig 11016 bp, 9 predicted proteins | sample YCmetagenome_FD_207642 | JGI IMG/M metagenome (GOLD analysis project Ga0310811, IMG submission 207642) | Soil microbial communities from experimental microcosm in Duke University, North Carolina, United States - YC | ecosystem: Engineered > Artificial ecosystem > Soil microcosm > Unclassified ...
GCGTCGTTTTTCATCGACCTGAAAATCTTTTCCAGAAGTGGTCTCTCCCACATTTCAGGCTGCTTGTTGGGTGCGAAGGCGTCAAAGAAGACGAGGTCGAAAATCTCATCGTCGAAATTCAATTCCTGAACCGTCCCTTCGCGTTTCTCGATGTCAAAGGTAGGCGTGATGCTGACGGTCTTGTTCCAGTCCGCATGGTGAAGCTCAACAAAATGCCTTGGGCTAAACTTCAATTGATCAGGATAATTCAGCCCGGCAATAAAATCGGCAGCGATAGGGAATGCCTCCACTGTGGTGAAGTGAATTTTGATCTTCTGATCCTGAGATTCGCGAAATGCAAGTAATGCATTCAGCCCAGTTCCGAACCCGATTTCGAGAATCGATAGATGGGAGAGTTTGTTTCGCTCAAGTAGAAAGTGCAATCCATTGTTGATGAACACGTGCAGTGATTCTCGGATGGCGCCGTGTGTGGAATGATATGTTTCGTTCAAGCTTTCGTTCAGCAAAGAATGAGAACCATCCTCGGTTTCGATGATTTTTAATCCATTCACTTTTTTGAGATCAGCGCCACAGCCATCGCATTTACTCCTTCTTCGCGGCCGACGTATCCGAGTTTTTCGTTCGTTGTCGCCTTGATCGAAAGATCTTCCATTCCGATTTTCATGAGAGGGGCGAGTACCATTTTCATTTCAGCGATGTGCGGATTCAATTTCGGTTTCTCCAGCGTGACCGTGCAGTCGACGTTTTCTATCTGCCAGCCGTTGTCTATTAACATCCGTGTGACATCCTGAAGGAAGAATTTAGAGTCTTTGCCTTTCCACTGTGGATCTTTGTTGGAATAGTGAAATCCGATGTCGCCAAGGTTGGCTGCGCCCAGCAACGCATCACAGATGGCGTGGATGAGTACGTCGGCGTCGCTATGGCCGACCGCTCCTTTTTCAGCTTTTAGTTTTATTCCGCCCAGCCAGAAGTCGCGACCTTCCGCCAGCGGGTGTACATCAAATCCAAGTCCAACACGAATTTTCATTTCACCGCTTTATAATACATCACACTCGAGTTTTCTTCGCGCAAGATGGTGCTTGCCATTCGGTGGATATCTTTTGTACTCACGTCTTCGATTTTTTCGATCTCTTCATTTACCAGGTTGGCATCTCCACTCAGCGACGCGAAGGCCAAATTCATGGCGCGATTCATCACCTCAACTTCACCAAATTCAATCGATGCCGCCGACTGGTTTTTTACCTTCTGTAATTCATTTTCGTCAACTTCAGAAGCAACGACCGAGTGCAGGACTTCGTCAACGTGCTTCTCCGCCTCTGATAGATCCATTCCGTCCTTCAGCCGTCCACTGACCACCAGCAGGCCCGGATCTATCGTACCCATCACGAAGGAGGAGATGGACGTGAATATTTCTTTTTCTTTGACCAGGGTTTGATAAAGGCGGCTGGATTGCCCTCGGCTTAAGATGTCGCTGAGCAGATCGGCCGCATAATAGTCGGCATGAAAACGCCCGGCCATGTGGTAAGTCTTATAAAGCGCATTCGCGGGAACCTTCGCATCGATGTTCACCGTTCGCTTGGCATTTTGCATTGGCTCAACGGGCAATTTTCTTTCCGGTTTTTTACCCGACGGGATCGGACCAAACCATTTCTCGGAAAGCTTTTTTATTTGATCAACGGTGACACTGCCCGCCACTACCAGAATAGCATTGTTGGGAAGGTAATGCGTGAAGAAAAAATCTTTGACATCGTCCATCGTTGCCTCCTCGATATGAGAAATTTCTTTGCCGATGGTTGCCCATTGGTAAGGATGTGTGTTGTACGCCAGTGGTCGCAGTTTTAGCCAAACGTCGCCATAAGGTTGGTTGAGGTAGCGCTGCTTGAATTCTTCGATCACTACTTTTCGCTGAACTTCCAACACTTTTGGATCGAATGATAAACTCAGCATGCGGTCACTCTCCAACCAAAATCCTGTCTCCAAGTTGGACGCGGGCACGGTCAGGTAATAATTGGTGATGTCGGTGTTCGTGAATGCGTTATTTTCACCTCCCACCAATTGCAACGGCTCGTCGTAGCTCGGAATATTTTTGGAGCCGCCAAACATCAAGTGTTCGAACAAATGGGCGAAGCCGGTCTTGTGAGGCTGTTCGTCGCGTGAGCCTACATCGTACAGGATATTCATCACTGCTATTTGTACGGAGTGGTCTTCGTGTACGATTACCCGAAGGCCATTGTCAAGTGTAAATTGACTGAATTGAATCATAGGAGGTCAAAAATAACCCCAGTTTTTGGATTTCATTGCGCCAAAGTTTTCCCTTTCAGTAATTATTGCAAACTTCGCCCTTGTATGACGACAAATTCCTTCCGTTTTTCTGAAATTTCCGAGCCCCACAGGGTACGTACACTGCAAATACTCAAACAGTATCCGGATGTAAAGAAGCTGATGGGTAAAAATCCATTGACCATTTTTGCGATCCTTGGTCTCGTGGGCGGAATGATTGGTCTTTCTTTTTTGGTGAAGGATAGCGCATGGTGGGTGGTGGTGCTGGTGGCTTATTGTGTCGGTGCTTTTTTTAACCATGCTCTCTTTGTCATGATCCATGAATGCTCGCACCATTTGCTTTTCAAAACCAAAGCCCTGAACCGATTGGCAGCCATTGTTTCAAACATGCCTCACGTCTTCCCTTCAGCGATTTCGTTTGAGCGCTACCACATCAAACACCATTCGTTTCAGGGGGTGCACGAACTTGACGCTGATCTACCGGATTTTTGGGAGGCTAAATTGTTCAATAATTCGGCGTTGGGAAAAGCATTTTGGCTGTTGCTGTTCCCTGTGTTTCAAGTCATTCGTACGTTTCGCCTGAAAGAGATCAAGCCGGTGGATGGCTGGATCGTTACCAACTGGGTTATTCAAATCGCTTTCAACGTAGCCCTTTGGTATTTCTTTGGGCCAAAGGCATTTGCGTTTATGTTGTTGAGTTTCTTCTTTTCAGTCGGACTTCATCCGCTTGGCGCTCGATGGATTCAGGAACATTACCTGACGTTGAGCGAAACACAGGAAACGTATAGCTATTATGGTCCACTCAACGCGGTGGCCTTCAATGTTGGTTATCATAACGAACATCATGATTTTCCTTCTATCCCCTGGAACAAATTGCCACAACTGAAAAGGAGCGCACCAACCTATTATGACACGCTCTTCTCACATCCCTCCTGGACGAAACTTTTCTTCCGCTTCCTGTTCGATAAGAACATCTCGCTTTATTCTCGCATCACACGCAACGAGCGCGGCAAGGTGAAACTCACCGATGAAAGCAAACCGGATATGGACTTGGTGAGGACTACACAGCAATAGCTCGCGACTCTGAGTGATTGGCGGCGCACTCTAATAAGTGTTTCAGCAGTTTCTGCCCCGAGAATGCTCGCACTGATAAAACCGTAGACATCAATGATGCAGGTTTATTAGTTTAAGCCAAAAGAATTTGCTTGATCCGTTTGTTTATCCTTGGTTCGGCGGTCGTATTTGTATGTTCTGCGTGGGGCTTTTTCGGTCACAAGAAAATCAACCGATTGGCGGTGTTCACTTTGCCGGTGGAAATGGCCCCGTTTTATAAGAAGAATGTGCGGTACATCGAAGAGTCGGCCGTGAACCCTGATCGGAGAAGATATATCGTGCCCGACGAAGCTCCGCGCCATTTTATTGATCTTGATAATTATGGAGACAGCGCCGTTTTCAAATTACCCCGATACTGGAGCCAAGCGGTAGAAATGATCGGAGAGGACTCATTGAACGCTCACGGTATTTTGCCTTGGAACATCCAACGAGTTTATCTCCAATTGAGGGACGCGTTCTTTGTTCGCAACCCCGATCGAATTTTAAAACTTTCGGCTGATTTGGGTCACTATCTTGCCGACGCGCATGTGCCATTGCACACCACCAAAAATTACAATGGGCAATTAACTAACCAAGTAGGCATCCATGCATTGTGGGAGTCGCGGTTGCCTGAATTATTTTCGACCGACTACGATTTTTATACGGGTAAAGCGCAATATGTTTCCAATGTGCAGAAGGAAGCGTGGAAAATTGTAGTACACACCAACGAAGCGTTGGATTCCGTTTTGCGTTTTGAAAAACAGATGAGCGAGCTATGGGGCGAGAAAAAATACAACTTTGAGTCTCAGGGTAAACTTACCATCAAAGTTTTTTCCGTTGGTTATTCAAAGGCATATCACGACAAGCTCTCGGGAATGGTGGAGCGGCAAATGCGTGCAAGCGTACTGATGATTGGTAGCCTTTGGTATTCCGCTTGGGTGGATGCAGGCCAGCCCGATCTCAGATTGCTGATGGATCACAAGCCCACTGAAGAGGAGCTAAGGGAAAACGAAGTGCAACTTGAACAAATGAAAAAAGAAAAAAGAGCTCTTTTGCGGCCTCACGAAGGAGATTAATTCACCGACGGCACATTTGGATCGAATTGTTGTTTTGCGAGATCTTCGAGCTCCAACCCGTTTTCAGTTGTGCGTTTGTAGTAGCCAATTCCTGCGACGTAATAATCAACACAAAACACTGACTCGTTTCCGTTGTGTCTTCGTTTGTGAATACAAGAAACCTTGACCGCCCTTACTTTCTTTCTGTTAACTTTCAGAATCGCAAACTCCGATCGATAAATTGTTGTGAAAGATCCTCTTCCCCTATCTTGTTTCTCAGGCCATTCCGACTGTCCGGTGGCGGGTGGCATTTTAAAAGCAATCAAGCCATCGCCAGCGTAGGTTTGGATTCTTCCTGGCGATGTATTCGCTTTTCCTTTAACAACACAGATCGTCGAATCGGTGACTTTCAGTAGTTGCTCCTGACCACCCTTTATCCCATCGTTATCGAAGAACATTGTCGTCACGAGAGCACTATCGCGCATGTCCCTTAAGTAAACCGTTTTATTGTGAAAGAATTTTTTCCCACCGTCAAGTTCCCGCATTTTATATTGGGACGAATTCGATTTACTCGGAAAAAAATAATCGCGAGCAGTCTGAGCGAAACCAAGGTGTACCGAGAATACGGAAACAAGCATCAAGATACTTCGCATGTAATTTGACTTTGCGGTTGACAAAAAAAACCCTGCCATTTCAAACGACAGGGCTTCTCTGATATTGCTTCTAAAATCTGCCTACATTTTCCTCACGTGTCCGCTTCCGGAAGAATGGCTGTTCAGCTGACTCGGATTTCCTTTGTAACTCACGCTGCCACTGCCGGAGATGCTGGCATCCAGCGCATCTTTGACGTTAATTTCTACGTCGCCCGAGCCCGAGATGTGCACATCACATCTTGAAACTTCCAGGTTGGACGCCAATACCTTTCCTGAGCCACTGAGCCTCGCTTTAATTTCTTTCGCGGTACCGCTTGCCACCAATTTGCCAGAGCCGGAGATACTCACCTCCGCCTTGCCTGCAATCGCAAGTTGGGCATTCACTTTTCCTGAGCCACTGATGCCGCTGTCGAAACTTTGGCATGTCCCTTTCACATCGATATCACCGCTACCGGAAACGTCCGCCTTCATGTCGCCTTTGGCCTCTATTTCGATCTGCATCGAACCAGACCCGCTCACCTTGAGCTCAATATCTCCGGTTGAGAATTTTCCCTCGCCTACCAAATCTCCCGATCCACCAACGCCCAAACCTTCGATGTTGGTCATGGTCACATAGGCAGTGATCTTATTGTTGTTGTTGCCATCGCGCCAATCTCTCCAGCTCCACTTGTCTTCGCGGCCAATGACCAGTCTGTCGCCGTCTATTTCGGTTTCTACTTTGCTTAGAAAATCCTGATCACCCTCAAGCACCACGCTTTGCGTACTGCCTTGCTTCAAAATAAGTTTACCGGGCACTCGGAAAGACAGTTTTGAGAATGATCCAACTTTTCTGGTCTCTTTGGTTTGCGCGAACGCAACTCCTGAGATCAACAACAAGACAAAGACGGCTAATTTTTTCATATAACGATTGAGTTTCATGCAAAAGACTCAGGCTTCGCAAGTAAGGTTGCTTATGTTTATGGAATTTTTTTTACTAAGACGGTCAAAAGACGATGACGGTTGCAGGGACCTTTTCATTTTATACGGTACAAGGCATTTCTGAAGGGATTTACAAGGAAAAAGGAAGCAAATTCTTGGCCTTTTGCTATCCTGCAAAGAACGAAGCCGACATCAGAGAACACCTGGGAGCCCTTAAGAAGCGATATTTTGATGCAAGCCACCATTGTTATGCATGGATGATTGGGCCAAACAAAAAGAGCTTCCGCGGCTTTGATGACGGAGAGCCAAATCATTCGGCCAGTACGCCGATTTTGGGGCAGATCAAATCAAAGAATTTGACCAATGTGCTTGTAGTGGTGGTGCGCTATTTTGGAGGAACAAAGTTAGGTGTGGGCGGACTGGCTCAAGCTTATAAATCTGCTGCTGAAATTGCCCTTGCAAATGCAACCATTGTTGAAATCGAATTAACCGCTGCATTTATTTTGGATTTCAATTACGACGAATCAGCAGAGGTCATGCGCATGGTGAAAGAGTTCGACCTTGCCATCGTTCAGCAGACCTATCAGGAGCGTGCCCGGTTGGTTGTTCACGTGAAATTGAAATGCAAAGAAAAATTCTTGGAGAAAGTAAAATTGCTGAATGCCCTCGGCCTAAAACTGAATGCTGAACAAAAGATCGCTGATGAATTCGATCTTTAAACCGTTCCAATTCTAGCGAACAACGGAAAATTTACCGTCAGCTTTGTTGAGTGCCAAAGAGGGTTGAGGTTTTCCGAGAGTTCGTCGACGGGATTGATGTTTTTTTCCCTTCTGAATTTCTGAACGGCGGACCAGGTGGTCAGGTAGCCTTGAAGTTCATCGAGCCTCCACTGGAATGAAAATGAAAATGCGGGAGTTTTGATTTCATCAAAAGGAAAACCGATGGTCCGGTACTCCTCATCGATTAATTTCCTTTCCTTGTCCCAATAGGGCCCGACGATGTTCTTATAAAAATCTCCGATGATCGGATCGATGTCCTTATTGATATTCAGCAATCCATAGCCCCAAATTGCCAGCAGCGCTTGCGGCTTAGCAACTCGTTTTACCTCAGAATAAAATTTTTCCCGGTCGAACCAGTGAATTGCTTGGGCCACGCAAATCAAGTCAAAGGCTTTTTCGGGAAAGGACGTTGTCTCAGCAGCAACGGAATAAGAAATATTCTCTGTGCGGACGGCATTTTCTATTTGCTTGTCGCTGATGTCGGTGCCAAAAACATGTTTAAAACGCTTGCATAAATCGCGAGCCACTTGACCGTTTCCCGTGCCCGCATCCCATGCGTTGCCAAACTCCTTCACGTGAGCAAACAGGTAGTCGTAAAGTCCTTTTGGATACGTGGGCCGAAAAGCAGCATATTGACTTGCATGACCCGAGAATAAATCTTTGCTCATAGAGCAAAGCTGCAAAAAAGAAAAGTGCCAGCGAAACCGGCACCTCTCCACTAAACTTAAACACTAAGAATCTATTGCCTGATGATAATCCGCCCACCGCCGCCACCGCCTCGCCTTCTATCCATCCCGTTCATTGGGTTGAGCTGCTTGTTTAGGGCGTAGGTGAAGCTGATCATGAAATACCTGCCCAAATTATTATTGGTGACTTGCTGCAAATAATTTGAAGTGGCAGTTTGCGTCACACTCACGCCGTAGTTCAGAATATTGTTTACCGTGAATCGCAATTCTCCCGTATTGTTCTTCAGGATGTATCGCGACACCGACATCCGCCACAACGGAATCTCTTGATGGAAGTTGGTGGTTGTGCTGGTGTAAACAAAATAGTTCAACTCAGTGTTGTAAGAATATTTTTTTAGGAAATTGACATTTACTTCTGCGTTGTATGTTTTGTTGAAGTAAGTTTGATTTTGTGTCGTGCTGAAGCTGTATTTCGATTCTTGGTGGCTCAAGTTGGCGCTTAGGTCTACAATCAAGATGTCATTGAGTGAATAGTTGTATCCTGCCCGGCCGCCAATGGTTTGCTGCAATACATTATTTTCAAAGATATTGTTCTTGGCATCTTGCTGCACGTTGATGCTTTTAGAAACCGTATAGTTCGGTCCAAGGTTGAATCGGCTATTCAATTTTTTCACAGGGATTCCGAAATTGAAATTCCCATTCATGTTCATGCTGTTAGCTACATTCACCGGCATGGTTGTTCTGGCCAAAACCGAGTCGGTCGCTTGCAAGCTCGTAATTGCATTGTTGGTGTAGTTTCCGTTAAGGAAGGCGAACACGTTCAAGAAATTAGCAGGATCAAACAATGTGAAATTGGCCCGAACCTGATGCGAGTACGCTGGACTGAGTTTCGGATTACCTACAGTCTTGTTCAGTGGATCGCTGTTGTCAATGATCGGTTGCAGTTGCTGCACGGTAGGTTCCTGCATGTTTGTAGTATAATCGAAGCGAAATCTTTTGAATTGACTGAAATCATAATTGAAATGAGCCACAGGCAATACTGCTGTGAAGTCACGATCTATAGTCACATTATTTTTCAACTGTCCATATAAGCGAGTGTCTTGATACGCGCTACCCACAGTCAAGTTGAACTTATCACGGTTGATTCTGAAATTCAACCCAGGGCGGTTGTACCAGTAGTTGCTATTGTATTTGTTGGTGAGCTGTGGGTCAAGCGTGTTGTTGTCGGTATTGTAAACTTCTTTGTTTACATAGTTGATATCCGACGTAAAATTATAGTTTGCTTCAAGGTATTTTCGTCCTCCGAGCGGTTCTGTATATGACACCGTAATACCATACGTGGGGCTCGTGGTAATTTGTCCGTTCCTTTGATTTTGGTCTTTCGCAACAGCGCCATTGTCAAGATAAGTTGTCGTCGTGGAGTTGAGTGTTCCTTTGGTGTTGGCGTCGGTGTAGTTGAAGGTAAGATTGGCCGATATCGTTCTGCCTTTCTTGTGAAACCGGTGCCGCAGCAGTAATGATGAAGTCAAGGAAGTATTGTATCCGCTGGAGGTAGTATTGCGGATGTTTTCATTTTGCAACCCTGTGTTTCCCACATTCATGGTTTGCGCCGAACTGGTCAAGTTTGATGTGGACGTCGTGTAACTGTAGTTTCCCGTGAACTTTACTGAGTTGGCCGAATCGATTTTGTGATCTACAATCAATGTGGCACGGTGATTATCCGATATGGAATTCTGAGCACTGAATTGATCGTAATTGTAGGTATTGTTTTGAGCCGTGTCCGTGGGGAGGTAATTGATGCGATGGGTCTTCGTAGTCAAACTCTGATCCATCCGATTGTAGAAATAATTAGCGTTGATTTTTGTGTTGTTGTTATTGATCGTGCGGTTGGTATTCAGCCCGCCGGCAAAATTGGTAACAATACCATTTTGCAAGCCCGTATTCTGTAGGTTGACACCACCACCACCCGTAGCTGCGCCACTAAAGTTGGCCTGATCAGCGAATGAAAAATTCTGCTGGTTTACGTTGTTGCCCATGGCCAGGAATGAAAGCTGATTGCCCCTGTCAAATCGATTAAGGCTGGCGGAGGCTTGAAAACGCCCACTGCCATCAGCACCTACCAGATCATGACCCCCGGCAGCCGTGTTGTTTCCGAATGCGGCGTGGCGTTTTTCTTCTTTCAATGAAAGGTTTACCGTTTTTTGTCGTTGGCCGTCGTCGATTCCTGAAAAGACCGTTTGATCCGATTTCTTGTCATATACCTGCACTTTCTCTACGGCATCTGCCGGAAGGTTTCTGGTGGCGAGTTTTGGATCTTGTCCAAAGAATTCTTTTCCATCGACCATCACTTTTTGCACTTGTTCCCCTTGTGCGGTGATGGTCCCCGCATTGTCAACTTCCACGCCGGGCAGTTTTTTAAGCAGATCTTCTACGTTGGCATTTGCTTTTACCTTGAATGAGGACGCATTGTATTCGATCGTGTCGCGCTTCACCTTGACGGGATCCTTTTGCCCTTTGACTACAAATTCACCCAGCTGCTTGCTTTGTGGATGAAGTTGAATAACACCCAAATCCAATTCCAACCCATTCTGCGGTTGTAGTGAAATTTTTCTCATCGGGTTTCCATATCCCGTGAATGAGGCCTTAAAGAGATATTCACCCTGTGCGATGCCTCTTACCTCAAACTTGCCTTCTGCATTGCTAACACCAAACTGCACCAACGATGAATCTTTCTGTTGCAAGATCATGATGGTGGCGCCGGGCAATGTCCCCACGGAGTCCCTGAGCTGGCCTTTCACTGTAAATTTTTGTGCTGACGCGGCGGAGGCAATCAATGCAAAAGATAGGAATAGAAGTTTTTTCATAGATGGTCAGAAAAATCAACGGATGATCACATTGCCACCGCGGCCTCCAAATTGCTTCCGAAGTTCCTCGCCCTTTTGCCTAAACTCCGCCTGCGTGATTTTTTCGCCATCTTTCGGTGCCTTCAATTCATTTTTTTTCAACTCGCGCACTTCTACTTTTCTGGCGACAAACACACGCTCGCCATTGTTGATATCCACGGCAAGTATGGCACCGGGAAGAGTATTGTATCTTTCAGGCCCGAGATTTGGGCGGAGCTTTGAAGTAAACCATGCGGTGATCGTTTGCTTGCGATCTCCTTCCGTGGTGTAATAAGCTTGCATGCACTCATAACCTTGAATTGTCTTTACTTCTGTTCCGAATTTCCAAGGGGCAGGCTTGAGTGTATCAGCGATCAAATATTTTTTGCCCATCAAGTCCATTTGTGTGAGCATGGTGTTGCTGGCCTGGTCAACATAGTTCGTTGCTCCTTGCATGCGAAAGCGGAATCTCCCGCCACCACCGCCGGAGGGGGCATCATCTTCTTCATCGTCCTCGATCAGGGGCTTATACAGCGATTCATTCGCGTTAAAGAAAAGTTGCTGCTTGAAAGTGCGAAACTGCGGGATCATTGCCTTCCTTCCCTCCATGTCAGGAGGAAGCATGCGGTGATTATCGATCGTAATTTCGTAGGTGATGACTCCTTCGTTCT